>Ga0116169_1003481_pt1 | contig 10446 bp, 11 predicted proteins | sample AD_UKC130_MetaG_FD_89796 | JGI IMG/M metagenome (GOLD analysis project Ga0116169, IMG submission 89796) | Active sludge microbial communities of municipal wastewater-treating anaerobic digesters from Canada - AD_UKC130_MetaG | ecosystem: Engineered > Bioreactor > Anaerobic > Digestate | place... | reverse complement strand
TTTGACTGTGCGGTCCAGGTACGGGCAAAGCGGCGCACGCTGGCCAGGTCGGCCAGGTCGAGCGGCGCCACGTCGATACGGGCCTGCGGGAACTGCTGTCGCAGCAGCGCGGCGGCGTCTTCACCCTGGTGCAGGTTGCGGACCGCCAGTGTCAGGCCGGCACCCGCCGATACCAGGGCGCGCGAGGTTTCCAGTCCCAGCCCGGCGGCGCCGCCGGTGACGACCGCATGGCGGCCCTGCAACGAGAGGCCTTCGACCACCTCCAGCGCAGTGCTGCGCGCGCCGAAGCGCGAACGGATGGGGGTGTTGGATGGCGGCATGGCGGCGGGTGATACGTTCATGGGCGTCGCGCATTCAGTCTTTGGGTGGCGGTTCGGCTTCGTCGCCGTCGCGGTTTGCCGGAACACCGATGTTCTGCCCCTGCGGTGCCGCAGCGACGCCAGGGCCCGGTGGTGGCGGTGGCACCAATGATGGCCTGCCAATCGCTTGTGCGGTGGCCGCACCTGCCAGTGGCGCCAGCTCGAGCGTGAACGTGCCGGTGGCACCCGCGCTTGCGCTGAGCGTGGCCGACCGGGTGCCGACCTGTTGCAGCGTCCATCCGCCGTCGAGTGCACTGCCGACGCGGTATGGCCGCGGGGGTTGTCCATCGACGGAAATCAGTGCGACACCTCTGTGGGTGCGATTGGCGACCACGCCCAGCAAGCGCAGCCGGGCCGAGGGATCGGGGCCGGCGACGCTGACTGCGGTCGGCGCGCCGGCCGCGGGCTTGCCCGGGCCGAACACGCGTGCCAGATCGCCGAGTTGCACCGCAGGGGCTTCGCCGGCAGGTGTCGGCGCCGAAGCGGACACGCCGGATACACCGTTCACCTGGGTGAACCAGTAGCTGGCCGATACGGCGGTCAGCGCCCACAGAAAAAAGGCCGCCAATCGGGGGGGCCAAGGCTTGGTCATGGCCGATTATGATCCAGTGTGAACCTGCTGTTGCCAGGGCCTCCAACGAGTGGAATTGACTTCATGAAAAAATATCCGACTGCCAGGCGTGCTGCCATGCGCATTCGCCTGCGGGCTGGTTTCACGCTGATCGAATTGATGGTGGTCCTGGTCATCATTGGTGTGCTGGCGGCGCTGATCGTACCCAATGTCCTCGAGCGTGCCGATGACGCGCGCACGGTCGCTGCGCGCACCGATGTCAACAACCTGATGCAGGCGCTCAAGCTGTACAAGCTCGACAACCAGCGCTACCCGAGCGCCGAGCAGGGGCTGTCCGCGCTGATCAGCAAGCCCACCAGCGGGCCGATTCCCCCGAACTGGAAGCCCTACTTGGACAAGCTTCCCAACGATCCCTGGAACCAGCCCTACCAGTATCTGAACCCCGGCCTCAAGGGCGAGGTCGACGTGTTGTCGTTCGGTGCCGACGGACAGGCCGGCGGCGAAGGCAAGAACGCCGATGTCGGCTCCTGGCAATAGCCTGCGACGCGGACTGTCAGCCGGCGCGTCCGGATTCACGCTGCTCGAACTGCTGCTGGTGGTGGCCATCATCGCGATGGCGGGCGCCGGCGTCGGTTTTGCACTGCGCGACATCGGCCAGACCCGTCTCGAGCGTGAGGGCCTGCGGCTGGCGGCGATGCTGGAATCTGCCCGCGCACGCTCGCGCGCCGTGGGTGTGCCGGTGTACTGGCGCGCCACAGACACCGGTTTCACCTTCATCGGTCTGCCACAGCCCGTGCCTGTCGACGGCGGGGACGCTACGTCGCCGGCGGCGAACGCAGGCAACGACATCGCGCCGGTCATGGCCTGGCTGACCGAGGGCCTGTCGGTGTCGGTCGATACCGTGCTGACCCTGGGCCCGGAGCCGCTGATCGGGCCGCAGGACATCGTGCTGGTTCACGGCGGACAGCGCATCCATGTGCGCACCGATGGCCTGCATGCGTTCAGCGTGGTGAACGACACGGATGCCTCGCCGTGACGCGCGGCAACCGGGGTTTCACGCTGATCGAGGTGCTGGTGGCGCTGGGCATCGTGGCCTTGGCACTGGTGAGCGGATTGCAGGCCACCATGGCACTGACCAACAACGCGCAGCGCCAGGCGGATGTGCTGCTGGGCCAGGTCTGCGCCGAGAACGCCCTGATCCGCATGCGTCTGTCACGCCAGTTGCCACCGGTCGGCGGCGCCGATTTCGACTGTTCCGAAGCAGGTCGCAATTACCAGGGCAGGCTGCAGGTCAGCACCACGCCCAATCCGGTCTTCCGGCGTGTCGAGGCCCAGGTTCGGGACGGGGATTTCACGGTTTTCCGCGTCACTACCATTGTCGGGAGCTACCAGTGAGAGTGAGGCGGCGGCCGTTCGCACAAGGCCCCAGCCATCGAAGGCGATGGAGCGGTGGCTTCACCCTGGTCGAACTGCTCGTGGCGCTGGCGGCGATGGCCTTGCTGGCGGTCATGGCCTGGCGCGGCATCGATGCCATGGGCCGGGCGCAGGCATCGACCCGTGCATTCGGCGCCGATGTGCAGGCCTTGCAGGCCGGTCTGGGCCAGTGGGGCGCCGACCTGGATGCCGTGGCGGCGTTGCCGGCGCTGACCGCACTGGATTTCGATGGACGGGTGCTGCGGATCACGCGGCGCTGGCCGTACGAGGGCCCCGATGGCTCGGCACAGACTCTGGGCGGTGGCCTGCGGGTCGTGGCCTGGGGCCTGCGCGATGTCGATGGGCGGCGCCAGTGGGCGCGCTGGCAGTCGGACCTGCTGCAGACGCGTGCCCAGTGGACCGAGGCCTGGCAGCAGGCGGCGTGGTGGGGCCAGAATCCGACCGAGCAGTTGCGCCAGGGCGAGGTTCTCATCACCGCAGCCGATGCATGGCAGATTTTCTATTTCCGGAACAACAGCTGGACCAGCCCGCTGTCGAGTGCCGCCAATGGTGCCACGGGCAATGCCGGCCAGGCGCCGCTGCCCGATGGTGTGCGGCTGGTGCTGTCGCTGACACCCGGGCAGGCGGTCAGCGGCGCCTTGACGCGCGACTGGGTGCGGCCCACGCTGGGGCCGGGCGGCTCATGAATTCCGGATCCGTGCACCGGCGGCCGGATTGCCTGCGGCAAGGCGGCGCCGCTTTGCTGATGGCCATGCTGACAGTGGCTCTGGTAGCCACCATGGCGGCGGCGGCCTTGTGGCAGCAGTGGCGCAGTGTCGAGATCGAGGCCCGCGAGCGCGAGCGCGTGCAGGCCGCCTGGATCCTGATCGGCGCGCTGGACTGGGCGCGGCTGATCCTGCGGGAGGATGCGCGCAGCGGTGGCCCCGACCATCTGGCCGAGCCCTGGAGCATTGCGCTGCGCGAAGCGCGCCTGTCGACCTTTCTTGCCAGCGATCCGTCGGCCGGCGCTCTGGGCGACGACGCGTTTCTGTCGGGACAGATCACCGACGCGCAGGCCCGGCTCAATGTGACCAATCTGGTGCTGGGCAACCAGGCCTCCGAACCGGACCGTGAAGCATTTGCGCGCTTGTTCACACAGCTGGGCCTGGATACGGCCGAGCTCGACACGCTGGTGGCCCAGCTGCTGCGTGCCTCCAGCGGCACCGCCGTGCCCGATGACGGCAAGGCGCCGATCCCCTTGCTCCCGCAGCGCGTCGCGCAGCTGGCCTGGCTCGGCCTGTCTGCGCCGACCCTCGCGGCGCTGCAGCCGTATGTGGTGGTGCTGCCGACACGCACGCAGCTGAACCTGAACACCGCCAGCGCCGAGGCCATTGCGGCACGCATCGAGGGCATCGATTTGTCGGATGCCCGCAATATCGTCAACGCGCGCAACCGGGCGCCGTTTCGCACCTTGTCGGAAGTCACCCGGATCGTTCCCACGGCGCAGCGGCTCGATCCGAGCCAGGTCGGCGTGGCCAGCCGCTATTTCGAGATCGAAGGGCGTTTGCGACTGCAGGACACCGAGGTGCACGAGCGCTCCCTGGTGCAGCGCAACGGCCTGAGCGTGACCACGTTATGGCGTGAACGTGTGGCTACCGGCATGCCAGCTGCCACCGCGGCCAACCGCTGAATCGCCCGCGGCATGCTCACTACAATCCGCGCATGACGACCCTGACCCTCTTGTTGCCAGTGGTTCGCCCGACGGCTGGCACGGAGTTCGACTACGTGTTGTCCAGTGATCAGGGCGAGGTGTCAAGCCACGCAAGTGCGGCGCTGGCCTTGCTGCCGCGCGCCGATGTGCTCGTGCTGGTGGTGCCCGTGGGCGCGCTGTCCTGGCATGTGGTGCGGCTTCCACCGGTGCCGGCGGGTCGCATGCGCGCCGCGCTCGATGGCCTGCTCGAGGAGCAGTTGCTGGACGACCCGGCCCAGCTGGCACTGGCAGTCGCCCCCGGACGACGGGCCCATGGCGAGACCCTGGTCGCCGCCTTCGACAAGGCCTGGATCCGCGCCATGCTGGAGTTCTTCGAGCAGGCAGGACGTCCGGCGGCCCGTGTGGTCCCGGAATTTGCGCCGCATGCCGATGGCACTGCCACACAGTGGCATGTGACTGGCGGCGCAGAAGACGCACGGCTGGTGATGGTGCAGGCGCAGGGTCTGCTCTGCCTGCCGCTTGCCAGTGCAGCTTCCGTACTCGGGACCCGTCTGTCCGTCGCGGCCGATGACCGGGTTTTTGCCGAACCCGCGGTGGCGGCACAGGCCGAGCAGGTGCTGGGGACAGCGGTGCAGGTACAGGCCCGGGCGCAGCGTCTTTGCGCCGTGGCTGACGGCGCCTGGGAACTGGCGCAATTCGATCTGTCCCTGTCGGGGGGTGGGCGCATGGCGCGGCGTTGGCGCCGGGTGCTGGGCCATGGCTTGCAGGCCCCGCAATGGCGCGCCGCGCGCTGGGGCGTGGTGGCCTTGCTGCTGGCCCAGGTGCTGGGATTCCATGCGTGGGCCTGGAAGCTGGGCGCCCAGCTCAGCGACAAGCGCCAGCAGGTGCGTGCCACGTTGACACAGGCCTTTCCCGAGATCCGTACCGTGGTGGAGGCGCCCTTGCAGATGCAGCGCCAGCTGGACCTGTTGCGCCAGGGCAGTGGCGGCCTGTCTGCGCAGGACATGGAAGCCATGCTCGCGGTGCTGGGGGCCGGATTGCCCCAGGATGTTCATGCCACCGGCATCGACTATGCGCCAGGTCAATTGACCGTGCGGGTTCCGGCACTGCCTGAATCCGCCCGCAGCACACTGGCCGACATCCTGACGGCCCAGGGCTACCGTCTGCAGATCGACGGCGACCGGCTGGTGGTGCGGGCCGGAGGTGCACCATGAAGGCGGCGGACCTGCGACAGGCCTGGTCGGCACTGGCCGTGCGCGAGCGGCGGCTGGTCTTGCTGGCGGGCGGCATCGTGCTGCTGGCCGTGCTGTGGATGCTGGTGTTGTCACCGGCCCTTCGCACGGTGCGCACGGTACCGGCGCAGACGGAGCAACTGGAGCGGCAGTTGCAGGCCATGCAGGCCATGGCCGCGCAGGCGCGTGACCTCAAGGGACGCCCCGTGGTCCGGCGCGAAGATGCGCTGCGCGTGCTGCAGTCCACGCTGGCGCAGCGCCTGGGGGGCCAGGCGCAATTGACACCCGCCGGCGAGCGGGTGACCGTGACCTTGACGGGTGTTGCGCCGGAGCTGCTGGCGCCGTGGCTGGGCCAGGTACGCACTGCCGCGCGTGCGGTGGTGGTGCAGGCGCGGCTGAACCAGGGGGCGGCTGGCTGGGACGGCAGCATCGTGCTGCAGTTGCCGCCACCGTGAGTGCGGGGAACCCCATGCCGGAAGTGCTACAACTGAATTGCGCCAGTCGGCATGCCTGAGCGCCGCTGGGGCCTTGCCGGGGCGTGTGCCGGTCTGGTCACCGGTCTCATCGTGTTCGCGCCTGCCGCGTGGCTGGCGTCGGCCCTCGGCCATTTCAGCCATGGGCAGGTACAACTGGTCGAGGCGCGGGGAACCGTCTGGAACGGCAGTGCCCGGTTGCTGTTGACCGGCGGCAGCGCAAGCCAGGATGCTCGCCTCCTTCCGGGGCGACTGGGCTGGACGCTGCGGCCGGGCCTGGCCGCCTGGCGCTTGAGAGTCGACGCTGAATGCTGCACACCGCAGGGCCTGCTGGCCGATGTGGTTCCTGGCTGGCGCACATGGCGGATGAATGTCGCGCTGGCCGACAGCCGCTGGCCGGCGGCCGTGCTCACCGGTCTTGGCGCGCCGTGGAACACGGTGCAGCCGCGCGGGCAATTGCGCGTTCGGACCCAGGGCTTGTCATTAGAATGGTCCGAAGGGCGATTGCAGGTACAGGGAGAGGCAACGATCGATGCGCTGGATCTGTCATCCGGCCTGTCGACCTTGCGGCCGATCGGGAGCTATCGCCTGCAACTGCGGGGGGCCGGTCTGTCCAACCCGCCACAACTGGTGCTGGAGACGCTGCAGGGCAGCCTGAAGCTGTCCGGGATGGGCCAGTGGAATGGCGCTCGCTGGAACTTCCGGGGTCAGGCCCGTGCAGCGCCTGAACAGGAACTGGTGCTGGGCAATCTGCTCAACATCGTGGGTCGCAGGCAGGGTGCCCGCTCGGACATCGCGCTGGATTGAGATGGCGCAGACGGGATTGTTGCGCATGTCGGGCTTTGATAAGGCTGGTGTATGAATGTGACTGCTGTAGGTACGTGGTTGGCGACCGGTTTGCGAGTGGGTGCCGTGGGCCTGCTGGTGTGTGGCTCTGCCTGGGCGCAGAAGCAGGGCGAGCCGATCACGCTGAATTTCGTTGGCGCGGAGATCGAGGCCGTTGCCCGCACCATGGGCGTGATCACCGGGCGTACGGTCGTGGTCGACCCGCGGGTACGTGGCACCATCAACCTGTCGAGTGAAAAACCGCAATCTCCGTCGGCCGCCTATGCGCAGTTCGTTGCGGCACTGCGCCTGCAGGGATACACGGTGGTGGAATCCGGCGGCATCTACAAGGTCGTTCCGGAGGCCGAGGGCAAGTTGCAGGGCCAAGTGGTTTCGGTCGCGCCGGACCAGCCGGCGGGCAACCAGATCGTGACCCAGATCTTCCGGCTCGACCATGAAAGCGCACTCAATATGGTGCCCGTGCTGCGACCGCTGATCAGCCCGAACAACACCATCAACGTCAATCCCGGCAGCAATGCGCTGGTCATCACCGACTATGCCGACAACCTGCGCCGGCTGTCCCGCATCATCGCCGCGATGGACATGCCCAATGCCACCGACGTCGAGGTGATTCCGCTCAAGCATGCGCTGGCGGCGGATCTGGCGCCGCTGGTGCTGCGCCTGACCCAGTCCGGCAACGCGGTCGCGGTGCAAGGGCAGGTGGACAACTCGTTTCGCACGGCCATCATTGCCGAGCCGCGCAGCAATGCGCTGATCGTGCGCGCGGCCAACCCGGCGCGGGTGGCGCTGGTGCGCTCGCTGGTGGAGCGGCTCGACCAGCCGTCGTCGGAGGATGCCTCGGGCAATATCCATGTGGTCTATCTGAAGAATGCCGAGGCGGTGAAGCTGGCCGCGACCTTGCGCGCCGCCATGGCCAGCGCGGCCTCCAGCACATCGGCGGCCACGGCCGTTCCAGGGCGGGTGCTGACGGGGGGCGCCGCTGCGGCGGCCGCTGCCGCGGCGGCCGCTTCATCCTCGTCATCGCAGAGCGAGACCGGCGGGCAGATCCAGGCCGATCCAGCCACCAACTCGCTGGTGATCACGGCACCTGAGCCGCAGTACCGGCAAATGCGTGCGGTGATCGACAAGCTGGACGCGCGGCGGGCCCAGGTGTTCGTCGAATCGCTGATCGCCGAGGTCAATGCCGACAAGGCGGCCGAGTTCGGCATCCAGTGGCAGGGCCCGATCGGCAAGAATGGCGACGGCAGCATCGGCATCCTGGGTACCAATTTCGGCAGTGGCGGCAACAACATCATCTCGCTGGCCACAGGTGCCGCCAACGGATCGGTGGTGCCTGGCAGTGGGCTCAACGTCGGCGTGGCCGGCCGTGCCAATGGCGTCTACTACCTGGGTTTTCTGGCGCGCTTTCTGCAGTCGACCGGCGACGGCAACATCCTGTCGACGCCCAATCTGCTGACGCTGGACAACGAGGAGGCCAAGATCGTGATCGGCCAGAACGTGCCCTTCGTGACCGGCTCGTACACCAACAACAATGCCGGTGGTACCGGAACCGTCAATCCGTTCCAGACCATCGAGCGCAAGGACGTGGGTCTGACGCTGCGGGTCAAGCCGCAGATAAGCGAGAACGGCACGATCCGACTGTCGATCTTCCAGGAGGTCTCCAGTGTGCAGGCCTCGTCGGTGAACTCGCCCAGCGGGCTGATCACCAACAAGCGATCGATCGAGTCCAACGTACTGGTCGATGACGGCTCCATCGTCGTGCTGGGCGGCCTGCTGCAGGACGAATCGGCGAACAACGAGGAGAAGGTACCGGGCCTCGGCGACGTGCCGCTGTTCGGCAACCTGTTTCGCAGCGAGACGCGCTCGCGCAAGAAAACCAATCTGATGGTGTTCCTGCGCCCGGTCGTGGTGCGGGACGGGGCCTCGCTGGACAGCCTGTCGATGGGGCGCTACGAGATGATGCGTTCCGACCAGACCGCGGTGCAGCCGCGCCAGAGTGTGGTGCTGCCGGATCTGGGCACGGCGCAACTGCCGCCGGCCCCACCGCCGAAGCCACAGCCGCAGCCGCGGCCGGTCGAGCCCCGCCCGGTGGGCGGCGCAGCACGCTAGGCGGAACGTCGATGCGTTTTCCGCTGCCGTATGCGTTCGCGCGCACGCACCAGCTGCTGCTCGAGGACGACGGCCACGCACAGACGCTGGTCGTACACGCGCAGGCCTCCCCTGCAGCGCTGGGGGAGGTGCTGCGCAAATATCCGTCGGCCACGGTGGTGGGCATGGATGCCGACATGCTGGTGCAGCGCATCAGTGCGGCGTATTCGCAGGGCGAGTCCAGCGCCGCGCTGGTGGCCAGCGAAGTTGCCTCGGACGTCGACCTGCAGCGCATGATGCAGGAGCTGCCGGCGGTCGAGGACCTGCTGGAGGCGGCCGATGATGCGCCCATCATCCGTCTGCTCAATGCCTTGCTGACCCAGGCGGCACGCGAAGGTGCCAGCGACATCCACATCGAGCCGTACGAGCGCCACAGCAGCGTGCGCTTTCGTGTCGACGGCACGCTGCGCGAAGTGGTACGACCGAACCGGGCCCTGCATGCGGCGCTGATCTCGCGGCTGAAGATCATGGCCGAGCTCGACATTTCCGAGAAGCGACTGCCCCAGGACGGGCGCATCAGCCTGCGCATCGGAACCCGGGCCGTGGACGTGCGGGTCAGCACGCTGCCCAGCGCCCAGGGCGAACGCGCGGTGCTGCGCCTGCTCGACAAGTCCGGCGCGCGGCTGAACCTGGAGGCGGTCGGCATGGAAGGGCATACGCTGCAGCGCTTCGTGCAGCTGATCGGCCAGCCGCACGGCATCATTCTGGTGACCGGGCCCACCGGCTCCGGCAAGACGACGACGCTGTATGCGGCGCTGAGCCGGCTGGACGCGGCGCACACCAACATCATGACGGTCGAGGATCCGATCGAATACGAACTCGCCGGTATCGGACAGACCCAGGTCAATGCGCGCATCGACCTGAATTTCGCGACGGCGCTGCGCGCCATCCTGCGCCAGGATCCGGACGTCATCATGATCGGTGAGATCCGCGACTTCGAGACGGCGCAGATTGCGATCCAGGCCTCGCTGACCGGCCATCTGGTACTGGCCACGCTGCATACCAACGACGCTGCCAGCGCGGTGACGCGCCTGACCGACATGGGGGTCGAACCCTTTCTGCTCAGCTCGTCGCTGCTGGGGGTGCTGGCGCAGCGCCTGGTGCGCAAGTGGTGCCTGCACTGCGCCGGCAAGGGCTGCGAGCATTGCGGCCATACCGGTTATGCCGGGCGTACCGGTGTCTACGAGCTGCTGGTGGCCGACGCCGCGATCCGGGACCAGATCCACCGCCAGGCCTCGGAGGCGGAGATCCGTGCTGCGGCGATTGCCGGTGGCATGCGGCTGATGCGCGACGACGGCCAGCGCCTGGTGGCGGCCGGCATCACCGCGCCCGAGGAAGTGCTGCGCGTCACGCGCGACTGAGCGGAGCCGTCGCGTCGCGCACCATGCCTGCCTATTCCTTCGAGGCCGTCGACGCGCAAGGTGCCACGCGCAAGGGTGTGATGGATGCGGAAACCGCGCGTGCGGCACGCAGCGCGCTGCGTGCGCAGGCGCTGGTGCCCTTGCAGGTGGTGCAGGTCGGCGTCGCCAACGCGGACGAACCTGCCACCGATACCCACTCCCGGGGTTGGTTCACCGCCCGCGTCTTCAACCCGGCCGCGCTGGCCGTGTGGACGCGCCAGCTGGCCGGTCTGGTGTCGGCCAGCCTGCCGCTGGAACGCGCCCTTACCGCCTTGAGCGACGAGGCGGAGGAC
>Ga0116169_1003479_pt1 | contig 10451 bp, 12 predicted proteins | sample AD_UKC130_MetaG_FD_89796 | JGI IMG/M metagenome (GOLD analysis project Ga0116169, IMG submission 89796) | Active sludge microbial communities of municipal wastewater-treating anaerobic digesters from Canada - AD_UKC130_MetaG | ecosystem: Engineered > Bioreactor > Anaerobic > Digestate | place... | reverse complement strand
CGCGGGTGGGCACGGCGCGCACGCCGTGGGCGCTGCAGGCGGCCAGAATCTCGGGCGCGTCGGCCGCCACCACCACCTGCGCGGCGCCCGATTTTTCGGCCTGCTCGGCCACCCGCACCACCATCGGCTTGCCGCCGATGTCGGCCAGCGGCTTGTTGGGCAGGCGGGTGGAAGCCAAGCGTGCGGGGATCAGAACAGTAAAGCTCATGCTTGGGGTGGCCTGGTGGACGAGGCCGCCAGCGCGCGCAGCAAGTCCGCCAGCGTGAAGTCCGCATGCCACAGGGGTTGCAAATCCACCCCGTGAATCCGCAGCGCATCGGCGTGCAGGGCTTCAAATTCCAGCGCATCGGGTTGCCAACGATGCGGGTAGCGGGCTTGGTAAATGGCCTGTGGCCGGTCGTCAGGGTGCAGCTTCAGCCGGTGCGTTGGGTGGATGGCGAAGGCGTCGCCAAACAAGGCCAGTGCAAGGCGGATGTCGGCCTTCGGCGCGCCGGGAAAGGCTTTTCGCCAGGCGCGGCCTTGGCAAGCGCGCTGGCGCAGTGATGCGGGCAGGCGGCGGGGTGAGGTCAGCCAGGCGTCGAGCCCGCGCGCCAGCCATCCGAATAGGTGTGCCGATGGCATCGCGGCGCGCTTAATCCGCCCGCGGCGTACGGGGGGGCAGCGCCTCGAGTTCCTCGTCCGACAACGTGCGCGCCTCGCCCTCCAGCATGACCGGGATGCCGTCGCGCACCGGGTAGGCCAGGCGGGCCGAGCGCGAAATCAGTTCGGCCTTGTCGCGGTCGAAGTCGAGTGGGCCCTTGGTGACGGGGCAGACCAGGAGTTCAAGCAGCTTTGGGTCCATGGTGTCAATGCGCCGAGGCTTTGGAAAACAGGTTCATCACCAGCACGCCAGCGACGATGAGGGCCATCCCGGCCAGAGCGGGGGCATCTAGGCGCTGGCCAAATACAAGCCAGCCGACCAGCGCGATCAGCACTACGCCAAGGCCCGACCACACGGCGTAAGCAATGCCCACTGGGATGCTGCGCAGCGTGAGCGACAGCAGGTAAAACGCCACCGCGTAGCCTGCAACCACCACAAGCGAGGGCACCAATTTTGAGAAGCCTTCGCTGGCCTTCAGCGCGCTGGTGGCGATCACTTCGGCGACAACGGCGCCACCCAGAAAAATCCAGTTATTCATGGTACGTGTTCCTTAGTGTTGGCCGGGTAGACGCTGACCTCGATCAGGTTGCCATCCGGGTCGTTGAAGTACACCGATTCAATCGGCCCCTGCGCGCCGGAGCGGGTCACTGGGCCTTCGAGCAGCGGCACGCCTTCGGCCGCCAGGTGGGCCATCACGTCCGGCAGCGCCCAGACGGTGATCAGGCACAGATCGCCCGAGCCGACGCCGGCGCGGTTGCGCAACTCTTGCCCCAGCGTCTGCAGGTTGATCTTCTGCTGGCCGAACTTCAGGGCGCGCCGGCCGCTGCCAAAGGTGACCGCTTCCATGCGCAGCACGCGCTGGTAGAAGGCGACGGAGCGCTCGATGTCGGCAACCGTGAGGACGACGTGGTCGATGTGCGAAATCATGGGCTGCGCGGATGATAGCCCTGCGCGGCCAGGCGCTCGTCCAGCGCGGTGAAGAAGGCCGGCGGCACGTCGAGCACCAGCGGCACGGCCAGCGCGTTGGGTTCGTGGCGCCACAGCTTGAGGGCGTCTTTTTCAGTGCAAATCAGGCCCTGGCGCTTGTCTGGCAAGCGCGACCAGCTATTGAAATCGTAGTGATCGGGCAAGGCGATGGTGTCTGCCAGCGTCAGCCCGGCGGCGCGCAGCATGGTGAAGAAGGCTTCGGGCCGTGCGATGCCGGCCACGGCGGTGAGCGGCTGGCCGCGCAGTTCGGCCAGCGGCACGCGCGTGCCGTCGGTGCGCAGGGCGTGATCGGCGAGATGGCGCGTGGCGGTGAAGGTCGTGGGAGCGGGCTTGCCCGCGATAGGAAATTCGTGTTCGGCCGGCGCTGCCATCGCGGGCAAGCCCGCTCCCACAGGTTTAGGCGGCGCCTCGGTGTAGAGCACCAAATCCACCGCGCGCGGCCACGGCTCGCGCAGCGGGCCGGCGGGCAGCAGCCAGCCGTTGCCGATGCCGCGCGCGTCGAACACGCAAATTTCCACGTCGCGCGCCAGCGCCACGTGCTGCAGGCCATCGTCGCAGACCAGGATGTCGCACGCCGGGTGCGCGGCCAGCAGCGCGCGGCCGGCCTCGGCGCGGCGCGGGGCGACAAACACCGGCACGTCGGCACGCCGGCGCAGCAGCAGCGGCTCATCGCCAACGTCTTGCGGATCGGCGCCGGGGCCGACTTCGCGGCAGTCGTCCATCGCACGCCCGTGCCCGCGCGACACGATGCCCGGCCGCCAGCCACGCGCCTTGAGGTGCTGCACGATGGCCAGCGTGGTCGGCGTCTTGCCCGCGCCGCCGGCGATGACGTTGCCCACGACCACGACCGGCACCGGCAGGCGCACGGCCTTGGACGCATCCACCGCCCGCTGCCGCGCCGCCAGCGCGCCGTACAGGCGCGACAGCGGCCACAGCAGCACGGCCAGCGGCCCGCGCCGCTGCCAGGCGGCGCGCAGGCGGTGTTCGATGAAGGCGCGGAGCATGCTTGGTGAGGCGAAATGCGGCTGCGGATGGCGCCGATCAGTCCATGCGCAGCATAGCCAGTTCGTCAACGCGTCTGGCACGGGTCAGAACGCCGCGGAGCAGGCCATGCGCGGGCACCCGCGGAAGGGCTTGGCCCGCCCGCTGGGTGCGTCCCCTTCCCGAAGAGACAAGGGCGAAGCGGCGTCAGCCGCTCAGGGTGATGCCCCCGTCTTCGCTGCAAAAGTAATCTGCGTCAGCCCCACGCGCCGTGCCGCGTCCATCGCGGTCACGGCGGCCTGCACCGGCGCGGCGGCGTCGGCGCTGATGATGAGCACGCTGTCCTTGGCCGCCACGGCGCGCAGCGCATTCGCCACCACCTCGACGCTGTTGCCGGCGAGCGGCTGCTTGTTGACGGCATAGCGCCCGTCGGCGGCCACGGCCACGACGATTTCCTTCGGCCGGTCGCGCGCGGCGTCGGCGCTGGCGGTGGGCAGGGTGACCTGCAGCTCGGTGAACTTGCTGTACGTGGTCGTCAGCATCAAGAAGATCAGGATCACCAGCAGCACGTCGATGAACGGGATCAGGTTGATCTCCGGCTCCTCCGGCGGGTGCGGGCGGAACTTCACCGCTTGGCCTCCGCGCTGCGGCCGGGGCACAGCGGCTCCAGGTGGCGCGCAAAGCGCTCGGCGGACAGCTCCAGCTCCAGCGTGTAGCCGTCGACCCGGGCGCGGAAGTAGCGCCAGAAGATCAGCGCCGGGATCGCCACGATCAGGCCGAACGCCGTGTTGTACAGCGCCACCGAAATGCCGTGCGCCAGTTGCGCCGGGTTGCCGCCCGACAGCGCGCCCGACGGCGCCTGCGAGCCAAAAATCTCGATCATGCCGATCACCGTGCCCAGCAGGCCCAGGAGCGGCGCCGCCGAGGCGATGGTGGCCAGCGCGGGCAAATAGCGCTCCAGCCGGTGCGTGACGGTGCGGCCGGCCGCTTCCATGGCGGCGCGCATCTCGTCCGGGCTGCAGCGCGGGTTGTTGTTGATGGCGCGCCAGCCGGCGGCCAGCACCTCGCCCAGCGCCGAATGCTGCGCCAGCTGGTTCACGGTTTCAGGCGCGGGCACCGCGGTGCGCGAGATGCCAATCGCCTCGTCCACCAGCCCGCTGCCCAGAACGCGGCTGTTTTTGAGGCTGATGAAGCGCTCGACGATGAACGCCAAGGCCAGGATGGAACACAGGATGAGCGGCCAGATCGGCCAGCCAGCGGCTTGTATGATGGAAAGCAAGGGCTTCTTTCGGGCCACGTGGCCATGCAAAGATGCGCGCGATTATGGCGCAGCGTGCCATGCGCCCCGGCCGCCAGCGCCCCCGCCGCCGCCTTCGCTGCCAACAAGACCACACCAGCACCCCATTTGTCAGCCACCGCGGGAACGCACAAATTCTGTGGATAACTTTGTGAAGAAAACGCCTGCGCCGCGCCCGCAGCCCAGTCCTGGCGCCGGATGTGACAGATTGATGAAGCAAAAGGCAGCTGAAAACCGTTTAAAAACAAGGACTTGCACCACGGCACTGTGCTTTACGGCGCATGCATGCAGCGCCGGCCCCGCTCGCCGCCCGTTGTGGAGTACTGGCGCCGCCCGCCGCCGCAAAATGGTTCGCCAGACCGCATGAACACTGGATTTGAGCCGCTGCCCCCAGCAACGGCGCCCCGTGTGTGGCCAGTTGGCGCGCTGACCCGCGCCGTGGCGAGCGCACTGGAGGCGCGCTTCAACCCCGTGGCGGTGCGCGGCGAAGTCTTGGGCTTCACGCGCGCCGGCAGCGGCCATTGCTACTTCGCGCTGAAGGACGAGGCCGGCCAGCTGCGCTGCGCCATGTTCCGCCGCGCCGCCGGGCTGCTGGGCTTCAACCCGCGCGAGGGCGATCAGGTCGAGGTGCGCGGGCGCCTGACGGTGTACGAGCCGCGCGGCGACCTGCAACTGGTGGTCGAATCGATGCAGCGCGCGGGGCAGGGCGCGCTGTTCGAGCAGTTTCTGCGGCTGAAAGAGCGGCTCGAGGCCGAAGGCCTGTTCGACGCTGCCGCCAAGCGCCCGCTGCCGGCCTGGCCGCGCGGTATCGGCCTGGTCACTTCGCGCGGCGCAGCGGCGCTGCACGACGTGCTGACGGCGCTGGCACGGCGCGCGCCGCACGTGCCGGTGCTGCTGGCGCCGGCGGCGGTGCAAGGTGCGGCGGCGCCGGCCGAGCTGCGCGCCGCGCTACAAAAGTTGTATCTGCTCGCGCAGGCTGGTAAAGCGCCAGCAGCCGATTTGGCATTGAACAGCACGCCGCCCATCGACGTCATCCTGCTGGTGCGCGGCGGCGGCTCGATCGAGGATTTGTGGGCCTTCAACGACGAGGCCTTGGCCCGCACCATCGCCGCCAGCCCGGTGCCGGTGATCAGCGGGGTGGGGCACGAGACCGATTTCAGCATCGCCGATTTCGTCGCCGACCTGCGCGCACCCACGCCGACCGCCGCTGCCGAGCTGGTCAGCGCACCGCGCGATCAGGCCCTGCGCGAGCTGCAGGCCCAGCACGAGCGCCTGCAACGCGCCCTGCGCCGCCGCCTGGACGGCGAGGCGCAGCGGCTCGACGGGCTGCACGGCCGCCTGGCGCGCCCGGCCGACGCCGTGGCCGCCGAGCGCCTGCGCCTGCAGCGGCTCGACGCGCGCCTGACCCACGCCCGCGCGCTGCGGCTGGAGCGCGAGCGCGCCCGCCTGGCGCGCCTGGCCGAGCGCCTGCCGCGCACCGTGCCGGCGCCCATCGCCGCCGAGCGCGTGCGCCTTGCGCATCTGGCCGACCGCCTGCCGACCGCCTTCGCGCGCCAGTTGGGCGCCGCGCACGAGCGGCTGGAGCGCGCCGCGCTGCGCCTGTCGCTGCTCGATCCGCAACTGGTGCTGGAGCGCGGCTACGCCTGGCTGGAAGATGCCGATGGCCGCCCCGTCACCCGCGCCGCGCAGACCACGCCGGGGCAGGCGCTGGCCGCCACCCTGGCCGATGGCAAGGTTGATCTGACCGTCGCGCCGCCGGGGTCGCGCTGAGTTCCTACAATCATCCGGCGCGCCACGGCCTACCATGGGCCCTTGGCATCTTCGCAACCCACAACACAAAGGACGCCCACATGGAACGCACCCTGCCCCCGCTGCCTTACCCCTACGACTCGCTGGCCCCGGCCTACAGCAAGGAAACGCTGGAATACCACCACGACAAGCACCACAAGGCCTATGTCGACAAGCTGAACGAGCTGCAAAAAGGCACCGAGTTCGAGAACATGGAGCTTGAAGACGTCATCAAGAAGTCTTCTGGCGGCATCTACAACCAGGCCGCGCAGATCTGGAACCACACCTTCTTCTGGAACTGCATGAAGCCCAATGGCGGCGGCGAGCCGACCGGTGCGCTGGCCGAGGCGATCAACAAGAAGTGGGGCAGCTACGCCGACTTCAAAAAGGCGTTTGTCACCAGCGCTGTCGGCAACTTCGGCTCGGGCTGGACGTGGCTGGTGAAAAGGCCGGACGGCTCGGTCGACATCGTCAACATGGGCGCCGCCGGCACCCCGCTGACCACCGGCGACACCGCCGTGTTCACGGTCGACGTGTGGGAACACGCGTACTACATCGACTACCGCAACCTGCGCCAGAAGTTTGTCGAGACCTACCTCGACAAACTGGCCAACTGGGAATTCGCGGCCAAGAACTTCGGCTGATCGGCCGTCTTTTCGCCCCACAAAAATGCCACCGGATTCGGTGGCATTTTTCATGGCCAAATCGGCCGCCAGCGCTTGTCCATCAAGCGCCAGCAGCTATCAAATCAGGATTTCTCGTCCGCCGGCAGCAGGCCCGCCTCGCGCATGACTTTCTGCTCGTCCTCGTGCGAGATGTAGAACGCTACCTTGGGCCCCGTGCCCGCATCGAACAAAAAGTAGGTGATGAAAAACCGAAAGTCCTGCGGCTGACCCGGCGTTTTCTCGAACCGTAGGTGCCAATGCACCTTGGCCGTGGGGTAGCGTTTGTCGAGCGGCGTGGCGGCCACGTCCAGCATCTTGGCAAACCGAAAGCCGATGCCCTGCATGAACTCACGCCGCGCCGGCAGCGCCGCACGGAATTGCGCCACGCTCAACACCGCCACGCCGCTCGGGTCGCCGCCCATGAACGGATCGGTGTAGAGCGATGCCACCGGATCAGGATCGAAGCTGTTGGCGCTCTGCTCGTAGCGGACGAAGAAGGCGTCCACGTCGGTCATGGCTTCAAGTGAAAAGTGCCGCCAGCGCCCGCCCAACAAGCGCCAGCAGCTATCAAAACCAAAGTGGCTGCGCAGCAAGCCACCGAAAGGGCCGCGGAGCAGGCCACCCGAGAACGCCGTGCGCGGGGTCCCCCCGCGCGCCAGCGTTGTCCCCCTGGGGGGAAAGCGCCGCAGGCGACTCAGGGGGGATCAGTGATATCCGGCGTCCGCCCCCACCTTGCCCCGAAACACGCTGTACGACCAGGCGGTGTAACTCAGGATCAGCGGCAGCAAGAAGACGAGTCCCCACATCACGAAGCCTTGCGATTCGGGCGGCGAGGCGGCGCCCCAGATCGTCAGGTGCGGCGGCACCAGGTAGGGCCACAGGCCCAGCAGCAGGCCGACAAGGCCCAGCACGAACAGCGCCAGCGTCCAGACAAAGGGCTTGGCATCGTGCGGCCGATCGGCGCCCTGGCCAATGGCGGCGTCGCGCCACAGCCACCAGCCGACGGCCAGCGTCAGCAAGGGCACCGGCCCCAGCCACAGGAAGTTGCTGCCTTCAAACCAGCGCGCCATGACGCGTGAATCCAAGTAGGGCAGCGCCGCGCTGACCAGCCCCATGAAGGCCAGCACGCACACCACCAGCGGCCGCGCCCAGCCGCGCGCCAACTGGTGCAGGCGGCCTTCGGTCTTCAAGATCAGCCAACCCGCGCCCAACAGCGCATAACCGCAGACCAGCGCCACGCCGGTCATCAGCGCGAACGGGCTCAGCCAGCCCCAGGTGCCGCCGCTGTAGTGGCCGCCTTCCATTGGCAAGCCCTGCACCAGCGCGGCGAGAATCACGCCCTGGCTGAACGCCGCCACGATGGAGCCGATGCTGAACGCCGCGCCCCAGGCCTGCCGCGCCACGCCGCGCCCCTTGAAGCGAAATTCAAACGCCACGCCGCGAAAGATCAGCCCCAGCAGCATCGCCAGCACCGGCAAATACAGCGACGACAGCACCAGCGCGTACGCGCGCGGGAAGGCGGCCATCAACCCGGCGCCGCCCAGCACCAGCCAGGTCTCGTTGCCGTCCCAGATCGGGGCGGCAGTGTTCATCATGTGGTCGAGCTGGTCGCTGTCTTCGGCCAGCGGGGCGAGGATGCCCAGGCCGAGCACGAAGCCGTCCAGCAGCACGTACATCAGCACGCCGAAGCCGATCACGCCCAGCCACGCCACCGGCAGCCAGAAGGCGGCGCCGTCGGCGGCCGTAAGCACCAGGTCGGCGGGGTTCATGGGCGCGCTCCTTCGGCGATGTCGGCCTCGTCGGCCGCCGACAGCGGGCGCGCCGGGGTCTTGGCGCCGCTGTCCGGGGTGCCCATCTCGGGCGGCGTCTCGCCAGCCTGCGGACCTTTCTTGAGCAGCCGCCACAAATACCAGATGCCGGCGCCAAAGACGATGGCGTACACCGTGGCGTAGCCGGCCAGCGACGTGGCGACGGTGCTGGCCTGCAGGTTGGGGCTGACGGCGTCGGCGGTGCGCATCAGGCCGTACACCACCCACGGCTGGCGGCCGATCTCGGTCACCCACCAGCCGGCCAGCAGGGCGACGAAGCCGGCCGGGCTGAGCAGTTGCCAGCCGCGCAGCATCCACACCGATTGCTCCAGCCGCCCGCGCCACCAGGTCCAGCACGAAAAAGCCACCACCAGCAGCATCAGCATGCCGATGCCGACCATGACGCGAAAGGCAAAGAACACCGGCAGCACCGGCGGCCGGTCTTGCGGCGCCACGGCGGTGAGCGGGGTGATCTCGCCATCCAGGCTGTGCGTCAGGATCAGGCTGCCCAGGCGCGGGATGGCGATTTCGTAGTCGTTGCGCTCGGCCTGCTGGTTGGGGATGGCAAAGGCCACCAGCGGCACGCCGGCGCCGGGCTCGCCACGGTGCCAGTGGCCTTCCATCGCCGCCACCTTGATCGGCTGGTGCTCCAGCGTGTTCAGCCCGTGCTGGTCGCCCACCATCACCTGCATCGGCACGGCAATGGCACCAAAGGCAATCGACAGCTTGAGCACCCGCAGCGCCATCTCGCGCTGCACGCCGCGCCGCAGGTGCCAGGCCGCCGTGCCGCCAATCACGAAACAGGTGGTGATGAAGGCCGCCAGCACCATGTGCGTGAGGCGATAGGGGAACGAGGGGTTGAACACGATCTGCCACCAGTCGCCGGGCGTGAAAAAGCCGTCTTTCAGCACATGGCCTTGCGGCGTGTGCATCCAGCTGATGGCGGCAATGATCCAGAAGGTGGAGATCAGCGTGCCCAGCGCCACCATGCAGGTGCAGAAAAAGTGCACCAGCGGCCGCACCTTGTTGGCGCCAAACAGCATCACGCCCAGAAAGCCGGCCTCGAGAAAGAAGGCCGTCAGCACCTCGTAGCTGAGCAGCGGCCCCAGCACGGCGCCGGCCCGCTCGGACAGGCGCGACCAGTTGGTGCCGAACTGAAAGCTCATCACGATGCCCGACACCACCCCCATGCCGAAGGAGATGGCGAACACCTTGCTCCAGAACTTGTACAAGTCCCACCACACGTTGTCGCGCGTGCGCAGCCAGCGGAATTCCAGAAACATCAGCCAGCTTGCCAACCCGATGGTGAAGGCCGGGAACAGGATGTGATACGAAATAACGAACCCGAACTGAATCCGGGAGAGCAGCAGGGCGTCCATGGCGCGAGTTTGCGCGCGGTGGGCGCATACGCTTGTAGGTGGGCGCCTCCAGTCGCCTGAAACTCTTGACAACGGTCAAGACGCGTTGGCACGCCGCATGCAATGATGGCGATGCACTGCGCGTCATGAAACCGTCACGCGAATCGCATCCGATGCGCATTGCCGCCAAGACAAGGAACACCGCATGGGCTTCAAGCCGCTTCCCGCCGCCGTCGCCGTGGCGATCGCGCTGATCATCTGGTTCGTCATTCCGGTGCCTGCTGGCGTCACCGCCAACGCCTGGCACCTGCTGGCGCTGTTCGTGGCGACCATCGCCGCCATCATCGGCAAGGCGATGCCGATCGGCGCGCTGTCCATCGTCGCCATCGCGCTGGTGGCGGTCACGGGTGTCACCAACGCCACGCCGGGCGGCGCCATTGCCGATGCGCTGTCGAGCTTTGCCAACCCGCTGATCTGGCTGATCGGCGTGTCGATCATGATCTCGCGCGGCATCATCAAGACCGGACTGGGCGCGCGCATCGGCTACCTGTTCATCGCCGTGTGGGGCAAGAAGACCATCGGCATCGCCTATTCGCTGGCGCTGTCGGAGCTGATCCTGGCGCCCGTCACGCCCAGCAACACGGCGCGCGGCGGCGGCATCATCCACCCCATCATGCGGGCGATCGCGGGCAGCTACGACTCCGACCCCGAGCACGGCACGCAAGGGCGCATGGGTCGCTTTTTGGCGCTGGCCAACTACCACGCCAACCCCATCACATCGGCCATGTTCATCACCGCCACGGCACCCAACCCGCTGATCGTGAAGCTGATTGCCGACACCACCGGCGCGCAGATTCAGCTCACCTGGGGCACCTGGGCGCTGGCCATGCTGCTGCCGGGGCTGGTGGCGCTGGCGCTGATGCCGCT
>Ga0116169_1003471_pt1 | contig 10467 bp, 8 predicted proteins | sample AD_UKC130_MetaG_FD_89796 | JGI IMG/M metagenome (GOLD analysis project Ga0116169, IMG submission 89796) | Active sludge microbial communities of municipal wastewater-treating anaerobic digesters from Canada - AD_UKC130_MetaG | ecosystem: Engineered > Bioreactor > Anaerobic > Digestate | place... | reverse complement strand
TATTAGGTATGTTAAAGCCAAAAAGTGGTGAAATTTTTTACGATGAAAAAAATATTAAAGATATAGATATTAGTAAAATAGCAACATAGATTTCCCAGGATATTTCTATTTATAATGCTTCAGGAATGGACAATGTTACTTTATTCGATTATAAGCGCAAGAAAGATTTAGATTACTATATTGATTTGTTAAAAGTAAGAGAATTGATGGAAAGAAATCTTGGGAAATTAGGTCGAAATATTTCAGGTGGCGAAAAGAATAGAATTGCCATATTACGGGCTTTAAATATGGAAACAAAGATTATCGTTTTAGATGAAAGTTTAGCAAACTTAGATGAATTAAACAAAAAAGAAATTACTGATTTTCTTTTAGGACTAAAAGATATTATGATTATTTTAATAACACATGATTATGTTGAAGACTATTTAAATAAATTTGATGAAATTATTAAAATGGAAAAAGGGAAAGTAAAGGAAATAAAGAAAAATATGAAAATATAATTTATTGCAAAAAAAGAACGTTTTTAACATATTTATCAATTTATTAAATTGTTATATATTGATAATATGATCGTTGATGAATTCTAAAAAATCTTTTAAAAATAGTGTTAAAATAAAATTTAAAAAAATAGGATATATAATATGAATAAGGCTAATTTGGTTGATATGGTTTATGAAGATTCCTTTCAAAGGGAAGATATTGATTTTTATTCTAATGGAATAAGATGCAGTGCGTGGTTGTATTTACCCACAGGCAAGAAAAAATGTCCTGTAATTGTAATGGCTCATGGATTAGGTGGAACTCGTGAAATTCGTTTAAATGAATATGCTGAGAGATTTGCAAAAGCAGGTTTTGCATGTTTCTTATTTGACTACCGTAACTTCGGAGCAAGTGATGGTAATAAAAGACAACATATAAATGTGAAAATGCAGTTGGAAGATTGGCATAACGCCATAGAATATATCAAAAAAGATAATCGTATTGATGGAGAGAAACTTTTACTCTTCGGGACATCATTAAGTGGTGGTCATGTTATATGGCTTTCAGCACATCGTAATGATATTAAGGGAACTATTGCTCAATGTCCATATACCAACACTATGGCCACAATAAAAAAAGTATCTCTATGGTATATTCTAAAAAAAGTACCATTTGTTATTGCTGATCTTTTATCCTGTGTAGCAGGGTATCATCCAGTAATGCTAAAACTTTCTACATATAAAGGTGAAAATGCATTTATAGAAACTGATGAAGAAACTTATAAAAGATTTATCGGGAACGTAGAATTTATAAATAAAGCACCAGCAAGAACATTACTAGAGTTTATTAAATATTCACCTGGTAAATATTTTAGCAAAATCACCAATCCAATTTATGTCGCTGTATGTACAAACGATTCATTAGCTCCAGCTGAAAAAACTATCCAACTTGCAAATAATTGTAAATACTCTATATGTAAAAAATATGATTGTGGACATTTCGAGATTTATTTAGATCCATATTTTGAAGAAGCTATCAATGATTATATTAATTTTTATAATCAATTATTTAAGTAATATAAGGATTGACAATAAATTCATATTAGAATGAAAGCCTTGATACAATACTACAACTTTTGGTGTTAAAACAGTTAATAATATTAAGGAAATAATGTTAAATTTAGATATTACAATAATTAATATCTCCCATAAATGAAGATTATCTAAAAAATGGTGAAATTATTTTTCTTGATTGTGGTCAAGTTATAATAAAAAGAAATTTTCAAACAGCAATCGAAAGAATAAAACTCCATAATCTCTTATTATGAATAGGGATTATAAATTTAATGTTTAAAATGAAAAGGAAAAGATAAATAATATTTCCATATGAATACAAATAGCATTCATATGGCTCATATCAATTGATAATCATTAGACTGTACATCATACAGTCTTTTTTATTTGAAAAATAAATGAATATTCAAAATTAGATAAGTGTTGATTTTTGTTATAAAAAAATGTATAATATTAATATAATTATTCAGGAAATAAGAAAGGGCGTGAAAGTATGCGTAAGAAAAAAGAATATCGAAGTGCAATTCGTTCACGAAAATTAATTCGTGAGGCTTTTTCAAAGTTAATGAAAGAAAAAAGTATTGATAAAATTACTGTAACTGATATTGTCAATGCTGCGGATATAAATCGAGGAACTTTTTATGCGCATTTTAAAGATACTCGTTCGATTATTGCTCAAATTGAAAATGAAATTATCGATAAAATGAATCAAATATTAAGCAAATTTGATTTTGCAAATATTTTAGATCATGCCTGGCAAATGTTTCTAGAAATTGAAAAAATAATCGAGCAAGATTATGACATTTTTGTTAAGTTAATTGATGCACCTGGTTCTGAACAATTTCTTGATAAATTACGTAACATAGCCATTAACAATTTATTTTTAAATAAAAAATTGCCAGAAGAAGTTAAAAAAAGCAAAGAATTTTTGTTGCGAGTAAATTATTTTGGTGGGGGGATGGTTAATTTATATTTACGTTGGTTTAAAAAAGAAGTGGATTGCAGTTTGCGAGACATTAGTAATGAACTTTATAAGCAAATTAAGCTTTTAAAACAGTTATTTTTAGACGAACAACAATTGGGGATTAAACAAGAAAATTAGGAGGATTTTATGTACGATATTGTAGTGCAAAATTTAACTAAAGATTATGGGTTTAACCGAGGGGTATTTAATATTAGTTTTCATGTTAGTAGAGGAGAAATTTACGGGTTTTTAGGACCTAATGGTGCTGGAAAATCAACAACTATTCGTCATCTAATGGGTTTTTCGAAACCGGATAGTGGAAAAACACAAATATTTGGTCTAGATACTTTTCAAAATTATAATAAAATTTTGCATAATGTCGGTTATGTTCCTGGTGAAATTACATTGCCGGTTGGTCTTAATGGATGGGAATTTATCGATATGATGAAAAAGATCCGTAAAATATCAAATGATGAGAGAATTAAAAAATTAATTGAATTATTTGAATTAAATCCAGATGGAGAAATTAAACGAATGAGCTTAGGGGAAAAAAGAAAACTAGCCATTCTATCCGCATTCATGCACGATCCTCAAGTGCTAATTTTAGATGAACCAACCTCTGGACTAGATCCGGTTATGCAAGAAGTCTTTATTCAACTATTAAGACAAGAAAAAGCCAAAGGAAAAACGATTTTATTATCAAGTCATGTTTTTTCCGAAGTTGAAGCTGTATGTGATCGAGTATCAATTATTAAAAATGGGAAAATTGTAGATGAGTTCCCAATGTCAAAATTAAAACATTCTGAAGATAAAGTTTATCAAGTTAAATTAGAAAATATTGAAGAAGCAATTAAGTTATTTAAAATAATGCAAAAAAATAGTTATATTGATGATGTAAAACAAGATGAAAATAAAGTATATGTTTTTATAAATGATAAATATATTAATAATTTAGTAACGGATTTAAGCCAATTTAGAGTCTCAGATTTTATCCATGAAAAAGTAACCTTAGAAGAATACTTTATGCAATATTACAAAGACGATATTCAATTTGAAGGGGTATAAAATATGAACGCTGTTGACATTAAGATTAATCATATTACCAAAGATTATGGTCAAAATCGGGGAGTTTTTGATCTTAATTTCGAGTTAAGACGAGGGGAAATCTTTGGTTTCGTTGGAACAAATGGTAGTGGAAAAACTACAACGATTAGACAAATTATGGGATTCATTAAACCGAATAATGGACATATTGATATTCGCGGTCTTGATGCTTATAAGGACGCTACTGAGACCAAAAAATTTATTGGCTATGTCCCAGGAGAAATTAGTTTTCCTGATTTGCCAACCGGAATATCATTTATAAAGTCCCAAGCAGAATTTTTAAAATTAAAAGATTTGTCTTATGCAAATGAATTAATAAAAATATTTCAAATTGACTTACGAGCTAATCCGCGAAAAATGAGCAAAGGAATGAAACAAAAAACTGCGGTGATTGCGGCACTGATGAATGATGCGGATATTTTATTGTTGGATGAGCCAACCACTGGACTTGATCCGCTAATGCGAAAATTATTTTTGGAAGTATTAGAAAAAGAAAAAGCTAAAGGAAAAACAATATTAATCAGTAGTAATATTTTTGAAGAAATTGAAGCACTATGTGACCGCGTTGCTCTAATTAAAGATGGCAAAATTATTGATATTGCCGTTATGGAAGAAATTAGAAATCCAATAAAACGCGAATATAAAATTGAATTTAATAATAAAGATGATTTTGAAAAATTTAAATTAGAAAACATTGAAATTGTTAGAATTAAAGAAGAACAAAATCAAGTTATTGTAAAAATAAATAAAGAAGAATATAACTCGTTTTTTAAGACATTAACTAAATACAATTTGAAATTTATCAATGAAAACAAGTATAATCTTGAAAAATATTTTAAAGAAAAATTTAATCGTCTAGAAAGAGATGGGGAGAACCATGATTAGTGTACCATTATTGAAACAATCAATTAAAGCAAATGGAGTAGCATGGTTACTTGTAACATTAGCCACTTCAATCATGCTAGGGATTTTGATATTTGTTTTAGGAAACATTCAATCGAATGAAATTCGGGATTCTTTAAAGGATAGTTTTATTAAATCTGAACTAGAAGCACAATTTAAATCTGGAGCTATTGATGGTTTTGTGATAGTATATGATACAATTTATCAACTATATCCATTAATTATTAATAATATGGAAGAAGAAGTACCGGAAGAAACTAGGGCGGTTGTAAAAAGTATATCACAACAAATTATTGAGATATATTCTAAAAATAATGAGTTAACTATTGAAAATATGCAAACTATTGCCCGTTTATATATTGAAAATTCTTTTTATGATCAGTTAGGTACTCCAAATGAACAAACCGATAAAATGTTAGAAGTTTTTGGCTATGACACTATATATGAATTATTAGAAGCATTTGGATACAATAAGACTACTGTTAACGGAATTGCTTCATCAGGAATAATTCAATATATTTCATATATTAATAATGGTATGGAACATGACCTAGCTAAAAGCGAAATTACAAAAAGTCTATTTTCCCAAATGCCAGAAGATGTTGCTGAATCGTTAACCGAACTTGGAGATATGAATATTGATCATTTAGTAGTTGGAACAATCTTTTATAAAATGGCGGGATTATTATTACCAATTGTATACGTTATTACTACTGCCAATAGTTTAATTGCAGGACAAGTAGATAGTGGATCATTAGCCTTTGTATTGTCAACACCAACTAAACGTCGTAAAGTTACCATCACGCAAATGATTTATTTAATTGGATCATTGATTTGTATGTATATAATCATTGGTGTGGTTAGTTTTATTGCGGCGATGTTAGTTAAAGATAAAACATTCTCAATTACATATCAAGATTTATTAAAACTAAATGTTGGAGCATTAATAACTGTAATTGCCATTAGCGGAATTTGCTTCCTAGCTTCCGCATGGTTCAACCGTAGTAAATACTCTGTCGGAGTTGGCGGCGGCCTTTCAATGTTTTTCTTAGTGTCTACAATCCTAGGTCTTTTCGGCTCTTCTACAATCCCCGAAGCTCTACGAATTAAAGCTATGAATTTCTTTAACTATACAACTATTATTACTTTATTTGATTCAGAAAAAATCCTATCAGGTGGAACATATATTTATGGACTATTGATTTTACTAGGGATTGCAATTATTACATATATAATTGGTATTATTCGCTTTGATAAAAAAGATTTACCATTATAATTATGAAAACTCCAATGTAAATTGGAGTTTTTTTATAATAACTTACATTAAAGTTATATTTACCCTTGTTCTCCAAAAAGGTATAATTTTATTAGTCGAAGAAGTGGTTTTTAATGTGAGTACCAAATATATAAATTCCATAAGGAGGATTAATATGGAATTAGAAATCAAAAAATTAACACCAGATTTAGTTGAACAATATTTGCATTTCTTTGATGCCACCCCTCACGATACTAATCGCGATGAAGATAAATGCTATTGTGCATATTGGAGTAGTGCTAATTCCAGTGGGAAAGATTTTTCTAATGCCTTATCCCGACGTAATATCGCTAAGCAATATGTTCAAGAAGGACATATTCAAGGTTATTTAGCATTTTTAAATGGCGAAATTGTTGGATGGTGTAATACGAATACTAAAAAGAATTGTGTTAATTGTGAAGGGTGGAAATATTTAGCGACGTTTGTAGAAAATGAGGATAATAATTTGAAAGGAAAATCTATTTTTTGTTTTGTGGTAAAACCAGAATTAAGAAGACAAAAAATTGCCACAAAATTACTTATGAAAATAATAGAAGATGCTAAACAAGAAGGATATGATTATCTTGAAGCATATCCATATGTAGAAACATTAGGGTTTGCTTCAGACTTTGGGGGATATGTTTCAATGTATCAACAATTTGGTTTTGAAATTTATGCAAACATTGATGGAAAAGTAGTAATGCGTAAGTATTTGAAATAGAAATAAATCTTTTTATGGCCGGTCTTAAAAGAAAAATTAATACCTAATAATTTGAGTGATACAACTAGATAAATTATAGAATATAGATATAATCTAGATTTACATAGTTTATTTAGAGAATAGATCATAGTGATAAATGGAAATATAATTTGCTTCAAATCATTATCAATCTAGGAATTTATCTTACCAAATTAATAAATAAAAATAATAATCACATAATATGCATTAACCCTCTAAATAGGAGGTTTTTTCTTTTATTAAAATCCTTTTTATAAGTTTGACAATTTCGAAAAAGGGTACTATAATTTCTTTATGAATACCTTTTCATTTTTTGAGTTTGATGATGTATTATTAGACAATTTATTAAAATTCAAATATTTTATAAGAAATACTTGATACTCACTTAAAACTTGTATATTAAATACTTTTTAATGGCAATAACATCAATATATAAAAATATAAAGTTGGAGGAGATATGAAAGTTAAGCAAATTTTATTTGTTCTATTGATATTAGTATTGTTGCTTACGGGATGTGGCGAAAAAGAGCCACCTAAAGAAAAGTACTTGATTAGGTTTATTTATTGGGATGACACTGTTTTATTAGAAACCACTTTAGAAGAAGGGGAAGATATTGTCCCCCCTGAAAATCCAACCCATGAAGGGTATACATTTATTGGCTGGGATAAAGAGTTTTCTAAGGCAAGTCAAAATTTGGATATTAAAGCGGTGTATGAAAGAAATAAATATTTAATACGTTTTTATGATGGCTCAGGAAATTTGATTAAACAAGAAGAAATCTTACATGGTGAACAAATAACACCTCCAAATGATCCGGTCAAAGAAGGATATGTATTTGTGGGATGGGATAAACAATTTGATACTGCAATAAGCAATCTAGATATTAATGCTCAATTTGAACGATTAAGTTATAAAGTTCGTTTCTTTGATGATAAAGGAAATTTATTAAAAGAACAACAAGTGTTTCATGGTGAAAAAGCTACACCACCTATGGTTAATGACCGTGATATAGAAGAGTTTAGCCATTGGGATAAAAGTTATGAAAATGTTAAAGAAGATTTAGATATTATCGCAGTATTTAAAGAAAAAGAATATTCAATTGAGTTTTATGATGGTAATACGAAATTATTTTTAGATATTACTAAATATAAACCTTCAGAAGAAATTACTTTACCAATACTGACTAAAGAAGGTTATGCATTTGCGGGATGGTTTTTATCAGATATTTCTTTATTTGAAGTAACAAAAATTGATTCCTCATTCCGTGGAAATATCAAACTATATAGTCGTTGGATTAGTACTACTTCAGAACAATTAACTGTTCCAGAAGGTGGAATCGAATTTACCCAAATTGTTAAAAAACCACATTCTAGCGGAACTGGATTTGTTTATCAACCGGAGTTTCCAGCTGGAGCACCATCAACTTCGGTATTACAATATGACTGGGCAAGTTCTAATACCAAAGTTGCTACAATCAGTTCTTATTCTTCAATTTCAATCGTATCAGCTGGGTATGCTGTTATTATTGGAACTTACAAAGCAAATCCAAGTGTTATTTATTATTGTGTTATTAAAACATCAGCCGATGGGGTCTTTAAAACAACATTAGAAGAAGCTAATGCCCCTAATTATGTGACGGTTACTTTTAAATTAAGTGATACAGAAACAATTGAAAAAGTAGTACAAAAAGGTGGATTTGTTATTCCGCCAACTCCAAAAGAAAAAGCTGGATATGTTTTTACTGGCTGGGTTGGGGAAAAAGGAGAAGACATTTATAACATCATTCAAGATACAACTTTTATTCCAACTTATCAAGCGGGAAGTAAGTCTTATGCTGGAAAAACTGTGAGTATCTTAGGCGACAGCATTTCTACATATTTAGGCTATATTCCAAGTGGCTTTGCTTACTTTTACCCATATCCGACTGCCGATTTCGGTGATGTTAATCAAACTTGGTGGATGCAATTTATTAATCATTATGGTATGAAATTATTAGTTAATAACTCTTGGTCAGGTAGTGCTGTGGCTGGTACAGCGACATCAGCTGCTCATAAAATGTCACGCCTAGAATATTTAAATATCGGTCAAATTAAACCTGATGTTATTGTAATTTTCATGGGCGCAAACGATGCCGCAAGCCCATATATTACCTTAAATCAATTTGATGAGGCCTATGGAACAATGCTTAATAACATTAAGCAATTATGTCCTAATTCTGAAATCATTTTATGCAAACTTCCACCATTAAAAATGTATGAAGAAAATAATCAATCAAGCTATAATCAAGTAATTGATAAATATGCTAAAATGTATAATTTAACTGTGTTCAATTTTGATCAAGCATTTAATAGAAACGAAAATAGTAATTATTTAGTTGATTCTGCTCATCCAAATAAAGAGGGAATGAACTTGTTAGCCCAAAAAGCAATTACAGACTTTTGGAACGTGGTTAAATAAAAATTAGTCGTCCTTGATAAAAAAGGACGACTTATATATATGCCATGAATAATTTTAAATAATATAAACCAATATTATAAATACTTTATAATATCAAAAAATGGCGTTTGAATTACAAACGCCGTTTTTATTTAGTTATTCAGTTGTTGCTGTAAATAAGACAAATCCTAAATTGAAGAAAAAGGCACTTTTATAGAATTCTTCCTCTAATTCATCGCCATTTTCTAAAAACCATTTGCGATCTTGTTGGTATTGTGGATTATGTGGACTATTTCTACATCTTGAACATAAAAATGAATATTTTCAATAGGATAGGTTTTTTTAGCTATCTCGACTGATTATTTATCATATTCAAGACCAAAAATCATTTTAACATTAGCTTGATGAAAGATTTTATTTGTTAAATAGTCATCAGTAGATCCTAAGTCAAGAATTACAGGCTAAAAATATTTACTAAAGATTCGTCGTAGGTTGACTTGGTCACTTTTTTAATAATCTTTGTTGGTCTTAAAGACGTTTAAATTCTTATTTATACTATAGGAAAAATTAAATATCACACATACTTTTATTCTATTAGTTGCGTGGTGAATGCGCTATAAATGGATTGCTTTAGAGCACGGCTTCGATGAAATCTTTTAATGATTAAATAAAAGAATTACTAATTCACCTTTATCCATTTTTTATAAGTGTTTCGACTTTGTTTAAGTCGTTGTTAGATTTTTTTAAAAATTATATAATATAACAATCAACACTTTTGTATTTTTAAGGTAATCACAACAACTTAGGTATTTGTTTCAACTATATCACGAGTATAATACCAAAACTTAAATAAATTTTTCTCCAATACTTTTAAAATACCCAATGTTTTTTAAAACTAATAAAAACATTAGGTATATATTTTTGTCACCAATTGTATATAAGTGTCTTTTTCTTTCTATTAAGAAATGGAATATTTAACTGTAAAAAAAATATAATTATGTGATATTTTAAAATAGGGATTACTAAGGTGATTTTAGTTTTTTTGTGGAAAAGCTGTGATAGAAAAATGATATTTTTTGAAAGAGGATCTTAATAGGAAATTTAAAATCCTTAAAAAATATTGTATAATATTGTAAAATATTGTATAATGAAACAAAGATGAAAAGGTTTTAATAATACTTATATTTCGATACGATTGTTTATTAGACTATTTTTTGTTTCTTTGACGATTCTTGATATTATTTTCTTTTTTTGAACTGTGGGAGGATTTTATGGGCAATAAGCCACCAATTTATTTTGATTATAAGGAAAGTACATCTGATGAAAAGTTTGTTTTTATTAGTTATTCCCATCGAAATAAAAATGAAGTTTATATAGATTTACATAAATTGTATAATATGGGAGTTAACTATTGGTACGATGCAAATCTAACTCCCGGCGATAAATGGAATGAAATTTGTAAACAAGTTATTT
>Ga0116169_1003467_pt1 | contig 10477 bp, 7 predicted proteins | sample AD_UKC130_MetaG_FD_89796 | JGI IMG/M metagenome (GOLD analysis project Ga0116169, IMG submission 89796) | Active sludge microbial communities of municipal wastewater-treating anaerobic digesters from Canada - AD_UKC130_MetaG | ecosystem: Engineered > Bioreactor > Anaerobic > Digestate | place... | reverse complement strand
CGGCGATGACGAATATGACAATGGCGACTTCCATGGTGCAGACCTCTTTCCTTGTTGGTTTCGTTGTGGCGGGGTGTTCAGGGAACCTTGTCGACCAGCAGGCGGTTGCCCACCAGCTCGGAGACCCGGTGTGCGCCGGTGGCCGGTATCACGCCGGGCCGGTGGATGGCTGTCCAGTTGGCACCGCGGTACTTGACCTGGGCGGTGCCGTCCCCCTGCCAGGCGGTCACCATGACGGTTTCCCCCACATCGAGGTTGACGCTGCGCAGTGAGCGCACTGAAGGGTCGCCGGCGCGGCGCTTGCGGATCTGGTGCCAGAGTACCACGGCTCCGCCGCCGACAATGGCGGCCACCACCAACTGGGTGGTGGGGCCGGCTCCCGCATGGGCGGCAAGCGCTCCGGCCGCCATGCCGATAGCCAGCATCAGCAGGTAAAAGGTGCCGGTCACCAGCTCGATCCCGACAGCAGCGCCGGTCGCCAGCCACCACAGCGTTGATTCAGCCATCAGTGTCCCCATGTATTGATCACACCACATTTTGAAGCATTAACCGTGGCCGATCCGGGGGGTGTCACGTTAATTCCTTACACTGCCCGGGTTGAATCTGCTTTGAAGAGTTTGCCCCCGGGGGCACGGAGACCGCATGAAATTTCGCTTCCCCATCGTCATCATCGACGAAGACTTCCGTTCGGAGAACACCTCCGGTCTGGGCATTCGTGCGCTGGCGCAGGCCATCGAGACCGAGGGCTTCGAGGTCCTGGGTGCCACCAGTTATGGCGATCTGTCGCAGTTTGCACAGCAGCAGTCCCGTGCCAGCGCCTTCATCCTGTCGATCGACGATGAGGAGTTCACCAACGATGCAGACCTGGGGCCGGCGGTGTTCAATCTGCGCCAGTTCATTGCCGAGGTGCGGCGCAAGAACCTGGACGTGCCGATCTACGTCTATGGCGAGACCAAGACCTCGCGCCATATTCCGAACGACATCCTGCGCGAACTGCATGGTTTCATCCACATGTTCGAAGACACGCCGGAGTTCGTGGCGCGCCACATCATCCGCGAGGCCAAGAGCTACCTCGAGGGGGTGCAGCCGCCGTTCTTCAAGGCCTTGCTCGACTATGCAGAGGATGGCTCCTACTCCTGGCACTGCCCCGGCCATTCGGGCGGGGTGGCGTTCCTGAAGAGCCCGGTGGGGCAGATGTTCCACCAGTTCTTCGGCGAGAACATGCTGCGCGCGGATGTCTGCAACGCGGTTGAAGAACTCGGCCAGCTGCTGGACCACACCGGTCCGGTGGCGGATTCCGAACGCAATGCCGCGCGCATCTTCAATGCCGACCACTGCTTTTTCGTCACCAACGGCACCAGCACCTCGAACAAGATGGTGTGGCACCACTGCGTGGCACCGGGCGATGTGGTGGTGGTGGACCGCAACTGCCACAAATCCATCCTGCACGCGATCATCATGACCGGTGCGATTCCGGTGTTCCTCAAGCCCACGCGCAACCACTTCGGCATCATCGGCCCGATTCCCAAGGAGGAGTTCGAGCCGGCCGCCATCCAGGCCAAGATCCGCAAGAACCCGCTGCTCAAGGGCGTCGACGTCAAGAACATCAAGCCGCGCGTGCTGACGATCACGCAGTCGACCTACGACGGCGTGCTGTACAACACCGAAACCATCAAGGGCATGCTCGACGGCTACGTCGAGAACCTGCATTTCGACGAGGCCTGGCTGCCGCATGCGGCCTTCCACCCGTTCTACGGCGCCTACCACTCGATGGGCAAGAAGCGCACCCGCCCCAAGAAGGCCGTTGTGTATGCGACCCAGTCGATCCACAAGCTGCTGGCCGGCATCAGCCAGGCCAGCCAGGTGCTGGTGCAGGACGCACAGGAGGTCAAGCTCGACCGCCACCTGTTCAACGAGGCGTACCTGATGCACACCAGCACCAGCCCGCAGTACAGCATCATCGCCAGCTGCGACGTGGCCGCGGCCATGATGGAGCCGCCCGGCGGCACGGCGCTGGTCGAGGAGAGCATTGCCGAGGCGCTGGATTTCCGGCGCTCGATGCGCAAGATCGACGACGAATACGGAGACGACTGGTGGTTCAAGGTCTGGGGCCCGGACCACCTGGCCGACGAAGGCATCGGCCGGGCTGACGACTGGATCATCAAAGGCGAGTCGCGCAAGGGCAAATCGGGCGTCAACTGGCATGGCTTCGGCAAGCTGGCCGCCGGTTTCAACATGCTCGACCCGATCAAGTCGACCATCGTCACGCCGGGCATGGACCTGAACGGCAAGTTTGCCAAGACCGGCATCCCGGCCAGCATCGTGACCAAGTTCCTGGCCGAGCACGGCGTGGTGGTGGAGAAGACCGGCCTGTACAGCTTCTTCATCCTGTTCACGATCGGCATCACCAAGGGCCGCTGGAACACCTTGCTTACCGCCTTGCAGCAGTTCAAGGACGACTACGCCAAGAACCAGCCGATGTGGCGCATCCTGCCGGAGTTCTGCCGCGACAACCCCAAGTACGAGAAGATGGGGCTGGCCGACCTGTGCCAGTTCGTGCACCAGCTCTATGCGCGCTACGACATCGCCCGCCTCACGACCGACATGTACCTGAGCGATCTGGCGCCGGCGATGACGCCCAGCGACGCCTATGCCCATATCGCGCGGCGCAAGACCGAGCGGGTCGAGATCGACTATCTGGAGGGCCGCATCACCGTGGGCCTGGTCACGCCATACCCGCCAGGCATCCCGCTGCTGATCCCGGGCGAGGTGTTCAACCGCAAGATCGTCGACTACCTGAAGTTCTCGCGCGAGTTCAACCTGCAGTGCCCGGGCTTCGGCACCGACATTCACGGCCTCGTGACCGAACTGGACGACCAGGGTGTGCTGCGTTACTACGCCGACTGTGTGATCAAGGGCGACAAGGGCTGACCGTCGACGGGTTGCGGACGCCGTAGGGGGCCGGAACCTGCTCGCGCCCTGCGCCAGTTCGCTGGCCTCCAGCCCCAGGAGACCCGGCGACGGGTCGCCGATCGGTCGGGGTCAGCCGCCTGCGGCTTCGACCACGGTCGAGATGGCGACCTTGTTGAAACCGCCATCGACGTAGGTGACCTCGGCGGTGACGCCGCCAGCCAGGTCGCTGAGCAGGAAGGCGGCCACATTGCCGACATCCTCGATTGTCACGTTGCGCCGGATCGGCGATGCGGCGGCCACCGTTCCGAGCAGCTTGCCGAAATCCTTGATGCCACTGGCCGCCAGCGTCTTGATCGGTCCGGCGCTGATGCCGTTGACGCGGGTGCCCCGCGGTCCCATGGCCTCGGCCAGGTAACGCACCGAGGCCTCGAGCGAGGCCTTGGCCAATCCCATGGTGTTGTAGTTGGGGACGATACGCTCGGCGCCCAGGTAGGTCAGTGTCAGCAGCGCCGACTTGTCGCTGAGGTAGGGCAGGGCGGCCTTGGCCATGCCGGGGAAACTGTAGGCGCTGATGTCGTGCGCGATGCGATAGTTTTCGCGGCTCATGCCATCCAGGAAATTGCCGGCAATCGCCTCGCGCGGCGCAAAGCCGATCGCGTGTACGAAACCGTCGAACTGCGGCCAGGTCTGGGCCAGGTCGGCAAACATTTTCTCGATCTGCGCGTCATCCCCGACATCGCAGTCGAACACCAGCTTGGAGTCCAGCCCGGTGGCAAATTCGGTGATGCGTTCCTTGAAACGTTCGCCGACGTAGCTGAACGCCAGCTCGGCGCCCTGGGCGCGGCAGGCCTTGGCGATGCCGTAGGCAATGGAACGGTTGCTCAAGACCCCGGTGATCAGCAATTTCTTGCCAGCAAGAAAACCCATGCGACTATCTCCACAGAAAAATCCTGCAGAATTATCGCATGCGCTTTTTGCTGTCCCTGTGTTTGTCCCTCCTGGCCCTCCCGGGCTGGGCTGCACATGGGTATGCCTTGTGGGGCGACCTCAAGTACCCGGCCGAGTTTGCGCATTTCGACTACGTGCGTGTCGATGCGCCCAAGGGCGGCGAATTGCGGCTGGTGAGCAATCAGCGGATATCGACCTTCGACAAATACAACCCGTTCACCATGCGCGGCAGTGCGCCGGCCTACCTGTCAGGCTTGATGTTCGATTCGCTGCTGGCCGGATCGATGGACGAGACCGGATCGGCCTATGGCCTGCTGGCACAGGATGTGGTGGTTCCCGAGGACGGGCTGTCTGCCACCTTCCGCCTGCGCCCGCAGGCGCGCTTTCACAATGGCGACCCGGTGCTTGCGGCCGACGTCAAGCACAGCTACGACACCCTGGTCGGGCCCTATGCCACGCCGGCCTACAAGACCATCCTGCATGACGTGGCCGGGGTCGATGTGCTGGACGAGCGTACCGTCCGATTTCGCTTTCGCCAGCCGAATCGGGAACTTCCGCTGACGGTGGGTGGACTGCCGGTGTTCAGCCGCAAATGGGGTGTCGAGAACGGCGTGGCCAAGACCTTCGACAAGGTGGTGATGGATATTCCCATCGGCAGCGGCCCCTACCGCATCGGTCCGGTGGTATTCGGGCGCGACATCACCTATGTGCGCGATCCCGGCTACTGGGCGCGGGACCTGAATGTGCGCCGCGGCGCCTACAACTTCGACCGCATCACGGTCAAGATCTACAAGGACAACACGGCGCAGCTGGAGGCTTTCAAGGCCGGCGAATTCGACCTGATGATGTTCTACTCGGCCGGCGACTGGGCGCGCCGCGTGACCGGCAAGCGCTTCGACAGCGGCGAGCTGGTCAAGGTCGAGTTCAAGCACAGCTTGCCGTCCGGTTTCCAGAGCTACGTGCTCAATACGCGGCGCCCGCTGCTGCAGGATGTGCGCGTGCGCGAGGCACTGGGCCTGGCCATGGACTACGAATGGATGAACCGGCAGATGTTCTACAACTCGTACCAGCGGGTGACGGGGCTGTTCGGAAACACCGAGTGTGCGGCCTCGGGCATGCCGTCGCCGCAGGAGCTGGCCCTGCTGGAGCCCTGGCGCGGCAAGGTGCCCGACAGTGTGTTCGGCCCGATGGCGGTTCCGCCCCGCACCGATGGCGATGCTTCGCTGCGCGGAAATCTGCGCAAGGCCAAGGCCTTGCTCAACGCCGCGGGCTGGTCGGTGCGGGACGGCAAGCTGCGCAATGCCAAGGGCGAGGCCTTCGTCCTCGAATACCTGGACAGCCGGGAGACCGGCGCCCGTGTGGTGTCGCCGTGGATTCGCAACCTCGAGAAGATCGGCATCACGCTCAACTACCGTGCGGTCGATTTCGCGCTGTACCAGCAGCGCCTGCAGAAGTTCAATTTCGACATCACCTCGATCAACTATCCTGGCACCAATAATCCGGGCCAGGAATATGCCGATCTGTTCGGCAGCAAGGCCGCGGACATGGAAGATTCCGGCAATCTGGCGGGCGTCAAGAGTCCTGCCATCGATGCGCTGGTGGCCGACATGGTGGGCGCCAAGAGCAAGGACCAGCTGCTGCCGGCCTGCCGTGCACTGGACCGGCTGGTCAGCCACGAGCATTTGCTGATTCCGCAGTGGACCGCGAGCACGCACCGCATGGCTTACAACGCCTGGCGCCTGGCCCGCCCGGCACCGAGCAAGCAGTATCCCCAAGGCATGCCCCCGTATGCCCAGGGCCTGGACTGGGCCATCGGGACCTGGTGGGCGAAACCCTGAACCATGTTTGCCTACATTCTCAAGCGCCTGCTGTTGATGATTCCGACCCTGTTCGGGGTGCTGGCGATCACCTTTCTGGTCATCCAGTTCGTGCCGGGAGGGCCGGTCGAGCAGTACATGGCCGAGGCCCGGGCCGGGCTGGCGGGCGGCGGCGGTGCCGAGTCGGGCGGGCTCAGCTACCGAGGCGCGCAGGGCGTGGACACCCAGCGGCTGGAGCAGATCAAGGCCTTGTACGGTTTCGACAAGCCGGCCCCGCAGCGTTTTGTCGACATGCTGGCGAGGTTCGCCCGTTTCGACCTGGGGCGCAGCTTCTTCCAGAACAAGGACGTCGGGCAACTGATCTTCGAGAAATTGCCGGTGTCGATCACGCTGGGCCTGTGGACCTTCTTCATCAGCTACGGCATTGCGGTTCCGCTGGGGGTGGCCAAGGCGGTGCGCGCCGGGACGCGCTTTGACTTTGTGACCACGCTCATCGTTCTGGTCGGCTACGCGATACCCGGCTTCGTGCTCGGCGTCGCCTTGCTGGTGGTATTCGGCGGGCAGTTGCAGTGGTTCCCGCTGCGGGGCCTCACCTCGAGCAACTGGGAGGAGCTGTCCTGGGGGGCGCGCATCGTCGACTACCTCTGGCATATCGCGATGCCGGTCACGGCCATGGTGCTGGGCAGCTTTGCGGTGACCGCCATGCTGACCAAGAACGCCTTCCTGGAAGAAATTCGCAAGCAGTACGTGGTCACGGCGCGTGCCAAGGGGCTGAACGAGAAACAGGTGCTGTGGAAACACGTTTTCCGCAACGCGCTGATTCCCATCATCACCGGTTTCCCGGCGGCCTTCATCGGCGCCTTCTTCACCGGCGCGCTGCTGATCGAGACGCTGTTCTCGCTCGACGGCCTGGGCCTGCTGAGCTACGAGAGCGTGATCCGTCGCGACTATCCGGTCGTGCTCGGCACCTTGTACCTGTTCACACTGATCGGATTGGTGACCAAGCTGATCTCCGACCTGTGCTACGTGTGGGTCGACCCGCGCGTGAAGTTCGACTAGATGAAAAGCGCCCCTTGTCTGTCCGGCTTCACTGCGTGTAAGGGAGCCGCGTCGTGTCGCTGCCACAGGCAGTCGCCTCTTCGGCCCCATGCCCGCGCAGGCGGGCATGGGGCCGCTGGCCTCAGCCCCACTGGGGGGCGGGCCGGCCGCTTCGGAGTGGCCGTGCGCTGCGGCCCCTGGACGGGTCTGTTCCGCAGCCGATTGACCTTTCATGCTCCGCAGGTGGCGCACCGCGCGGTGGAATACTGACATGTCGGCCCGCACACCTGGCAACTCCCCCTCGCGCCGTGCCTGGCTGCGGTTTCGCCGCAACCGGCTGGGTTACTGGAGCCTGCTCGCTTTCTGCACCATGGTCGTGCTCAGCCTGTTCGCGGAGCTGATCTCCAACGACCGACCGCTGATCGTGCATTACGAGGGGGCGAACTACTATCCCTTGTTCAAGGACTACCCCGAGACGACCTTCGGCGGCGACTTCGAGACCACGACGGATTTTCTGGACCCTTTCATCCGCGAGCGCCTGGCCGCAGACGGCAACTGGGCGGTGTTTCCGCTGAACCACTACGGTCCCAAGACGCTCAATTATTTCGCCACCCAGCCCAATCCCGCGCCGCCGACGCGCGAGAACTGGCTGGGTACGGATGACCGGGGCCGGGACCTGCTGGCCCAGTTGATCTACGGTTTCCGGGTCAGCGTGCTGTTTGCGCTGGCATTGACGGTGACCGGCGTGGCCCTGGGCCTGCTCGCCGGCGCGCTGCAGGGCTTCTTCGGCGGCAAGACCGATCTGGCGTTTCAGCGCTTCATCGAAATCTGGGGGGCGATGCCTGAGCTGTACCTGCTGATCATCTTCAGTGCCATCTTTGCGCCGAGCGTGAGCCTGTTGCTCGTCCTGCTCAGCCTGTTCGGCTGGATGGGGTTGTCGGACTACGTACGCGCAGAGTTCTTGCGCAACCGCCAGCTCGACTATGTGCGGGCCGCCCGCGCCCTGGGTGTCGGCAACTGGCAGATCATCGTGCGCCACATCCTGCCCAACAGCCTGACACCGGTGGTCACCTTTCTGCCGTTTCGCATGAGCGGTGCCATTCTGGCACTGACCTCGCTGGATTTTCTCGGCCTGGGTGTACCGCCGGGAACGCCGTCGCTGGGCGAGTTGCTGTCCCAGGGGAAGAACAACATCGACGCCTGGTGGATTTCGCTGTCGACCTTTGCCGTTCTGGTGCTCACACTGCTGTTGCTGACCTTCATGGGCGACGCGCTGCGTGACGCGCTCGACCCGCGCAAGGTCGACCGGGAGCCCGCGCCGGCCGATGCCGCCGGGGCAAACGCATGACTGGGCCGGGCCGCACCGCAACCGGGCCGCAGGCCGGGCCGTTGCTCGACGTGCAGGGCTTGCGCGTGGCCTTTGGTGGCGTTGACGTGGTCAAGCAGGTCGACTTTTCCATCGCGCAGGGGGAGAAGCTGGCGCTGGTCGGCGAGTCGGGCTCCGGCAAGACCGTGACCGCGCTGAGCCTGCTGGGTCTGGCCGCCGATGCCCACTGCCGCGGTTCGGTGCGTTTTGCCGGTCCGCGCGGCGAGGTCGACCTGCTGCAACTGCCGGAGTCGGAGCTGCGGGAGATCCGCGGACGCGACATCGCGATGATCTTCCAGGAGCCGATGACGGCGCTCAATCCGCTGTTCCCGATCGGCAACCAGATCGCCGAAGTCTTGCAGCTCAAGCAGGGCCTGGACAAGGCGGCCTGTGCAAAAGCGGTGGTGGAATTGCTGGCAAGCACCGGCATTCCCGAGCCTGAGCGACGGGCCCAGGCATTCCCGCACCAGCTGTCGGGCGGGCAGCGCCAGCGCGCCATGATTGCCATGGCGCTGGCCTGCAAACCCCGGCTGCTGCTGGCGGACGAGCCGACCACGGCGCTGGATGTGACGATCCGGGGCCAGATCCTGGACCTGCTGTCGGCGCTGCAGCGCGAATACGGCATGGCGATCCTGATGATCACGCATGACCTGAACCTGGTGCGCAAGTTTGCGGACCGGGTCGTCGTCATGGAAAAGGGCCACCTGGTGGAACAGGGCGCCGTTTCTGCGGTGTTCGCGCAACCGCGCCATGCCTACACCCGCAAGCTGCTCGAGAGCCGGCCGCGGCGCGATGTGGTAGAGGACGATGCCCGTGGCGCGGCCGCCGTGCAGACGCCGCTGCTTTGCGCAGAGCGTCTGCAGGTCAGCTATCCGGTTCCGATTCCAGGCATCCGGGGCTGGTTCCGCAAGGCGGCATTCGTGGCCGTCAAGGGCGCGACGTTTTCGCTGGCCCCCGGCCGCACGCTGGGCGTGATTGGCGAGTCGGGCTCCGGCAAGTCGACGCTGGCGCTGGCGGCGCTGGGCCTGCTGCCGTTTGGCGGGCGCCTGGTGGTCGACGGGAAGGCCTGGGGTGGCGGGGGATCGGCGGACAAGGCGCTGCGGCGCACGATCCAGGTGGTGTTCCAGGACCCGTTTTCCTCGCTCTCACCGCGCATGACGGTGGAGGAGATCGTCGGCGAGGGGCTGCTGGTGCACCAGGCGGCGCTCGACAAGACGGCGCGCCAGCAGCGGGTGCTGCTGGCTTTGGACGAGGTCGGACTGGACGAGCAGCAGTTCCCCAACCTGCTCGGGCGCTATCCCCATGAGTTTTCGGGCGGGCAGCGCCAGCGGCTGGCCATTGCACGCGCCCTGATCGTGGAACCCCGCTTGCTGGTGCTCGACGAGCCCACCAGCGCCCTCGATGTGACGATTCAGCAGCAGGTGCTGCAGCTGTTGCAGCGTCTGCAACGCGAGCGCGGCCTGAGCTATCTGCTGATCACCCATGACGTCGACGTGATCCGGGCCATGGCCCATGACGTGCTGGTGATGAAGGAGGGGGAGATCGTCGAGTCCGGCCCGCTGGCGCAGGTGCTGGATGCACCGCGCCACCCCTACACCCGCAAGCTGGTCGAGGCGGCGCTTTGAGGGTGCAGCTCCGGCACGGGCGCCGTCTACCCGCGGCGTGACGGCGTGCGGTCGGTCCGCAAGCGCCGTGTTCTGACCGGTCAGCTGTGTCCATGGTGCGCCACACATGGCCATTCCCCCCATTTTTGGGTGTCAAAGGGGTGGATTTAGGTCGCTTTATGCATTAGAATGCCCTCTTCACGACCAAACGGGCGGGTTTTCACCGCCCGTTTTTTTTGGTCGGGCAGTTTTGCTTTGCTTGCGGGAACGCAGTTCAGCATCGGCGAAACCAGGTGAACCGGTGGGCCAGGTGAGCCTGGTGAGCCCGGATAAAGGGATTGGATCGAATGGCGTTGCAGCAGATTGTTGAGCAGACAGTGACCGGACTGGGTTACGAGCTGATCGAAATCGAGCGCCTGGCCGGCGGCTTGCTGCGGGTCACGATTGATTGGCCCTGGGTGGCGTCGCAGCAGGATGCCCTGCCTGCGGTGGAGCCCCGGTTCGTCACGGTGGAAGATTGTGAGACGGTGACACGCCAGCTGCTGTTTGCGCTGGAGGTCGACGCGGTCGAGTACAGCCGGCTGGAGGTGTCCTCCCCCGGCATCGATCGCTTGTTGCGCAATGCGCAGGATTTCGAGCGTTTCCTGGGCCATGAGGTCGATGTGACGCTCAAGGCGCCAGTGGGTGCTGCGGCCATGGGTCAGGTCAACGCGAATCGCAAGAAGTTTCGCGGCACGCTGGAGCGCGGTGCCGCCGCGGATGGTGTGCAGGCGCAGTGGCAATTGGTCTGG
>Ga0116169_1003461_pt1 | contig 10490 bp, 5 predicted proteins | sample AD_UKC130_MetaG_FD_89796 | JGI IMG/M metagenome (GOLD analysis project Ga0116169, IMG submission 89796) | Active sludge microbial communities of municipal wastewater-treating anaerobic digesters from Canada - AD_UKC130_MetaG | ecosystem: Engineered > Bioreactor > Anaerobic > Digestate | place... | reverse complement strand
TGCGGGAACTGGTTGACGTACTGGGTGTGGAACCAGCGGCGCGTGGCCTCGTGTTCCCTCGCCGGGTCCAATTCAGGGCAAAAAGCTCGCGCGGCGAGATACTGGTAACGGGTCAGTCCGGTATCCTTGTCGAGGCGGCCAACCCAGTAACGCGTCACAAATTCGGGCAGCAAGCGAGGATCGCCGGCGTTCAGAACAGCCGTGGCTGCCTCAAAGGACATCGCCAGCAGCGCTGCGTCGTCGCCGGACACAGCGGTGCCGTACCGCTCCGGCCGCGTCCGCTCCATCCACGTCGCCATTCCCAGGGTGAGCGGAAGGTTGCTATCCCGCCAGGGCTCATTCAGGATCGCGGCCAACTCATCCGGCAACAGAGCGGGCGGAAGGTTCCACTGAGGAATGCACTCGAAAGCGAACCAACTGAGGAATTGCAGGTAGCCTTCCCAGAGAGTCGTGTCCCACTGTGCCTTGTGCTGCAACCGGACGTGTTCCATGAAACGCGTCAGAAAAAGCCTGCTTCCTGCCGGCGCATCAGCCGGTCCGGGAGCAGCCGGCGCGTTCAGCCACTCCAGCAGCTTCGGCGGGACCGGCCAGCGGTAGGGCGCCCGCAAGCGATGGCAAGTGGTGAAAAACCAGTAGACGAAACTGGCCCTGCCTTCGGGATCATCGAGTGCGGCGTCCGTAACGCCGGCCAGTCTCGCCATGTGCCGCATGAAAGCAGTCAGCGGCGCAAGTTCGCTCTGCCCCTCTTCAACCGCTTCGAGAAAGACTTCGGTAAGCGACCGGGGTACCACCCGAGGGGTATTTTCCGTTTTCATCGAACCTTTTGTACTGAAATCATCCCGAATTAACGCGCCGAGCTCAAGAACTGAGTATAATATGCCGCATGTGTTGAAAGGTTCGACACCGGGATGGAGTTTCCCCAGCCCCATGAACGTGCAGTCATTCTTGTAGAATCTGATCTGAGATCGATGGCGCCACCCACGCACCTGGAGCCGAACCGTGTGTCAATCACTACAATTTGAGCGCGCCCTGGCCCGCTGTTGCCCGGGACCTTGGACCTGGAGATTATTGTCGTTGACGACGTTCAGACGACTCAACTGCTCCTCCGACTATGACCGCACGTGATGTACACTCATCGGTGCCGGCAGTGTCCAAATACCTCAGATTGGCTCCGGCTGGCGCAACCGACTGGAGGTGAATTCCATTCGACGCCCCATGAAAAACGCTAATAAACTGCCATTTGACTGTGGCAGCACCGGCGAAGGCTGGCGACCCTTAATATTATCCGAATTCGCTAAGAAGAATTTCTGGGGCATTGCCATTTTTGTCGGCGTCGCCGCTCGACTGTGGCTTTGGTGGCGGTTCATAGGTTCTAATGATCCTCATATCTGGGCGCAGCACGCTAATCATATCCTGACACTCGGTTTGGAGGGCGCTTATGTGCAAGTGCGAATCCTGAATCATCCGCCCCTCATGGCATGGATGTCTGCGCTATGCGCCGTCCTAACAGAATTAGCCGGTGGCGGTCTGCTCAACTTTGCTCGCCTGATAAAGGCTCCTGGGGTTATCGCAGAGTTTGCCACGATCACGTTGTTATGGCGATTTGGCTCTTCACGTGCGGCAGCGGTTTATGCCCTCTCTCCCGTTGCCATTCTGATCTCCGGATTCCATGGGAACACTGATCCGCTCTGCGCTGCGCTGATTCTCGCTGGTGCTGTGATGGCCAGTCGTGAGCGCTGGTTCTTGGGAGGCATTGGCTTCGCGGCTGCAATAAATGTCAAGCTCATTCCATTGCTGCTGGTGCCTGCCCTCCTTGTGTCGGCATCGCAACGCGCTCGTACCCGGCTTGTAGCCGGACTCTCCTTAGCTGTCGTACCTTTCCTTCCACCGGCGCTTTCTGTCGCTCCAGCAATGTATCGGAATATCGTGAACTACGTGCCGTCACCCGCAGAGTGGGGTGTGACTGCGTTTCTGGATACGGCTGCCAGGACATGGTACTCTGCGCACGGGCGTTTCGTGGTTGTCTGCGCCATCCTCTGTCTGGCTCTGTGGTCACGGTGGAACAAAATGCCACTGATGAACCAACTAGCGGCAGCCTGTGCGCTCTGGTTGATTCTCACTCCCGGCTTCGGCGTCCAGTACTTGATCTAAGTGGTTCCGCTGGTCTGTATGGTCGACCTTCGCTATGCCGTCTTGTGGTCCTGCTCGGCAGGCGCGATGCTCGCTACTCTGTACTGGACCGGCCTCGAAAAGACAGCCCATCCGCTATCGTCCTGGATGCCGCAGTCGTTTAGGGATGTGCAACCCGCCCTGTTGTTTGGCGCAATCGCTTGTTGGATTCTAGTTCAATTTGTTGCAGCACAGGTGCGTGCTTCAATGGCCGGGCGGTGTTTCGTTATAACGCGGCCTCAAGAAGCATCGAAACATGAGGATGCAAATCGCTTGTTGCGCGGCAAGGTACGGCAGAAGCATCTTCAGAACAACGTCAAACAGCGAGGTGTTCCTTCCCGCTCGCGATCCAAGTAAACCAACACAGGTACACCTGCAGCGCTTAGCTCGTGCGCTGGTTCGCCAAATCGGCTAACGACTGTCTCACGCGAGATCTTCCAAAGCGGATCATTGAGGACGACGAAACTGAAACAAGGCTTAGCGGCACGGTCCTCTACCGATTTTCTGTACCACTCGGCGTTAGATACCCACAGAAACGGGTTCAGCGAAAGGTCCACTTGGTACACACGAAGGCCGGTTTTCGAAAGGAGGGTGATCAGACGTGCCTGCCAATAGCCCGCGACACCGTACTTAATTCCATATTTCTTCGCCTGGTCGTCAAGTGCGCGGACATAGTCGGGAGCGTATTCGTAAACCAACACCGGTGGCGGAGGCATGCGCACAAATGTCAACACAGGGGCGACTACGAAAGCACTGGCAGCCGTCCAGGCCGCTCCAATGGCGAGCCCGCGCGGCGGCCGGACCGGGCGAGCAAGACCGAGCAGGGCGGGCCAGGCAAACAATGGCAGCAGAAACGTCGGATGCAGGTAGTGCATTGTCCACCTGTAGTCCTTGAACACCGTCAGGCCGTTGCTGCCGCCGATAATCACAGTGACGGGGCCCAGAATCGCGCCAGCGGCCGCCGCGATGAAAAACAAGGCCGCTGGCGATTTCGCTTCACGCTCACTGCCGGCTGCTCCGCGCAGTCCTCGCAGCAAGAAGAGGCTTGCAATGAAACATGCCAGCAGCCACAACGCCGAGACAACGTGCTGCAAGTCACCGCCGGCCAACGCTTTGGCCATGCCAGTGAAAAACACGTGAATGGCATTCCGCCACGGCGCCCAGCCGATCGAGGACTGATCGGTCAGGCCCGCCGCGGTGAACAACATGCGAAACGCGATCGCGCCCGCAACTGCCGCCGGCCAACCTATGATGAGGGGCAATGCCGCTTGTCGGAGCGGTAGTGCCCGGATGGCTGCAAGCAGGATCAGACCCGCCGACAGCGGCGCCAGCGTATGTGCGAAGTACATCAGGTTGCTCAGCCCGGCGGACAGACACGCTACTCCGAATCCAATCCCAATGATGATCTTTCGGCGCCGCCTCCGTGCAAGCATCAATAGAGCTGCGAGCCAGAGCGTGTACACCTGCATGATCAAGTTTCCAACATGCGTCTGAGGGAGAAGGAGTTGGTAAAAAGCGGGGTAAATCGTGTCCGTGTGACAGGCCACCCACAATGTGATCGCGAGTCCCACGCCCATAGTGAGCACGTCCAGCAGTTTCAAATTGTTCAATCTAAGCGCACGCCAGCAGAGCAACAGTCCAGCTAGAAAAATGGCGAACTGCACGGCTCCCGCCAGTAGCGTTGCCATGATTGGGTTCCGGACCAACAGATACGAAATCCAGACCAACATGACATCCGGCACCCAGCAGGGCGCGATTGAGAAGCGCCAGCCCCCAAGGGCAAACCCGTCGCCGAAAACGTCCATGAAGAGGTTTACAGGCCAGAGCGTGTCGCTGGAAACCCACATATGAGTGGGCTTTGAAGGGATGGCGTTGAACACGCAAATGAAAGCGATGGCAAGTCCCAACCAGCCATACAGCCGGGGATCAACCAGGAACGGTCGCAGGCCGCGCCTCCACTCAGTATGACTTTTGTGACTTCCAGCCATTCTTGCCTGTGTTCTAAGCATGGCAAATCGTCCATTATAGGCCTGGGCACGCCTCGCTCGTCCGCTCCCTCGTTCGCACGTGGTAGATTACAGAAGACAGCGACGGCCGCGACGTCCTGCAGCCGAACGCTGCGCCCCGATTTCGAGGTCGGATGCCCGTGGTTGCACCCAAACCCAGAGTCCTGATTTTCATAGTGGCATACGAAGCGGAGACAACAATCGCCGGCGTTCTGCGCCGTATTCCCGCCGAGTTGATGAATGCCTATGGCATCGAGTGCCTGGTCATCGACGACTGCTCCGGTGACGCCACTTTCGAAAAGAGCCGGGCGGTCGGTGATCTGCCTTTTCCTGTTACGGTCCTGTATAACCCCGTGAACCAGGGCTACGGGGGCAACCAGAAGATCGGCTATCATTACGCCATCCGCAAGGGCTTCGATTTTGTGGCTTTGCTGCATGGCGACGGCCAGTATGCGCCGGAGTGCCTGCCCGAGTTGCTCGAGCCGTTGCGGCGAGGACAGGCCGACGCCGTGTTCGGCTCTCGCATGCTGATCAAGGGGGCGGCACGCCGCGGCGGTATGCCGCTGTACAAGTTCGTGGGGAACAAGATCCTCACCTGGATCGAGAACCGCTGGCTGCGTACGAGCCTGAGTGAGTTCCACTCCGGCTACCGGGTTTATTCGGTCGCCACACTGCAAGCCATTCCGTTTGACCTGAACACGAATGATTTTCATCTCGATACGGAAATCATCATTCAACTGGTGATCGCCGGGGCCAGGATCGCGGAAGTTCCCATCCCCACTTACTACGGGGACGAGATCTGCCGCGTGAATGGAATCAAGTACGCCTGGAACGTGATCCGGGCCGTAGTGAAGTCCCGTTTGCAGGAGGCAGGCATTTTCTACGACAGGAAATACGACTGTGCGCTGGCGGCCCAAACCAACAGCCGCTATCAGATCAAGCTTGGCTACGAGAGCCCGCACACGCTCACGCTGGAAAAGGTTGCCGCCGGATCGTCGGTGCTTGACCTGGGGTGCGCCGGAGGATACTTGGGCTCGCTGCTGCGCGCGCAGCAGGGCTGCAAGGTTACTGGAGTCGATGCGCTGGCTCCGGCCGACACGTCCGGGCTCGACGAGTTCATTCTCCATGACCTGAACGAAGGCTGGCCGGCAATCGATCTCCGGCGCTATGATTACGTCCTGCTTCTGGATGTCATCGAGCATCTGACTTCGCCGGAGCGTTTCGTCGATGAACTGCGCCGGGCAGCGGAACTTTGTCCGGATGTCCGGATCATAGTCAGCACCGGCAATGTGGGCTTCTTCATCGTCCGGTTCATGCTGCTGCTGGGGCAGTTCAACTACGGCAAGCGGGGGATCCTGGATGCCACCCACACGCGCCTGTTCACATTCGGGTCGCTGCGGCGTCTTTTCGAACAGGGAGGATTCCAGGTCATCGAGGAACGGGGCATACCCGGACCGTTTCCGCTGGCGCTGGGCGACGGATTCCTGAGCCGGGTGCTGCTCGCGCTGAACCGCGCTGCCATCCGGCTATCGAAAGGCCTTTTTTCGTACCAGGCGTATATGGTGGTACAACCGAGACCGTCGCTGGAGCTGCTGCTGCGCCGTGCGGATGAACAATCGAAAGCGCGGTCCATGGCGGCAATCGGCGTGAACAGGTCGTGTGATAACGGATGAAAGCGACAACAGATCGAAAGGCCCTGGACCGTGCAGCGGAATTTCTGCGCCGGGCGGGTGTGAGCGCAATCACGCCGGCGGCCGTGCGAGCGCCAGCGAAGTGGCCGGCGCTGGAGAGACTGGCGCGGAGCCTCGATTGGGGACAGCCGAGAATCGGCGACATGCCGCCCCAGCCTCCCACACTGAGGGCGCGAATCGGCGCGGTGCTGGTTCGCTTGATTCGGCGAAGCGTGTTCTGGTATACCGGCCAAATCCTTGACTTCCAGCGGCTTATTGCGAACGCTGCCGAAGAGCAGATCCGCGCACTAGACGAACTGCATCGTAAAGTGGAAGATCTCTCGGAAGCCGTTGCGCGCCTGAAGACGGACGGGGACCGGCAGGATCCGGGCCGTAGCATGCCGTCCGGAAACCTGGACGGCCTGATGCTGGCGCACGCAGAAGCATTCCGCGGAACGTTCGCCGATATCCGCGGACGTTTGCGTGTCTACCTGCCCTTTGTGCGCGAGGCGGTCGAGGCGACCGGGCGGGCTCCCGTTCTGGATCTGGGCTGTGGCCGCGGTGAGTGGCTCGATCTGATGCGCGAAGAAGGGTTCGAGGCTAAAGGCGTCGACGCAAGCGCGGAAATGGCGTGGGCTTGCCGCCGGGCGGGTCTCGACGTAACGCAGGCGGACTTGTTGAGTTACTTGAGGGAGGTTCGCGGCGAAAGCCAGGCGGTTGTCACGGCCTTCCAGGTGTTGGAGCACCTGACCTGGGACGCTCTCCTGGAGGTGATCGATCAGACGGTGCGGGTGCTCAAGCCGGGCGGCGTGGCAATATTCGAGACCCCGAATATTCGGAATTTCCGTGTGGCCTCATACACTTTTCATCTGGACCCGAGCCACATCCGCCCCCTTCCTTGCGAGCTGCTCGCTTTTGCCTTGCAGGCGCGCGGTCTGTCTGAACCGAAAACGCTGTTTCTTCACCCCTATCCGGATTCCTGTCAACTGGCCGAGGATGGCAATGGCGCGGTGACCACGTTCATCAACCAGGTTTTTCACGGTCCACAGGATTACGCGATTATCGCGAAAAAGCCTTCGGTCTAAACCCGCGGCAGAATCATTCACTCCATAGCCACCGAGTGTCCTCTCCCGGCCTACGGGGCGAAATACCCGTTGGCATCGAGGAACAGGTCAGTGAGGTCGGTCGTAAATAGGTTGATCGAGCCGCCTGCCGCAGGCACGATGGCAGCATTTGAGGTGACTGACCCGTCGTAGGCGTTTAATGTCGAAACGACAGGCTGTGGTCCGCCGGAAGGCCAGAGGGTCAAGAAACCCAGAATTCCGCGCGGCAACACGGTCGCATTGAGAGAGTAAGCCTCGGCCACGGGCAGGCCGCAGCCGCTTTGGCTGACCTCTAACGGCCGAAGTCCTCGGAACGCCGGGCCTAGAGGATCGGAAGAATCGCGAGTATCGGCAATCCGGCATGGCGTTGTGGGATAGAACGAAAGGCCGCCCTCGCCGGGAGCTGCGAAGTAGCCGTTGATGTCGACCAGCACGTCGCTGTTGAATGCTGCGTAAACGTTGATTGAGCCGTCCGGACCCGCCTCGATCACCGCCGCATTGGCGGTGACGTGCCCACGAAAAGCGTTGAGCGTTGATACCAGAGGTTGCGCTTTCCCCCCGGGCCACACGCTAAGGTAGGCGAGACTCCCGTGCGGTAGTGCCGTCACGTTCAGCGAATACGCTCGCGCTGTCGCCGGCACCCCGCAGGGGCTCGACAGCACGGGCACGTTGCGAACTACACCTCCGACAAGCGATGGTCCGCCGAGCGAGCCCGTGCTCCCCCGGGTGTCCATAATTCGGCACGGCGTCAGCGGGTAGAACGCGAGCCCCTCCGTTGTAGTCGCAGGCACAAAGTAGCCGTTGATATCCAGCAACACGTCGGTCGGGTCCGTGGCGAAGATGCTTACCGCCCCTGCAGTTCCTGCCGGGATCAGCGCCGCGTTCGCCTTAACTCGCCCATCGTATGAGTTTAGAGTCGAAACCAGCGGCTGCGGCTGACCGGTAGGCCACAACGTGACAAAGCCCAGAATTCCATGTGGCACGACGGTAAGGTTGGCTGCGTAGGCAACCGCAGTCGCAGGAATCCCGCAGTCTCCCTCGGGAATTACGAAGCTCCGCGTTTCTCCCCCCTTCAACGCCGGCCCTCCGAAGGGGCCGGCCGGGTTCCGGGTGTCCAGCACGCGACAGGGCGTTATTGGCACAAAGCGCGCTCCTCTTACTTCTACTTCGGGCTGTTTCTGCTCGCCGTAACGCGTAATGAAACCGTCCAACATCCCGCTCAGGCTTGCCTGCACCGGCTCTTTAAGCGGGAAATTGCTGGACCCAGTCTGGCCGGCAACGTAGATGCTTTCGGCGGCAATTCCGATTGCATAGGCCGAATCGCTCGCCGAGCCGCCCAAATATGTGCTCTGCTCGATCGCGCTGCCGTTACTCGCAAGCTGCACCAAAAATGCGTCATACAGCCCGGCATTCGAGCCCTGCGCCGGCGCCTTCATGGTCATGTTGGCCGAGGCTGTGTATCCGGCGACCCACACGGCGCCCGCCGCATCCAACGCGATCGCGGTGCAGTAGTCGACGCTGGCTCCGCCCAGGTAAGTGCTGTAGACGAGGGAACTGCCGGCCGGGTTCAGCTTCACCACAAAACCATCGGTCGTCCCGCCGCCCGGCGACGGTTGCGCTGCGCCCGCAACCGGGAAGTTTTTCGAACTGGTCACGCCGGCCACATAGGCGTTCCCTGCCGAGTCCACCGCGATTGCCTTGCCGCTCTCGGGCAGACCCGCAGCCCCGCCGCTCCCGCCCAGATACGTCGAGTACACCAGGCTGCCCAGGGGGTTGAGCTTAAGCACAAAGGCGTCCTGCCCGCCCCCGGAAGCGGCTTGCAGCGCGCCTGCAACCGGAAAGTCGGACGACGAGGTGTCCCCGGTCACGTAGGCGTTCCCGCCGGTGTCCACGGCGATCGCGTTTGCGCGGTCCTCCAGCGCCCCGCCCACATACGTGGCGAACACCAGCGCATTGCCCGCGGGAACGAATTTTGCCACGAAGGCGTCCGTGCCCCCGCGCCGGTTCGCTTGCAGGGCATTTTTCACCGGCAGATCGGGCGACGTGGTTTCGCCTGCAATGTAGATGTTTCCTGCGCTGTCGAGTGCGATGCCGCTGGCCGCGTCGTTGCCGCTGCCTCCAAAGTACGTTATGAATGCCACCGCGCCACTGCTGGTCAGTTTGGCCAGAAAAGCGTCCCTCGCGCCGCCGTGCCGCCCTTGGAACGCATTTTGTACGGGGAAATTGAGGGAATTCGTCCAGCCCGCCACGTACACGTCGCCGCTCGCGCTCACCGCGATGCTGGTGGCTTGATCCGTCCCGCTCGCCGACAGTGGCGTACTCCAGATGACTGTTTTGCCGTCCGGGCTGAGCTTCGTGACGAAGGCATCAACGCCGCTGGTCCCACCCGACTCTGTCCAGCCCGCCACGAGGATGCAGCCACTCGAATCCACAGCCACAGCAGTGGCGGAGTCTATACCGGCCGCGCCAAGATAGCTCGAGTAGGAGATCGGCGCGGCGAATCCCGAAATCGCAATCCAAAGAATCGCTGATAGCGTTCGGCCGAGGCATTTCATAGCGTCACCGCATAATAGGTCGGCAGAGTCGCCCCGGGCCTTTAGCGCTATCCGGACCCCAATCCCCGCCCGCCCTTCTGTGCTACTTTCTTGAATGTGACCCGGGGAGAGAGCTTGTGCGTCCGCCGGCTGTATACGCGGGGCTGGCGCTGTGGCGGGCTGAGGTAGAATGCTGGATTCTGCCGCACAGGCGCAGATCAAGCCACTGAGGAGCAGACAAGCTTGACCACGGCACTCGAGTTTTCCGCCGCCCGGAGCCAGTCTCCGGGCCCGCTCTGGCACGGCGACTACTGGTTTCTATTCCGCGAGCTGGTAATCAAGGATTTCAAAATCCGTTACCGCAACATGTCCCTGGGCGTGTTCTGGTCGCTGCTGAATCCGCTGGTGATCATGGGCGTTTTATGGTTCGTGTTCACCAAAATTTTCCCGAATAACTCGATTCCCAATTTCGCGGTTTTCGTGCTGTGCGGGCTCGTGCCGTACAATTTCTTCACGCTCGCCTGGATCACCGGGACGGGGTCGCTCGTCGACAATGCCAATCTGATCAAGCGGGTGCCCGTTCCGCGCGAGATCGTTCCCATCAGTTCCGTCTGCTCGAATTGCATTCACCTGCTGATTCAAATCGGGCTGCTGTTCTGCGCGGTGCTGCTGGCGGGAAAAGGCGTGAACCGGTACTGGGGATGGCTGCCCTTTGTCTGGGGCTGCGAAGTGATCTTCGTGTGCGGGTTGTCGCTGATTTGCGCCGTCCTGAACGTCTACATCCGGGACATGCGATATGTGGTGGAATCCGCCAACACGGTGCTCTTCTGGCTGGTTCCCATTTTTTATCCTTTTTCGATAATTCCCGAACGGTTTCGCGAAGTCTACCAGTTCAATCCCGTGGCCGCGCTTGTGCTGGCGTGCCGCAATATTCTGCTCGACGGGGTGCCGCCGCCAACCCCACTGTTGCTGAAGCTCTCCGGCAGCGCCGTGGCAATGTTCATCCTG
>Ga0116169_1003459_pt1 | contig 10494 bp, 6 predicted proteins | sample AD_UKC130_MetaG_FD_89796 | JGI IMG/M metagenome (GOLD analysis project Ga0116169, IMG submission 89796) | Active sludge microbial communities of municipal wastewater-treating anaerobic digesters from Canada - AD_UKC130_MetaG | ecosystem: Engineered > Bioreactor > Anaerobic > Digestate | place... | reverse complement strand
GGCAGACGCTTCCGAGTGGCTTCGCGGCGAGTGCCGAGGCGAAGGGCGCAGACGGTCGCACCCGCGTGCTCTCGGTCGAGACGCTTGACGGCAAGGCGGCCGATCTCTCGAAGCTGCGCGAGGGCGACGAGATCGTGGTGCGCGGCACTGGCTATGACGCCGCGATTGGCATTTACGTTTCGATCTGTTTGATTCCCGAGAAGCCCGGCACCAAGCCCTCTCCGTGCCTGGGCGGGTTGCCCGAGGGGGCGATGGAGGGCGAGGCCGCGGGCACCGATGAGGCGCTGTCGAGCGCCTGGATCACTGACGACTGGGCATGGAAAGCCTTCGCCAACAAGGGCTACGATGACCCCAAGAACGGTGCGTTTGAAGTGCACCTGCTCGTGCCGCCAGCGGTGCAAGAGGGCGTCGATTGCACGAAGCAAAAGTGCGCTGTGACGACCCGCTCTGACCACACCGCAGCCACCGACCGCGTGCAAGATATGCAGTTGCCGGTTGCGTTTGCGGGGTAGCTGCTCTCTGCTTGACGTGGGATCGCGTTCATCTCGACAAGCTCGATGAACGAATGCTACGAGGTGAGCGGCAGAATCACGAGTGTTGCGATGGTGTAGATCGCGAGACCCGCAAGCGAGCCCACGACCGTGCCGTTGATGCGAATGAACTGCAGATCTTTGCCAATCTGTAGCTCGATTTTTTCGGCCGCCTCGCGTGCATCCCAACGCCGAACAGTGTCTGAGACGACGCGCGCGAGATCGTGGCGATAATTTCGCACAAGGTGCTCAACCACCTGCATGACCCAGACGTCGATCTTGTACTGCAGGGTGCTGTCTGCCCTGAGACGCCCGCCGAAGTCTTGCAGCGCCGCGAGCATTCTCACTCGCAGTTCGCTCTGCGGATCCTCGAGCATCTCAACGAGAGCCGCGCGAGCCGTAGCCCAGGTGCTATCGGCGAGCGCACGAATACGGGGGCTGTCGAAGACTTCGTGTTTGAACGACTCGACCTGCGCCTGCAGTTCGGGCTTCTCGCCGAGGTCGCGGGCCAGGTCGGCAAGAAAGCCATCGACGGCAATGCGAAACGGATGTTCGCGGTTGTCTCGCACAGCCTGCACGAAACGCACGGTTTCGGCGTGCATTCGATCGTCGACGAAGCGCTGCGCGATGCTTGGCAACCACGAAGGCAGGCGAGACGACACCATTCGGTCGAATGCTTCGGGGTGCTGCTCAAGCCAATCTTGCAGGCGGTCGGCCGCGACCTCGAGCAGCGCCTCGTGGTGACCGCCCTCGAGAAACGAGTCGAGCGCGCGGCCCATGAGCGGCCCCCACTCTGGCTCGATCATATGTTTGCGCACGAGTGCCTCGATGAGCTCTTGCACATCGTTGTCATTCAGCACGGTCAGTGCCCCGAGGCTCGCGTTGGCAATCATGTCGCTGACCCGCTCGGCGTGATTCTGCTGCTGCAACCAATCACCGGCCATGCGGGCGCCGCTGATCTCGCTGAGCTTCGCGTGCACGACCTCGTCGGCGAGAAAGTTTTGCTCGATAAACGAGCCGAGGCCGTCGCCGATCTCGTCTTTCTTGTTCGAGATGAGGTTGGTGTGGGGAATGGGCAGGCCGAGCGGCCGTCTGAAGAGCGCGGTGACGGCAAACCAGTCGGCGAGTGCGCCGACCATGCCGCCCTCGCTCGCGGCGCGTACGTATCCGAGCCACGGGTAGCGCGACTGAAGCGCGAAGCTGACGACGAAGACCACCGCCATCGCGAGCAACAGCCCGAGGGCGAGGCCCTGCATCTTGCGCAGTTGCGAGAGTCGTTCGAAGTCGTCGGGAGTGACCGCGCCGAGGGTGCGTTTTGCCTTGTTCACCACTCCTCGATTATGCCGGTCATAACTGTCACCGGTGCATGAAACAATTCAGGTATGCATTTGCTCTCGAAACTGAGCCTCAAAAACCGCGCGCTCATCGCCCTCGTCACGATCGTCGCGTCGGTCTTTGGCGTGATTGGCGTTGGCTCGCTCAAACAAGAGCTGATGCCCTCGGTGCAGTTTCCGGCGATCGTGGTGCTTTCGACGTACCCGGGAGCCTCGCCCGAGGTTGTGAACAACGATGTGTCGACTCCCATCGAGACGGCCCTGCGAGGGGTGCCCGGCCTCGAGCAAACAACCGCGACCTCGAGCACGGGCGCATCGATGGTGCTTGCGCAGTTCACCTACGGTGTTGACCTCGCAGCGACCGAACAGAAGGTCGAGCGGGCGGTCTCGCGCATCTCGCGCATGCTGCCCGAGAGCGTCGACCCGCAGGTGATGTCGGGGTCGATTGACGACCTGCCAGTGGTGCAGGTCGCAGTGACGCCCCCGAGCGGCACCGACCCCGAAGACACCGCGCGCCTGATTGATCGCGTAGCGGTGCCCGAGCTGAACGATCTTGACGGGGTGCGCGAAGCGCAGCTCATCGGTGCTCGCGGAGACCGAGTGACCATTGCGCCGAACAGCGACCGGCTCGCAGAAGAGTACCTGAGCTCGAAGGCGATCTCTGATGCGCTGCAGCAGAGCGGTGTGCTCATGGCCGCAGGCAACGTCACTGAGAACGGGCAGACCCTCGCCGTGCAGGCCGGCTCGAAGCTCGACTCGGTCGAGCAGATCAGCGCGCTGCCCCTCGTGCGCGATCCTGGCTTGCTGCAAGCTCGGGCACAGGCTGCCGCAGCAGAAGCCGCGGCACAGCAGGCGGCCGCGGCAAGTGCCGCAGCCAGCGCGACCATGCCGGGTGCGGCCGGGGGCATGGCGCAGGCTGCCCAAGCACAGCCTGCCGAAGTACCGCAGCTCGATCCTCTTCCCGTCATCACTATTGGCGAGGTCGCAGACGTCGCACTCGAGGCCAACCCACAGCAGAGCATCTCTCGCGTGAACGGCGAACCGGCCCTCACGATCGCCGTCACCAAGCTCTCGTCGGCAAACACCGTCGAGGTTTCGCACGTGGTGCGCGGCGCACTCGACGAGCTTGAGGCTTCGCTCGATGGTGCGAAACTCGAGGTCGTCTTCGACCAGGCCCCCTACGTTGAACGCTCGATCGAGACGCTCACCACCGAAGGCCTGCTCGGGCTCGTCTTCGCCGTGCTGGTGATTCTCGTGTTCTTGATGTCGGTGCGAGCCACGCTCGTGACCGCGATCTCGATTCCGGTGTCGGTGCTGCTCACTTTCGTTGGCCTGAACTTCGCGAGCTACACGCTCAACATGCTCACACTCGGTGCGCTCACGATCTCGATTGGCCGTGTGGTCGACGACTCGATCGTGGTCATCGAAAATATCAAGCGACACCTGGGCGAGTTGAAGAGTGGCGAGGATCGCGCAGCGGCCATCGTCGCCGCCGTTCGCGAGGTGGCGGGCGCCATCACTGCGTCTACCATCACCACGGTGGCGGTGTTCTTGCCGATGGCCTTCGTCTCGGGCATGGTCGGCGAGATGTTTAGGCCCTTCGCCTTCACCGTGACAATCGCGCTCGCCGCATCACTGCTGGTGTCGCTCACCATCGTGCCCGTGCTCGCGTTCTGGTTCTTGCGCGATGGAAAGCCCGGTGCCAAGAAACGCGCCGCAAAGCGCGAGCAGAACCTGCAAAACTCACTGCGCCACCCGCACGCCGCGCACGAAGAGCACGCAACCGCGATGCAGCGCGGGTACCTGCCCATCGTGAAGTGGACGCTCAAGCACCCCGCGATCACTCTGCTGCTTGCTGTTATTGTCTTCGGCGGCACCATGGCCGCGACCCCGCTCATGAAGACGAACTTCATGGGCTCAGACGAGCAGAACTCGGTGGGTCTGACCCAGACCCTGAAAGCCGGCACCAGCCTCGACGCCCAGCTCGAACAGGTTGAGCGCGTCGAGGGTGTGCTCGACGGCATCGACGCGGTGAAGATGGTGCAGGTGACCATCGGCAGTGGCGGCAGCGGCATGAGCGCGATCTTCGGCGCAGGCGGCGACGGCGTGATCAGCTATTCGATCACCACCGACGAAAACGCCAAACAAACCGAGGTGCAAGACGCAATTCGCGAGGCCGTAGACGGGCTTGGCGATGCGGGGGAGTTCTCGATCGGCTCCTCTGACGGCGGCATGACCATGTCGAGCTCGATTGAGGTCGCTGTGTCTGCGCCCGATCAGGAGACCCTTGCTAAGGCAAGCGATGCGGTCGTGGCCGCGCTCAAGAAGCAGCCGGGTCTGAAGCAGGTCGAGAGTGATCTTTCGACCTCGCGCCCGTACCTTGCGATTGTGGTTGACCGAGCGAAAGCGTCTGAAGCCGGCCTCAGCGAGGTTGCCGTTGCATCGCTCGTGGCTCAGCAGATGCAGCCGAAGCAGATTGGCCAGATCTCGCTCGACGACACAAACGTGAATATCTACCTGTCGCAGGGCACCGCGCCAAGTGATCAAGAAGGCGTGGCCGCGATCCTCGTGCCGACAATGAACGGTGAGGCGCGACTCGACTCGCTTGCCACCGTCGAGGTGGCTGACGGGCCGGTGACTATTCGTACGCAAGATGCAACCCGCATAGCCACGGTGTCGGCACTGCCCGGGAGCGACAACCTCAGCGCCGCGAGCGTTGAGGTGAATGCTGCGCTTGAGTCGGTGAAGCTACCCGCTGGGGCAAGTGCGAACATCGGCGGCGTGATGTCGCAGCAGAGCGAGGCGTTCCAGCAGCTCGGCCTGGCCCTGCTCGCCGCTATTCTCATCGTGTACGTCGTGATGGTGGCGACCTTCAAGAGTCTCCTGCAGCCACTGTTGCTGCTCGTGTCGGTGCCGTTTGCCGCAACCGGTGCGCTGCTGCTGCTCATCGCCACCGGGATTCCGCTTGGCGTTGCCTCGCTCATCGGTGTGCTCATGCTCGTGGGCATCGTCGTGACGAACGCGATCGTGCTCATCGACCTTGTAAACCAACAGCGAGAACGGGGCAAACCGCTCTACGACGCTGTGCTCAGCGGGTCTTCGCTGCGTCTGCGACCCATCGTGATGACCGCGCTCGCAACGATTCTCGCGTTGACACCGATGGGGCTCGGCATCACCGGCTCCGGCGGGTTCATCTCACAACCGCTTGCGGTTGTGGTGATCGGCGGTCTGTTGTCGTCGACCGTGCTCACGCTGATCGTGCTGCCGACGCTGTACTTCGCGGTCGAACGGCGGCGCGAAAGCGCGCGTGACCGCAGGGTGGCGAGGCGCGAGGCGAAGGCTGCTGCCCCTGTGGCGGTTACCGGGGCTACCGAGGCCGCAGAGCCCGTCGAACCCTTCGCACCTAACGAGACCAGCGGAGCTCCCGAGGCTACTGGAGCTCCCGATGCTGAGCCTGATGCCCCGGTGATGCCTGAAGCCGAGGCTGACCAGAGCGACGAAGAGGGCAAGTAGATGGCGGGCAAGCGGGGGTATCGGGCACCTGGTAATTACGACCCGAGGCGCGCAACCGGCGGCAAGAAGAAAAAGTACGGTGCGGCTCGCGACCAGCAGCAGTCGGGTGATTCGGCCAGGCAGCAGGGTCAGCCAGGCCAGAAACATACGCAGCATTCGCAGGCGCGGGATCAGCGGGCACCTCAGCAACCCGCCGAAAAGGCGCTGCCAAGCCTGAACACGCTTCCCGCGTCACTCGAGGCAAAGATCACGCGGCCTGAAGATGTCGCTGGTCTGAGCTGGGCTGACCTTGGACTGGGCGGTAACATCGTGCGTGCACTTGGCGAGCTCGGTGCAGAAAAGCCATTCGCGATCCAGGCGGCGACGATTCCAGACGTGCTGGCGGGCCACCACCTGCTCGGCCGCGCGCGCACGGGCTCGGGCAAGACCATCGCCTTTGGTGCCGCGCTCGTCGAGCGCATGATGAAGCTGCGGGCCGAGGGTGCGTTTGGCAACGAGAAGCCGAAGCAGCAGCTCAAACGGGGCGAGCGCGCAGAGCGGCCTGTGAAACAGGCGGTGCGTGCGCCGAAGGCATTGATTCTCGCACCAACTCGAGAGCTGGCGCTGCAGATTGACCGCACCGTGCAGCCGATCGCTCGCGCGGTTGGGCTGTACACCGGGCAGTTCGTGGGCGGGCAGCCGTTCGAACCGCAGCTGCACGCGCTGAAGCGTGGTGTCGACATCGCGATCGGCACTCCCGGCCGCATCGAAGACCTGGCGAAGCGCGGGCATCTCTCACTCGGGCAGATCGCGGTGACCGTGATCGATGAGGCTGACCACATGGCTGAGCTCGGGTTCATTGAGCAGGTGCGGGTCATTCTGCGGCAGACGCGGCGCGGTGGGCAGCGGCTGCTGTTCTCGGCGACACTCGATCGTGGCGTAGATGGGCTCGTGCGGGAGTTCATGCCGAAGCCGGCGGTGCACGAGATCGCTGGCGAGGGCGGCGCCGGTGGTGATGAGGTTGCCGACTGGAAGCCGCAGCCAAACGTGTCGCACCGCGTGTGCATCGTGATGTACGAGCACAAAGAGGCCGCGCTCGTGCAACTGGTGCGCGAGGGTGGGGTGTTTGAGGGTGGCCCGCGCGGCGGTTCTCGTGCCGGCGGCCGGGGCGGTCGTGGAGCGGCTACCCGCACGATTGTGTTCTGCCGCACTCGCGCCTACACCGAGATGGTGACTGAATTGCTTACCGGTGCAGGTGTGAACGCCATCGCGCTGCACGGTGATCTCAGCCAGGCAAGGCGCGAGCGAAACCTCGAGAAGTTCACTGCGGGCAAGGCCGACGTGCTCGTCGCGACCGATGTCGCTGCGCGCGGTATTCACATAGACGACATCGAACTGGTGCTGCAGGCTGACCCGCCGAACGACCCGAAGGCCTACGTTCACCGCGCGGGTCGCACCGGGCGAGTGGGCCGCGCGGGCAGCGTGGTGACGGTGATTCCGCGCACACGCCAGAAACGCACCCGCGAGCTTTTCGAGACGCTGGGCTTCGAACCCGACTCGTTCGAAGACTATATTCCGGCGGTCTAGGCTTGCCTCATGCAGAGCACACCACGTATCGCCATCGTTACCGGAGCCGCACGAGGAATCGGCGCGAGCATCGCGAAGCGCCTCGCCTCTGACGGGCACGCCGTCGCCGTGCTCGACCTCGACGAGGCGGCGTGCGCGGCAACCGTCGATGCAATCATCGAAGCGGGCGGTCGTGCGGTCGCAGTTGGCGCGAACGTCGCCGACGAAGCGTCGGTATCGGGCGCGATCGAGCAGGTGGTGGCGAGGCTCGGGGCTCCGACGATCCTCGTCAATAATGCAGGCATTATTCGCGACAACATGCTGTTCAAGATGACGGTAGACGACTGGGATTCCGTGATGAACGTGCACCTGCGCGGAGCGTTTCTGATGAGCCGCGCGGTGCAGTCGCACATGGTGGGCGAGGGTTGGGGGCGCATCGTGAACCTCTCGAGCACCTCGGCGCTCGGCAACCGAGGTCAGGCGAACTATGCGGCCGCGAAGGCCGGGCTGCAGGGGTTCACGAAGACCCTCGCGATCGAGCTCGGCAAGTTCGGGGTGACGGTGAACGCGATCGCCCCGGGCTTCATCGAGACCGACATGCTCGTCGCCACGGCCGAGCGCATGGGCGTCAGCTTCGAAGACTTCTTGACGGGCGCTGCCGCGCAGATTCCGGTTGGCCGCACGGGCAAGCCCGAAGACATCGCGCACGCTGCGTCGTTCTTCGCGAGCGAGGGCGCGGGCTTCGTCTCGGGCCAGGTGCTTTATGTGGCGGGTGGCCCAACCTCGTAATTTGTTGGAGTATCGGCGCAGTCAGCGAATCAGTAGATCGCGTACACGCAGCGTCTGCGCATAGCTCGCATAGGGGTAGAGCTGAACGGCCGGTATTTGCTTCAGCGGTTCGGGTAGCTTGCCGATGGCTTCGGTGACAGCACCCTGAATACTTGTTGCAATATGAAGAGCAAAGTAGGTGAGGTGGCCGGGTGCAAGCTCGGCATCACGTTCAAGCACGTGAAGCTCTTCGCGCCCGAATTCGCCGACCGTGGTGCTGCCGTTCACCGAAAAGGCGAGTTGGACTTTGTCGTAGGCTCGATAGTCTTTCGCGCGAACCAACTCGGGCAATTCGAAAGGCAATGCTGAGTTGAGGTCATAAAACGGCGAGAGAAAAGCGCCGTCGGGCATGTGCGTGAGCGAGTAGTTTTTGGAATGCCCGTCGTTGTGGCCGATAATCCACGAGAAGACGAGGCATTCTGCAAAGCGTTGTTTGGCCAGTTTCGCTGCGGTTGGTGCGAGATCGCGATCAAAGACAGCAAAGACCTTCTGATAGTTTGGGCCGCCGTCACGCTCGTACTTGTTGATGTGTGAGGTACCGGTCGCCTGAGCGAGATCTTCTTGGTGCAGACGCACATAACCGTTGCCGATGGGTATGCGGTCAAAGCGTTCGACAACGAGTACATGCTCGCCATCGAACAGGCGAACCTCCGAGTTCGCTACGGTCAAGCCGAGCTTGCGCGCTACCTGAAGGGTGATGTGCTCGGTTACGTCTGATCCGTCGAGCGTGTGCACCCCGGGTTTGAAGATGTGTGTAGACGGGTGCTGCCCGGTGGGCTCGTACCACCTGCCTTTTCTTAGCGTGAGCGCAAATTTGCCCTGTGCGCCACCGAGTGAGAAGCCTTCTTCGATTGGCCTGTGCTGCAGCCAGTCAGAGTCGTCGGCACGAACCTGGCGAATTCGATCTGCGATGATCTGGTCGCTTGCCGGCGTAAGTTTGGACCCGGTGCGTGGCGCGACACCTGCTGGATAGAACTCGAGCGCACCGGCGACATCGGCGCCGTATACAGAGAGCAGATCGAAGGCGCTGTTGTTCGTGAGCTTTGCTTCTCGCGCCCAGCGCGTTCGTACGTCTGCTCGATCAGGGAGAAGATTTTCCATGAATCGCTTTGTCTGCTCGCCGGGAGCGACTCCCGCGACGACGGGAAGCTGCACAGAAATGGGAACCGGATTTTCACTGGCCACGTAGTCGGGCAGGTAGCGCAATTGCAGGTTGCCTCCCCTGCGTGCGATATGTGCGACCAGGCGGCTATAGAGGTAGACATCGAGCGATTCAGCCATTGCTCGCTTTGCTCTGGTGTGTGTGTGATGAGGAGCTTTTGGTGGTGTTCTCAGGTGTGCGATCGGGGTCTCCAGCTTCAATACGCGTGTTCAGCTGCGCCTGACTTGCCCTCGCCGCGTCGATTTCGCGCAGGGTGTGCTCATTATTCTTCTGAAGTAGATCTGCAAATTGATTGAGCGCTGACTGCAACGCAGGCAGTGCCGCCGGGCTGCTGGCGAGCCGGGATCTGGCTGCTGGGGCAGCGGCGGCAGCCATGGCGGCCGTGTCTGCTGCATCGACCCCCTGGGCGATTGTGTGGTGTTCACGGCCCGGGGTCGCATCAAGACTGATACCAAGCGTGTCGAAGATGCGGATCACCGTGTCGAACGATGCGCCGCCATTTCCGCGTTCAATTCGTGCCAGCGACTGCCTGGTGATGCCGACAGTATCTGCGATAGCTTGCTGACTAAGTCCCTGCGCTTGTCGTTGAGTCTTCACGATGCGGGCAAGATCAGACGGTTTCTGAATCTGCATGCTGCCTCACCACCTCAGATTTGTGAAGAAAAATTAACACGGTAATGATGTTCGATAAAGATAACACGAGATCGATGTTAATAAAAGCGAACAATGTCTTCGTGTTCGAAATACTTCACGGCGCTTCGGGTTTTGGTGGGGGCGCGAGCGAACTTTCAGGGCTATCGGCAGTAAAGGGCGGATAGCGTCGAGCGTGTCAGGCATTGGTCACGTTCGCGAGTCACAAAGAGAGATTACGCGCTGGCTTAGCGTAGATTCTTGACTCACAAACAGGAAACCGCTGTCATCTTGCATACGGTCGCATGATCTCTTAAAATTCTGCACCCTGGGCGGGAGGCTGACCTTCCCGTGTGATTTCATATGTGCCCCGAGGCCTCCTGGGTGAGCCTTTTGAGAGCACGCTGGGCAAGCTCCTACAGCGCCGCCACCCGATCGAGCGCGCCGCGCAGGTCGCGGATCAGGTCATCGGTGTTTTCGAGCCCGACCGAGAGACGTAGCAGCCCCGGGGTGATGCCGAGTCGGTCGTTCAGCTCGCTCGCAAACGCCGAGTGTGTCGAGCTGAGAGGGTGCAGCACCATCGAACGCGTGTCACCGATACCGGTCATGCGCGAGAACACGCGCAGCCCGTTGACGAACGCCCGCGCACCCTCGAGCCCGCCGCGCACGGTCACGCCGAACACCGATCCGGTGCGGGCAAACCCCTCAGTATCAACACCGTAGTCGCGCACGGCGACATCGTAGAGCGGGTTCGACGGCAGGCCCGCATAGTCAACCGAGACGACCTCGGGCTGATCCTCGAGCCAACGCGCGATCTTGATCGACGACTCGACGTGACGCTCCATGCGCAACGACAGCGTCTCCATGCCCTGGTGCAGCAGAAAGCCGTGCAGCGGCGACAGCGTCGGGCCGATATCGTTCACGACCGACTCGCGCACGGCCCGCGCGTACG
>Ga0116169_1003457_pt1 | contig 10494 bp, 7 predicted proteins | sample AD_UKC130_MetaG_FD_89796 | JGI IMG/M metagenome (GOLD analysis project Ga0116169, IMG submission 89796) | Active sludge microbial communities of municipal wastewater-treating anaerobic digesters from Canada - AD_UKC130_MetaG | ecosystem: Engineered > Bioreactor > Anaerobic > Digestate | place... | reverse complement strand
TTCGGGAGCGATGATCGTGATCGGGCGGAACAGGCCGTCGTTGCGGGGCAATGAATGATCGAAGAAGGTAGACACCGCCACATACACCGACGAATAGGTATTGGCCAGCGAGCTGTTCTTGAAGCCCATGATCTGCGGCGAGCTGCCGGTGAAGTCGAACACCATCTCGTCGCCCCGGATCTGCAGGGTGACCCGCACCGGCACATCGACCTTCTTGAAGCAGTCGGTGTCGCTGCCATCCTCGCCGAAGTAGGTGCCCGACGGCAGGGCCCGGATCTCGGCGCGCATGCGCGCCTCGCCGTGACGCAGCAGCGCATCGAAGTACGCCAGCCCTGTGTCCACGCTCAGTTCGCTGAGCATGGCCGCGACCCGTTCGCCTCCGATGCGGATCGAGCCCTGCATTGCGCTGAGATCGCCCTCCATCAGGTCGGGGCAGCGCGAATTGAGCAGCAGCAGGCGCATCAGGTCGCGCCGCAAAAGACCGCGCTCGACCAGCTTGAGCACCGGCAGGCGGATGCCCTCGTGGAAGATCTCGGTGGCCTCCGGGTTGTAGGTTCCGGCGGCGCCGCCGCCTATGTCGGACTGATGCGCGCGATTGCAGGTGAAGGCACAGAAGCGCCCGTCGACAAACACCGGCCGGATCATCGTCCAGTCGGGCAGATGATTGCCGCCGGCCTCGTAAGGGTCGCTGAGCAGGAACACATCGCCATCGGCAATGTCGTCGCCGAAATCGCGCAACACCGCCTTCAGTGCGAATCCGCCGCCGCCGCTGTGGATCGGAATGCCGTCGGCCTGCGCGATGATCTCGCCACGCGCGGTGGCGACAAAGCAGGTGAAGTCGTGGCTCTGGCTGAAGATCGGGCTGCGCGCGGTGCGCGTCATGATCCAGCCCATCTGGTGCGAGATGTGATCGACCTGTTTCTGGATGACCGCCAGCCGGATCGGGTCGATCGCCTGGCTGGTCGCAATGGCCAATGCGCTCATGCTTGCACCTCGCGATGTGAGGGAACGATCAGGTAGTTGCCACCCGCGGTCACATTCAGGCGCTGGCCCGCGTCGACCAGCAGCGTCGTGGTCTGTTCATCGACAATCGCCGGACCGGTCAGCGAGTGCCCTGGCCGCAGTCCGGCGCCATCGTGGATTGGCGTGGCCACCGTGCCGACGGCCTCGCTGATCCACACCGGGCGCATCGACCGGGCCTCGGGAGCGGCCGTCGAAGCGCCCGCCGGCAAGACCGGTGCGTGCAGGGTCAGCCGCCCGCGCGCCGCCACCTTCAGATTCAGGATCTCGATCTCGCCACCCGGCTGGAAATGTCCGAACAGCCGCTGGTGCGCGCTCTGGAAGGACTCGCGCACAGCCGCCGGGTCGACAGGCCGATCGCAGCCGATCACCACCGGCCACTGCTGGCCGGTGTAGCGCAGCGCCAGGCTGCGTTCGAGCACGATCGCGTCGGGCGCAAAGCCCTGGCGCACAAGCGCCTGCGTCGCCTGCTGCTCGACCTCGGCAAAAGCATCATCGAGCTCGGCCGGTCGGGCATCGCCCAGACGCCGATACCAGCTGCGCAGCCGGTCGATCCGCACATCGGTGCTGCCCATGCCGAAGGCACAGAACACGCCGGCGAGGCGCGGCACATAGACCGCCGCGCATCCGAGCGCGCGTCCGACCGCCCCGCCATGCAAAGGCCCCGCGCCGCCGGCAGCGATCAGGGTGAACTCTCGCGGGTCATAACCACGCTCGATGCTGACCCGCTCGACCGCATGCTGAATGTTCTGCTCGACCAGCCGGATCAGCCCGGCAGCAGCCTGCTGCACCGTCAGGCCCATCGGCGCAGCCAGATGCGTCTCGATCGCCCGGGCCGCCCGATCCAGATCCAGTGAAATGGCGCCGCCGGCATACGGGCCGGGCGCCAGACGTCCGAGCACAAGCTGGGCGTCGGTCACCGTCGGACGGGTTCCGCCCAGGCCGTACGACGCCGGGCCCGGTCGGGCGCCCGCGCCCTGGGGCCCGGCATGCAGCATGCCAGCGCTGTCCAGGTGGCCCAGCGTGCCGCCACCGGCCCCGATCGTATGAATCTCGACCGATGGAATCGCGATGCAGTAGCCATCGACATCGAGCTGATCGGTCATCTGCACCGACCCGTTGCGCATCAGCGTCACGTCGCAGCTGGTGCCGCCCACCTCGATCGCGATCAGATTGCGCGAGCCGGTGTCGTTGCCGTACCAGCGGATCGCGCCGACGCCCGAAGCCGGTCCCGACAACACCATCTGCACCGGCTGGGGAGCAGCCTCCTTCACATCGAGCGCGCCGCCATTGCTCTGCACGATCAGCAGCGGCGGCTGCAGTCCGAGACCCTGCAGCCGTTCCTCGAGCGCGCGCAGGTAGGGCACGGTGCGCAGGCCGACATACGCGTTGGCCACCACCGTGGCGCTGCGTTCGTACTCGCCCATGATCGGCGCGATCTCGGTCGAGCAAGACACCCAGAGCCCCGGCCATTCGCGCGCGATCAGGTCGCGCACCTGCTGTTCATGCACGCCATTGCGAAAGCTGTTCAGCAGGCAGATTGCGATCGCCTCGACACCCTCGTCGCGAAACACGGCCAGCGCCTGCAACACCGATTCGCCGTCAAGCGGCGTGACGATCTCGCCCCGCGCGTCGATCCGCTCGATCACGCCGCGGCGCAGCCGGCGCGGCACCAGGGGCGGCGCAAACGGCGCCCGGTGGTCCCACACGTCCGAGCGCAGGCCGCGGCGGATCTCGAGGCTGTCGCGAAAGCCGTCGGTGGTGATCAGGCCGACCCTGGCGCCCTTGCGCTCGAGCAGCGTGTTGGTCGCGATGGTCGAGCCGTGGACCAGCCGCTCGCAGTCGCGCAGCAGCGCGGCGGTGTCCCGGCCGAGTGCACGCGCCGCACCGGCAATCGCATCGAGCACCCCTTCGGTGGGATCGCTCGGTGTGCTGGGCGCCTTGAACGCCAGGACGCGACCGCCCTGGTCCGACACCACCAGATCGGTGAAGGTGCCGCCGATGTCCACGCCGATGCGCAAGGGAGGGACGAGAGACTCGATCATGGTTCGCGGTCTTTCCGGATGGATCGCGGGCGGCGGGCGCCGCCCGATGTCAGCCGCCGATGACGCCGAGTTCGCGCAACCGCGCGATCTCATCGGCACCGAAGCCTTCGGCCTGCATCACCGACTCGGTGTGCTGCCCGATGGCAGGCGCTTTGCGCGGCGAAACCTTGGATGTTCCGGCAATCTCGAAAGGACTGGAGACCGTCAGGCCCGAGCCGTCGGAGAAGGGCACGAGCGCGCCGCTGGCGCGCATCTGCACATCATCATCGATGTCGGCCAGGGTTCCGACGACACCGAACGTGATGCCGGCCGCATCGAGGTGGACGCGCCAGTCGGCCAGGTCGCGCTGCGCGAATTGACGGTCCATCAGCGCGACCAGCTCCACATTGTTGGCGGCACGCCCGGGGGCGCTGGAGAAGCGTGGATCGGCGGCCGCTTCGCCACAGCCCAGCGCCTCGAGCAGCGGCCCGAACTGCCGCTCCTCGTTGAGCAGCGACAGGTTCAGCCAGCGGCCGTCACGACAGCGATAGGTATTGCCCAGCGGGTTGGGCGCCTGCTCGCGGGGCACCCGCTGCGGCACGATGGCGCCGCTCAGCTGCCCTTGCACGAGAAAACTGTTGGCCCACAATCCATTGGCCAGCAGCGACGAGCTGACCAGCCCGCCCACCCCCGTGCGCTGACGCTCGTACAGCGCGGTGACGATGGCAGCGAACAGCGACATCGAACTGGGATGGTCGCCCATGCCAGCCGCCGAGCGCGCCGGCGGCGCACTGTGATCGGGCTTGACCACGTCCATCAGGCCCGAGCGCGCCCAGTAGGCGGTCGAATCGAAGCCGCTCTTGTCGGCCTCGGGCCCCGTCTCGCCATACGCCGTGAACGACGCATAGACCAGCCGCGGATTGAGCGCGCGGATCGACTCGTGGTCGATGCCCAGACGCCGACGCGCCGCCAGCGGAAGATTGGTGATGAACACGTCGGCAGTGCGTGCCAGCCGATGGAGCACATCGAGCCCTTCGGGGCGCTTCAGATCGATGGCCAGGCTCAGCTTGTTGCGCGAATCGAGTTCCCAGGGATAGTTGCATTCGGTCGCTGCCAGCCCGGGCAGGCGATACAGCGCGCGATGCGGGTCGCCATCGAGCGGCTCGATCTTCAGCACCTGCGCGCCGAAGTCGGACAGGATCGTCGCCGCGGCCGGAGCCGCGATGAAGCTCGCGCAGTCGATCACCTTCAGGCCGTCGAACGGCCGCCGTGCTGATTCCATCTCGTCTCCGAAAACTGCCGCTTGCGCGGGCGGTGGGATGGGCTCCATTGCCCGAGTCCGCACGAGCGTAGCCCAATCGCCGGACCGCGGGGCCTCTCGTCACCCCGAAGCTGGAACCGCCGATGCACAGATGCCGGAACGGCAGCTCGCCGGTGCAGCCCAAGCCGCACCGGCAGGCTGCAGCACTCGCATAGAATGAACCGGACATGGCCGGCCGCACGCAAGAGCCTGCCGGCCGTTTCTTCGCCGTATCCACTCGCAAGCTTCAACGGAGCCTTCACATGTCGACTGCCTCGGGTAACCCACGCCGCAGCCTGCTGGCCTTGCCGCTGATCGCGGCCTGCGCACTCGCCGTGCCTGCGGCCCATGCCCAGCAGGCGGCCGCGCCGTGGCCGACGAAGCCGCTGCGCATCATCGTCGGCTTCACGGCCGGCAGCGCGACCGATTCGGTGGCCCGGGTGCTGGCCGAACACCTGCGGGTGAAGCTCGGCCAGCCGGTGACGGTCGAGAACCGGCCCGGCGCCAATGGGGTTCTGGGCGTCACCGAAGTGGCACGCGCACCGGCCGACGGCTACACCCTGCTGGCCACGAACTCGAGCAGCATGACGGTGAACCCGCAGGTCTATAAAAAGATCACCTACCTGCCCGAGCGCGACTTCGCCCCGGTCACGATGGTGGTGTCCGCGCCTTTCATCATCACCGTCAATCCCGTCGGCGACCGGACGGCGTCGGTCAACACGATTGCCGACCTGGTGGCCCTGGCTCGCGCCAAGCCGGGACAGCTCACCTACGGGTCAGGCGGACCCGGCAACCTCGCGCATCTGGGCTTCGAGCTGATCAACAACCGCGCCGGCATCAAGACCACCCATGTGCCCTACAAGAGCGGCGTCTCGGCCCAGATCGGCCTGCTCGGCAAGGAGATCGACGTGCTGCTCGACACGCCGGTCACGACGCCCAACATCAAGGCCGGCAAGCTCAAGGCACTGGCCGTGACCACCGCGCGGCGCTGGCCGGATCTGCCCGATGTGCCGACGATGATCGAGTCCGGATACGCCGGCTTCGATGTGCCGTTCTGGCTCGGCGTGCTGGTGCCGGCCCAGACGCCGCCGGCCATCGTGCAGACGCTGTACAACGCCATCCGGTCGGTCCGTGACGATCCCAACGCAGTGCGCCAGCTGCAGATGCAGGGCACGATCGAACTGATCGATCCGCCGACCTTCGCCAGCCGCATCAAGGCCGAGACGGCCGCCTGGGGCGAGGTGATCCGGCGCGAGAACGTGCAGCTCGACTGAGCTGCCGCGCGCGTGACAGCCGGCGGCCCGGTGACCTTCTACGGCTGGCGCATCGTCTGGGCCGTCTTCCTGATCTCGAGCACCTGCTCCGGCCTGTCGGTCTACGCGCTGTCGGTTTACCTGTACGCCCTGCTGGCGGGCGGGCGCTTCTCGATGACCGAGGCATCGTATGCGTCGGGCAGCTTCACGATTGCGATGGGGGTCGCCGGACTGGCGGTGGGGCGGCTGCTGCGCAGCCGCGACATCCGCCGCGTGATGACTGCCGGCGCGTTGCTGATGGCATCGGCTCTGGCCGCCATCCCGCTGATCGACAACCTCTGGCAGCTCTACGCGTTCTACACCGTGCTGGGCGCAGGCTATGCCTTCGTCGCGCTGATCCCCTGCACCACGCTGATCACGCGCTGGTTCGTGACCGGCCGGTCCACCGCGATGTCGATCGGCGCCACCGGCAACTCGTTCGGCGCGGTTGCGATCACGCCGTTCGTGGCGCTGCTGATCGCCCAGGCCGGACTCGATCAGGCCAGCCGATGGCTGGGTCTGTCGATGCTGGTCGGCACGCTGCCGCTGATCGGCTGGGTGCTGGTCGCCTACCCGCGCGACAAGGGGCTGCGGGCGCTGGGCGAGCCGGCGGCACCGCCCGAGGCCGATGCCGGCATCGCCGCGCGCGGCCTCGTCCGGGTCTATCGCAGCCGATTTTTCGTGATCGGCACGCTGGCCTTTGCGCTGGGCATGGCCGCCCATGTCGGCGGACAGACGCACCTGTTCAACCGGGTGATGACTGCGACGGGCGCATCCTCGCTCGCCGGCCTGTCGATCGCCCTGATGGCGGCCAGCAGCGTCGGCGCGCGCTTTCTGGTCGTGTACGCGCTGCGCCGGATGTCGAGCCGCTCGATGATCGTTGTGCTGTTGTCGCTGCAGGGCGCGGCACTGATCGCCTGCGGCCTCGTCGAGTCGTCCACGGTGCTGCTGGCGGCGATCGTGGTGTACGGCGGCACGCTGGGCAGCTTCGTCACGATGCAGGCCGTGCTGATCGCCGAGGCCTTTGGCGTGACGCGTTACGCGCAGATCTATGCAATGACCCGGTTCTTCAGTGTGTTCGGCGTGCTGATCGGCCCGGGACTGATGGGCCTGCTGCATGAACGCACGGGCGGCTATGTGATCCCGTTTGTCGCCGTCGGCCTGATCTCGATTGCGGGAGCGATCGTGCTGACCGGCGCCGGACCGACACCCCAGGCGGACACCCGGCAGCCGGTCTGAATCGCGCGCCGGTACGCCCGATACAATGCGGGGTATGAAACCAACAAGCTGGGGCATCGTCGCCATCGCATGTCTGGCGGCCGGTGTGACCGCATGGGTGGTCTCGCGACCGGCAGCAGTGCCGGTGGTGGCCGTGACCGAATCAGCGCTGGCCCAATCGCTGGTCTTCTCCGGTCGTGTCGCCGCGATCGTTCGCGTCGAACTGGGCGCCACCGTCACCGGGCGCATCGCCGAGGTGCTGGTGCGCGAAGGCGACCGCGTGCAGGCCGGACAGCTGCTGGCGCGCCTGGACGCCGACGAACTGCAGGCCCAGGCCGAACAGGCGCAGGCGAACCTCGAATTGGCCCGTGCGCGGGCAGGCAGTCAGCAGGAACTGGCCCTGCCAACCAGCCAGGCCACGCTCGCCCAGGCCAGCGCGAACCTCGCGGCCGCGCGCCAGGAGGCCCGGCGCAGCCGCGACCTGCTGGCGCGGGGCTTTGTCGCCCAGGCCCGCGTCGACGAGACCGAGCGCGCTGTCCAGGTGGCCCAGGCACAGGTCGATGCGGCGCAGGCCGCCGCTAAGGTCAACCGGGTCGGCGGCAACGAAGTCGTCCAGGCGCGTCTGCGTGTTCGCGAGGCGCAGGCTGCCGCCGCGCTGGCGCAGGCCCGTCTGCAGCAGACCCGTATCGTCGCCCCGGCGGCCGGGCGGATCGTGCTGCGCAGCGTCGACCCGGGGCAGATCGTGCAGCCGGGCCGGGTGCTGTTTCAGTTCGCCGCCGAGGGCTCGACACAACTGCTTGCCCAGGCCGATGAAAAATTCCTCGGCCTGCTGGCCCGCGGCCAGACCGCGCAGGTGGTGGTCGATGCCTTTCCCGCACAGGCCTTTGCGGCAAGCGTCGCGTCCATCGCACCCGGAATCGATGCGCAGCGCGGCACCGTCGAGGTGAAGTTCGCGGTGGCAAGCCCGCCGCCCTTCCTGCGCGAAGACATGACGCTTTCCCTGCGGGTCGAGGTCGGCCGAAAGGAACGGGCCCTGACGCTGCCAGCCGGTGCAGTGCTGGGCGCCGGCAGCGAGGGCCGGGTGCGCACGATCGCGGACGGACGCATCGTCGAGCAGCCGGTGCGCATCGGCCTGCGCACGCTCGAGCGTGTCGAGGTGCTGAGCGGGGTGGCGCGCGACACGCTGGTCCTGGCTCAGCCGCTGGCTGCCGAGCCCGGCACCCGCGCGCGCGCGGTCAGCGGCCGCTGAGGCGATGGGCTTTTCGCTCACGGTCGCCCTTCGCTTCCTCTTCGAGGGCCGATTCCAGACCGCGCTGGTGGTGATCGGGGTGGCCTTCGGGATGGCCGCCGTCACGTACATCACCGCCCTGGTCAACGGCCTGCAGGAGAACACCATCCGGCGCACGCTGGGCGTGCAGCCGCATCTGTCGATCCGGCCGGTCAAGGACGTGCCGCTTGCCGCCCGCCTGCCTGCGCCAGGTGCCGCAGCCGCGGCGGGCGCCGGTGCGCGCGGCACCGTGGCCATGGTGACCGAACAGCCCAGGGCACAACGCACGCGCTCGATCGACAACTGGCCGCCGCTGATCCCGATGCTCGAAGCGATCCCGACCGTGACCGCGGTCTCGCCGATGGCCAGCGGCGCCGCCCTCGCCCAGCGCGGCGAAGGCAGCCGCGCCATCGCACTGATCGGCGTCGAGCTGGAACGCTACGACCGGATCGCCTCGCTCAGCGAAAAGATCATCGCCGGCACGTTCCGGCTCGGGCCGGGCGAGGCGATCATCGGTCGGGAGCTGGCCGAGGACCTCGGCGTGCAGCTCGGCGACCGGTTCACCGTCGCCCTGGGCCGGGGCACGACCGAGTCGATGCGCGCGATCGCGTTCTATGACGCCGGCGTGCGCGACGTAAACCGGCGCAACGTCTACGTGCCGATCCGCACCGCGCAAAGCCTGCTCGGCATCCCGGGGGGCGTCACCAACATCGACCTGACGGTCAGCGACGTGTTCACAGCGGACCGCATCACCGCGCAGCTCGCCGCCCGGCTGCCCTACGAGATCGAAAGCTGGATGCAGACCAACAGCCAGCTGCTTTCGGCCCTGGCGGCGCAATCGATGTCGACCCGGCTGATCCGCGGCGTGATGATGCTGGTGGTGGTGCTGGGCATCGCCAGCGTGCTGGTGGTGTCGGTCGTCCAGAAGCGCAAGGAGATCGGCATCCTGCGCGCCATGGGCGCCACCCGCGGCCAGATGACCCGTGTGTTCCTGCTGCAAGGCGGCCTGGTGGGAGCCTTCGGCTCGGTGCTCGGCGCCGGCCTGTCGTGGCTGATGATCACGCTGTTCACCGCGCTGGTCAGGGGCGCCGACGGCAAGCCGCTGTTCCCGATCCTGCTGCAGGCGGATGTCGTGCTGGGAGTGGGCCTGGTGGCCACCTTGTGCGGCGTGCTGGCAGCGGCGGCTCCGGCACGGCGCGCCGCACGGCTGGACCCGGCGCAGGCGATCCGGCTATGACGGCGCCCGCGCCGATCGTCGAGATGAAGGCCATACGCAAGGTCTACAACGCAGGCACACCGATCGAGGCCGAAGTGCTGCACGGCGTGGACCTCACACTGCCGGCCGGCGAGTTTTCCGCGCTGATCGGGCCGTCCGGTTCGGGCAAGAGCACGCTGCTGAACATCATCGGCCTGCTTGAAAAATCCTCGGGCGGCAGCTACCGGCTGGCCGGCGCCGCAGTCGATTCACTCGATGACGCGGCACTCACGGCGGCACGGCTGGCGACGCTGGGCTTCGTGTTCCAGTTCCATCATCTGCTGCCGGCTTTCAGCGCCCTGGACAACGTCGCGATGCCGGTGCTGATCCGGGATGGCCGGGTGAACGCTGCGGCCCGCGCACGCGCGGCGCAGCTGCTGGCCGATGTCGGACTGGCCGACGCCGCCGGCAAGAAGCCCACGCAACTGTCGGGCGGCATGCAGCAGCGCGTGGCGATTGCACGGTCCCTGATGCTCAATCCGCCGCTGGTGCTCGCCGATGAACCCACCGGCAACCTGGACACCGTCAGCGCCAACGCGGTGTTCGAGCTGCTGCGGCGCTTCAACCGCGACTTCGGCACCGCATTCCTGATCGTCACGCACGATCCGCGGATCGCGGCCCGCTGCGATCGGGTGATCGAGCTGATCGACGGCCGCCTCGCGCCTGACACCGGCCTGCGTCACACTGACACTTTGACGCCCACGGATCCACCATGAGCACTCCTGCCGCCTCCACCCCTGCGGTACGCTACTTCGAGGACTATCCGCAAGGTGCGGTCTTCGAACTGGGCAGCATCGAGGTCGATCCCGACGAAGTTCAATCGTTCGCCGAACGCTTCGATCCGCAGCCCTTTCATGTCGATCCGGCTGCGGCTGCGCAGTCGCCTTATGGCGGCATCATCGCCAGCGGCTGGCACACGGCCAGCCTGATGATGCGGCTGCTCGCCCTGGGTTATCTGTCGCCCGCCTCGAGTCTTGGTTCGCCGGGAATCGACGAACTGCGCTGGCTGCTGCCGGTGCGCCCCGGCGATCGGCTGTCGGGCCGCGCCACCGTGCTGTCGGCTCAGCCGTCGCGCTCCAAGCCAGACCGCGGGGTCGCGATCACGCTGATCGAGATGC
>Ga0116169_1003456_pt1 | contig 10498 bp, 8 predicted proteins | sample AD_UKC130_MetaG_FD_89796 | JGI IMG/M metagenome (GOLD analysis project Ga0116169, IMG submission 89796) | Active sludge microbial communities of municipal wastewater-treating anaerobic digesters from Canada - AD_UKC130_MetaG | ecosystem: Engineered > Bioreactor > Anaerobic > Digestate | place... | reverse complement strand
GCGAGGTCACCAGCGGTTTGCTGGCACCCAGCCTCGACACACCGGTCGCCATGGCCTATGTGCGCAGCGATCTGGCCGTGCCTGGCACGCGCCTGGACGCGCTGGTGCGCGGCAAGTGCGTGCCGATGGAAGTGGTCACCATGCCCTTCGTACCCAACCGCTACTACCGCGGCTGAGCGCAGCGCCAGTCCCGCATTCGCATTCCATTTCGATTCAAACCCACCCTCGCAAACCCAGGAGAAACCATGGCTATCAAATACACCGAAGACCACGAATGGCTCAATGTCGACGGCGACATCGCGACCGTCGGCATCACCCACCACGCGCAGGACGCCCTCGGCGACGTGGTGTTTGTCGACCTGCCGGAAATCGGCAAGGCGATGGATGCCAAGGAGATCGCCGGCGTGGTCGAATCGGTCAAGGCCGCGGCCGATGTCTACATGCCGGTCAGCGGCGAGATCACCGAGGTCAACGAGGCGCTGCGCGCCGATCCCTCCCTGGCCAACTCCGATCCGCTGGGCGCCGGCTGGTTCTTCAAGGTCAAGCTGTCCGAGCCGGCACAGCTCGATACGCTGATGGACGAGACCGCCTACGGGAGCTTCTCCGCCAACGCCTGATTGCGCCACCCCGCCTCCTGCCGCCCGGTGCGGCGGGCGCTGCGATGCCGGACCGCGCACCGGCGCGCCCCGAAACCCCACCCACTGAGACCGACATGTCGATGCCCTCCGCCCCTTCGCTGGCCGCCCTGGAGAACCAGCACGAATTCATCAGCCGCCACATCGGCATCAGCGCCTGTGACGAGACCCTCATGCTGAGCACGGTTGGTGCCGCATCGCGACGCGCCCTCATCGACGGCATCGTGCCGCGCGCGATCGCACGCAGCCGTCCGATGGCGATTCCAGCCGCCATCACCGAAGCCGCGGCACTGGCCGAGATCCGCACCATCGCCGACAAGAACCGGCTGTTCCGCAATTTCATCGGCCAGGGTTACTACGGAACCCATACCCCCGGCGTGATCCTGCGCAATGTGCTGGAGAACCCGGCCTGGTACACCGCATATACCCCCTACCAGGCGGAAATCTCCCAGGGTCGCCTCGAGGCACTGATCAATTTCCAGACCATGGTCTGCGACCTGACCGGCATGGCGATTGCCAATGCCTCGATGCTGGACGAGGCCACGGCCGCGGCCGAGGCCATGACGTTGGCGCGGCGCAGCGTGAAGAGCAAGAGCCAGGCATTCATCGTCGCCGCCGACTGCCATCCCCAGACCATCGAGGTGATCCAGACCCGTGCCGCACCGCTGGGCATCGAAGTCCGGGTGGGTGATCTGGCCGCGCTGATGGCCGGCGGTGACTATTTCGGCGTGCTGGCCCAGTACCCGGCCAGCACCGGCACCGTGCACGACCTGCGCCCGCTCGCCGAGCAGGCGCACGGACATGCGGCCGCCTTCTGCGTTGCCGCCGACCTGCTGGCGCTGACCTTGCTCGCGCCACCCGGCGAATGGAATGCGGACATCGTGGTTGGAACCACCCAGCGCTTCGGCATGCCCTTGTGCAACGGCGGTCCGCATGCCGCCTATCTGGCCTGCCGGGACGAATACAAGCGCTCGATGCCCGGCCGGCTGGCCGGCGTCAGCGTCGACGTGCACGGCAACCCGGCCTACCGACTGGCGCTGCAGACGCGGGAGCAGCACATCCGGCGCGAGAAGGCCACCTCCAACATCTGCACGGCGCAGGTGCTGCCGGCCGTCGTGGCCAGCATGTATGCGGTCTACCATGGCCCGGCAGGCCTGACCCGTATCGCGCGGCGCGTGGCCACCTACACCGCCATCCTGGCGCGTGGGCTGCAGGGCATGGGCTACCAGCTGGCCAACACCAGCGCTTTCGATACCCTGACCGTGCAGACCGGCGCCGCAAGCGCCACGGTGCTGGCGCGCGCCGCACAGGACCAGGTCAACCTGCGACCGGTGCAGGACAACTGTGTCGGCCTGTCGCTCGACGAGACCACGACCCGCGCCGACCTCGCCCGCCTGTGGGCCTTGTTTGCCCGGGACGGAAAGCCCTTGCCGGAGATCGCTGCATTCGAAGCAGGCCTAGATCCGCTGCTGCCCGCCGCGCTGCTGCGCACCAGTGCCTTCCTGACCCACCCGGTCTTCAACAGCCACCACAGCGAGACCGGCATGCTGCGCTACATCCGGCGCCTGTCCGACAAGGACCTGGCACTGGACCGCAGCATGATCCCGCTGGGCAGCTGCACGATGAAACTGAACGCCACCAGCGAGATGATTCCCATCACCTGGCCGCAGTTCGCGGACATCCACCCGTTCGCACCGGCCGACCAGCGCCTGGGCTATGCCGAACTCGACCAGCAGTTGCGGGACTGGCTGTGCCAGGCCACCGGATACGCCGGCATCAGCCTGCAGCCCAATGCCGGCAGCCAGGGCGAATATGCCGGCCTGCTTGCCATCCGCGCCTTCCATGCAGCGCGCGGCGAAGCCAACCGCGACATCTGCCTGATTCCGTCCAGCGCCCATGGCACGAACCCGGCCAGCGCCCAGATGGCCGGCCTGCGCGTGGTCGTCACCGCCTGCGACGACAACGGCAACGTCGACATGGACGACCTCAAGGCCCAGTGCGAGAAGCACAGCGCCAACCTGGCGGCCGTCATGATCACCTACCCCAGCACGCACGGGGTGTTCGAGACCCAGGTCAAGGAACTGTGTGCACTGGTCCACCAGCACGGCGGCCGGGTCTATGTCGACGGCGCCAACATGAACGCGCTGGTCGGCGTCGCGGCACCGGGCGAGTTCGGCGGCGATGTCAGCCACCTGAACCTGCACAAGACCTTCTGCATCCCGCACGGCGGCGGCGGGCCGGGTGTGGGGCCGGTCTGCGTGGTGGCCGACCTGGTTCCCTATCTTCCGGGCCATGTGACCGGTGGCCTGCCCTCGAACGGTGTCGGCGCGGTCTCCGCGGCGCCCCTGGGCAATGCGGCCGTGCTGCCGATCAGCTGGATGTACTGCCGCATGATGGGGCCGGACGGTCTGCAGAACGCGACCGAGGTCGCCATCCTGAGCGCCAACTACATCAGCGCGCGGTTGCGCGACCACTATCCCACGCTGTATGCCAGCGCCAACGGCCATGTGGCGCACGAGTGCATTCTGGACCTGCGCCCGCTCAAGGAGAGCAGCGGCGGCGTCGCCGGCGTCAGTGCCGAGGATGTCGCCAAGCGCTTGATGGACTACGGCTTTCATGCGCCCACGCTGAGTTTCCCGGTACCCGGTACGCTGATGGTCGAGCCGACCGAAAGCGAGACGCTGGACGAACTCGACCGCTTCGTCGACGCGATGATCGCGATCCGTGAAGAGATCCGCAAGATCGAACGCGGCGAATGGCCCCAGGACAACAACCCGCTCAAGCATGCGCCACACACCGCTGCGGCGGTGACGACGTCGCAGTGGGACCGTCCGTATACCCGCGAGGTCGGGGCCTTTCCGCTGGCGACTTTGAGGCAGTCCAAATACTGGCCTCCGATCGGACGCATCGACAACGTCTACGGCGACCGCAACCTGTTCTGCAGCTGTGTGCCGGTGGCGGATTACGCCTGATCGCGGCGCGCGGCAAACGCCGACGCGCGCCGCGTGTGCACGGTCTGCGCCTGTCGGCTGCAGACCGTAACCACTGGTCTAATCCCCTTTTCGCGATGGATGGCCGGCGGCCCTGTCATACTGCCCGCTTCGTCCGTCCCCATCCCACGCCCCCATGCTCTACGCCATCCTCAAGACCCTGCATCTGTTGTCGATCATCCTGTGGATCGGCGGCATGGCCTTCGTGCTGTTCTTCCTGCGTCCGGCCCTGGGTACGCTGCAACCGCCGGCGCGTGTCACGCTGATGCGCGACGTGCTGCGCCGCTTCTTCGGTGCGGTGTCGGCCGCGATCATCATCGTGCTGGTCAGCGGCCTGTGGATGATGGGCCAGTTCGCCAGCGGCGGTGCGGCCGCCAGTGGCGTGCACATGCCGATGAGCTGGATGGTGATGGCCACGCTGGGCCTGCTGATGATGGCCATCTTCGGCCATATCCGCTTCGTGCTCTACAAGCGCCTGCAGCGTGCCGTGGAAGGCAGCGACTGGCCGGCCGGCGGTGCGGCGCTGGGCGCGATCCGGGTCTGGGTGCTGGCCAACCTGTTCATCGGCCTGGTGATCATCGTCGTGCTGATGCTGGTGTAGCCCCCGCTAGGTGGCCAGAGCGTAGGGGCCGCCCCGCGCCAGCGCTCGCTGGTAGGCCGGCCGCGCCTGAAAGCGCTTGACCCACGCATCGATGTTTGGATATTGCGCGCGCAGGCCGCGCGCCGCCTCGCCGACAAAACTCATCTGGATATCGGCGCCGCTGATGTCCCGGCCCACCAGCCAGTCACGCCCCTGCAGCGACTGCTCCACGAAGCCCAGGTGATTGGCAATCTCGCTGTCGATGCGTGGCGCCAGCGGAGCGCCGGCCTCACCCAGGCGACCGACATACAGCTTGAGCATCAGCGGCAACATGGCCGATCCTTCGGCATAGTGCAGCCACTGCTGATAGGCTTCGTACTCGGGCCATCCCACCGATGGCTGCAGGCGGCCATCGCCATGATGGCGGATCAGGTAATCGATGATGGCACCCGATTCGAACACCGTCTGCCCGTCATCGACGATCACCGGGGCCTTGCCCAGCGGGTGGACGGCCTTGAGCGCCGGAGGGGCCAGACGGGTGTTCGGATCCCGCTGGTACGGCTGGATCCTGTAGCTGAGATTCAACTCCTCGAGCAGCCACAGCACGCGCTGTGAACGGGAGTCATTGAGGTGGTGAACGACGATCATGCTGCATCCCTGTCAGTCGTTGGCGCCAGCCCTCGGTACTGGCAGACACATGCGCGAACCACGCACTTCGAAACTCGGCACAGTATAGGCCGCTGGCATGCGCGTGTTAACCCATGGCCGCAGCACACCTTGCGCAGGGGTTGACACACACCGGCGCTCAGCGCGCGGCCACCTGCGCGGCCTGTGCCTTCATGGTCTTGGCTGCGGCGGTATAGCCGCCATCGCCACCATCGACAAAATGCACGTGCAGGCCCCCCGCGGCAGCCGTCACGAGGCAGGTCATCAAGGCGGTTTCGGACACGTTCATCCCATAACGCAATTCCCCCGCCGCAGATCGCTGGTCCAGATAGGCCTTGATCGCGGCAATGCAGTCCTGGGGACAGTCGATGACGAAGCTCACCGTGTCATCGTGCTTGCAGAAGTCGGTATTGCTGCTGATCTCGGCGATGTAGCGTTCGGGGTCGAAGCCCCCCACCGGCCGGCCCACCAGGAAAATCAGCCGCGCCAGCAACGTGTTGGCCAGCACCTTGAGCACGGCAATCCACAGCGCCCCGCCGCGCCGGCTCGCCTGGGCCTCCAGCCAGAATCCCTTGGGTGGCCAGCCGGTGCGCAAGGTATCCGGCCGCACCGGCGCAGCGGCGCCCCCCTGGCGTGCCAGCGCCATCACCCGCGCATGAATCGCGCCCGGATCGGCAGCCCCCTGCAGGATCAGCGTCAGCATGCGCCCGCGGCCCGACTGCAGCGGATTCCAGCGACAGGAAAGCCCGTCGAGGTCGACCGCTTCGCCGTCGTCCAGCGTCTCTGGAACCGCCACCTGCGCAATCAGCGCCGCATCGCCGCGCCCACGGGCCGCGGCCTCCAGCATCGCAACACCGCCGCCCTGGAAGACGCCGAAGTGGTTGCCCGGCGTCGGCTCGAAGCGCCCCACGACCACGTCGCTGCCGAATTCCCGCAACAGACGCACCGGGCAGACACCGACCCGCAGCTGCATGCCGAATTCGCGCAGCGCAAATCCGCGCACCCGCGCCAGGGCCTGGCGTGCGGCGGCGGCAGACTGCGGCGGCACCATCACCACCGAGCCGTCACCGCCGAACAGGAATGGCAACTGCGTGGGCGCACACAGGTTCTTGAGCGCGGCAATCGCCATCGCTGCGACAAAGTTGACCGTCTTGTGCCGCCCTTCGGCCACGGCCTTGGTCGAGCCCACGATATCGGTGACCACCAGCTCCCAGTCATCCGGGGCCGGGCGGTACCGCGCCGTATCAAACGTATCGCTTGCACCGGCCAATCGCGGCAGTTCGGCAAAGAAGTTTTCGCCAGAGGCCTGGGGTGGTTCCGTGCGGATCGCGTCCATGGCCCCACTGTAACGGCAAGAGGCGGTTCACACGACGGGGGCGCGCATGCACAGGCCCTAGCTGTCCAGTGGCTTGGCGCGACCGGCCTTGGTCTCCGAGCGCCGCGCCTTGGTGTCGAGTCGGCGCTGGCGGGAAGCGCGGGTCGGCCGTGTCGGCCGGCGCACTGCCGGCGCCTCGGCGACGCTGTCGACCAGCGCATGCAGGCGGGCGAAGGCATCGAGCCGGTTCATGTCCTGGGTGCGGTGGGACTGTGCCTTGATGATCAGCACCCCTTCCTGCGTGATGCGCTTGTCGCGCAGTGCCAGCAGGCGTTGCTTGACATCGTCCGGCAGGCTGCAGGCCGGAATGTCGAAGCGCAGATGGATCGCGCTCGACACCTTGTTGACATTCTGCCCTCCGGCGCCCTGCGCGCGAACGGCCGTGATGTCGACTTCCGACTCTTGAACCAGAAGGGGTGTTGGTGCGGGTTTCATCTGACTGGAACTGTACACAGGCGCAGCATGGCTTGCCTGGCAAGAGGGGGAGCTCCGTGCCATTGCGCCCGCGCGATGCTAAGCTTCTGTCCCTGCCTGCACCACCGTCCAAGGCCCAAGGAGTCCGATGAAAACCCTCGATCGCAACGCCCGGGGCGTCTACCTGATCACTGTCACCCCGTTTGCCGATGACGGTGCACTCGACCTGTCCAGCACCGACCGCATGGTCGACTTCTACCTGGAGCGCGGCGCCACCGGGCTGACGATTCTGGGCATCATGGGCGAAGCCACCAAGCTGACGGCCGAGGAGTCGCGCATCTTCGTGCGCCAGGTCCTGGCCCGGGTGGCGGGTCGGGTGCCCGTCATCGTCGGCGCGTCGGCAGCCGGCTTCGCGCCGATGCGCGAACTCACCGCCAGCGTCATGGATCTGGGCGCTTCGGGCGTCATGGTTGCTCCGGCGCCGACACTGCGCACCGACGAACAGATCCTCGCCTACTTCGACATGGTCAGCGACACGCTGGGCCCCCAGGTGCCCTGGGTTCTGCAGGACCACCCGGTATCGACCGGCGTGCAGATGGCGGCCAGCGTCGTGACCCGGATCCTGAAGAATGCGCCCCATTGCGTCATGCTCAAGCACGAAGATTGCCCGGGCCTGGCCAAGCTCTCGGCGATTCGGGCTGCCGATGCCAATGGCGACATTCCCAGGGTGTCCATCCTGGCGGGCAACGGCGGCGGCCTGTTCCTGCCGGAAGAACTGGGCCGGGGCGCCGATGGCGCGATGACCGGGTTCGCCTACCCGGAGATGATGGTCGGGGTCTGCCAGGCCCATGCGTCTGGCGACGTGCAGCGCTGCCACGACATTTTCGATGCCTACCTGCCACTGGCCCGCTATGAGCAGCAGCCCGGCATCGGGCTGGCCGTGCGCAAGCACCTGATGGTCGCGCGCGGCGCCATCGCGTCTGCCATGGTTCGCCGCCCCGGGCCGAGGCTGTCGGCATCGGACGTCAGCGACATCCAGCGGCTGGTGCAGCGGCAGGACAAACGGCTGCAGGAGCTGGGCGCCGCCGCGTGACGGCACGGCCCGCTGGTGCACCAGATCGGAGCATCATCAGCCTGCCGCCCGGCCCATGCCCCGGTGCGGCGGCCGGCAATCGGCTCCCGCCTGGATGCGGCCTGCGCAATAATCCAGTATTTGCGCCGCCGCCTTGCAGCGACGACCCATACCCCCCTTCGGCCCATGCCGCCATTCGCGTTCTGTCGTAGCCGCGCATCGCCCCGTCAACCCGTTGCGGGGCTGCTGGTCGGCTCTCTGCTGGCCCTTGTATTGGCATGTTTCTGCGGTCTTGCCATCAGCGCCGGCGCCCAGACCTCGCCGGCGCCCATCGTGCTGGACGACCGCGTGCCCTCGGTCGATGTCTGGCCCCAGGTCCAGATATGGGCTGACGCCGACAAGGATGCCGGCATCGAGCGGATCCTGCGCGATCCCCCGGTATTCGAGACTCCCGCCACGGCAGCGCGCACACTCGGGCTGCGGGACGACGCGGTCTGGCTGCGGATCCCGTTCTCGGTGTCGAACAACAGCAGCGGATTGTGGGTGTTGGACATCAACTACCCCGTCATCAATCGCATCGATGTTTTCGTGGTCTCCGGCGGGCAGGTGGTCAGCCGGGATCTGATCGGCAATCTGGTGCCCCCCAGCGAGCGCAAGGTCCGCGCGCGCACCTTGTCACTCGGGCTGACGCTGACGCCGTCCACCGACTACGTGATGTACCTGCGGGTGCAGAACACCGGCGCGATGATCCTGCCCATCACCTTGTCCAAGGCTCCGGAATTCCTGCAGAAGGCACTCGCCGAACAGATGCTGCAAGGTGTGCTGCTCGGACTGGGCCTGTGCCTGCTGGTGTACAGCCTGGGCCAATGGATGATGCTGGGTGAGCCGCTGTTCCTGAAGTACGCGATCCTGATCAGCGGCAGCATCCTGTTCTGTCTGCTGCAGTTCGGTGTCGGTCGTCAGTTTCTGTGGCCTGGCAATGCCTGGATCGAACTGCACATGGGCGGCCTGTCGGCGCTGATCGCCGCCACCGGCTCATTCCTGTTCATCGAACAGGTGCTGGCAGGCCCGGACATGGGCCCGCGCCTGTCGCGCCTGATGAAGATCGGCGCCGGGCTGACCACTTTCAGCGCCTTGATCTACGCACTGGACCTGATCACCGTGGCGCAAGTCACGTTGATCGTCAGCACACTGGGCCTGGCGCCGTCCCTGCTGGGCCTGCCGGGCGCACTCAAGCGTGCGCGCCGCGGCGATCCGGTCGGACACTCCTTTTTGCTGGCCTGGGTGGTCTACGGCCTGACCACCTGGATTCTGATCGAGGTCATCAAGGGCCAGATGGCCGCCAGCTTCTGGACCCTGCATTCCTTCCAGTTCGGCGCGACCCTGGACATGCTGATCTTCATGCGCGTACTGGGCCTGCAGACCCGTGCATACAAGGTGGCAGCGCAGGCGGCCACGCGCGAGCGCGACAACCTGCATTCGATGGCACATACCGACCCCCTGACCGGCTTGCCGAATCGCCGTATCCTGGATTTCGCGGTGGCCGCGGCGATCGCAGCGCGCCGACCGGACGAACTGGTGGCCGTGTACATGCTCGATCTGGACGGCTTCAAACAGGTCAATGACCAGTTCGGCCATGACACCGGCGACGCCTTGCTGATCCAGGTGGCGCACCGCCTGCAGGCCAGTCTGCGCAGTTCCGACGTCGTGTCGCGCCTGGGAGGCGACGAGTTCCTGGTGCTCTCCAGCGGACTCAAGAGCGAGGCCCAGGTTCGCGAACTGGGCGAGAAGATGGTCAAGGTGATCGAGGAGCCGATTCAGACCGCAGGTCACACCTGCCATATCGGCTTGACCGTGGGCTACGGCATGGCACCGATCGATGGCATGGACACCCATACGCTGCTCAAGAAGGCCGACGCTGCCATGTACGCCGGCAAGCAGGCGGGCAAGGGGCGCGTGGGCATCCTCGACACGAATATGGCGATACCGGTGGTCCGCAGCACCGGATGAAGTCCAGCGCTTCGGGCCGGCTGGCAGGTCAGCCTGCGTAGCCGAACATCATCGGCAGCCAGAGCACGATGGACGGGAAGAAGATCAGCAGTGCCAGTGCAATCAGCAGGGCCACCAGGAACGGGCCGATCTCGCGGATCATCTCGATCAGCGGGATTCCGGTCGTGGCGTTGATGACGAACAGCAAAATGCCATAGGGCGGCGTGATCAGGCCGATCATGCAGTTCACGACCACCACGACGCCGAAGTGAACCAGGTCGATGCCCAGTGCCCGCGCGGCCACGACGAACAGCGGAACGATGACCAGGATGATGGTGCTCGCATCCAGGATGCAGCCCAGCAGCAGCAGCAGTACGTTGACGCCAAGCATGAAGGCCAGCGGCGAGATCTGCATGCCGAGCATGGCGTCGGCCAGCAGCTTGGGAATGTTCTCCGAGGCGACGATGTAGTTCAGGATCAGCGCACCACCGATGACCAGCCCCACCGACGCCGAGGACTTGACACTGTCCAGCATGACCGTGCGCAGCGTCTTGAGCGAGAGTGCGCGGTAGAACACGCCCGCCAGCACCAGCGCATAGGCGGCGGCGACCGCGGCCGCTTCGGTCGGCGTCGTGGCCCCGCCATAGATGCCGTATAGCAGGATCACCGGCATCAGCAAGGCCGGAAATGCGCGCGCCGTAAGTGCCGGGATCTCGCGCAGGGGAACGACCTTGTCGGCACCAAAACCCCGCTTGTGCGAGATATAGCTGTTCATTG
>Ga0116169_1003452_pt1 | contig 10501 bp, 5 predicted proteins | sample AD_UKC130_MetaG_FD_89796 | JGI IMG/M metagenome (GOLD analysis project Ga0116169, IMG submission 89796) | Active sludge microbial communities of municipal wastewater-treating anaerobic digesters from Canada - AD_UKC130_MetaG | ecosystem: Engineered > Bioreactor > Anaerobic > Digestate | place... | reverse complement strand
GTCGGTGCGTCTAGGCGCTTGATGCTCGGATGTCCTATGACGACAACACCCTCGGCTGCACCCAAATCCAGTGCCGTCGCGGCCAAGGCCAACGACAACAGAACGGATCTAATGCGATGCTTAGGCGACATGGATCGGCCCGTCAGAACACCACGCTGTAGGAGAGCGAGATCACGTTGATGCTCTGATTTCGAATGTTGCTGCCAGGCGGGGCATCAACGAGACTTGACACTTGGCCGATGCGAACATGCATCAATTCGGCTTTGAGTTTGCTGGTGGCAGATAACGAGTAGGAGGTGCCGATGGCAAGAGACCGCTGATCAAACGCGAGGATTTGATCAGCACCAATTCGTTGAGATGCGTTGATGAGGCTTGCACCAGGAACAAGAGTTGGCACGACACTCGAATTTACATTGTCATAAAAGTCTAGCGTCCGCGAGTCTGAACGAAGAAAAGCGAAAGTGACATAGGGTGTCCATTTGTCAATGCGCTTCAGAAGCGAACCATAGCCTCGTACAGACTGCGTAGACAAATCCGTTTTCGGCACAAGGGTACGAGCGAACTCTCCTACAACCCGAAACCCAGAACCGATATCAACGTCAGCACCCAATATGATCGACGTAATTCTGATTCGACCTATACCGGGAACTCCCGGACCATGCAAACTCCCATCAACTTGGTAGTAGCCAACACCTGGAAACGGTGTATTCACAATTGGAAACGTAACAGGAATTGCATTCCCGTCCCGACGATTCACCATCACACTGCCATATGCAAACCGATAGGTGTCATCGTCGCGCTTGTACGACAAGGCGAGGCCCCCACCTTCAATCGACAACCGCCGAAACATGGTCCCACGACTTTGAATTGGCGGGATGCTGTCTCGCGACCACAAGCGAACATCTGCATTCGTCCTGCCCCAGAACCCGTCCAAAATCGTTTCTCCACGCCCCAACTGCCAACTCCTGGAGAATGAGGCTCCATCAATTTCATTATTTGGCGATATGGAATACATCTCGGTCGGGAGTCGCGCAAATTCGTGAGTAACACCAACGTCAAAATTTGCTGAATGCAGATACAGCGGCATTCGTTGGCGCCCAACACGAATTAGCCAGTCGTTGCTTGGGCGATACGACGCGAACGCCCAAGCCACGGATGCTTGGTATTTGTCGTCATTGACAGTTGAGGGTGCACCTTTGATCTGCATCGTGGCGCCGAGGCCATTTCCAAATTGCGCATCTGCTTGCAGGCCAATGACTGAATCGCGCCGAAATGTGCCGGCGTCGTTAATGAACCTGTCGTACACGAACGCTTGATTGGACCGGGCATATCCAATCGTGCCAAAGCCAGAAAGCGAGAAGTCCCCAGCAAACGAGGGCACGACCACTTGAACGCCAATCAACAACAGTGCCGAGCCAGCCAAACGAAAACCAGACATCCGCGCCCTCAAATGGTCACAGCCTCCCAACATCAATGACCATGAACCGCACCAATTCATCGCAACACCAAGCACGACGGAATACACACCTGCCCAATTGCAAACGCAACGTCAAAACTACGCGGCAAAAATGCATACATTTGTCAAAGGGCCTTCATCGCTTCAATCGAGTCTTCGATCCAAAATTTCGACAATCTCCAAGAAGAAGGCTTAACAATACGTCGTGGAGACAAAATACTTTCCGGTACAGATAAACATCATAGGCACCTAGATTCAGTTGAGCACGCTTTTTGAGCGGCCTAGTGTTGTTTTTGAATCAACTCCTCCAATCTTCGCCGTCATTCGCCACATAGCCAGGCTTGTGCGCCAAGCCCTCCAACGCCCCATCAAAATCAAACCCCTCAATCGCCGCAGAAACCCGCTCCACGACGGACGGCGGCATTTGATTGCCGATACCCGGTTTCTCGGTCTCCCATAAGGTTCGTGCATCGGTATCGCCGCAGGCGAGCAACTCTTTAAGTCGAGGCAGCCACTGCTCTATTGGCGTGGTTGGCGTGGTTGGCGTGGTTGGCGAAGTCTGAGCTGTCGAGGCCGCATCGGCAATTTGCCCGCGCTCCGAATCGGATGCCATTCCATCGACAAATACCATGTTGATTGCACTGAGCAACGCATCCAATGCGTCACCGATTTCGGTCAATTGTTGTCGCGCGAGCACCCGATCCTGATCGCGCAGGCTTTGTTCGAACACAGTTGCAAGCCCGCGGATTTCATGCGCACCCAGCGTTGCGGCCAATCCCTTCAGCGTATGGGCCTGTCGTAGCGCCTCCTCCTGCTTGCCGGCTTGCAAGGTGGCTTCCATCCGGGTCGAAAAATCAGCGAAGTCGACCGTGAAGCTTCGCAACAATCTTGCATAGAGTTGCTTGTTGCCATTGGCGTGGCGCAGCCCTGTCGCACTGTCGAGCCCCACGATCTGCGGCATCGGGATGCCATCCTGCGGCTTGATCGCAAAGCCCATGCGCGGATCTGCCACCGTCACAGGCCCCCGGCGCTCTGCTGCAGATACGGTCAGATACTCTGCCAAGGTCGCATACAGCACATCCGGATCAATCGGCTTGCTGATGTGTCCGTTCATGCCCAGCACCATGCAGCGCTGGCGTTCATCGGCCATGGCATGGGCTGTCATCGCGATGATGGGGAGGCTCACGTGCCGGGCATCACGGCGCAACTGGCGTGTGGCCTCGTAGCCGTCCATGACCGGCATCTGCAGGTCCATCAGAACGACGTGGTAATACCCGGGCGCACGGGCGATGATGCGGTCCAGTCCCTCTTGTCCATTGCCAGCCACATCGACTTGCGCGCCTTGCGCCTGCATCAGTTCGAGAGCCAGTTGCTGGTTGATCGGGTTGTCCTCCACCAGCATCACGCGCAGGCCCTGCAACTGCGCAACCGGGTGCGATGACTGCGCGCGGTCCACATCACGGCGCATATCGCCGCCGGCGAGCCACTTGATCAGGTCTCGCAGCGACTCCGGCAACACCGGCTTTGGCAGAAAATGCTGCACCCCCAGGTCGGTGGCCGTATCGTGCAACAGGTCCGAGTCATAGGCCGACACCACCACCGGCAGCGGCGCCTTGGCGCCATGGCGCAACTTCAGTGCCTTGAGCACACCGGCGCCGTCAAGCCGCGGCATGACCCAGTCGATCAGCAGCAGGTCATACGGACGCCCTTCCTGTTCGGCCTTGTCCACCATCACCAGCGCACTATCGCCATCATCGGCGCGGTCGACGCCACCGGGCAATACGGTGCCGACACCCAGCGCGCCCAGCAGGTCTTCCAGCGCCAGGCAGGCGTCGGGCTGGTCGTCCACCACCAGCACCCGCATCGCGTCGGCGCTCGGCAGCGGTGTGGCAGGCGGAGCCGGCGGTTGGGTCAAGGGAAAATGCGCGGTGAAGTGAATGCGCGAGCCCTGCCCCGGCACACTGTCGACCCAGATCCGCCCGCCCATCAGCTCGACGATGCGCTTGGAGATCGTCAGGCCCAGGCCGGTTCCGCCGTAGCGCCGCGTGGTCGATCCGTCCGCCTGCGTGAACTCCTTGAACAGGCGTGCAATCTGCTCGGGTGTCATGCCGATGCCGGTATCCTGCACCGTGAACTGCAAGGTGAGTCCGTCCGCACGCGCCTCGTTCACATGGATCAACAGCTTCACATAACCGTGGTGCGTGAACTTCACCGCGTTGGACAACAGGTTGGTGAGCACCTGGCCCAGCCGCATCGCATCGCCCATCAGCGCGCCACTCTCGCCCAGCAGTCGTGACTCGGTCACATCGAACAGGAGTTCGATATCCTTCTCGTGGGCGCGCTGGCGCAGCAGCGACAGGGACTGACCGGCCACATCCTCGATGCGAAACCGCCCCTCCTCGAGCTCGAGCCTGCCAGCCTCGACCTTGGAGAAATCCAGGATGTCGTTGATGATGCCCAGCAAGGAACGCGCCGCATCGTGAATCTTGCTGACGTAATCATGCTGGCGCGGGTTCAGCTCGGTTCGCAGTGCCAGATAGGCCATGCCCAGGATGGCATTCATCGGGGTTCGGATCTCGTGGCTCATGTTGGCCAGGAACATCGATTTCGCATGCGTCGCATCCTCGGCCTGCCGGCGCGCAACTTCCAGCTCCTGCTGCACCACCTGCCGCTGGCCGATGTCGTCCTCGATCGCCTGCGCCATCGTGTCGACCGTTCTGCCCAGGGCCGTCAGCTCCTCGAATCCGCGCAACGCGCCGGTGCGCGTCGCGTAGTCTCCTTCGGCAAGACGATCGGCGCTGCGACCCAGCCGATGGATGGGCACCAGCACCTGCTGGCGGATCTTGCGCAGCGCCAGCACCGCCATGACGATGGTGGCACCCATGCTCACCAGCGACAGCAGGATCCAGCGCTCCAGCGCCTGCCCCGACTGCTGCACGTCGGCGCGTGTTCGCTGATCGGTCATGCGCACCAGGTCGCCCACCGCATGCGACAGGTCCGCCTTGAGCGCGTTGTACTGCTCGCCGTGGACCAGTTGCGTCGCGTAATCCAGGCGCGCCGGCCCTTCCGAGACAAACTCCTCCTTCTCGGGGTTGTACAGCCCCTGCGTGGCCGCGAACGCTTTCTGCTCGAGCTTGTTCATGGCGGCCGTGGCACTGAAGACGTTCTCCAGCGCCCGCAACTCACTGTCGCTGAAGCCCTGTGACTTCATCAGATCGCTCACGGAACGCCGTACGCCATCCAGGGGTAACGCGTGCTTGACGCGGCCGGCGATCACGTCGTCCCAGTACGAGGTCGGATCGAATGGCGCCGGCGCCGCCTTCTCGCCTTCGCGCACCGCAAGAATGTCGTAGTAATACAGCAGATACCGCGACTCGCCCGTCGTGGTGTACGCGCGCACCAGGCGCGCCAGTTGCTCGGTCTCCTGCTGCAGTTCTCCGGCCAGGCCCAGCGCCTGCTGGCGATGCGCCTGCGCCGAGACCACCGCGTCGTACGACTGTTTGATCAACACCAGAAACATGGCATTGGCGCCCAGCACGAGCAGCACCACCGCAAAGAACCACCCCGAGGCCCTGCGCAGTCTCATGGCCGGCTCCGATCAGGCCGCGCGCTGGTCAAGCACGTCTACCGGCCCCAGCACCAGGAATGCGGGAACCGGTCGATGAAACCCCTTGAGTGCGAGTTCGCCCACGGCTTCGGTGCGAATGGTTTCCGAGACAAAACCCCGGACCCGCTGCGATACCAGGATCTGTCCACCCTTGGCTTCACCGCACAGGCGGGCCGCCATGTTGGTGACATTGCCGATCACGCCATAGTCACGCCGCCCTTCGTAGCCGATCGCGCCGATGGTGGCAAAACCCTGTGCCACCCCGATGCCCAACGATAGCGCGTATTCGCGCTTTTGCCACTCATGCGCCAGGATCGCAAAGCGCTGCTGCATGCTGATCGCCATCTCGACCGCCACCGCGGCCGGATTCTCAATCTCCACCGGATCGTTGAAATAGATCATCATGCCATCACCGGCAAAGTGCTCCAGCGTGCCGCCAAACGCCATCACCCGTTCCCCCATCGCCGTGTGGTACTGGTTCAGCGCATGCATCACATCCTCGGGGTCCGAGGTTTCGGTGAATGCGGTGAAGCCACGCAGGTCGACGAAAACGGCCGCCACTTCGCGGCGGTGGCTGCGCAGCGGGTCGTCGCCGGCACCGGACAGCAACATGTCCACCACCGACGGCGAGAAGAAGCGCTTGAGCCGGCCCATGCGCTCGAGTTCCTGCACACCTTGCGCAACCCGCTGCTCCAGCGTGCGGTTGAGCTCGGCAAGTTCGCGGGCCTGGCGCGATACCGCCAGATGCGTGCGGATACGCGCCTTCACGATCGCGGGGCTGATGGGCTTGGTGACATAGTCCACACCCCCCAGGTCCAGGCCGCGGGTCTCGTCCTCGACCTCACCCATCGCGCTGACGAAGATGATCGGTATGTCCTGGGTTTCGGGCCGGGCCTTGATGCGCTGGCAGACTTCGTACCCATTGAGCCCCGGCATCATGATGTCCAGCAGGATCAGGTCCGGCGGCTCACCACCAAAAACCAGCTCCAGGGCCTTGTCGCCATGGGTCGCGATCCGTGTCCGGTACTCGGGCTTGAGCACCTCAACCATCAACGCCAGATTCGCCGGCGTATCGTCAACGATCAGAATCGTTGCAATCTCATTCGAAGGTGGCACGCAACTCCCCTCACATTTCGAGACTGACACGGATCCTGCCCCTGGACCGCGTTGCGGCCGGATGCAGCTGCTTGCTCAGGCATGGCGCCCGAAGGCGAAACCATTATGACCAGTTTGGTCTGGCACGGGCGGCGCTCGACGCGTGAATTTCGCCGTCGCAGCCGGATCCAGGTTGCCGGCCACACACGGGCATCGGCATCGAGGCGCCTCAGCACCAACCGGCGATCGCCATCACCCGAACAGGTGGTGGCGCGCCGCGGGGAAAGGCCTGATATTCGCGGCATTCGCAGCACGGCGTCCCCACCTTCGCCAGGATGGCGCGGGCAAGCCGCTGTGTCGAACCAGAGACGCAGCGTGTGCACGAGGGAAGCACGGGCTGCGCCGGTGGCGCGAGAGCGAACTCTGGATGGGGCTACAAACCGAGGAGGCGCCATGGATGCGGAAACCCGATTGGTGCACGACATCTACGCCGCCGCCCTGGAGGAGCATCCCTGGCGGGACGTGGTCATCCAGGCGGCACGATTGCTGCGGGCCTCCAGCGCATTTCTGTTCTCCCCGGGCTTGTCGAAGGAGCAGGGCGGATTCAAGGTGAGCCACGCCATGCCGGCCGCGGTGACGGATCGCTATCTGGCCGAAGTCGAGGAGGTCGATGTCTGGTACCACGAACTGCAGCGCCGCCATGCCCGGCTCTGCAGCGGTATCACCTACCGCACACGCGACCTGATCTCCGATACCGACCTCAAACGTTCTCGCATGCATGCCGACTACCTGATTCCCTCCGACATCGGCCACTGTCTGGGCACCATCATTGGCGACGGGCAGTCGGCCGATACGCCCATCACACCGCTCAGTGTGTACCGTCCATATCGATCCGCGGATTTCTCCAAGGCCGATGAAGCCTGCCTGCAGCGCATCCAGCCCCACCTGTCACGGGCCTTGCTGGTGCGCAACCGGCTGCGGGCCGCCGAAACAAGCTGGGGCGAGCTGGCCCTGGAGCGAGTTGCCACACCGGTGGTTGTCCTGACCCGGGAGCGCAAGGTGCTGCTGGCCAACCCTGCCGCCGAAAAGCTGTTCGGCACCTGGACTCCGATGCTCGTCCGCAATGGCCAGTTGCGCGCGGCTGCAGCCGCGCAGACCGTCGCACTGACCCGGGCACTGGAGGCCTGCAGCAGCTATCGCTTCGATCCCGGGTTCTCGTTGTCGATCCGATTGGCAGGGCCGCCGGGCAGTGGCATCGTCATCCGGCTGGCGCCACCGCCCAATCGATCACCATCAGCGGCCCGCGCGGCCGCAGCCGGCATGCTGGTGCGCGAGGGCCATGCCGCCATCGATCCGAAGTCCATGCTGACCGCTTTATATGAGCTGACGCCGGCTGAGACGAGACTGGTGGCGGCATTGGCCGAAGGCGCAACACCCGAGTCCTACAGCGCGCTGCGCGACATCGGCATCTCGACGGTGCGAACGCAGCTGCAGTCCGCTTTCGAGAAAACCGGCACCCACCGACAAAGCGACCTGATGCGCCTCGTGATGTCGATTGCGCATTGAGACGCAAGGGACGCTGCGAAGCAGTCAGCGGTCAGCGGTCGACCCGCCGCCTCGCCTCAGCCCGAGCGCGCACCGGGCCGGAATACGCGCAACGCGCCCGGCGGGTCGTCATGCCGGGGCCGGGCCGCCACGGGCTCGGCCACCGCGATGCATGCGCCAGACCGCGCAAACAGCGGCAAGGTCGACCAGGGCGCCGCCACCGTATGGACGCGCCCTGCTTCCAGCTGCGCACCGGTATGGAAGTCAAACCACGCCGCAGGGCCCGCCGGAAGGTAAACGGTGCGCGTGGTCTGGCCCGCTTGCACCACCGGCGCTACCAGCAGGTCGGCGCCCAGCATGAAATCATCGCTGTCAACGTAGCAGTTCTCGTCGTCAGGAAAGTCGTAGAAGCTCGGCCGGATGATGGGCTCATGGTGCTGATGCGCACGCTCGAACAGCGACCACAGATAGGGCATCAAGGTATAGCGCAGCCGGATGGCTGCAGCCACGTCACCACTGACCTGGGGGTGCAACCACGGCACGTTGTTGGTTCCGTCGGCCTTCCACGAATTCATCACCATGCGCGGGTTGAGGCAGCAGGCCTGGACCCAGCGCAGGAACAACTCGGCGTCGGGCGACGGGCCGGCAAATCCGCCGACGTCGTGGCCGGTGTTGAACAGCCCCGACAGCGACATCTGCAATCCCGTGCGAATGTTCCAGCGCAGCGACTCCCAGCTGGTGGTGTTGTCGCCACTCCAGGTCTGCGCATAGCGTTGAATACCGGGTGGCCCGGCGCGTGAGATGCTGAACACCGGTTCCCCCGGCGCATGCCGTGCCTGCGCCTCGCAGCTCGCACGCGTCATCAGCAAGGCATGCAGTGGCCGCGCCCGGTGCATCGGTGTCGGAACACCGTCGCCGGCGCAAGCCGCGTCGTCATCGAGGATGGCGTATTCGTTGTTGTCGTTCCAGCCGACGTCGATGCCATAGGCAAGCACCTGGTCCCGCAGTTTCTGCTGCCACCAGGCCACCGCGGCCGGTCGCGTGAAGTCGAGATGTGCGCCCATGCCGTCCCAGAACGGCTCCAGCACCGGCGCACCCGCGGCATCATGCACAAAGCCCTGCACCGCCGCCACCTCGGCATAGGCCGGATGGTCGTCCAGCAGGCAGGGCTTGATGTTGGCCACCACCTGCATGCCGGCATCGTGAAAGCGCTGGTTCAAGGCCTTTGGATCCGGAAACTTGTCGTGGTTCCAGGTGAAGACATAGCGCCGCTTGCCGCGGGACGAATAGCCGGAGCCGTAATGGAAGGCCGAACAGGGAATGCCCTCGGCATCGATGCGCGCAATGAAGGCCTCGAGCTGCTGCTGCGCATCCGGCGCATCGGCCAGCCCCATGGCCGTCTGCGCGAAACCCAGCGACCAACGCGGCGGCAACGCGGTGCCGCCGATCAGTCGCACGTATTGCGCGATCACCGCGGCCGGCGTGTCACCCAGCATCAGGTAGTAGTCCAGGTCGCCGTCGTCGATCTCCACATGGCGGTACAGACCGTGGTAGTTGTCGTGTTCGCATCCCAGGTCGAAGGTGCAGGCCGCCAGCGTGTCGTAATAGATGCCGCTCCAACCGCCGCCGGCGGCGCGCGTCAGGACAAAGGGCCAGTGCTTGTACAAGGGGTCGCCGCGCTGCGGGTCGTAGCCCAGCGCGTCCATCGCCAGCGTGCGCAGGCGCCGACCCTGCAGGTCCAGCGGGCCGGTCTTGTCACCCAGTCCGTAGTAGCGTTCGCCGCCCTCGCGTTGCAGGTAGTGGCGCACGGCACGCGTACGGGTGCTGGCCATGTAGGCGGCGCTGGCGCGGTCCTGCACCAGCAGTCGCCCGGATGCATCACGCCAGGACAGGGTCAGGGGGGCGCTTTGCAGATGCACCGCCATGGCACCGGTGCGCAGCGTGATGCCGTCAGCGCGACGCTGCACACTGGCGGGCGAGCGGCTGAAGCCACTGAGGTCGTCACGCGCGCGTCCACTCCAGGGCACATCGGCACCCGGCTGGGGCGCAACGGCCCAGGTCCGGGGTTCGCGGTAACCATCGGCCGGGCGAATGCGCACCCGCGCCATGGCCGGCTCCAGGATCTCGATCGACAGGCTTGCGCCGCCTTCCAGCGGCAACTGCAGGCCGTGTTCGTTGGCCTGTGCCGTACCGTGTGCGCGATAAGGTTTCATGGTGCTGAATTCTCGGAGCGCCTGACCGTATCAATCGGTCAGGCGCAGGCCCTGCGCGTCAAAGCAATGCAGATGCGCATGCGGCAAGGCGACCTGCACCACATGGCCGGACCGGATGTCGGTCTGGCCGGCGCAGACCATCTCGAACGGCGTCTTCTCGTCCCCGACATGACCATGCAGCAAACTGGTAGAGCCCAGTTGCTCGACCTGGTCGACCGCCATGCGCAGCGGCCCTTCGGCAGCGATCTGCGCATGCTCGGGCCGGATGCCGATGGTCTGCGTGCCACGCGGCATTTCCGGCAGGTGCACCAGCGACGACAGCGGCAGAAAATTCATGCGCGGGCTGCCGATGAAACCGGCCACGAAGGTGTTGACCGGAAAGTTGTACAGCTCCAGCGGCGCGCCCACCTGCTCGACCTTGCCGGCACGCAGCACGACGATCTTGTCGGCCATGGTCATGGCTTCGACCTGGTCATGGGTCACATAGACCATCGTCGCCTTGAGCCGGGCATGCAGCTCGCGGATTTCCGCGCGCATCGACACGCGCAGCTCGGCATCCAGGTTGGACAGCGGCTCGTCGAACAG
>Ga0116169_1003451_pt1 | contig 10502 bp, 11 predicted proteins | sample AD_UKC130_MetaG_FD_89796 | JGI IMG/M metagenome (GOLD analysis project Ga0116169, IMG submission 89796) | Active sludge microbial communities of municipal wastewater-treating anaerobic digesters from Canada - AD_UKC130_MetaG | ecosystem: Engineered > Bioreactor > Anaerobic > Digestate | place... | reverse complement strand
GCTTTCATCCCCAGGATGATCTGTTCCAAACACGGCCTGCCGTCCACGGGGAGGAGCGCCTTGGGCATCACCGCGCCCAAGGCCCCCAATCTAGTCCCTCGGCCCGCGGCCAGAATTACACCCCGCATTTAGACCGCTCCTTTGTCCCAGGGAAGCTCCAGGGTGCGATCCTTGCGCATGATCTCCTTGAGTGCTGCGATTTGCTCCGGTGAACTCATCTCCCAAGCCAGGCGCAGTACCGGTTCAGTGCCGGAAAAGCGGATGGTTAACCAGTTGTCTTGGGGGAAGTAGAATTTCACCCCGTCCAGGTAGGACACCTTTTCAATGGGCCAGGGGAAGGAGGGGACATAGCCATCCCGGAGCAGGAGCTGCTCGAGGCGGCTGCGGTCCTGGGCCCGGTAGGGCAGGCTGAGCTCGCCGAAATGGAGCGTGCCGTACTGCGCGTTAATCTCTTCTAGGAGCTGGCTGAGGCTCTTTTTTGTTTTGGCCAGCATTTCCACGGCCAAAAGTGCGGCCAGGATGCCGTCTTTTCCGTTAACATGGCCCCGGATTTTCAAGCCACCGCTGCTTTCTCCGCCCAGGAGAAGGTTTTTTTCATCCATCTTCTGGGAGATGTACTTAAAACCCACAGGCACTTCATAGGCGGGCTCCCCGAAGGAGTGGGCGATGCGGTCCAGGATGTGGGTTGTGGTGATGTTGCGCACCAGCCCACCCTGTTCGCCCCGGTATTTTTTAAGGTAGTAGTAGAGGAGCTTGAGGATATCGTTGGCGGTGATGTAGTTCCCCTGTTCATCGTAGAGGCCGATGCGGTCCGAGTCCCCGTCGGTGGCGATCCCGATGTGGTATTTCCCCTGCTTCATGAGGTATTCCATATCCTGCAGTGTTTCCCTGGAGGGGGAGGGCGCCCTTTGGCCAAACATGGTGTCCCGCTGCGCGTTGATCAGATCCACTGAACAGCGCAGTGACGCCAGGCACATGGCCATAATGTCCTTGGCCACCCCAAACATGGGGTTGAAGAGCACGTTCAAGTTAAGCTGCTGCACCGCAGGCACATCGATCTGCTGGAGCAGGGAGTCGATGTAGGCGTTCTTATTGGAATAGAGCGCGATTTTCCCCTGTTCCAGGGCATCGAAAAAGGTGAGGGGCGGCGCCTGGAGGGGAGGAACCAGTTTGCACAGCTCTTCCAGGCGGTTAGTCACCTCAACCGGCGCATCTTTGCCCCCTTCCACAATCACCTTGATCCCGTTGTACTCGGAAGGGTTGTGGGAAGCGGTGACCATCAGCCCGAGGGCCAGCCGTTCCTGCTCCACGGCGTACATGAGCATGGGTGTGGGCACCACCTGTTCGATGAACCAGACTGGGATACCGTTGTGCACTAAGATTTCGGCAATGGCCCGGGAAAAGCGTCCCGACAGAAAGCGCAGGTCATGGCCGATTACCACTGGCTTATGGGCCTGCTTGATTTCTTTGAGATACAAAGCAGCTGCCTGGGCCACGCGGCGCACATTGCTGAAGGTAAACTCATCGCCGATCACGGCCCGCCAACCGCCGGTTCCGAACTTGATCATCAAGGTCACGACCTTTCGCTGAAGCTGCTGTAGTATTCGCTTTGAGGTAATCTCCTTCCTTTTGCGGCAATGGTTGTGTTTGTTTCGATGCTATTGGCACCATGTGCTGGGAAAAGGGATTTAAGTCCAGCAAAGAAAAAAAGGCTGCGGTGGGCAGCCTTTTCCAAATTATTACTACTTTGCTGGCCAGAGCAGCTGCAGGATCATCTGCTGCGCGGCATTGGCCTGGGCGATCATGGCCAGAGCCGCCTGCATGCGGATCTGCGCCGAAACCATGTTCAGAACCTCCAGGGCAATGTCCGCATCGGTGATGCGGGATTCTGCTTCGGTGAGATTCAACACGGCGTTCTCCAGATTGTTGATGGTGTGCTCCAGGCGCCGGACTTTGGCCCCGACGTAGGATCTTTGGGAAGAAACCTGGGATAGGGCTTGATCCACAATGCCGATGGCCGCATCGGCCCCTTCCTGGGTGGATACGGACACAATCTGGCCGTCCACCACCAGGCCCAGGGACTCGGGGGTCATGCTGCCCAGGGCGATATCCATGTTCTGTCCGGAGTTGGCCCCGATTTGGATGAGCAGGGGATTGGGCTCATCCCGTGTGCCGTCTAAAAGGGGGATGGTGTTGAAGTGGGTATCCCGGGCGATATCCCCCAGGGCGCCCACCAGCTCATCAAACTCGATCTGCAGGGCTTTCCGTTCCGTTTCCGTGAGGGTACCCGTGGCGCTGTACACAGCGATCTCCCGGAGGCGGTGCAAAATGGCCTGCATTTCCCCTAAGGCGCCATCGGCCACATGCAGAAGGGAAATGGCATCTTGGGCATTGCGGGAAGCCTGGCGCAGGCCCCGAATCTGGGCCTTCATGCGCTCGGAGATGGCTAGGCCCGCGGGGTCGTCCGCGGCGCGGTTGATGCGCTTACCGGTAGCAATGCGCTCCAGGGATACGGCATACGCCTTGGCCGCGGCATGATAGGCACTTACCGCGCGCAGCCCGGATATATAGAAAAAGTTCACCGCGCCACCCCCTTCCTCATCCACTTTATTATCGGATCAAATACTCTGGATCTTTAAAAGAGGGACCACAAGGCCAAGCCCAGCACAATCCCGGCAACCGCACCGCAGGTAGTGGCCCAGGGATGTTTGAGTTGGACTGCCGAAGGCAGAAGTTCATGGAAGACCAAAAAGAGCATGGCTCCCGCGGCAAAGCCCAGGGTGCCTGCTAGGGTGCCCGGGCTCAGATGGCCAAAAATCCCTCCCGTTAAGGCGCCTAGGCCCATGGGCAGCCCCGCAGCTAAGGTCAACAGGACGGCGGTGGTGGGACTGGCTCCCCCGGCCAGCAAGGGGGCGGCCATGGCCATGCCTTCAGGAATGTTGTGCAGGCAGAGGGCCAAGGCCAAGCCCAGCCCCAGCTGTTGGGAAGCTAGGTAACCCGCGCCGATGGCCAGACCCTCTGGGAAGTTATGGGCCGCGATGCCTAGCCCCAGAAACAACCCGGTCTGAATCAGATCCGTTCCGCCGCGGGAAGAGAGGGGCCTGAGAACCATAAGGGTGATCAGCCCCAAGAACAGCCCCACAAATGTGGCCCCTGGGCCTTTGAGGACTAGAGCTTCAGGGAGCAGATCCTGAAAGACTACAGCCAGCATTACACCACCGGATAAGGCCAAATGGAAGCTCAGTTCCGCGCCCTTGGGCCTGCGCCCCAAGGCCAAGAGGATGCCTCCGGCCCCCGTGCCCAATACTCCGGCCATGGTGCCCAAATAGACGATCCCGGCCAAGTGCCACATACCCATCCCTCCCCTCGGCAAGTGCCCTCTACATGCCTATTTCCACCGGCCTGCCATTATTTCATTTTCCCCATAAAATTCTTCCTGGCAGGGTATTGACATGCACCCCCCCTGTCGGTACAATACACTTGTTTAGTGTTGCTAAACCTCGAGTTTAGTATCACGAAACTTGGGAAGGGAGGGAAAGGATGAAGATCGGCGAGAAAATAAGGCGCCTCCGCATGCAGCACAACTTGACCCAAGAGGAACTTGCGGATCGCTGTGAACTATCCAAAGGCTTCATTTCACAAGTTGAGCGCGACCTCACCTCGCCCTCCATCGCGACCCTGATCGACATTTTAGAGTCCTTGGGCACGAACTTACAGGACTTTTTCAATCAAGATGTACCCGAAAAACTAGTCTTCACCAAAAACGATATGGCTGTAAAGAGCGATTCTGAGCTTAAAAGCGAGATTCGCTGGCTGGTGCCCAATGCCCAGAAAAACGCCATGGAGCCCATAGTGGTGCATCTAGAACCTGAGGGTCGGACTCCCTACGATGATCCCCATGATGGGGAGGAGTTTGGCTATGTCATCAAGGGTCAGATTCAGCTGCATTTTGGCTCCGAGGTAGTGAAGGTCCGAGCCGGCGAGTCTTTTTACTTCCCTGCTCAGGCCGGCCATTATATCTCTAATGTGGGTAAGAGACCCGCGGTAATTCTCTGGGTTTCTTCACCGCCCAGCTTTTGAGAACTAGAAGGGGGGAACTGTGGTGTCCGAGATCATTGTGGAGCTGAAAGGTGTCTCTAAATACTACGACGAAACGCCTGCACTAACTGATGTGGATCTGTACATTCGAAGAAACGAGTTTGTTACGCTGCTGGGCCCGAGCGGCTGCGGCAAAACCACGATGCTGCGTTTGATCGGCGGCTTTGAAAAGCCCGATAGTGGAACGATCACCTTCAAAGGTGAAGACATCAGTAACGTTCCATCCCACAAACGTAGAGTAAATACGGTGTTCCAAAGGTATGCCCTGTTCTCCCACTTGAATGTGTTTGAAAACATCGCCTTTGGTCTGAGAATCAAAAAGATGAAGGAGTCGGTCATACGGGAAAAGGTCTCCCGGATGCTGCAGCTCGTGAACCTGGAGGGCTACGAAAAGCGGGATGTGAACTCCCTCAGCGGTGGGCAGCAGCAGCGGGTGGCCATTGCCCGGGCACTGGTGAACGAGCCCGAAGTACTGCTGTTGGATGAACCCCTGGCGGCTTTGGATTTGAAGCTGCGCAAAGAGATGCAGCACGAATTGAAGAATATGCAGCGGCAGTTGGGCATCACCTTTCTCTTTGTCACCCACGACCAGGAAGAAGCCTTGTCCATGAGCGATACGGTTGTGGTGATGAAAGACGGTGAGATCCAGCAGATCGGCACTCCCGAGATGATCTACAACGAGCCGGTGAACGCTTTCGTGGCCGATTTCATTGGCGAAAGCAACATTGTGGACGGCATTATGCGCGAAGACTACTTGGTGGAGTTCGCCGGCAGCCTCTTTGAATGCGCCGATGCTGGTTTTCTCCCCAATGAGTTGGTGGATGTGGTCATCCGCCCGGAAGATTTAACCCTCATGCCTCCGGAGAAGGCCAAGATCCGGGGTGAAGTACGCTCCGTGAACTTCTTGGGGGTACACTGGGAAATGATCGTGGAAGGTACCGACGGCACCTCTTGGCTGGTGCACTCCACCCTGATGGAGCCTGTGGGAACCGTGGTGGGGCTTGGCCTTGAGCCCATGGACATCCACATAATGAAGAAGGTGAGAGCATAGTGAAGCGGTTATCCCTCACCCCATATCTCATCTGGATGGTGCTGTTCACGGTCGTACCCATGCTCCTCGTCTTGTATTATGCGTTCACTGTGCCCACTGAGGGCGGTGTTACCTGGTCTCTGCAGAACTTCGCTCGGTTTTTTGAACCCATTTATCTGCGGGTGTTTCTCCGCTCTTTGTACCTGGCAGTAATCAGTACCGGCATCTGCCTGCTCCTGGGTTATCCAGCAGCCATGGTGATGGCCGGCAACGCCTTTAAGCGTAAGCACGTGGTCATGCTGCTCTTTGTAGTGCCCATGTGGATGAATTTCCTGTTGAGGACCTATGCGTGGCTCACCATCCTGGAACGCAATGGCTTTATCAATGCGCTGCTTGGGTTTTTCAACCTGCCGCGCCTTAACATTCTGTACACCAACACCGCCGTGGTGCTCGGCATGGTCTACAACTTCCTGCCCTTCATGGTACTGCCCATTTACTCGGTACTGAGCAAGATCGATAAGGGTGTGGTGGAGGCCGCGGGAGACCTGGGAGCTAATCCTTTCCAGGTGTTCATGAAGGTGATTTTGCCCTTGAGCATGCCTGGGGTAGTGTCCGGGATTACCATGGTGTTCATGCCGGCCATGACCACTTTCGTCATCTCCCGACTCTTGGGGGGCGGACAGTTCACCCTGATTGGAAACCTCATCGAGCAGCAGTTTTTGGTCGTGGGGGACTGGGGGTTTGGTTCGGCCATTTCCGTGGTGATGATCGTGGTGATCCTTTTGAGTATGGCAGTTATGTCCTTCTTTGAAGGCGAAGAAAAGGATGTGGCGCTGTGGTAAGGATTTTGAAACGCACTTACATTTATCTCATCTTCGCCTTTTTGTACCTGCCCATTGCCGTACTCATGGTGTACTCCTTCAACGATGCCCGCTCCAGGGGAATGTGGGGAGGCTTCACCCTGCGCTGGTATGTGGAGTTGTTCCAGGACCGCACCATTATGCATTCCCTGTACTCCACGCTGATCATCGGCATCAGCTCGGCTGTCATCGCCACAATTATCGGCACCTTTGCGGCCATTGGGATTCACAACACCCGAGGGGTGCCCAAAAAGCTGATCATGAACGTGACCTATCTGCCGGTGCTGAACCCAGAAATTGTGACCGCCATCTCCCTGATGCTCCTGTTTGTGTTCAGCAAGGTGCGGTTCGGTTACTTGACTCTCCTGCTGTCGCATATAACTTTTAACGTGCCCTATGTGATTTTGTCGGTGCTGCCCAAATTGCGCCAGCTCAACAAGCATCTCTACGAAGCGGCCTTGGATTTGGGCTGTACGCCGCTGCAGGCTTTGTGGAAGGTGATTATCCCCGAGATCATGCCGGGCATCATCACAGGACTGCTTTTGGCTTTCACCCTGTCCATTGACGACTTTGTGGTAAGCTTTTTCACCACCGGTTCAGGAGTATCCACACTCTCCATTACGGTATACTCCATGGCCAGGAGGGGGATTAACCCCAAGATCAACGCACTGTCTACCATCATGTTCACTTTTGTTTTAGCACTCCTGATTATCGTCAATGTGCGGCAAGCCCGCGAAGAAAGAAAGGAAAGGAATGGGAGACGTGTTCCCAAGAAAGACAGTCCTTACGATCCTAGGTTTGGTAGTGCTTAGTCTGGCCCTTACCGGGTGCGGCAAAGAACAGCCAGTTCTGTACGTGTACAACTGGGGCGATTACATCGACGAGAGCATTCTCGAAGAGTTTGAGAAAGAGACGGGTATTAAGGTGGTGTACGATACCTTTTCTACCAATGAAGACATGTATGTGAAGATCAAGTCCGGGGGCAGCAACTACGATGTGATTTTCCCTTCGGATTACATGGTGACCAGGATGATCAACGAAGGTATGCTGCTCGAGATCGATCTGGAGAAGATCCCCAACCACGTGCACATCGACCCCAAACTCATGGGAGCCGATTACGATCCAAAAAACGAATACACCCTGCCCTACATGTGGGGTACGTTAGGCATCCTCTACAACACCACTATGGTGGAGGAGGGGGAAGTGGAGAGCTGGGATGTGCTCTGGGATGCTAAGTATGCCAAGAACATCCTCATGCTGGACAGCCAGCGGGACTCCATCGGGGCAGCCCTCTTGAAGCTGGGTTATTCCATCAACACCAAGGACCCAAGGGAACTGGCGGAAGCGGCTGAACTGCTCAAACAGCAAAAGCCCCTGGTTCTGGCCTACGTTGTCGATGAGGGCAAAGACAAAATGGTGGCCGGCGAAGCAGCCCTGGCCTTAACCTGGTCGGGGGAAGCCATGTACGCCATCGCGGAGAATCCCGATCTGTCTTATGCCATTCCCAAAGAGGGCACCAACCTCTGGTTTGACGTGATGGCCATTCCCAAGGGCGCCAAGAACGTGGAGGCTGCCCACAAGTTCATGGACTTTTTGAACCGGCCGGAAATTGCCCTGCGCAACGCGGAGTACACGGGCTATTCCACCCCCAATCTGGCTGCCTGGGAAATGCTGCCGGAAGAGGTGCGCAATGATCCCCGGGCTTACCCCAGCGAGGAGGTTCTGGCCAATACCGAGGTGTTTGTGAGCCTGGGCGAGACTCTTAAAGAGTATGACCGCATTTGGACTGAAGTTAAGGCATTCTAGGCAATTAGAGCTTCTCCCCCTGGGAGGGGCTCTTGCATAGAAGGCCCTGCCGGCCTTCCAAAACCCCAATCATATGAAAGGAGTGAGGAGGTTGAGCAGACTCTCTAAAGCGCTCGTGGTGCTGGCGGCTTTAGTACTGCTCAGTGCAGTTCTCAGTGGCTGCACGAGGGACAAGCCTACCATCTATGTGTACAACTGGGGCGATTACATCGACGAAGGCATTCTGGAAGAATTCGAGAAAGAAACGGGTATCAAGGTTGTCTACGACACCTACGCTACCAACGAGGATATGTACGTGAAGATTAAAGCTGGCGGTAGTGCCTATGATGTGATCTTCCCCTCGGACTACATGCTCACGCGGATGATCGAAGAGGGTTTAGTGCAGAAGTTGGACCTGACCAAGATTCCCAACGCCAAATACATCGAACCGCGGCACCTGGGCTGGGACTATGATCCCAAAAACGAGTACTCTCTCCCATATTATTGGGGCACAGTAGGCATTCTGTACAACACCACCATGGTGGACGAACCCGTGGACAGCTGGGACATCCTCTGGGATCCCAAGTATGAAAAGGAAATCCTCATGCTGGACAGTCAGCGTGACTCCATCGCCGTAGCCCTTTTGAAGCTTGGCTACAGCATCAATACACTAGATGAGAAAGAACTGGAGGAAGCCGGTGAGCTGCTCAAGGAGCAGAAGCCGTTGGTTTTGGCCTATGTGGTGGACGAGGGCCAGGATAAGATGATTGCCGGTGAAGCTGCCCTGGCCGTGGTATGGTCTGGAGAGGCCACTGTAGCCAGGATGCAGAATCCCGATCTGGCCTTTGCCATTCCCAAAGAGGGGACAAACCTTTGGTTTGATGTGATGGCCGTGCCCAGCAACGCCAAGAATCCCGAGGGAGCAATGAAGTTCATCAACTTCATGCTGGATCCGGAGATCTCCTTCCGCAATGCGGATTACACTGGGTATGCCGTGACCAACGGAGAGAGCCGCACCATGCTTCCGCCTGAGATAAGTGGAGATCGCAGCATCTATCCAGAACCCGAGGATCTGGTGAACTCTGAAGTGTTCGTTAACCTTGGGCAGACCTTAAGCATTTACGACCGTATCTGGACGGAAGTGAAGGCCCATTAGAAGTGAATAAGCAAAGCGACTATTGCTGATGCCAGCGATAGTCGCTTCTGTTTACTCCCTAATCAGGCGCTCCTTTTCCAGCTTGGCTATTTTCTGGTAATACCTGCTGACGGGAATGGCCAGGGCCGCTGCCGCCCCCAGGTTCAGGTAACCTGTTAGTCCGCCATGGCCGAAGATGCGCGTACCGAACGCTAAGTTGACTACAGCTAAAGGGAGCAGCATCATGATGATCCTTCTGTAATGGGCGATGCGGGATTCCCGATCAGAAAAGAGTTCGAAGGGGCCAGCGGATGCCGCTTGGCGCAGGTACACCCAGCGGAAGCAGGAAGCCACTACTTCCACACCCGCTTCTCTTAGGAAATCCAGATAAGGGGCGCTCCGGGGATGATCTGCTGGATAATCCAGGAACTGAATCCGGTAGGTGTACGCACCGGGTTCACCCCGTTCAAACAGGTAGCGGCCGAAGACATATCCGCGGCAGTGCCAACCCTGTGCTGCCATCTCATTGAGCCACTGTTCTTCCCGTTCATAGTTGGTGAAGAACCTAATTACCCGCTTGTGCATCATTTTCACTCCTTTGGACCAGCTTGCCGTGGCGCACCAGTTCTTCCAGCCGGGCCAGTTCCTGTTGGAACACGAGTCTTCCCCGGTCAGTTATGACGTACTCTTTCCGGCGGGAACTCTCCGTCTCGGCCAGGGGCTCAATCCACCCTTTCTCCACCAATGTGCTCAAGGCTCCGTACAGGGTGCCGGGGCCTAAAAGCACCCGGTTTTGGGTTAGTTCCTGTACCTGCTGCATAATGCCGTAGCCGTGCCGCGGCTGGTGCAGGGCGAGGAGGATGTAGAAGACCGCTTCGGTCAGGGCTCCTTGCTCTTCGGGGGCCATGGAACCACCCCTTTCTGTGCATCGGGTTGTGATATATCGGGGGAAGGTATATCGGGTGACGTTATAGAAGATATCACTACCCGATATACATGTCAACAAAAAAATGCCGATATCTAAAAAGAAGGGATGAACTAGGGGCAGTTCCCCTTCTCCAGAGGAAGAAACTGTCTCGGATGTGCAGACAAGGGAAAACTAAGCCCGCAAAACCAAATTGTTCTGCGATTAATATGGTATAGAGGGAAGGAGGGCGAGGATATGAGGCGTTCGGCTTATATCTCAGCTCTATTGTTGATTATCACCCTTCTGGCCGGCTGTTCGGTGGGAATCACCATTCCCGGCGAACCCGGGGAAGTGGTAGGGAAAGTACTCATCCGCCAGGGTTCGATGCTGGATCTGCAGGCAGAGGACGTGTTGTTAGCAGCCACGAACGAGGACCCCTATGGGTTCGAACCACTCCCCTATGCTGAAGTGGAAATTGTGGGGGCCAGGACGTGGGATACAAAGCGCACTAACGCAGAGGGGCATTACCGATTTGGCGGGCTCCCTCCGGGCACGTACACCATAACAGTCCGCCCTGAAGCATTGCGCTTTGAGGTCAAGAGGGAAAAGGTTCGCGTCTACAGTGGCAGGACGACTGAGGTCCCATCCATCCATACGGGCATTGGTCATTACATCGTTATTGGGATC
>Ga0116169_1003446_pt1 | contig 10516 bp, 8 predicted proteins | sample AD_UKC130_MetaG_FD_89796 | JGI IMG/M metagenome (GOLD analysis project Ga0116169, IMG submission 89796) | Active sludge microbial communities of municipal wastewater-treating anaerobic digesters from Canada - AD_UKC130_MetaG | ecosystem: Engineered > Bioreactor > Anaerobic > Digestate | place... | reverse complement strand
GCCTCGGCTATGGCTGGCATCAGACGATTCACCCGGAAGATCGGGAGTGGTTGCTTCAGGAGGCCAGGGAGAGGATACGCGCCGGCTTTCCCGGCGAGCGCGAGTTTAGGATCCTGCGCCCCGATGGAAGCGTGCGCTGGGTGCGCGTGCATGTGGCGCCGATGGTCGATCCCCAGGCCGGGCGGCCCTCTGGCTTTGTTGGCACGCTAGATGATATTACCGCGGAAAAGGAAGCGGAAGAGAAGCTGCAGGCGAGCGAGCAGCGTTTCATGGCGCTGGTGAACTCCAACATCGTCGGGATCGTGCTCGGCGACATGAGCGGGCGAATCTATAAGGCGAACGATGCCTTCCTGAAGATGGCCGGTTACACCCGCGCAGATCTGGCTGCGGGCAAGGTGCGTTGGAGCCTCTTGACCTCGCCGGAGAGCGCCCCCGAGGACCAGCGGGCACTCGCCGAGTTGCAGGAGAAGGGCACGGCTGGACCCTGGGAAAAGGAGTACACTCGCAAGGATGGGAGCCGCGTGCCGGTGCTCATCGGACTGGCAAGGCTGGGGGCGACTGGCTCGCAGACGATCGGTTTCGTGCTCGACCTGAGCGAGCGAAAGCGCGCGGAAGGGGCGCTGCGCCTCATCGCCCAGGCGAGCCGCGTGTTGGCTTCGTCGCCTGATTTTCCGGATGCCGTCAACCGAATCGCTCACCTCCTGGTGCCCACGCTGGGTGATTGGTGCGTCATCCACGTGCTCGATGAGGAGGGCAACGTGCAGCGCGCGGCCGTTGCCGCGGCAGACCCGGCGCAGGCGAGCCTTGCTCGTCAATGGATGGAGGCGCCTCCGCCCGCGCCGGAGGCGATCCAGCCACTCTTGCAGGCCTTGCGCACCGGCAAGACCCAGCTACTGAAGGGCGTTTCGGACGAGTTGTGGCCAGCGATGATCAATAGCGAGGCGCGCGTGGCCGTCATGCGCCAGGTGGGGGCGACCTCGATGTTGGTCGTGCCCTTCATCGTGCGCGGGCACCTCACGGGATGGGCGAGTTTTCTGACAACCCGGCCGGGACGAACGTATCAGCCTCCGGATATCACCCTGGCCGAGGAAGTGGCCCACCATGTGGCGCAAGCACTGGATAACGCGCGTCTTTACCAGGAGGCGCGCGAGGCCAATGCCGCCAAAGACCAGTTTCTCGCCGTCCTCTCGCATGAATTGCGCAACCCACTCTCGCCTATCCTGACGGGCGTGGAGGTACTCCGGCGCAGCATCCCCCTGGATCCGCGCACCGAGCGCGTTCTGACCCTGATCGAGCGGAATGCCGAGCTGCAAGCCCGCCTGATTACCGATCTGCTCGATTTCTCGCGAATCCGGCGCGGAGCCATCGGCATCGAGCGCTCACCTGTTCCTCTCGATGCCGCGGTGAACGCCGCGGTCGAATCGACGCAGGGCGAGGCGAAGGCGGCGGGGTTGGCGGTGAAGCTAGAGATCCAACCGGGGGTATGGGTCCTGGGTGACCTGGATCGCCTGCAGCAGATCGTGGTGAACCTCCTCACCAATGCGATCAAATTCACACCGCCCGGGGGCGAGGTGCGCGTGCGCGTCGAGCGCGGGGAGCATGTGGGCCGGGTGATCGTCGAGGACACGGGAGTGGGCATCGACGCAGCGCTGATGCCCCGGCTCTTTGAGATGTTCCAGCAGGGGGAGATCGAGGGGCAGCGCGCCCGTGGCCTGGGGATCGGCCTGGCCCTCGTCAAGCACCTCACAGAGCTGCATGGCGGGCGAGTGTGGGCCGAGAGCGAAGGGGTAGGGAAAGGGAGCCGTTTCACGGTTGAGCTGCCCCTGGCTCCTGCCGCGGCCAGGGAACCAGCCGAGAAAGAGGCGCGGGAGCCGATGGCGGTCAGGATTCTCCTGGTGGAAGACAACGCCGATGCCCGTGAGCTCCTGCAGGCGGGCCTGGAGTTGCTGGGCTACACGGTTGAGGCGGTGGGTAGCGGCGAAGAGGCGCTCGCGTTGCTCTCGGAGATGCGCCCGGATGTCATTGTGGCGGATATCGGCCTGCCCGGCGTGGATGGCTACGAGTTTCTACGGCAGGCTCGCCGCATCCCGGGCCTGGCGAATGTGCCTGCCTTTGCCGCCACCGGCTATGGGCGGCCCGAGGACGTGGCGCGGGCGCATGAAGCTGGCTTCACGGATCACTTCGTGAAACCGGTCGATATCGCCGACCTGGACGCGCGCATCCGCAGCTATCTGGAGACGAAGCGGCACGGATAGGAATCCTCGGCGGCTAGGCGGATTGCGCGATGCGCGTGGAATGGGCCACTCCACGGCGCGCCCGTTTCTGCTCCTTCACCCACTGCCCCCTCTTTGCTGGCGGATTCGGCGCCGTCTCGCCTCGCGGAGTCGGCGCGCCCGTGGTTCCCGGCAGGAGCGCAGGCGCTGCCGCCGAAACGAGAGGCGATGCGGAGAGGGCCAACACGGCGGGCACGCCCATAGCGAACTGGGCTGCCACCGGGGGCCCTGCAACCTGACGCGATGGGCCGGCCTGCCACCTTGCCCGGCGATTCCTCACCCGGCCACCCGGCCGCGTCTGCCTGTAGTCGCGCGGGCGACCGTGCTCTCCCCCCGGGAGAGTGGGCAGGGTTGGAAGAGGAGTGTCGGTCTGCTCCTCGTGCTTCGTGATGTAGCGCGCCGGCGGATACGCGAACCACGTGGCACGAGGGATCTGCTTGCTTCATAGAAAGAAGCGCGAGAGATGAAACTCACCTTTCTTGGCACCTCGGCTGGAGAACAGTACCCCGGCTTCTGGTGTCGCTGCGAGTATTGTGACAAGGCGCGCCAATTGGGGGGTCGCAACCTCCGCAAGAACTCGTGCGCCTGGCTCGATCCCGATACCCTGATCGACTTCCCGCCCGAGATCTTCATGCAGGCGGAGCGCTTCGGCATTCCGGTGGTGGATGCGCGCACGATTCTGATCACGCATTCGCATCAGGATCACTTCTACCCGAACCTCTTTCACTGGCGCGCGATGCGCCCCGACATACCGCTTCCCCCGCCACACACGATCGGGGGACCGCGCTTCTCGCCAGTCGTGCCCCTGCGCGTGTACGGCAATCAGCAGGTGTGCGACGCGGTGCTCGCCCGGGTGGGTGACCGCCTGGAGCTGTGCGCGATGGAGGTGCACCAGGTGGAACCCTTCCGCGAGATAGAGGAAGGCGCGATGCGCTTCGTGGCCGTTCCCGGGAATCACGCGGACGGCGACGGACACGCGCTCACCTACATCATCCAGCGCGAGGGGAAGACGTTTCTTTATGCCCTCGACACGGGCTGGTTCCTTCCGGAGAGCTACGCCGAGATCGCCCGGCACCGATACGACCTGGTTGTCATCGAGGGGACCTTTGGGTTTGGGGTGGACTCCGAGCAACACATGAACTTCCGAAAGCTGGAAGAGGTCCGGCGCCTCTTCGAGAAGGATGGCCTGCTCAAGCCAGGTGCGCCGTTTGTGGCGTCGCATATCTGCCCGCACTTCACCCCGGTGCATGATGAGGCCGCGCCTCTGGTTGCCGAGAAGGGGATCACCCTCGCCTATGATGGCATGACGGTGGAGTTCTGAGGGGCCGGCTGCCAGCAGCACCGAGCGGCCGGCTGGCATCCAGAGCGCATGGTGACCCGACTGGGGGGCGCGCGATAGGACTAGCCGCTTTGTCCGGAGGGCAACTCATGCTGCCGCAGAGTATCGATGACTGGAAGCTGAAGGATTTCCTGCCGGAGTCGGAGCTGGTCCTGCCGGAACACCAGGTCGACCGCCCCCGGTTCCCGGCGATCGATGCGCACAACCACCTTGGGAGGGATCGTGCGCCAGGGGGCCGAGGCTGTCTCCCGACTGTTGGATCTGATGGACAGCCTCGGCCTGCGGGCGATGGTCAATCTGGATGCGGGTTACGGCAGCGCGGTCTCCCTGGAAGAGTGCTTGCGCCTCCTGAAAGAGCCCTACCCGGAGCGCTTCATCCTGTTCCATACCCTCAACTGGAAGCGGCTTGAGGAGGGCGAGGGCTTCGGGGAGCGGATGGCGGCCGACTTGCGTGAGGCCGTCGCGCGCGGGGCCCAGGGCGTGAAGATCCACAAGAGCCTCGGCCTGCGGATTCGGGATCCCCAGGGAAGGCTGCTCATGCCGGATGATGAGCGCCTTGCGCCTATCTTCGCAGCCGCGGGTGAGTTGGGCATTCCTGTGCTCTACCACGTTGCGGATCCACGCGCCTTCTTCCGGCCGCTGGATGGCCGCAACGAACGCTTGGAGCAGCTGGCGCGACACCCCGACTGGCACTTCTACGGGGACGATTTCCCCCAGTTCGAGGTGCTGATGGAAGCCCAGGCGCGCCTGGTGCGCCGACATCCGAACACCACCTTCATCTCGGCGCATCTCTGCTCCTATGTGGAGAACCTGAGATGGGTGAGCGACCTTCTGGATGCCTGCCCCAACTTGAACGTGGACCTCTCCGCGCGTTACGAGGAGCTGGGCCGGCAGCCCTACACCGCGCGGCGCTTCTTCCTCCGGCACGCGGATCGCATCCTGTTCGGCGCCGATTTCGAGCCAGAAGCGTGGCATTACCGCGTGCTCTTTCGCTTTCTCGAAACCGATGACGAGTACTTCCCATACGCTATCGGACCGCGCCCCCAGAAGGGCCGATGGCGCATCTACGGCATTTTCCTGCCCGATGATGTCCTGCGCAAGGTGTACGCGGAGAACGCCGCCCGGCTCATCCCGGGCGTGAGATAGAATGTGCAAGGCGCACCGGCGTGGCAACGGCGGAATGCCGCGCGCGGAGAGGGAGAGAGGCCGGGCCGCCGGTGCCGGCGACCGGACGCCCTGTGAGCTGGCTGGTGGCTGCCGCGAACGAAAGCAAGAGCCGGTGGAGCGTCGCCTGCTGCATTCGAGCGCAACGCAAGTGGGTATAATGGGGGTATGCGGGATCGCCCGTGGTCTGCGGGCAATCGCATGCGGAAAGCGCAGTCCGCATCGGGGCCGGCTTTCCATCCGCGTCAAGAGTGATGGGCCGTGAAAGGAGCCGCAAGTGGCAAGACGGCTGTTCGTGGGTGGTCTTTCCTTTGATACGAGCGCGGCGGAGCTTCGGAAGGCGTTTGAGGCAGTGGGGCCGGTCGTCGTGGCGGATGTGGTGATGGACCGGGAAACGGGGCGGAGCCGGGGATTTGGCTTCGTGGAGATGGCAAACGACGAGGATGCGGCAACCGCTGTCGCTCAGCTCAATGGGACCACTTTGGGTGGGCGCACGCTGACGGTGAACGAGGCGTCGGCGCGATCCGAGCGCGGAGGCGGAGGTCGGAGCGGCGCCGGCCGTGGAGGGGGGCCTGGCCGCGGGCGTGGCGAGCGTGAACAACGCAGTCGCAGTGTCGAGGGGGGCCGCGCCGGGCGCATTCCCGGTGCCGGCGGCTACGGCGGCAAGAACTCCTGGTAGGCCGGCACTCCCGGCTACCGCATGAAGGCCTGGCGTGCCAGCAGGGATCTCCCTCCCGCGTGCCTCTCCATGCGGCTTGGGTCAGGGAACGCGCGTTCCCCAGGAGCGCCGCGCGGAGGCGTCGTTGCATGCACGGCCCTTCGGGCCTGGAGCCTGTCCGGTTGTTGCTCGCGACCTGCCAGCGACCCGGATCAGGTGATGACGGATGGCCTGTTAGTCACCCGCTTCTCCTAGGCAGAGGTGACCTTGAGTCCGATGATCCCCGCTGCAATCAGCGCGAGGCACACGAGCCGGATCGCGTGGCGGGGCTCGCCCAACACGAGGATGCCGAAGATCACGGTGCCAATGGCCCCAATCCCCGTCCACACGGCGTAAGCCGTGCCGACCGGCAGATCTCGCACGGCAAGCCCGAGGAGAAAGACGCTTGCCGCCATGAAGGCAAGCGTGACCAGAGAGGGCCAGAACTTAGTGAAGCCAGCCGTCGATTTCAGGCCAACGGCCCAAGCGACCTCGAACAGCCCCGCTAGAAAAAGAATCACCCACGCCATGCACCGATCCTCCGGTGTGAAGGGGGCGTCCCCTTCGCGATAGCAGCGCACGCTGGGTCGTCCCAACGGGGCCAAAAGGCCGGCTGGTTGGCGACACTGAAATCAGTGTCGCACCGTCTCATCAGCACTCTCAGTCTCAGGGCCATTTCGAGCAGGGTCAGAGTGTGAAGCCACGCTGCCAAACGAACAAGGCACTTCAGCGAGGAGCGGGCCCCGCCTATTCGCCGATGATCTTCACCAGCACGCGCTTGCGCCGGCCCCCATCAAACTCGCCGTAGAAGATCTGCTCCCAGGGGCCAAAATCGAGCTTGCCGTTGGTGATGGCGACAACCACCTCCCGGCCCATCACCTGGCGCTTCAGGTGAGCGTCGCCGTTGTCCTCGCCCGTGCGGTTGTGCCAGTACCGGCTGATAGGCTCGTGAGGGGCCAGGTTCTCCAGCCACTCCTCGTAATCGTGGTGCAGGCCCCGCTCGTCGTCGTTAATGAAGACAGAGGCGGTGATGTGCATGGCGTTACAAAGCAGCAGGCCCTCGCGGATGCCACTCTTGCGCAGGCACTCCTCCACCTGGGGCGTGATGTTGATGAATGCCCGCCGCTGCGGGACGTTGAACCACAGTTCCTCACGGTAGCTCTTCATGCCTGTATGATACCATGAACCTACCCGATACGCAACGGCCTGCCCGTGCCCTACGCGCCGCGGAGCCGAAAGGGCGCTGCTGCCCCATTCGCCCGCGATCCTCTCCTCTAGCGCCCTCCCGGCTGCCTGCTAAGCGACCAAACAGTTAGCGTCCAACTCTTGTGGTGCCGTCATCCCGCAGGAGGCTGCCGCTGCCTCGGCGAACGGGAGAATATCGGTAATGCAGGCAGCGAAGACCAAAGCCAGCATCGACGTAGGCGGCATGGTTGCCGGGGGGCGCGGATCGCACGAAAGGCGAGCGCGCCGGCCATGAGCGCGACGAGTGGCGGCGTTGGCGCATTGAGCTTCCCCAGCGGGTACTCCTCAGAGCGGATGAGCAGGGTCGCTTCGTCGCTCTCGGCAACCGGGTGAACCTGACAAGACTGCTCGAGATGGAGTGCCAGCGTGCCTCACGCGAGGATGCTCCCGGATGAGCGGGGAAACACGATCGGTTTCCTTCCGGGCCTCTTGGCTTCCGCGAGCCAGAGCCTTCCGCGCGTCGGTCCAGCCGGTCTTCGCCGGGCGAGGGAGGGTTCGGGCGTTCGAGTAGAGATACGGGAGTAGCCCTGGGCGGCCCTCTGCGGAGGGGCCAGGGGGAGGAGTCAGACCCGTGGCCGCCAGAGGAATCGCCTGGAGAGATCGCATACCAAGCGGAAGCATCGCTGTGGTGTTAGGAAGGCCGACTGTATAACCGATGAAGGTGCTTGTCGTTGATGATGAGCCAGCAATCACGGATCCGATTCAGGCTGCGCTGCAGATGGAAGGCTATCAGGTGGGTGTGCGCACCACCGCGGCGGCCTGTCTGGCTGCGGTGCGCACCTGGCGTCCGGATCTGATACTGCTCGACATCATGCTTCCTGGGGGGATGACCGGTTTGGATGCCTTGCGCATCATACGCCAGGAGACGGACCTGCCGGTCATCTTGATTACCGGGCGCAGCGAGGACGCCTACAAAGTATTAGGCCTTGAATACGCAGATGACTATCTGGTGAAGCCTTTCACGATGCCCGAGATGCTCAGCCGGATCCGGGCGGTGATGCGCCGGGTTCACCCGCGGCCGGCTCGAGAGGCCACCATTGAAGCGGGCGATCTCCGCATTGACCTCGATGCCCGTCTGGTCACCCTGGCTGGGAGGGTGATCTCGCTCACTCCGAAAGAGTTTGATATCCTGCTCACGCTGGCCTCACGCCCTAACCGCGTTTTCACCCACGAGGAGCTTGCCGAGCGGGCCTGGGGACCCAACGAATACGTCAGCCCACGCACTCTCGCTGTCCATGTCGGCGCAGTACGCCGGAAGCTGGGCGGGGGAGCCGGGCGCCCGTCTCCCATCCTGACTGTGCGCGGTGTGGGTTTTCGTTTCGTGGCCTAACGCATTCAGCGGGGCCTTCTGCATGCACGCGCGCGTTCCTGGGGGTGGGCTGGCGACGTGGCAACATTCTTTACGATTCCTTTGCATTCCCTTCGGCATGCCTGAATCTTCGTGTGCTATACTCTGCACCGACGGGAGGGGGTCAGCTCCCAATAACCCACTGCGCATATGGCGACTGGCAGGCCTGTGACGCTGATGGCGCTTATCATGGCACCTCTTCATCTTTTTCCCTTGCTGCAGGGATCATCGCAGCTATCGGACCTCCGGGCCGCACTCAAGGCCGCGGAGGAGATGATCCAGACGCTCGACGTGATCGTTTGGATGGCGGATATCAGAACATTGCAGGTCTACTGCCTCAGCTACGGCGCTGAGCGCATCCTTGGTTATCCCTCCAATCCCCAATCGATGGATCAGGACTTCCTGCGCCACCATATCCATCCTGATGATCGCGAGCGGGTTCTGCAGGAGATCCAGGCGTGCGCTGCTGCTAGTCGCCCGGCCCGGCTGGAGTACCGCGGCGTCACCATGGATGGGCAGGTGGTGCGCCTGCGCAACCACCTGCAAGTGCTTGCCGATCCCGCGGGCCATTCACGGCGGCTTGTGGGCAGCATCATCGATCTCACGGGTTCGGAGAAGCCGGAATCCACTCCACCCGGTGAGGGGCTCCTTCACGAGGTGCTGCTGCGTTGCATCATGGCGCCGGCGGCGGTGCTCGATGGCAACCTGATGGTGACCCATGTCAATAAGGCGTTTGCACACCGCTGGGGGTGCAGTGCCCCGGATCTGCTGGGGCGGAGCAGCGCTCAGGTTTTCTCGCCCAAGATCTGCGCGGCCCTGGCGCGTGTCCGCGAGACCCGCGAGGAGTGTGTCGTGGCCGCGCCGCCAGCGCCCGCGGAGGCCAATGCCGGCGACGTGGGGGCCCCGGATCTGTGGCGTCTGGTGCCGGTTGCTGGCGAGGGGGAAGGCCTCGCGGGTATTGTGATGATTCTGGCCCAGGAGACGGTGCCCTCTTCCCAGGAGTCAGGCATAGCCCCGGTGCCGCTGCGCGATGCCGGCGCGCTTCGGGAGCGTTTTCTGGCTACTGTCGCGCATGAGCTTCGCAACCCGCTGACCGCGATGCTCAACTCGCTGGAAGTGGTGCGAGCCGCGGTGCCCGAGCACCCGCATGCCACCCGGGCGATGAACATCCTGGAGCGGAGCATCCGCTTGCAGGCCCGCCTGATAGAGGACCTGATGCACTTCTCCGCGGCGGCAAGTGGCCAGCTGCGCCTGCATCGGACGACGGTTGACCTCCATGCTGTTGTCTCGTCGGCTGTGGATGCGGAGCGCGCGAACGCGGAGAACGCCTCGCTCGCGCTGTATGTGGAGCTCACGCCTGGACTGTGGGTGAATGGGGATGCCGACCGGCTGCAGCAGGCCGCGGCCAACCTGATCAGCAACGCCATCAAGTACACGGCGCCCGGCGGAGAGGTGTTCGTCCGCCTGAGCCGGATGGAGGGGGAGCCGCGAACCCAGGCGTCGGATTCCGCCGCGTCGCCACATTCCGAGCAGCCTCCACCCGGATGGGCCTGCCTGGTGGTGGAAGACACCGGAATGGGGATCTCCCCAGAGCTTCTGCCCCGGCTGTTCCGTGTATTCCAGAGAGGAGAGGATGCCGCCCGCGTCCAGCCCGGCCTGGGGGTTGGTCTGGCGCTGGTGTGGTCGATTGTCGAGATGCACGGAGGGCGGGTGTGGGTAGATAGCGAGGGCCTGGGCAAAGGCAGCCGCTTCGGCATCGAGTTGCCCGTGATCGAGCCCCGCTCCTGCCATTGACAGGGATGCGGGCGCTTGCTACAATAGATAGGGCGTGACTTGAGGGGATATCAGTTGCTCGTGCAGATGAGCCCTGAAGGAGTGTTCCCATGAAGCGGCGATCCGGATTTACGCTTATCGAGCTCCTAGTCGTCATCGCGATTATCGCCATCCTGGCGGCGATCCTCTTTCCGGTGTTCGCGCGTGCCCGCGAGAACGCGCGCAAGGCCTCCTGCATGTCCAACGTGAAGCAACTGGCCATCGGCGTCACGATGTACTTGCAGGATTACGACGAGACCTTCTTTCCGCGCTTCCACGGCACAATCGACGCGATGGGTGTGCGCTGGTATCCCGTCAGCTCGCAGCCCACCTACTTTCTGGAGCCGTACGTGAAGAATGATAAGGTTTTCAAGTGCCCCTCCATCTCGTTGAACTGGGCGACCTGCTACGGCTACAATGTCAACCTGGGGCTGTCAGTGACCCTGTCGAGGGTGGAGCAAGTCTCGGACCTGGTAGTGTTGGGTGATGACCAGTTCGGGAGCGGGTGGTACTACTCGCCCAGTGGGGGCACGGGCAACTGGGGCGCCAACTTCTGTAAGACGCCTGGCACGGGCGCTGCCGGCATTCAGTGGGGGGTGAACGCCCCGTATGGCCGGCACTCAGAGGGCGTGAACGTC
>Ga0116169_1003443_pt1 | contig 10520 bp, 9 predicted proteins | sample AD_UKC130_MetaG_FD_89796 | JGI IMG/M metagenome (GOLD analysis project Ga0116169, IMG submission 89796) | Active sludge microbial communities of municipal wastewater-treating anaerobic digesters from Canada - AD_UKC130_MetaG | ecosystem: Engineered > Bioreactor > Anaerobic > Digestate | place... | reverse complement strand
CCGAGTGGCACCGCGAACGATGCGTAGCCGCGGGGCACACCGAGGTTACGCTCAGTCACGCGCTCGGTGAGGGGCAGCGTTCCAATCGACGAGCGGCTCACGAACGCGAGCTGCACGGCGGGCCACACACCCGAGAAGTACTGGCGCACCGAAAGGCCGTGGGTCTTCACCAGAATCGGGTAGACCACGAAGAGCACGAGTGCAAGGCCGAGGTAGAGCACCCCAACGAACCAGGTGAGCGAGCCCATTTTGTCCCAGCCGTACTCAACGACAGCGTTGCCGATGAGGCCGAGCGTGCCGATGGGTGCGATGCGAATGATCCACCACAGCACCTTCTGAATGATGGTGAGCGCCGACTCGGTCAGCTTGATGAAGGGCTCAGCCTTCGCGCCGATCTTGAGGGCCGCAATGCCAACCGCAACCGAGATCACGATAACCTGCAGCACGTTAAAGCTTGCGCCCGCGGCGAGCGAACCGCTCTCGAGGTCGACAGAGCCGTTCACGCCGAGACCGAGGAAGTTCTGGGGCACGAGGCCGATCAAGAAGTTCCACCAGGTACCGACCGTGTAAGGATCAGACGGCGCGATATCTGTAGCACCCGCGGCAGCGGCGCCGGGGCGCAGCGTGACGCCGAGCACGATGCCGATCGACACTGCAATGAACGCCGTGATCGCAAACCAGAGCAGCGTCTGGCCCGCGAGGCGAGCCGCGTTCTGCACCTTGCGCAGGCCGACGATGCTTGAGACGATCGCGGTGAAGATCAGCGGCACGACCGCGGCCTTCAGTAGCGACACGTAGCTCGAGCCGATAACGTCGAGCGTTGCCGTGAGGCCGTTGGGGTTGCCCTCGGCGTCTGGGCCGAGGTTCAGCGCGATGGCGCCGAGTGCGAGGCCAAGCACGAGGGCAGCGAGGATCTGCCAGCCGAACGAGTTCAGCCAGCGGGGGCGCTGGCGCTCTTTGCTTGGGGCTGCATTCGCGGCTGGTTTTGCCGTGGTTGCGGACACGTAGTGTTCCTTTCGGAGAAAGTGACAGAGGGCTGGTTGCCCGCAGCTCCGATTGGCACAGCGCACACGGCACCCCCTAACCGGAGGCCACCGTGCAACCGAACACATTGACTATAGCAACATATTCGCAATCATTATGCGTGTAATTACATTTTGTGACGAATCGCAAGGATCTCGCCGCGGCTACGCCACGACACTGCCGCCCTGCACAACCGCGGCGCGCGCGTCTGGCTCCCACAGTGCCGATGGCTCAGCGATCGGGTCAGCCGAGAGCACGATCGCATCACCGAACGCACCTGCACCTAGGTGCCCAAGTCGCGCATCGCCGATCAGGCGCGCGTTCACCTCAGTAAGCGAACGCAGGGCTTCAAGCGCGCCGGCCGCCTGAATCTGCAGCCGCACCCCACAGAGCTGGTCGTCTTCGAGATCGCCCATCAGATCGCTGCCGAAACCAACCGAGACCCCAGCCGCGAGCGCGAACTGAATCGCTTCTTGCCCCCTTGAGAGCACCTCGGTGTTCTTGGCGAGCGAGATCTCGTTTAGCCCGATCGCAGCACCTCGCCGATCCATCGCATCGTACGCAGCGAGGGTAGGCACGAGAAACGCGCCCGCCGCAGCCATCGCCGATGCGGTCACCGAATCGATCAGGTTGCCGTGCTCGATCGAACGCACGCCGTTCTCGATAGAGTGCATCACCGCCTCAGACGAATAGGCGTGCGCGGCAACGTAGCTGCCGCGGCGGCCCGCTTCTTCGGTAATCGCACGCAGCTCTTCTGGCGAGTACTGCGGAATGCGAATGGGGTCGGTGAGCGAGAACACGCCGCCCGAAGTCATCACCTTGATGGCGTGGGCACCGGTGCGCAGGCGCTCGCGCACCGCGACACGCAGCGCATCGACCCCATCAACAACCTCACACATGTGACCGTGGCCAAAACACACGTCGACATGCGCAGAGCGGGGGTCGCCGTGGCCACCCGTCTGGCTCAGTGCGGGTCCGGTGAAGTGATACCGGGGCGAATCGAAGAGCCCGGCCTCAATGGCGCGGCTCAGGCCAATATCGCCGCCGGCCACATCACGTACTGTGGTGAAGCCGCGCTGCAACGCGCGCTCGAGCCGGCGCGTGCCGTTGATCGCAGCAAAGCTCAGCGGCCCGCGCTCGTTCTCGAAGCCGTCCATGCTCGTTGCGTAGGCGTGAAAGTGGGCGTCAATGAGGCCTGGCACCACGTACTGCCCAGTAGCGTCAAAGGTGGGCAGATCCCCGCTCACCGAGTCGACGACTACACCGTCTTCAATCAGCACGTCGCGCTCGGCAAAGCCGCGCTCGGCCCCGTCCCAGACGCGAGCCCCGGTGATCCGCAACGATCCTGACATTTCTCCCCCGTGTTCTTGCTTGAAAGGCGACGCAGCCACCCGATATGTGGCCAGCGATTCTGCCGACGCTCTAGCTGGCGGCCTCGCCCGGTAGCGTGCCGAGACCATCGACCGCTGGAATCGCTGCGAGCAGTCGCTTGGTGTACGCCTCTTGCGGCTGCTCCCAGACCTGCTGCGAGGTGCCGTGCTCAACGATGACGCCCTTGTTCATCACCGCGACCTCGTCGGCAATGATACGCACCACCGCAAGGTCGTGGCTAATGAACAGCAGCGAGGCGCCAGCCTCGAGCGCGAGCCTGCGCATGAGGGTGGCCACGCGCGCCTGCAGGCTCGCGTCGAGCGAGGCGATCGGCTCGTCGCCAATCAAGAGCTCGGGGCCCGAGGCGATCGCACGCGCAATCGCGATTCTCTGGCGCTGGCCACCCGAGAACTGGTGCGGAAACCGCTGCTGCACGTCGCTCGGCAACTCGACCTCTTCGAGCAATCCTGCCACCGACCAAGAGGTCTGTTGCGGGTTGGCTCGCAACCCGTCGGCAATCTGGCTGCCGACGGTACGGCGAGGGTTCAGCGAAGCGTAGGGGTTCTGAAACACCATCTGAATGCGCATCAGCTCTTCAGGGCGGCGGCGCATGCCGAGTTTACGAACCTCGTGACCTTTGAACTTGATCGAGCCACCGGATGTTGCTTCGAGCCCGCAGACCGCACGCGCAAGCGTTGACTTGCCGCAGCCCGACTCGCCCACCAGCCCGACGACACTCGAATCAGCCACATCGAGGCTTACCTCGTTGACCGCTGTCAGAGAGCCGCCGCCCGGCAACTTGTATCGAACGCTTACGTTGTCAATGCTCAGCAGCGGGGCATTCATGAGCCAACCTCCGGTCGTGACTCGGCGCTTTCGACGGCGCCCTCAAGAAATGGCTCGTGGTTCGGCAGCGCTTCGACGAGCGATCGAGTGTACGTGTGCTGCGGTCTGCGCAGCACCTCGTAGCGGGGGCCCTCTTCAACAATTTCACCACCGCGCATCACCGAGATGCGCTCGGCAAGGCTCGACATCACGCCGAGGTCGTGCGTAATTAGCACCACAGCGATGCCCAGCTCGTCGCAGAGCTGCTGCAGCAAACGCAGCACCCCCGCTTGCACGGTCACATCGAGAGCAGTGGTCGGCTCATCGGCAATGAGAATCTCGGGCTCACAGATAATCGCCACTGCGATCGCAACGCGCTGCAGCTGCCCGCCTGAGAACTGGTGCGGGTACTTCTTCAGCGCAGTCGCGGGATCAGGCACTTTCACGCGTTCGAGCGTTTCGAGCGCCTTCGCCATTGCGTCGCGCTTGCTCATGCCCGTGTGCACGCGAAGGTGATCGGTCAGCTGGCGGCCGATGGTAAGCATCGGGTGCAGGCTCGCCGTAGGGTCTTGAAAGACCATCGCGATGCGCGCACCGCGCAGCTTGCCATACTCGCGCTCGTCGCACTCGAGCAGGTTGCGACCGTCGAACAGTATCTCGCCGCCGGTCTTCGAGCCGTCGGGTAGCAGGCCGAGCATCGCGAGACCGGTCATTGACTTGCCCGAGCCCGACTCGCCGGCGAGGCCGGTGATCTTGCCGGGCACGAGATCGAGATCGATGCCGCGAATGATCGGCTTGCCGTGGATGCTCACGGTGAGGCCGCGAACGCTCAAGCCCTGCCGATCGGCACGGTTCTGAGTGTCAACCATCACATCGCCCTTCCCTGAACCGCATCTTGCGTGTGCGGGTCGAGCGAGTCGCGCAGCGAGTCGCCGATGAAGTTGAACGCCATCACCACGGTGAAGATGGCGAGGCCGGGGAACGCTGCGATCCACCATGAGGAGAACTGCTCGACGCCGCCCGCGACCATTGCACCCCAGTCGGGCGTGGGCGGAACCGCACCGAGACCAAGGAACGAAAGACCAGAGAGCAGCAGGATCGCGGTGCCAACGTCGAGCATGGCGAGCACGAAGACCGGTGAAAGCACGTTCGGCAGCACGTCGCGACGCAGAGACGTGAACGCTCCTGCGCCGAGCAGCCTACCCGCGACCACGTACTCTTGCTGGCGTGCGCTCACAACGAGCGAACGAGTCACGCGTGCGTACGCCGGCCACGACACGATGAGCATCGCGATGACCGCGTTCGTGAGGTTTGGGCCGAGCGCTGCGGTAATGACCATGGCAAGAATGATGGTCGGAAACGCGAACACGAGGTCAGCCAGACGCATGATGATCTCATCGACTGCCTTGCCAAAATAGCCAGCAATCGCGCCGAGCGTACCGCCCACAATCATCGACGCCAACACGAGCCCAATCGAGAGTGGCAGGGAAATACGCGAACCGTAGATTACGCGCGAGAGCACGTCTCGCCCGACCTGGTCGGTGCCGAACAGGTGCTCGGCGCTCGGCGGCTGCAGCCGCTCGAATGCCTGAGCAAGTGGGTCTGCTGGCGCAATGAGCGGCGCGAACGCCATCACAAGCAACCAGAACAGCACCAGCGCTGCGCCTGTAATGGCAAGCGGGGTGCGAAACGCTGGCGGCAGGCTAATCCTGCGCTTACGCTTTGTCTGCTGCGTCAAAATGTCGGTCATGAGACTCTCACTCTCGGGTCAATTGCGCCGTACAGCAGGTCTACGAGAAAGTTCAGCCCGATGTAGACGAAACCAACGACCAGACCAACTCCCATGATTGCGGGCAGGTCGAGCCTCGTCGCAGCCGCAAAGGAGTACTCGCCAATGCCGTGCCATGAGTAGACCTTCTCTACGAGCACAGTGCCCGAGAGCAGCGAGCCGAAAGCGAGACCGAGCACCGTGATGATCGGAACCAGCGCGGCACGCAGCACGTACCCGAAGGTCACGGTGCGAGGCGGAAGACCCTTGGCCTTCGCTGCCTTCACATAGTCCATGTCGAGCACCTCAAGCACCGCTGAACGAGCGAAGCGGGTGAGCAGACCAATCGTGTAGAGCGCGAGCACCGAGGCCGGCATCACTAGGTGATTCACCGCATCCCAGAAGGTGCCCCACTGGCCAGCGAGCAACGAGTCAACCGTGTAGAGGCCGGTGATGTGTGGTGGCGGAATCACGGCCGGGTCGAGTCTGCCTGATCCCGGAAAAATCCCGAGCACGAAAAAGAAGATGTAGTAGACCACAAGCGCAAGCCAGAAGGTAGGCCATGAAAGACCAATCAGGCTAATGACGCGAATCACCTGGTCGGTGAACTTGCGGTGCTTCATTGCGGCCCATAGACCGAGCCCCACCCCGATGAACGCAGAGAACACAATCGCTGCAACGGCAAGCTCGATTGTGGCAGGAAACGCGTCTGCGAGCTCGGTCGCAACCGGCTGGCGAGTCTGGGTCGAAGTGCCGAGGTCGCCCTGCAGAACGTTGCCGAGATAGGTCACATACTGCACTGGCAGTGGCTGGTCGAGACCCTGCTCTGCGCGAAACTTCGCCACAATCTCTGGGTCTGCGGCGGCCTGCTCACCCAGCGCCGCCTGCACGGGGTCAGCGGGCACCAGGTTTGTCAGCGTGAAGGTGACAAGGGTGACACCAAACATCAGCAACACCGTGAGGCCAAGACGAACGCCGACGTAGCGCACGAACGGGGGGATGCCTCGCCGTGCGCTACGTTCGGTCACGAGCCCGATGGCTCGTGTGTCGTTATTACTTGATGCTGGCAAGATCCACTGTCCAGACAGGGTTCGTCGATACCGAGCTGATGCTCTTCGCGGTTACGACGTTCTGTGCGGGTTGCAGCAGTGGAATGAAAGGACCGGTCTCGTTCTGCTGCTTCTGCCAAGCTTCGAAGGCCGCGACACGGTCAGCATCGCTGGCCGCCTGAGCCGCGTTTGCAAGCTCAACCGACTTCGCATCAGCCTCTGCCGGCCAGCCAGCGCGCAGGCCAACAAGCTGGCCGGGCGCAAACACGAGGTAGTTCGAGGGGTGCGGGAAGTCGGGGCCCCAGTACCAGAGACCGATGGTTTCAGTACCACCGCGGTACGCGTCAAGCTCGGTGGCCACTGGAGCCGGAGCGAGCGTCACATTGATGCCCACCTCTTTGAGCTGCGCCTGCACGCTTTCAGCGATGCTGTTGAACGAGAGGCCCTGCACAGTGATGTCGTTGGGAAAGTTCAGGGTGATCTCTTCACCGTTGTAACCCGATGCCTTAAGCGCAGCTTCGGCCGCCTTCACGTCACGCTGGTTGCCGTCAGCAGCATCGAGCGCGCCAACGAAGATCGACGGGATCGGACCGCCGGGGCGCGCAGCACCCTCGCCCGCGAGGTCGACGATCTTGTCGTAGTCAACGCCAAGTTTGACTGCCTCGAGGAAGTCCGGGTTGCTCGTGAACGCGTTCACCTCTGGGTTCTGGTTCAGCAGCAAGAAGATCATGTACTGCGATGCGCTGCTGAGAATGTTGACGTTCGCGCTCGAGAGCTCAGCTACCTGATCGGGGTTCAGGTCGAGAGCAAGCTGCGACTCACCCTTCTCAACGTTCAGCTTCTGAGTGGGGCCCTCGACGTTGCGCAGCACCACGCGCTCGTACGCAGGCTTTTCGCCCTTGTACTCGGGGTTCGCGGTGAACACGACCTGCTTCGCAGCATCGAACGACTCGAGCACGTATGGGCCCGAACCCGCCGACTCACCGTTCAAGAACGCCTCGGCGCCGTCTTTCTCGTCGGTCGTGCCGCCGTTCGCCTCAACAACCTCTTGGTTCACAACAGCGAGCGCGCCGTTGGGCAGAATGAATGGAAGCTCAGGCTTAGGGGCCTCGCTGGTCAGAGTCAGGGTCTTGTCGTCTACCTTCGCAACGGTCACACCGTCGAGCAGGAACGAGGGGTTGCCCTTGACTCCCTGCAGGCGCTGGAGCGAAAAGACCGCGTCGTCAACGGTGACGGGGCTACCGTCCGAGAAGACCGCATCGTCCTTCATTGTGAGGGTCATGACGGTGCTGTCGGCGTTCATCTCGTAACTTGCGAGACCGTCGATCGGGGTCGTCACGTCGTCACCGTCGAACGTAAGCAGAGTCTGGTAGAGGGCTTTGGCCACGATCTGACCGGTGGTCTCGTACTGACGGTTCGGGTCTGCGGTCTTGAGATCGAACGATGCATCAACGACGAGCGTCTTGCCACCCTCGGCCGCACCACCGCCGTTCGCTGCGCCACCAGCACAGCCGCTGAGCGCGAGCCCGGCTGCTGTCACGAGCCCGATCACCGGGATCGTCGACTTCCATGAAAGCTTCATTGATTTCTCCTAACCTGCCTATGGCTGAGCGACTCCGTTAGCCATGTGTGCAAACGGATATCTGCTTCTAGAAACTACGTCCTGCCAGAGAGTTGTGTCAATTTTTCTCACAAACCAATCAAAACGTTTTTCAAGTCTGATATTTTGGGAAGAAAGTTCCAGATTCACCTGTGCAATTGTACAGTTTCTTGGACAGATCGAAGGAGCGCCATGCAACTCGATAGCATTCACATTCGAATGATTGACCTGCTGCGCAAGAACGGCAGGCTGTCAATCGCCGCCCTTGCAAAACAACTCGACATCTCGCGGTCCAACGCGTATCAGCGATACGAGGCACTGGTCGAGGCCGGAGTCATCACCGGTTTCACCGCGACGCTGAACTTTCAGGCCGCTGGAGTGGGCGTAGCAGCGCTTGTCTTCGTCAACCTCGACCAGACCAAGTGGGAGGAGTTTCGTGCACAACTCACCACGGTCGCCGAGCTTGAGTACTTCGCGGTTACCACGGGGCAGCACGATGGCATGCTGCTCGTGCGCGCACCGCACGTGGCGGCCGTGCACCAGCTCGTCGCATCAAATCTTGCACAGTGGCCAAGCGTGAGGTCGACCGAAACCGTTTTTCTCATGGACGAGCAGTGGGATCGGGTCGAGATTGCACCGAGCCTCGCGAATGCCGAGAATTCGCGCATCGAGTCGACCCGAACCGACGGTATGACACGGTTTATCAGAACCAGGGAGTAGACGGGCTCAGTCCGTCGCGCCGAACTGCTGCACCACATCCTCGTGAATGTGCTGCACAATCAGCTTGCCACCGTCACCACGAGTCAGCACTGCCGAATTGCGCACGACTTCAGGCGAGATCGCACGCCCGCTGAGGTCTTGCGCATCGATCCGCAGCCACCAAGTCGCAACCACTACTCCGCCCACCTCTCGTGCGGCGAATCGATCGGGAATCAGCCCGGTCTCAAGCTGCGTGGGCTTGCTGTCCCCGTCGACGCTCGGGCGCGCAGCACGCACGCGATTCAGATCGTCCATCCCCTCGATCAACTCTGGCGATGCCGAATCGAACATGGTGAGATTCGGCGAAAGCAGGGCATCGATCGCAGCCCGATCGCCGCTGAGGTATCCGCCGTACATCGTCTCGACCAGTTCACGAACTTCGGCTACCAATGCAGTTTCATACGCAGTCATCCTGCCAGGCTATCCCCTGCGCGACCCGCCTAGCGCTAGAGCACGCCTCCTGCGAGCTGCCGATGCAGCGATGAAGCACCCCTGATCTGAGAATCGCAACCGCTATCTTGCGGAGTGACACCATGCACGGGTATCTCATATGCATTTTGCACATCGATGCCCCTGCGGGGGCTTATAGCGTGACGCCAAGACCCTCGACCGCGCAGCGCTGCCTCGGAAGGAACCCGCACATGCTCATCAACCATATTTCGACAGTTCCCGCGGATCCCCCAGCGATGCGACTCGCACCGGCTGAGAAGAATCAGTTTCCGCCCGGCATCGCGGAGTTCGTGCTTCCTGCAGGCTCCCCCGACACTTACCTGTGCCCGGAGCTTCCCGACCCCCAAGACGGAGAAGCAATTCTGTCCTGGGCAAGGCGCGTCGGCGGCTACGCAGCCGCGGCAGGTCGGCTCTCGGGACAACCACTGACTCTCGACCTTGAACGTAGGACGCTCTCCGAACCTCAGTTCGGCAGTCTGCTCGCAGGCCTCTTTGAGGGTGGTAAGGGATCGCCAGAGCCCCCAATCATTACTCTCGTGTGCGGGCTCGAAGACGGCACCAATTTCGCCCGAGTGCTCGAAGAACAACGGATCCTGCACCGGGCCACGACGCTTGCGGCACAGCTGACCGATGCCAGAGCGAACCAGCTGACCCCTACCGGCTTCGCTCAGCGCGCTGAGCAGATCGCTGCCGAGCACGGACTCGGTTTCCGCGCAACGAAGGGTGCCGAACTTCGAGCGCAGGGGTACGGCGGAATTACCGCAATTGGACAGGGCTCTGACCAAGCTCCCGTGCTCGTTGAGCTCTGGCATTCGGGTTCGAGCGAGCCAGGAACGGAGCCGCCTCGGGGCGCAGTCGCGCTGGCCGGAAAGGGAGTGACATTCGATTCGGGTGGGCTCTCAATTAAGCCCGCCGCGAGCATGTACTCGATGCACACCGACTGCGCCGGTGCGGCGACGGCGCTTGCAGCGCTTCGCGCGGTCGCCGAGCTTGGAGGCAAGACCCCCGTGCACATCGCACTCCCCTTGGTCGAGAACCTCCCTGGCCCCCATTCCATTCGACCCGGCGACGTCGTTCGCATGCGCAATGGAAGCGGGCTCGAGATCATCGACACCGACTTCGAGGGGCGGGTGATCCTTGCCGATGCGGTGTCAAGGCTTGCGGAGCACGAGCCGCGCGCGATTCTCAGCCTTGCGACGCTCACCTATCAGATCGTGGTCGCCCTCGGACCGGAGATTGCCGGCCTGTTCAGCAGAGACGAAGCGCTCGCTGTGCGCACCGCAGAAGCCGCTGCTCGTGCCGGTGAGGCGCTGTGGCGCATGCCGTGGGCTACACGCTATTCGAAACAGCTGCGCTCCTCGGCACCGGGCGCCGAGCTGCGTAACCATCCGCTGCACGACAGCGGTCGTGCCATCACAGCTGCCCTGTTCCTCGGCGAATTCGCTCCCGCAGAGATCCCGTTCGCGCATATCGACTTCGCAGGACCGGCTGTGCGGGTCACCCCAGATGGCCCAACGGCCACCGGGTACGGCGTGCGCACCATTGTGGAACTTCTCCAGCACTGGGGCTGAGAACCGCAGGAACCGATTGTTTCGCAGACATTCTGTGAGCGCGGCTCGCACTTGCCCTAGCACTGTGCGGGCCGCGCCTTTCGGTCAGACCGCCCGGCCGTGCT
>Ga0116169_1003442_pt1 | contig 10520 bp, 8 predicted proteins | sample AD_UKC130_MetaG_FD_89796 | JGI IMG/M metagenome (GOLD analysis project Ga0116169, IMG submission 89796) | Active sludge microbial communities of municipal wastewater-treating anaerobic digesters from Canada - AD_UKC130_MetaG | ecosystem: Engineered > Bioreactor > Anaerobic > Digestate | place... | reverse complement strand
GTCGATGCCCCACCCGAAGGTCTTGTTGATCAGCCCGAAGTTCGGGTCCTGGTTGAACATCTGACGCCACACCAGCGCCGTGACGAAGCCCGGCAAGGCGTAAGGGAGGATGAGCAGCGAGCGCCAGGCGCCCTTCGCCTTGATCCGGTCGTCATTGAACAGCAGGGCGAACCCCATGCCCAGCAGGAACGTCGAGATCACCGAGACGAGCGGGAAGATGAGGTTCCACACGAGGATCTTGAGGAAGCCGGTGCGTAGCGTCTCGTTGGTCAAAGCCTCGGTGTAGTTGCGCAGCCCGACGTTCTCCTGCCAGCCCGACGTCAGCGACTGACCCTGGCCGTCCTCCGGGACCCACAGTGCGTTATGCGGCAGGTATCGCTTGCCGGTGGCGGTGTCGATCATCCGGTCGGCGGCTGCGTCGTACTGCATCGACGCCTTGCCGACAAAGGCCTCCGAGAACCCGGAGGTCTTGATGCCGCCGCCTTCGGTCGGCACCGCGAGCGCGGCCAGGTCCTTCGACCGGGCGTTCACCTCGCGGGCGTTGAGGATCGTGAAGCCGTTCGCCTTGGTGATCTTGCCCGTCGGGCCCTTCTCGACCCCGTCGGTGAGGGGCGCGAGTCCGTCCGCCGTACCGGCATACGTCGCCCCGTCCTTGGGGTCGGTGAGCAGGAGGGTGATGCTGCCCGAGGTGACGTCCGCGCCAGCCGAGACGCCGACGGACATCGCGTAGCGCGGGGTCCCCTCGACCTCCCTGACCGACTGGGCGATGAGGTACTTGATCGACTCTTCCTTCGTCCCCATGTGCCCGTCGCCGTAGTTGGTGAACGACGTCGTGATCGTGAAGATGATCGGCCAGATCTGCAGGGCCACGAGGAAGAACAGCCCCGGGAAGAGGTACTTCAGCGGGATGGCGCGCTTGGTCCCATAGATCGCCAGCACGCACATGGCGACGAACGCGATGCCGACGACCGCCCACAGGCTCCCCGCGGCGGCGAACTTGCCGGCGATCCACACGAGTAGGGCGAGGGCGGCGGCGATGGCCACCCATTTGACGACAATCCAGGGGCTCTTGGTCATGGTGCACTCCAGGGCGGCGGGAGAACGAGGGAGAACGAGGGCGAGCGGGAAGTGGACGCGCGGGGGGTATGCCGCTCGGGCCGGCCGGTTGGCCGGCCGGCCCGAACGTGTGGTCAGCGAAGGATCAGCCGGCCTTGAGGATGTTCGCCTCGATCTCCGTCTGCGCCGCCTTGAGCCGGTCGGCAGCCGGGGCCTTCTGGGCGATGATGTCGGCCGTGGCCTGGCCGAGAGGACCCCAGACGGAGTTCATCGCGGGGATGTTCGGCATCGGGAGGGCACCCTTGCCGGCCTCGAACCACGCCTTGACGTCGGGGTCGGTCGCGGCGACCTCGGTGTAGGCCTCGGTGAGGGCCGGCGGACGCTTGCCGATGTTGTACATGTCGATCTGCAGGTCCTTGCGCGTCACGTACTTGGTGACGAACTCCTGGGCGAATGCGTCGTTCTTGGCCTTGGCCGAGACGTAGAACATCTGGACGCCGAGGAACGGGGTCATCTGCTTGCCGCCGATGGTCGGCAGCGGCGAGATGGCGTACTTGATGCCGGCCTTCTTCGCCTTGTCGATGGCCCAGGGGCCGGTCATGGCGTACGGGGCCTTGCCAGCGTCGAAGACCTGGTCGACGATGCCGCCGTCGACGTTGGTCGACAGGATGCCGTCCTTGCCGAGCTTGGCCAGCTGGTCACCGCCCATGATCGACTCGGCCGAGCCGACGATGACCTTGGTCGGGTCGTAGTCGCCGTTGGCCTTCTGGGCGAAGATGCCGCCGCCGAACGCTTTGAGGAACGGGTAGGCGTGGTACGCGTCACCGGTCTTGCTGACCGTGAGCAGCACCGCGTTGGTTGCCTTGCCGTCCTTGACCAGCTGGCCGCCCTTGGTGACCATCTCTTCGAAGGTCTTGGGGGCGTCGGGTGCGAGGGCGGTGTTGCGGACGATGCCGATGTTCTCCATGGCGTAGGGGACGCCGTAGACCTGGCCGTTGAACTTCGCCGCGGCCATCGCCTCGGCCGGGAACTTGGCCTGGTCGGCTGCCGAGAGGTTGACCGGCTTGACGGCCTGGTTCTGGACCAGCTCACCGAGCCAGTCGTGGGCGCCGACGATCACGTCCGGGCCCTTGCCCGCGTTGGTGGCGTCCTTGAAGTCCTTGCGCACGTCCGTGGACACCTGGACGGCGACCTTGATGCCCTGCTCGGCCCCGAAGGCCGCGGCGTACTTGTCGATGATGGGCTTGCGGTCCTGGTCGCACCAGATGACCAGGTCGACGGCGGCGTCACGGACGGGGGCGCCAGTCGTGGCGGGGGCGGCGGCGGTCGTGGCCTTGGCGGCGGTGGCCGCGGTCGTGCTCGCAGTGGTCCCGGTGGACCCGCCGCAGGCACTGAGGACCAGGGCGGACAACCCGGCCAGGGCTGCCGCGCCGTAGACGCGCATGTGCATGGATTCTCCTTCGAAGCCGGATGGCCCGGCGGCCATCCTCACGCCAGCGACCCTAGGAGTCTCTGAAAGAAATTGCAAGAGATGCGTGAAAGATGTTTCAGAACGTTACTGGACAGTTACCTCATCGGTGCGCAAAGATGGCAGCGGTTCCACCGCCCGGTGGCACCCATCACCCTTTACAACGGATCGTCCGGCACGTTCCTGCCGGTGAAGGAGTCGTACAACCATGGCAACTGTGCGTTTCAAGGACGCGACCCGGCACTACCCGGGTAACCCCAAGCCGACGATCGACAAGCTGAACATCGACATCGCAGACGGGGAGTTCCTCGTCTTCGTCGGCCCCTCCGGATGTGGCAAGTCCACCTCGCTGCGCATGCTCGCCGGCCTGGAAGAGGTCAACGGCGGCCAGATCTTCATCGGTGACCGCGACGTCACCAACCTGTCCCCCAAGGACCGCGACGTCGCCATGGTCTTCCAGAACTACGCCCTCTACCCGCACATGTCGGTCGCCGACAACATGGGCTTCGCCCTCAAGATCGCCGGCGTCTCCAAGGACGAGATCGCCAAGCGCGTCCTCGAGGCTGCCAAGATCCTCGACCTCGAGCCCTACCTCGAGCGCAAGCCGAAGGCCCTCTCCGGTGGGCAGCGTCAGCGCGTCGCCATGGGCCGGGCCATCGTCCGCTCCCCGCAGGTCTTCCTCATGGACGAGCCGCTGTCAAACCTCGACGCCAAGTTGCGCGTGCAGACCCGCACCCAGATCGCGTCGCTGCAGCGCCGACTGGGCGTCACCACGGTCTACGTCACCCACGACCAGACCGAGGCCATGACGATGGGTGACCGCGTCGCGGTCCTCAAGGACGGCTACCTCCAGCAGTGCGACGCCCCGCGCTACATGTACGACCACCCGGCCAACGTCTTCGTCGCCGGCTTCATCGGCTCACCCGCGATGAACCTGCTGGACGTCCCGATCGTCGATGGTGGCGTCAAGCTCGGCGCCGCCACGGTCGCCATCCCGCGCGAGGTCCTGGCCAAGGCCAGCGGCAGCCGGGCCACCCTCGGTGTCCGCCCCGAAGACCTCGACCTCTCGAGCGACTCCAGCGGCCTCAAGGTCACGGTTGACGTCGTCGAAGAGCTCGGCGCCGACGCCTACGTCTACGGCACCCCTGACGGCGTGCAGCAGATCGGCACCGACGGTGACGAGGTCGGCAACAAGCCGTTCCTCGCCCGCGTCGACGGTCGTCGTCCTCCCAAGCGCGGCGAGACGGTGCACCTGGTCCCGAAGCCGGGCCACATCCACCTGTTCGACGCGGCGAGCGGCGTTCGTCTGAACGACTGAGCGCCGCCGCCGGTCCACGCCCGCGCGGACCGGCATACACCCGAGACGGTATGCCGCGGCCGGCGCCTTCGATGCGAAGGTGCCGGCCGTGTGCTGTTCCCGTCCCAGGAATCCGTCCTGCTCCGCCCGGCTGCACCCATCAGGAAGCGAATCGCTCACTGTGGCACTGGAGATCACCTCTGCCCGTCCCGATCCGGCGCTGTTCGACCTGCCCTGGTCGACGCCGCTGGAGGACTGGCCCGAAAGCCACCTCGCCGCCCTCCCTCGTGGTATCTCGCGGCACATCGTCCGCTTCGTCAAGTTGTCCGGCGGGGTCCTGGCGGTCAAGGAGATCAAGGCCGACATCGCCGCTCGGGAGTACGCGATGCTGCGCTCCCTCGGGCGGATGGACCTGCCCTGCGTCACCCCGGTCGGCGTCGTCACCGGACGCATCGGCACCGACGGCGAACCCCTGGACGCCTGCCTCATCACCAGGCACCTGCAGTTCTCCCTCCCCTATCGCGCGCTCTACTCGCAGGCTCTGCGGCCCGACACCGCGGCGCGCCTGGTCGACGCGCTCGCTGTCCTGCTCGTCACACTTCACCTCGACGGGTTCTGGTGGGGTGACGTCTCGTTGTCCAACACCCTGTTCCGGCGCGATGCGGGCGCGTTCGCGGCATACCTCGTGGACGCGGAGACCGGCGAGATGCACGCGCGGCTGTCGGAGGGACAGCGGGCGCACGACCTCGAGATCGCGCGGGTCAACATCGCCGGTGAGCTGATGGACCTGCAGGCCGGCGGCTTCCTCGAGGACCACACTGACCCGGTCGAGACGGCCACCGAGATCGTCCGGCGCTACGAATCGCTGTGGTCTGAGCTGACCGGGGTCGAGCGGTTCGAGACCGGTGATCGCTGGCGGGTCGACGAGCGGATCCGGCGGCTCAACGCGCTCGGCTTCGACGTGGGCGAGCTGGCTATGTCGACCGACATCGGGGGCACGACGATCCAGATCCAGCCGAAGGTCGTCGACTCCGGGCACCACAGCCGCCGTCTGCTGCGTCTGACCGGCCTGGACGTCGAGGAGAACCAGGCGCGGCGGCTGCTCAACGACCTCGACTCGTTCCGGGCCGCCACCGACCGGCTCGGCGATGACGAGTCGGTCGTCGCTCACGACTGGCTGGTCAACGTCTACGAGCCGACGGTCCGCGCCGTGCCTCGCGAGCTGCGCGGCAAGCTGGAGGCCGCGGAACTGTTCCACGAGGTGCTCGAGCACCGGTGGTACTTGTCCGAGCGTGCCGGACGAGACCTCCCGCTGGCCGACACGATCCAGGACTATGTGCGGACGGTGTTGCCCACCAAGCCGGACGAGCACGCCGTCCTGGGCATCGACACCCGGGCGATGCGGGTTCTCGGAGTCGACCTCGGGGCGACCCGCGGTGCGACCGACGACGCGGGCCGGCAGGACGACGAGGGCCCGGTCGGCCACTCGGCGCCTGAGGGCTGATAACTAGACTCCAGGAGCCACCCACCCGCCAGCGTCAGCCCAGGGGATGCCCATGAGTTCCGACCAGCCCAGCCCGTACCCGCCCGCCCAGCCACCGCCCGGGTACCCGCCGGCTGCGGGCTACCCCGGGTACCCGCCTTCCGGTGCCGGCGCGGCATACCCCGCCTATCCGTCGGCACCGCCCCCGCAGCAGTGGGCGCAGAGCGGGCCGCCGCTGGCGAGCTGGGGCGACCGGGTCCTGGCCGCCGTCATCGACGGGCTTTACCAACTGCCTGCCGCCGTCCTGTATTTCCTCGGGTTCGCCATGATGGCCGTGAACGCCCCCACGACGACCCGCAGCGGCACCGTGGTCACTCGGGGCAACCCCGGACTCATGTGGCTGGGTGTCGCTCTGCTCGTGCTCGGGATCCTCGGGATGATCGGGATCGGGCTCTACAACCTCCTGGCGCTGCAGGGGAAGACCGGCCAGACGTGGGGCAAACGGCGGATCGGCATCAAGGTCATCCACCAGGAGACCGGGGCGATCCTCTCGGTGGGACAGACCTTCTTGCGTCAGTTGTGCCACTACCTCGACGGCGCCGTCTTCGACATCGGCTACCTGTGGCCGTTGTGGGACCCGATGCGCCAGACCTTCGCGGACAAACTGATGAAGACCGTCGTCGTCAAGATCAGGTGACCCCGCCGGGCGCGTCATCACCCGCCGGGCGCGTTATCACCGCCGGGCCCGGTCAGCGCGGGCGGTCCTTGTAGCGCACCCGCGCCGGTGCCGGCTCGATGAGGATCTGGCCGAACAGCAGGACGACGAACAGCGCGAAGGTCGCCACGTGCACCACGGTGCACCACAGGCAGATCGCCTGGATCTTGAACAACTCGGCCCACACCAGGTAGAGCACCATCGCCAAGCCGACCCCGACCGCCGTCAGGCGCAGCCGGTCCCACCGGCGGCCCGGGCGGCGGAACAACTCCGGGCGGCACAGCCAGGCCATGCCCGCGAAGAAGACCAAGCCCAACGGCGCCACTGGGATACCGAACAGCTTGGACCACTCACTCGAGGTGACCTTGGCGCAGTTGATCGTCTCGCCCTCGGGGCAGGCCAGCGTGGTGCCGCCCGTGAATGCCTCGATAGTGAGGTAGATCGACACGAGGAAACCCAGGACGCAGATCGCCAGGGCTGCCTTGGGCAACCAGCCCGGAACGATCCGGTCGCGCGACCGGCCCGGGCGGGCCGGCGGCTTGGCCGCTCGAGCTGGGGTGGACGAGGTGGCCGCCCCGTTGGCCGACGCCTGTCGGCGCGATGACGACGTGCCGCTCACTTGAGGGTCGCTGCGGCCGCGACGACACCGGGAGCCGTGCACACGGCGGTCGGCTGCTGGTTGGTGGACGAGCAGATCTGGGCGGTGAGCACGTTCGCCGCGCCGTTGACGCCCTTGGCGATGTCGGTGGTCGGGTCGGACAGCGCCGCAGCGATCTCGGCCTGAGTCTTGCCCGTCAGGACCTTGCTGTCATAGGACGCTCCGGCTTGGATCGAGGTACCGCCCAGGTCGATCCAGGGGATGGCCCCGCTGCTCTGGACATACGGCGGGGCGTTGTACTTCTGGAACAACGCGAGGTCCTCACCCTCCAAAGTGTCGAGCTTGCCCCACTGACCGTTGGTCTGCTTGTTCGTCGAGGTCTCGTAACCGGTGAACGAGACGTACTGGCTGGAGAACGTCGCACCGTGGAAGGAGACCGTCGCGGTGTTCGGGTTCACCTCAGGAGCGGGTGCCGAGAACGCCGCGCTGAGGTTGTTCCACGTGCCGAATCGCGACAAGGCAACGACGAGGGGCCAACGCTCCGTCGCGCAATAGGGGCAGTACTCGGCGCCGACATAGAGCACCCGCGGCTTGCCGTCCTTGGTGAGAGCCGGCGCGTCGATGGTCTTGGGTGCGTTGTCGCTCGTGCCCACGCCGACGGTGTCCAGCGCCGTCACCGGCACGCTGGTCAGCTTGGCGAAGGTGGCCTGGTCCAACGCCGTCGCCGACTGCCCGGTGACGTCCTTGCTTCCCTGCAGCGCGGCGATGACCAGCGCGACGACCACGATGGCCACGACAGCGACAGTCGCCCCGGCAATCACCAGCTTGCTGCGACGCTCGGCCTTGGCCTGTTGCGCGCGCAACTCGACCAGGCGGGCGTTCTGAACCCGGGCGCTCTTCCCCACGGCATACTCCTTGCTGTCCAGGCACCGCGACGAGCGGTGGCCACATGCTAACCAGCGGACCTAGGCGATCGCGCGCGCCCTAACGACGACGGGCGCGGGCGGCAGCCCGCTGCCGGGCGATCTCGTAAAGCGTGACGCTCGCCGCGATCCCGGCATTGAGCGACTCGACCGGGCCGGCCATGGGAATGGACACGACTCGATCACACGTCTCCCGCACCAGGCGGGACAAGCCTTTGCCTTCCGAACCGACGACGATGACGACCGGGTCGTCGCCGAGATCGAGCTCGGGCAGGGTGACGTCGCCGTCCATGTCGAGGCCGACGACGACGAACCCGGCCTTCTGAAAACGCTCCAGGGCCCGGGTGAGGTTGCCTGCGAGCGCGACCGGAACCCGCGCCGCTGCTCCCGCCGAGGTCTTCCACGCGCTCGCGGTCATGCCGACGGACCGGCGCTCGGGCACGACGACCCCGTGACCGCCGAACGCCGCGACCGAGCGCAAGATCGCACCGAGGTTGCGCGGGTCGGTGATGCCGTCGAGAGCGACCACCAGCGGCACACCGGGCGCCTGCGGGTCGACGAGGTCGTCGGGGTCTGCATACGTGTAAGGCGGCACCTGCAGCGCCAGACCCTGGTGGACAGCGCCGTCGGTGATCCGGTCGAGTTCGGCGCGGGGACACTCCAGGATGGGTATGCCGCGTTGCGTCGCTTGGGTGAGCGCCTCACGGACCCGGTCGTCGGAGTCGATCCGGCTGGCGATGTAGAGCGTCGCGGCCGGGATGTCGGCACGCAGCGCCTCGACGACCGAGTTGCGCCCAGCGACGATCTCGGAGCTGGGCTTGCCACGCCGACCACTGTTGGTGGGACGGCTGTTGCCCGGGCGCCCGGACCCTGCGGATCGGCCACCGGATGCACCGGGACGGCCACCGGATGCACCGGGGCGGCCCGCGGAGGCGGGACGGGCGGCATACCGGCTGCCGGGACCGGACCCACCCGAACCGGGCGCGCCTGCCCCGCCGGCCCCCGGGTCACTCGGGCGCTGGCCGCGCTTGTGAGCGATGTGCTTCTCGCGATCGGCGGCCTTGGGAGTCGGCCCCTTGCCTTCCAGGCCCCGGCGACGTTGACCCCCCGAACCGACTGTGGGGCCCTTGCCGGTCTTGCGGACCGCCCCGCGGCGTTGGGAGTTGCCGGCCATGTCAGTCCTTCGGTTGGGGAACGGACGGGGCGCCCGGCGCCGCGTCAGGGTGCCGGGCCAGCGACCAACGCGGGCCGGACGGGGTGTCTTCGATGGCGATGCCCGCTGCCGTCAGCTGATCGCGGATGGCATCAGCTGCCGCGAAATCCCTTGCGGATCGAGCAGATTGGCGTGCCTCGAGCTGGGCCTGGACGAGGGCGTCGAGCGCTGCCGTCGCGTCACCCTGACCAGATGTGGTCGCGCCAGCCCAGTGCGGGTCGAGCGGGTTGACGCCGAGGATGTCGGTCATTGCGACGATCGCCGCCGCGTGGTGGGCGGCCCCGTCGAGGTCGCCGTCGTCCAACGCGGTGTTGGCGGCGCGGACCGTGTCGTGGACCACCGCGAGGGCTCCCGAGACGTTGAGGTCATCGTCCATGGCGTCGCGGAACTGCTCCGGCAGGACTCCGGCGCGGTCGGCGAGCGGACGCACCTGGTCGACCCGCTGGAGCAGGCCTTCGATCCGGTCGACGGCGGCGCCGGCTTCGGCCAACGAGCCCTCGTGGTACTCGATCATCGAGCGGTAGTGCGCCGCCGTGAGGTAATACCGGACCGCGAGCGGGCGAGCCACCCGGGTAACGGCCTGGACCTCCAAGGCGTTGCCCAGGGACTTGCCCATCTTCTGGTTGCGCACGGTCACCGAGGCGTTGTGCAGCCAGAAGTTGGCGAACGGCAGCCCGGCCGCCCGCGACTGTGCCTGCTCGTTCTCGTGATGCGGGAAGCGCAGGTCGATGCCGCCGCCGTGGATGTCGAAGGCATCGCCGAGATAGCGCCGAGCCATCGCCGAGCACTCCAGGTGCCAGCCCGGTCGGCCCGCGCCGAAGTGGGTCGGCCACTGGGCACTGTCCGGCTCGTCCAGCTTGTGGCCCTTCCAGAGGGCGAAGTCGCGTGGGTCGCGCTTGCCGCGCGGGTCGGCGTCCTCGGCAGGGGCCATGTCCTCCAGCGACTGACCGGTCAGCGAGCCATACTCCGGCCAGGACTTGACGTCGAAGTAGACGTCCCCGCTGCCGTCGGCGGCGGCATACGCATGGCCCTTCTCGACCAACGTGTCCATGAGCTCGACCATCTCGACGATGTGCCCCGTCGCGCGCGGCTCATACGTTGCCGGGAGCACGCCGAGCAGGTCGAGGGCCTCACTCGTCAGCCGCTCGTTGCGGTAGGACCAGGCCCACCACTCCCGCTGCGCCTCGGTGGCCTTGGCGAGGATCTTGTCGTCGATGTCAGTCACGTTGCGCACGAGCGTGACGTCCAACCCGTGCCCGACGGTGAGCCAGCGGCGCAGCACGTCGAACGCCACCGCGAAGCGCACGTGGCCGATGTGAGGGGCGCCCTGCGTGGTGAGCCCACAGATGTACATCCCGACCTTGCCGTCCTCCAAGGGGCGGAACTCGCGCATGGCGCGGGCGGCGGTGTCATACAGGTACAGGCTCACCCGGGCAAGTTTAGGGGGGTATGCCGCCCGCCTCCTCCCGAAGCCGCAGCCGCGGGCACTCGCTCGGCCGGCCCGCGGGCCGCCAGCACGGGGAACCCAGACGAAGGGCGGGGCGAGTCACCCTGCCCCTCGACACGGTGACCTGCCCCGCCCGTCTGGCGAGGTCGACGCCGAAGCGTCAGTGACCTCTTGCCAACCACTCCCCCAGGTGCGGCTGTTCGGCCCCGATCGTCGTCGCGTCGCCATGCCCGGTGAGCACGACGGTGTCGGCGGGCAGCGTCAACAGCCGCTGCTGGATCGACTCGACGATGGTCGGGAAATCACTGAACGAGCGGCCG
>Ga0116169_1003432_pt1 | contig 10568 bp, 8 predicted proteins | sample AD_UKC130_MetaG_FD_89796 | JGI IMG/M metagenome (GOLD analysis project Ga0116169, IMG submission 89796) | Active sludge microbial communities of municipal wastewater-treating anaerobic digesters from Canada - AD_UKC130_MetaG | ecosystem: Engineered > Bioreactor > Anaerobic > Digestate | place... | reverse complement strand
CTGATGTTTGCCGAGGCAGTCACGTTCGCCTTGCTCTGGACCGCGAGCTTTCTTGCTCTGGTGGTTTTCCTATGTATCCCCGGCAGTCGGCGCCGATGGCCGCGGCTCGGGATCCTGCTTGCGGACGTTGCTGCAATGCCTCACCAGTGGATGACGCTCTTTCAATGGTTGCGCGCGAACGGCGAGACTGGACCCACCGGCATACCGCCGAAACCCGGCAATGCACGTTCAGGCGGCGGTAGATAACGCGGACATGATTGTTTACGGTGTGAACCGACAGCCCAAGCTCTGCGGCAATGGCCTTGTTGGTGTGTCCCTTTGAGATCAGTTCGACGATTTGATTCTGCCGCGGTGACAGTGAAACGCGCATGGCGCCATTGCAACAAAAACCCCGCACCTGTTCAAGCGTGCGTCGATGGACAACTGTCATCCGATGACAGTTGACGTCGTTGAAGCGAACGTTTGAGAACCTGAGCGAAGGAAAGCCGATATGACACCTGAACTGAATCCGATGCGCTGGCTGTTCTGCCAGTTCGCACGTTCGATTCCCGGCAAAGCCGTTGAGTCGATTTGCGACTGGGGAAAGCGATTCGTGAAACTGCCGGGCTCTGCGATGTCCAAGACGTTTGATCCCGACATCACACCATGGATCAAGGAACCGCTTGACTCTACCGAGAGACCGGAGCGCAGGAAAACGTTTTTCATCAAACCGATTCAATCTGGCGGGTCTGTCGCCGGCGAGGTCCGGCTCTGTTACGTGCTGGCGACCAAGAGCAGCGGCGACGTTCAATACAACTGGCAGAATGACGAGCAGGCAGATGCCCGGTGGGATAAGCGCGTTGAAAGGATCCTGCGCGCGTGCGAGCCGGTGATGGAACGCGCACCGAAAGAGAGGTTCAAGTGGACGAAGGGAACCATCCTGTTCCCGCACTGCAACTTCATGATGCAGGGGGTCCTCTCGAACCGGAAGGTTGCTTCGGACTCGATCAAGTTCCAGATCAACGAAGAATGCCACGATGAAGAAGGCTGGCTGCCGGGGCGATTGCGACAGGCCTTCGGCAGGACAACTGCGTATTGGGATCACTCGATATTCACGGTGAGTAATGCCGGACGCAAGGGCAGCGACCTGCACGTCGAGGTGCAACTCACGGCTTTGAAACAGTGGCACATACTCTGTCCGGGTTGTGGTCAGTTCCATGTGATGCGGACCAGGTTCGACGAGAAGCAACCGAATCTCGGCGGACTGCGTTACGATTCGGAGACATGCAGGCGCAGCGACGGTGAGATGGATTACGAGCGGTTGGCTGGGACTGTCCGCTACCAGATGCCGTGTGGGTTCATCGTCTACGACCGCGACAAGTCAACTCGCAGGGCAATGAGTCTCGGCGGGAAATACATCGGCCCGGACGGCGATGCTGTCACCTACTCACTTGAGGCAGTTGCTGTTGATTACATCTCGTGGCTTGAGCTGATTAAGGAGAAACACGCCGCACTGAAGGCGATGAAATACGGGAACCTTGAGCCGTGGCGAAAGTTTGTCCGCGAACGCGAGTGTGTATTTGCCTCAGACGAAGACCGTCCGTTCTTTGCGCGCGTGGTGTTGAGTGAGAAGAAAAAGGACCGCGAGGGATTGCCGAATAGAGTCGGACGGCTCGGTGCCCTTGACCGGCAACAGGGCGAACTTGCGAGAGGCGAGCTTCCCTACTGGTGGGGTGTAATCCGGGATGTTGCGGTGATGCCAGACGGCAGGATTCACACACTGCTTGTCTGGGAGGGAAGGCTCGACACCGATGAACAGGCGGCAGACGTGATGCGCAGACACGATGTTCCTCCTACGGCTGTCGTTGTGGACTCAGGTGATGACACTGTTCACGTTTACAAGTTCTGCCTGCAACACGGCTTCAACGCGATCAAGGGAGGCGGTGAGTTGTTTTATCCGCACCCGGACGGCAGCCGAAAGATTTGGAGCAAGGAAAAACCGCTGCACGCAATGATCCAGGCACCGGCACTCTACGACTACCAATTCATCGACGGCGAATGGACGCACGATCCGCGAGAGCCGTTATTCTGGTTTTATTCCAAGTCATCAATCCGTGATCGGTTTGCGTGGCTGTCGTCTGGCGGCGGTGGCACGGTGATACACGAGACACCAGGCGACGTGAGCGACGACTACAAGGCGCACATGGAATCCGAAGAGTTGCAGGAGAAGAGGAATCCAAAAACGGGCAGGCTCGAAAAAGTGTGGGTGCAACTCAAGGAGAGAAACGATTTGTTTGTCTGCGAATGTTACATCGCGATGCTGATCGAGATGGCCGGACTGATAGGCATCAGCGTTGAACCCGAAGAGAAATCATGATCACACGCAAACCCACTCTCTCGCCGCGACAGGAACAGATCATGTCGTTGATGTCGCGCGGCAAAACCGACAAAGCAATTGCGGCGGAACTCGGCATTTCGCCGCACACGGTCAACAATCACATTCGGCGGGTGTATCAACGCCTGCGAGTAAACTGCAGGGTTCAGGCGGTTTTATCATGGAGGAAATTATGAATTGCTCGAAGTGTAACAGTGAACACGGCGGCGAAAAAATGCCGCGAGGGTGGAAGAATATCGCCGGCGAGTTGTGGTGTGCTGAGTGTGTGTCTTCCGGGTGGGTGCTGAAGACGGTTACGATGCCGGTCATTTGGCCAAAGGATGAGTCAGAGCGTGTGTCGTTTCGGAATGCGCTGAATTTATGCTTCAGATCGGCAACAGCCTTGTCGAATTGGGCAATCACAGAATATCTTCGACGCGATCATCCGGTATGCCTGACGGAAAAGAAGATGCCGCCCATGCCAAAGGTTTATCTTTTCCCCGACGCAACTAAACTAGCACCAGAGATGAGCACGGTGGCCATTAATGCGATCATAAACAATGCTGGCGCGAAGTATCGCGCATGTCGGTTTAGTGTGCGACGGGGTGACAGTTCATTGCCTACATTTCGGTATCCGCAGCCATATCCACTTCCGGCTCAAAGCTGGCGGCCGATGTGGATGTCAGATACAGAGCGCGTCCCAATGATCTCTGTAACTCTCTGCAAAACACGATTCACGCTGAGGTTGAAGAGCGGGCCGCACTTCCGTCCGCAGCACCGGGATTTCGGAATGCTCATAGATGGAAGGGCGCAGCGTTGTGAGATGGCGCTCTATGAGAAAGGCGGGACATTGATGGCGAAACTCGTAATACGAGTTCCCAAAAGCGCACCAACCGGCAAGCCCGACCGCGCGCTCTGCGTAGCTACAGACAGGGACAGCCTGCTTGTTGCAACGCTAAATGGAAGCGAGATAGCCCGATACAACGCAGATCATGTTAGGCGATGGGTGCGAGAGCATGAGAGAAGGTTGGTGCGATTGCGTGAGGATCGGAAGGCAATGTCCCGGACCGGGGAGTTGTCGGACCCATCGTCATTCCGTGATAAACTTGTCGCGAAACAAAATAACCGAATGCACAGCCTTTGCCACATGGCGGCAGCGTGGGTGGTTGAGCATGCGAATCGCCTGCGATGTTCGTCAATAGTGTTTGATTGTCGCGAGCACGGATTTGTTGATTCGTTCCCGTGGTTCAAACTCGAAGCACTTATTGAACAGAAGGCAGACGCGAGAAGCATTGAATTTATGTCGGTGAAAAATGAAAACAAAAACAAAACATGAAAAATACGAACAAAGACAAAGGATCAGCGAACATGAAAAATACGAACAAAGACAAAGGATCGGCGACCTTGTGCGTGCCGTCCAAAAACTCAAATCAAGTGAGCGCGCGCGCGCTGCTGCCAGACGCCGGGAAATCGAAAACGTTGAAAGCGCCGTTGCGGTTCTCGGCGGAAATTGAATCGGAGGGCAGGACGCTCATTCAGCGGCTGACGAAGTGGCGCACGGATGCGGAGTCTATTGCCAATGCTTTATGCGCGTGGCTGGATAAGTGTCACAACGCGGGAATTGATGGCATGGCGTGGCTGCTGAAAGAATATCCTTCCATCACTCCCCGATCATTGCGCCGACTTGAGGCCATTGGTAGGGGCAGGTTGCTGCCGGAGATCGGGTTGGATATGAGCTACGCATCGGCGGTGATCGAGAAGTGGCCGGTGGAGAAGCAAAAACAACTCATCAACGGCGGCGGTATTGTTGAGGTGGCAAAGAAAGATCACGTCACTGGTCGTGTCATAGCTGAGAGGAAACACTTCAGAGAGTTATCACATTCGGAAGTCGCCCGTGCAATCCGTGTTACCGGACCTGTTCCGGTAAAAGAGCAGTGTGTTGCAAAAACGATTGACATTAAGCCGTCCTACGAGTTTGATGCAAAGGCGTGCGTTGTTGTGTTTCATCGAACCGAATGGACGCTGACAGCGTTGGAGTTGCTTGTGTCTCGTCTGAAGTCGCAGGCGATGGAAGGGTTGCAGGAATCAATGCGCGAGCACGTGGGTGGCGCTGGCAAGTTGGCAGCCGCTCGCGACCGTTGAAGGATATGATTTTGAGCTACCGACAAGCTCAGTGCGAGTGGAGTCGTTTCGCTGGCCGAAACGTCGCGCTCGCAAGAAGCCGAATAAGTGGCGGGGATATTGGTGTTTACACCACGGCCCCCGCAGTCATTGAACGAACGTTCAAAGACTTCGGGGATTGGCTTGGGGTGTTGGGGTGAGGCACCCCGGCAACCCCGCAGTCATCGAACGAACGTTCAAAGACTTCGGGATTGGTTGAGGGTGTGTGGACATGGGTTGAGGGGATCCCGCAGTCATCGAACGAACGTTCAGAGACTTCGGGGAACTGCTGACCAAGCGACTTACGACCCGGCCAAAGAGCGCCCGCAGTCATCGAACGAACGTTCAAAGACTTCGGGAGGGAAGGGTTGCCCTGCTACAAGAAAGGGAAGGCGGCCCGCAGTCATCGAACGAACGTTCGAAGACTTCGGGGATGGGGAACTGTCATCGGATGACAGTTGATCCTCCTGGACCAGCAGTCATCGAACGAACGTTCGAAGACTTCGGGCTGTCGAGGCGGAACAGGCGAACTTCGGGGTGACTTAATTTAGTCCGAATAACATTGGCCACTCTCCGCGCTCATTAAACTGAGTTAAACTCGGTTTAATGGCAGTAACGAATGCCGATCTTCAGCGGTTGTGGGATGACGCTTGGGATGCTGCTTCCGACGGAGCGAATACCTTCCGGGAGCAGCTTCGTATCTTCGAAAAACAGGTCGGCAATCTTATCTCTCAAGGTTCGCTTCAATCGTTCTCGAAAAATTCCCAGTCGCATTCTTACGCATTCACGCCGAGCAGCCTCACGCAAACTGATCTCGCCCGCGCGTGGCGAACGCTGATCACGCTGTTCGACCGCATCAGCACCGACCTGACGGATGCCGGCGAAACCGCGACTGACGAGGCGATTTATGCGGAGGGCAAGCTGTATCTGCGCGATGAGCCTTGCGAGTGTCGAACCGATTTCGCGGAGGCGCGATGCTGAAACGGTTCCTCAACTGGTTGGGCATCCAGAATCGTTACGAGGCCGGCCGTCGCTGGCAAAAGGACCGCACCTATCTGCACGGTTGGGTGCAGGACCCGCGATTTGATGCCGATCAGGCAACGCGGCTTGAACTCGTTCGCAAGTCTCGATGGTTCGAGAAAAACGACGCTCTCGCGCAGGGGCTCGCCGAAGTCTTTACCGAGTTCACAGTCGGTGCATATGGCCCGATCATCACGCCGGCGTCATCCGACGACGAATGGAATCAGCGTGTTTCTGAGTATCTCAGTGAATGGTATTCGCTCGCCGACATGGTGACGAGGCAGGGTTACGCCGGAATCATGACGACCGCAGCATGGCGCCGATTCTTCGATGGCGAATTCTTCATCCTCAAGACCGGATCGGGCGGCAAGCCCCGGTTGCAAGGTATCGCATCTCATCGTGTCGCGACACCCGCCGACAAGATCGATCAGGAGGGCCGCACAATCATCGACGGCGTTGTGATTGATAGTCGCGGGCGCCCGACCGGCTATTGGATCAACACATCCACCGATGATCGCGAGAACTTCGAACTTCGCCCTGCTGACCAGGTGATTCACATCTTCGAGCCGGAATCTCCGGGGCAATATCGCGGGCTGCCGATGCTCACGCCGGTCATGAACGATCTACATGACCTCGCAGACCTCTTCATGCTCGAGACGGCTGCTGCGAAGGTTCAAAGCAAGGACGCCATCGTCATCAAGAATCAATCCGGTGCGTTGAACCGTGACAAGTTGCATCGCCAGCGGTTGCTACCGAACTTGGCGCCGGCGACAGCCGAGAACCCGGACGAAAGCAAGGCGCGCCAGTTGTATTATCAGAAGGCATTCCCGGGGCGCACAATCGCAGCGTATGCGGGCGACGAGGTTCAGATGTTGGCCAGCAACCGGCCATCGGTGACTACGCAATGGTTCTTTGATTACCTTACGCAACGCGTTTGCATGGGAGTCGGGATCTCCAAGATGCTGGTTCTGCCGTGGTCGATTCAGGGCACGATTGGCCGCGGTGAATACGAGCGCAGCCGGAACTATTTCTTGTCTCGCTTCGTGCCGTTCGCATCTGCTGTCCAGCAAATCTACTGGTATGTCATCGGCACTGCGCGCTTTTCCGATCCGCGAATTGCTGATGCGCCGATGGATTGGACGCGCGTCACAATTCGACCTCCGCGCACAGTCAACGTGGACGCGGGCCGAAACTCGGCTGCGACGATTGCCGATCTGGAATCCGGCCTGACGACAATCGAGGAACAATACTCGATGCGCGGCCTGGATTGGCGCGAACAACTGCGGCAGCGCGCCAAAGAGGAAAAGTTCATTGACCAACTCGCCAAGGAGGAAGGTCTTGATCCGTCGCGCATCCGTCGCGCCATCGCTGACTCACTGAAAGCCGGGATGCAGACCGAGCGCGAGAGCCGTGAACGCGAGGAACTCGAAGTCGCACAATGAAACTCTCACTGTTCAATTCACCCACCGGCGTCTCACAGAAGAAATACGCAGTCGCGGTCAAAGCTGCGGACGGCGATCAGCCTGCTGAGATTCTCGTTCACGGGCCTATCGGTCGCTCATTCTGGTCTGACAATGGTATCACCGGAAAGGATTTCACTGATGCACTCAACACAATCCCCAAAGGCCAACCCGTTGTTGTCGGAGTCAACAGCCAGGGTGGATCAGTCGGCGAAGGGCTCGCGATCTACAACGCGATCCAGCGACGTGCTGAAGATGTCACTGTGCGAATCGACGGTTACGCGTTGTCAATCGCTTCCTTTTTCCCGCTCGCAGCTCATCGTGTCATCTCGCCGGAGTCTGCCGTCTGGATGATTCACCGCGTCTGGTCATGGGCCGAAGGGAATGCGGACATTATGCGCAAGTCAGCGGAGATGCTTGAAAAGCATGATGACGTGCTTGTCGCTGAATACGTGCGCCGGACCGGAAAGGACGAGAAGGAAATCCGCAAGGCGATGGCTGAGGAAACATGGTTGACCGGTGCCGAGGCTGTCGAGTGGGGACTCGCCGACGAATTGGGAGACAACGAGCCGGATCTCGATGCGCTCGATTTCTCCGGCATGGAAGCAAAGGCGTTCAAGCGCATCCCGGCGCATTGCCGGTCATTGATTTTGGCGGCAGCCGCGAAGGGGGAACAAAAAACCAAAACGCCGACAGACACGAAGCCCGTCACCGGGCCTGCTGCCTCAATTTCCGCCCCCGATCCGGGTGCGGGCAACAAACCAACAAGGAACAACATGAAAGACAAAATCATTGCTGTGCTGAAGAAGCTCGGCATTGCGTTCGATCCGAATGCATCGGAAGAGCAGTTGCTCGCCCTGCTCGAAGAAAAGGCGGGAACGGCGAAGGCCGATGACAACAAGATCATCGACATCAACGCGAAGATTCAGGAGGGCATCGACGCGGCAACGGCGAAGATCCAACGCCGGGCCGACGCGAAGTCCGAACTGGACAAGCTCGTTGCTGAGAAACGCATCACGCAGGCGCAGGCAGACAAAGCGTTGCCCGCGATCCTCGCGGAGACCGGCGAGTTGAAGGATTCGCTTGTGCTCGCCGCGTTGCGCGAGAATCCGATCCGGCCAGAACCCGCGGAGCCGGTTGCGGTCGAGCCGTCGCTGTCTGCGGATGCGTCTCCAATCGACACGGTGAAGGCGCTAAGTCGGTTCAACGAGCCGATCAAAGCGTGGCAGCGTGGAGCGAATGTCGAGATGAAAACCATTGCCCACGCATCAAGCGAGCGCGCGATTTTCTTTGAGCGTCACGCGAAGAAAATCTTGCAGGTGCTTGCCGCCGGCACGAACACCATTGACACGGCGCTGAAACGCGACGTGATACTTCAGGTAGCGATCCGCGACTTCGCAAAGCGATTGATTCCGCTCAATGCGTTTTCGACGGTCTTCATGAACGTCCCGCTGGAAGGAACGAACAAGGTGCAGGTGCCGTTTTTCGATCTTGATTCCGGCGCATCGACGTCGTTTGTGGCCGCAACTGGCTATGTTGCCGGAGACACGGCTGTCGATAATCGCGAGATTCAGATCGGAATGCGTGCTGCAGCGGACGCAGCGAACAACACCAAGCCCTATGACCGCAAGTATCAGGGGCTGTCCTTCACGTCCGAAGAGCTGGCGCGCCAACCGTTCCTGAAGGTGATGGAACTCGCCCAGTTGAAGGCCGAGAAATTGGCTTCCGACATCTTCACCCACGTGTTGTCTGTGGTCACCGCCGCGAACTATGGTGCAGCGGCAAAGGCTGTTGCTGCGGCTAGCTTCGTGGCGGACGACGTGGCAGACCTCGTGAATAGTTGCAAGACTTGGCCGCTCGTTGGCCGATCTCTGTTCCTGGACACGGCGTATCATGTCGCACTTTTGAAGGATGAAGGGTTCAAGAGCGCGATGAATGCCGCGAGTGATCTCGCGATCAAAGAGGGGCGGCTCAATCCGCGCGTGTTCGGTTTCGACTACTACGAAAACCCGAACATTCCGAGCAACGGCGAAAACCTCGTTGGTTTCGCTGCGTTCAAGTCTGCGATTCTGTTCGCTCAGGCTCCGGTGCCTCCGTCTGAGGAAGTGCGAAACGCAGGGACTAGCTACTCGATAGTTACCGACGCGCAGACCGGCGTGTCGTTCGAGTATCGGACGTTCGGTGACAACCAAAAGGACAACGCGCTCCACTTCATCGAAGCCTCATACGGCTTTGCGCCGGGCAACCGTAATGCCCTGAAGCGGATCACGTCACAATGATTCAACCCAATGAACGGGGCCGAGTGATTGGCCCCGTTCCTGGATCTTTACCATGCCAAGAACAGCAATAACGTTAGGTAAAACGCATTCCGGTGAATGGCAGATTATAGCCACTCCCGACGTTCCCTTTCACAGACAGTGGGATTTGTTCAGGAAAATTCTCGCAGAGGAATCGCATCCCGATTTCTCACTCGTGGAATTTCGCCCGTCGTCTGGTGCGATGAGGGTAAAGAAGCTGGCTTCTACGTCGGAACCGGAGCGCAAAACGCAAACTCAACGAACAGCATCACGATCACGACTACGAACTTCGTCCTCGACATCGGAGTGCCCGAAGCCGTCGTGCCGTGGATTGCAATAGGTGCCCCGTAACGTGCCGTCCATCGGCGACAACTTGAGCCGACATGCAGCGTCCTACTCCGGTCTAAGTATTCATGGTGACAACATCATGATCTTGACCGGAGCGGACGCCGGGAAACTGTTTGTCGGCGGCATCTCGCAACCATCAGAGAAAGACCTCGAATCCCTGGTGGGGAATGACGTGCGCTTCTCTTACGTGCTCTGGTTTCCGCTGAACTCATATCCGGTGCTCGACATTGGTTACCGGCTGAAAGACTCGGAGGGCAACGTGTATTCCGTCACGTCGGTGTTGCCGGATGACAATGCGAAGCACTTCGCAATTCTCTTGCTGACCAACAAAGACAAATGAAAATTCTCACCGTACTATTGCTTTCCGCCGCAGTGGCAAACGCGGCGACTGTCCGTTACGCCGCAACCAATGTGTTCGGATTAGGTGACACGAACATCGTCAGGATTATCCCGGTCGGCTCACCGATCCAGGCGAATGGTGGATTCATCACGCGTGGCCCGGGCTTCAGGATGACGCCGGATTCCAATGGCATCGCTACAACGAATCTGCAGCAGGGCAATTACCTGATCACGAACTCGGTTCTCGGACAAGGGATTCTGTTCGCTGTGCCGAATGACTCGAGCACGAATGTTTACAACATCGGCGATTTGGCAATCTCGGGTTTCAACACCTATAACTACACGCCGGGAGTCAGGGTGTTGACGGCCGGTGACGGAATTGAGATCGAAGATTTGGGCAACGGGCAAAAGAAGATTTCAGCAACAGCAATCAGCGGTGCTCAGTTCGTTGCGAAGACTGGCGACACGATGACCGGCCTGTTGACCGCCGCGGCAGGTATCCAGACCGCTGGCATTACGAGCAGCGCGCCGGCGCGGATCGAAAGAGACCTGTCGATTGGCGGGTTGGGCAACGTCAGGCTTGAGGGTAAT
>Ga0116169_1003429_pt1 | contig 10572 bp, 7 predicted proteins | sample AD_UKC130_MetaG_FD_89796 | JGI IMG/M metagenome (GOLD analysis project Ga0116169, IMG submission 89796) | Active sludge microbial communities of municipal wastewater-treating anaerobic digesters from Canada - AD_UKC130_MetaG | ecosystem: Engineered > Bioreactor > Anaerobic > Digestate | place... | reverse complement strand
TTACGGCATCAAGTACGGCTCCAACTTCCAGCCCTTCGTCAACAAGCGCGACGTCAAGGACGGCAAGGACGAGGACCTGACCGCCGAGCCGGAGCAGATCAAGGCCTTCCGCGACACCTGGGAACTCGGCATCCACTCCTACCTCACCTACCTGCGCGACCGACTATTGCTTGCGCGGGAGCTGCTGACCGACAGCGGCAGCATCTTCGTGCAGATTAGCGATGAGAACGTGCATCTCGTGCGGTGCTTGATGGATGAGGTGTTTGGGGCGGGGAATTTTGTGGCGATGATTGTCTACGTGAAGACATCTGGTCTTACCCAGTTGTTCTTGCCGGGCACTCATGACGAGATTTTGTGGTACGCAAAAGATAGAAATCTGCTCAAGTATCGCCAACTATACATAGCAAAAGATATTTCTGCGCTTTCCTCATATTCCCATATTGAGATGCCTAATTTCACGACAAGGAGACTTTTGCATGATGAGCGTACAGGAAAGATAACCATACCGAAAGGAGCGAAGGTATTTGCACCCAGTAATACAACGTCTGAAGGAAATCCCTCCATTCCTCTTGAAATTGGCGGTAGATTCTTTGCAACGCCACCAAACCGTGGATGGAAGACCAATTTGGAGGGAATGCATCGCTTGTTCAGAGCCGGACGTATAGAGGTGTCGGGGAACACTCTCAACTACAAGCGGTATGTTGACGACTTCCCTGTGCAGGCATTGACAGACATCTGGGCAGACATCCCTATGGGGTTAGGCTTCGGAGAAAAGCTATATGCGGTTCAGACTCACACACTTGCGGTGGAGCGCTGCCTCCTGATGACCACCGACCCGGGCGACCTGGTCTTCGACCCGACCTGCGGCAGCGGCACCACCGCCTACGTGGCCGAGAAGTGGGGGCGGCGCTGGATCACCTGCGACACCTCGCGCGTGGCGCTCACCCTCGCCCGTCAGCGCCTGATGACCGCGGTCTTCGACTACTACGAGCTGGCGCATCCGGACGAGGGGGTGGGCAGTGGCTTCAAATACAAGACGGTGCCGCACGTAACGCTCAAATCCATCGCCAACAACCCGGAGATCGACGGCATCTACGCCCGCATGCACCCGGCCATTGAAAAGGCTTTGGCGGGGTTAAACGCGGCACTGAAAGGCAAACCTATCCGCTTCAAGGTCACCCAGGGCGGTCGGGCGGGGCATTTTGTGGACTTTTCGGCCCCCGATAGCGAGACCTTCACCATGCCCGCAGGTCAGGTGGTCAAGGTCAACGAGCTGGTGGAATGGGAAGTGCCTTTCGAGTTTCCGACCGATTGGCCGAAGGAGGCGCGCCACCCCTTTGACCGATTTCACGCCGCTCGCCGAGACATGCAAAAAGCGATGGACGCGGCCATCGCCCGCCATGCGCCGCAGGAGACGCTCTACGACCAGCCGTTGGTGGACCGCAAGAAGGTGCGGGTGACCGGCCCCTTCACGGTTGAAGCGGTACCAGCGCCGGTGGTGAAATCGGTGGATGAGATTCTGGAGCCTCCACCCCAGGCGGCCGATGCCTCGATTGCCCGGTCTGGCGAAACGCTGCGTCAGGCCGAATGGCGCGATGAACTGCTGAGAACGGGCATCCGGGGGAAAGGCGGGCAATACATCCGCTTCAGCCGCCTTGAGCCGCTGCCCGGTTGCCGCTGGCTGCATGCCGAGGGCGAGACGAAGGAGGACAACCCGCAGCGTGTGGTGGTCTCCTTTGGCCCGGAGCATGCGCCATTGGAACAGCGCCAGGTGGAACATGCGTGGGAGGAAGCACGGACGCTTGACCCCAAGCCTAAATTGCTCATCTTTGCCGCCTTCCAGTTCGATCCGGAGGCAGCTAAGGACATTGACGAACTCAAACCTGAAAAGGTGGGAATGCAACTGCTCAAAGTGCAGATGAACGCCGATCTTTTGACCGATGACCTCAAGAAAAAGCGGGCCAGCAACGAGTCTTTCTGGCTTATTGGGCAGCCGGATGTGGAAGTGGTCAGTGAGCAGTGGATCGTGGTCAGTGGACAGGGGTCAGGCACTGGTGGAAAGGAGGCGTTGGCACCCTATGACGTCGTTGCAAAGTTATCAGGATTTGATCGTCTGGCAGAAATCAATGAGATTGGCCGAGACAATCTATCGTATTTGCTCGCAATTGCCCAGAGAAGAGACCTATGGGATGCGGCAGCAATTGACGCGAGCGGCGGTGTCCATCCCAGCGAACATCGCCGAGGGGCAGGCGCGTCACGGGACGGGGGAGTTTCTTCACTTCCTGGGCGTGGCACGCGGTTCCCTAGCCGAATTGGAGACGCTGCTGACTTTGTGCGAGCGATTGAATCTGTTGAATTGCCTGAACGTGCAAAGCGCATTGAGCGATTGCGCGGAAATCGGGAAATTGCTGAACGGGCTCATCAAATCGCTGCGTGGTTGAGTTCTGGCCACTATTCCCTAACCACTGTCCGCTACGCTCAAGTTACTGTTCGCGGCTTCGATTACTACAACACCAAGACGGGCCAGATTGAGTCGGGTGGGGCTAATAAGATCGCTCTCTGGATGCTCGATACCGACTACGACGGGCGGAGTCTTTACCCGCGCCAAGTTTTCTTTCCGATGGCGGGCGAGAATGAAGGCTGGGCAAAGCTCGCTCGTAACCTTAAAGCGGAGATTGATGAGGAGCTGATCGAGGCTTACCGCGGCACCGTGTCGCTACCTTTTGAGCCGGGGGAACATAAGCGCATCGCCGTCAAGATTGTGGATGACCGGGGAATCGAGAGCCTCAAGGTCGTAAGTCTGGAGTGATACCATGCTGACCAAGCTCACAATCTGCAATTTTAAGCTGTTCGACGAAGTCGAAATCGAACTCGGTCAGCGTGTCGTCTTCATCGGGCCTAACAACAAGGGCAAGACTTCTGCCTTGCAGGCGCTCGCCTTGTGGGATGTGGGCGTCAAGCGCTGGCTGGAGAAGCGAGGCGGGGGTGCGGTGCCCGAGAAGCGGCCGGGCGTGACCATCAACCGGCGTGACCTGTTTGCTGTGCCGGTGCCTGCGTCCAATCTACTGTGGCGTGATCTGCGTGTGCGCAAAGGCAGCCGCGCCGATGGCAGGGTCCGTACGCAGAACGTGCTCATTGAAATCATCGTCGAAGGTGTTAAAGGGGAGCCGTGGAGATGTGGGCTGGAGTTCGACTACGCCAACGAGGAATCGTTTTACTGCCGGCCCCTGCGCATTGCCGACGGTCAGCGATCGGAAGTGCCTTCGCATCTTGCCGATTTACGCTTGGCCTACCTGCCGCCGATGTCCGGTCTTTCACCACGCGAGGATCGATTGGAACTGGGCACAATCAACGTGCGCCTTGGAGAAGGGCGCACGGCGGAGGTGCTGCGCAACTTGTGCTGGCAGGTGTTGCAATTGGAAAATGGCAAAGAGCAGTGGCAAGGAATCGTGCAGCAAATCGAGTCGCTGTTCGGTGTTCGGCTCAATGAGCCGCGCTACATCAAGGAGCGGGGCGAGATCATTATGGACTATCGCACGCGCGAGGGGATTACACTCGATCTATCGGCGAGCGGGCGCGGCCAGCAGCAAACACTGCTTCTGCTGTCGCACATGGCCCTCAACCCCGGGGCAGTGCTGCTCCTTGACGAACCCGATGCACACCTGGAGATCTTGCGGCAACGACAGATTTACCAGGTGCTGACCGACCAGGCAGAGAGGACGGGTAGCCAGATTATCGCTGCCAGTCATTCGGAGGTCATCCTGAACGAAGCGGCCGACCGCGACATCGTGATTGCCTTCGTCGGCCAGCCGCACCGCATCAATGACAAGGGCAGCCAGGTACTCAAGGCGCTACGCGACATTGGATGGGAGCATTACTACCTCGCCGAGGAAAAGGGTTGGGTATTGTACTTGGAGGGTGCAACCGATCTTGCCATGCTGCGTGCCTTTGCCAAGGCTTTGAACCACAAGGCACAGCAACACCTTGAGAGGCCATTTGTGCACTATGTTGCCAACCAGCCGCGCAAAGCGCAGGAGCATTTTCATGCTTTGCGGGAGGCAAAAAAGGACCTCGTTGGCATTGCCATTTACGACCGATTAGACTCGGAACCACCTAGCGATCCATATCTGGTACAACGGATGTGGTCGCGACGCGAGCTGGAGAACTATCTGTGCCAACCTGAAACGTTGCTCCGCTTTGCCGAGGAACAAGGCCGCACACATCATGGAGAACTCTTTGGTGCGGCTTGGCGCGATGATATGGACAAGGCCATCAAAGAAATTGAGAGTGCCTTGCGGACTTTGGGAAAGGATCCGTGGAGCAAAGACATCAAAGCGAGCGAAGAATTACTAGATCCACTGTTCAAAAAGTTCTACGAGATGCGCAGACTTCCCAATCTGATGCGTAAAACGGATTACCACATGCTGGCGCCATACGTCCCAGTGGACGAGATCGACTCGGAAATCGCCCAAGTGCTTGACGCCATCGTCACAGTAGCCAGCAAAGCGCAAGGAGTGGCATGATGGACAGGGCTACCATTCAGGGTCTCATTATCAACTTGCCTTACGAGGAATGCCGACGGTACTTGATGTATGGGTGCGAGACGCGCACCTTCGACCTGGTGGATGACCGGGGAATCGAGAGCTTGAAGGTGATGGAGGTGGAATGATGAAGCCGCAAATAGAGATGCCGCGCGAAGCGATTGTGGCCTTTTGCCGGAAATGGGGGATCGTCGAGTTTGCTCTCTTTGGTTCCGCACTTCGGGAGGACTTTCGGCCAGACAGCGATGTGGATGTGCTGGTTACCTTTGCCCCTGGCGTAAAGCGGTCTTTTGAGGAATGGCTTGCCATGGTCCGCGAACTTGAGGCCATTTTCGGGCGAAAAGTCGATCTTGTTGATCGCCATCTCCTAGAAGAAAGCAAAAACTATATCCGTCGCAGGCACATTTTGAATCACTTAGAGAAGCTTTATGTGGCGGGATGACGCGTATTTGTTGGACATGTTAATTGCTGCCCGAGAGGCCCAAGCGTTTTCCAAGGGGCTTTCATGGGAACAGTTTCGGGGCAGCTCGCTTCATCAGCATGCCATCGCCAAGGCACTGGAAAACGTGGGCGAAGCGGCTCGCAAGATTTCTGAAGAAACCCGGGCTGCTCATCCCGAAATCCCCTGGTCACGGATCGTCGGTCTGCGGCATCGCATTGCTCACGATTATTTCCACCTTGATTTGGTGAGAATATGGGAGATCGTGACGAGCGAGCTTCCACCTTTGATCGCCACTTTGGAACTCCTTGTACCCCCTGAGGAGGCAGAATGAGTCGCACGACCATTGACCGGCTGATTATCAACTCACCCTACGAGGAGCCGAAACGCCATTGGCGTTACGATCGCGAGACGCGCACGTTCGAACTAGTGGAGAGTCGTCGCCCGGCAGGCTATGTAGTGGCCACACCGGGGTCAAAATCTTTCGACGATCCCGGCATCTTCGTGGAAATTCCGCTGGTCAACAAGATTCGGCCGCGGGTAAAACAATGGCGCGAGGCAGGTTATCCCGGGGTAACGAGCGTTACCAAACGCCTTCTGGAACACTGGCATGACCCGGAACGCAGCCACCGATTTTTCTTCTGCCAATTGGAAGCCATCGAGACGCTGATTTGGCTCATCGAGGCCCCGGCTGCCGAGCGGGTGGGCATCGAAATTCCCGGCGATGGCGGGGCGTTTACGCGGCAATGCTGCAAAATGGCCACCGGCTCGGGGAAGACCATCGTGATGGCCATGGCCATTGCCTGGCATATCCTTAACAAGGTATCAAACCCGCAGGATGCCCGCTTTTCGAAGAACGTCCTCGTTGTTGCGCCGGGCTTGACGGTGAAGAAGCGGCTTCAGGTTCTCGAATTGACCGCCGACGGCAACTATTACGAGGCCTTCGACATTGTCCCCTCTGGCCTGCTCGATAAATTACGGCAGGGCAAGGTCCTGGTCCGTAACTGGCACGCCTTGGCATGGGAAACCGAAGAAGAGATCAAGAAGCGCAAAAGCGTGGACAAGCGCGGCGTCAAGAGTGACGAAGCCTACACGCGTGACGTGCTCGGCGAAATGGCCAATGCCCGCAATATTCTGGTGATCAATGATGAGGCACACCATGCCTGGCGCGTAAACTGGGAGGCTGAAGGCAAGTATTTGCGGCAGCGTGATCTCAAGGATAGCGCCGAGGAGGCAACGGTCTGGATCGGTGGCCTGGACCGGTTGCACCGCGCGCGTGGCATTCTCAAATGCTACGACTTCTCAGCCACTCCATTTACTCCGTCGGGAAAGCGGACCAGTGAAGAAGCCCTCTTTGGCTGGATCGTTAGTGACTTTGGGTTGAACGATGCTATCGAGTCGGGCCTGGTTAAGACGCCACGAGTGGTGGTGCGCGATGATGCTGTGCCAGATGCCAAGACCTATAAATCGCGCCTCTATCATATCTACAACGACCCGGAGGTGAAAAACGACCTGAACCGAAAAGCGGAGCCGGAGGAACGACTGCCCGACCTTGTGCTGAACGCCTACTATCTGCTTGGTTACGATTGGCGGGAGACGCTGAAGGCATGGCAGGCGGCCGGCCATCTTACCCCGCCGGTGATGATCACCGTCTGCAATCGCACGGAGACGGCAGCCCGGGTAAAGCACGCCTTCGCGACCAAACAGATTCACATCGACGAGCTATGCGATACGGAGCGCATCTTGCATATTGACTCCAAGGTGCTGGCCGAGGCGGAACAGAAGGAGGAAGCCTTTACCCCTGTCCGCGCGGTTGGGGAGAGCGAGTCCGATGATACAGAAGAGGAAGACACCCCGGCAGAGCGCAAGCTGACCAAGGCTGAGCAAGCCGAACTCCTCCGCCAGATGGTGGATACCGTCGGTAAAAAGGGGCAACTTGGCGAGAAGATTCAGCATGTCATCTCGGTCGGCATGCTTTCCGAAGGCTGGGACGCCAAGACGGTAACTCACATTTTGGGGTTGAGAGCCTTTACGTCTCAGCTTCTCTGCGAGCAGGTGGTGGGGCGCGGGTTGCGGCGTACCTCCTACGAGGTCAATCCGGAGACGGGTCTGTTCGAGCCGGAATACGTCAACATCTTTGGCGTGCCCTTTACATTTCTACCGCACGAGGGAGGAAAGGATGGCCCGCCACCGCCGCCGACACCGAAGACGGCCGTGGAGCCTGACCCAGCTAAGGCCCAGTATGAGATTCGCTGGCCTAACGTAGTGCGGATCGAGTGCGTGCTCCAGCCGAAGTTAGAAGTGGATTGGACCAATGTCCACCCCTTGGAACTGGATGCCGCCCGAACGATGCGGGTAGCCGAACTGGCACCTATTATCGAGGGGAAGCCCGACGTTACCAAGATCGAACGCATTGAGCTGGAGCGGCTGGCCCGCGAGTTCCGCACCCAGCGAATCATCTTCGAGACCGCACGCGACGTGTTCGACCGGATCAAACCCTCTTGGCGGGGCACCCGCGAGGTTCTGCTGGCCCAGTTGGTGAAGATCGTCGAGCGATTCATCGCTTCTGACCGGATCACGATTAAGCCGCCCTTGTTTTACCAAGATGAACTGCGCCGGCGGCTTATTATTACGTTGAACATGACCCGTGTCGTCGAGCACGTCTTGCAGGCTGTGAGGCAGGAGAATAGCGATCGCTTGGTGCCTATCTTCGACTGCGACCACCCTATTCGCTCCACTGCTGAGATGCGCACCTGGTACACGGGCAAGCCCTGCGAACGCACGAAGAAATCACACATCAACGTCTGCGTGTATGACAGCACCTGGGAAGCCTCGGCAGGTTATGTGCTTGATAACAGCGATGAGGTCGCCGCCTGGGTGAAAAACGACCACCTCGGCTTTGAAATTTTTTATCTTTACCAAGGGGTGGTGCGAAAGTACCGTCCTGATTTTTTGGTCCGCCTTATAAACGGCGATCATCTCGTCTTGGAAATTAAAGGCCAAAATACGGAACAGGATGAGCAGAAGCGCAAGTATCTGGAGGAATGGTGCCAGGCCGTCACTGCCCATGGCGGCTTTGGCCGGTGGCAATGTGATGTGGTGAGGTCTCCTGGTGAAATACACCAGGTGCTTGCGCGTGCCCTGGCTAACGCGAGATCGAACTGATTCTAACGCAAGATCGAACTGATCCTCAGTGAAGCTCACGCCGGCGCTTGGAAGGTCATTGACCGGTCCGCGTCACTTCCGCGACATTCGGGGTACGCGAAGCCAAGCGAGCTGCTCAATTGCTCGAAGCCGCTTCCCGAATGGCGGTTTACTGGCATGGTGACGCCGAAACGAACGGGGATTTGCTCCGGCGGGCAATCTTCGCAAGGCGTTCCCAAGGCAGTGTGACCGGCAAGCGGCAAAGCTTGCGAAGGCAATTCCGCAGAACCACGGGGGCCAGGTTGGACACGGGTTGTCCAACCTGACGCGGCGACGGCCTTTGAGGGGCAGCGTGTCAGCGTGCTATAATCGGCACCTAATCGCACACTACGGAATGCATCCTGAACACTACGTAAGGGCAACGCTGCCCGCCGGTTTTTTGGCCGCATCTGCATCGCGGAGCGAGACCCGTGTCTATCAAACTTGATTTTGGCCCTTTGGACGCGGCAGTCCAGGAGTTTTCCGAAGCCGCGGAAGCCTTTGAGAAGCTTTGGATGGAAGATGACCGGCGGCCCGCGTGCGTGAAACCCAAGCCAAAGGTCAGTGACAAGGTGGTGCGACAGGCAATTGTCCGCTTGCTGAAAGCCGCCCGTCACCTGCTCGATGCCGTCGAAGCGATGCCGCCAAACGTTCGTCAGGCCCTGGTGCACCCGCCACCTGCACGAGTAGGGGTTTGCTGCCCACCATTACCGCTACCTCAGCAGGCCAGAGAAGTCATTGCTTTTGCCGAACAATGGCTTCCCAAGTTTACCGACCCGCGCTTTTGGGTGAACGCAGATTTCGAGTATGATTTCTACTTCTACGTGGGGCAGTTGCTGCTGACTGTTTGGTACGAACTGACGAAAACGCTCGAGTGCTATCAGCGACTCAAAGAGCAAATCGAAGTCGATGTGCTTTTGGATCAGGCGGATAAGTGGCTGGGGAACGTAGCACTTCAGGACGCGGAAAGAGCCGCCCCGGTTGCCGACGAGACCACCAATCACGACACGCGACCAGCCGAGGTGAAGGAGTCCGTCCCGCACGGGACGCGGCAAGGCGGCGTGGGACGGAGCAAGCGCAGTACCGAAAAAGGCGAAGCCCGACTTAAGATCACCGCGGCCTTGTTCCACCATCATCAGTACGACGGCGACAGCGTCTTGAACGATGACCCCATCGGCGTCAATGAGCTCCATAGATTAGCCGGCGTATCCAAGGGGATGGTTTCGACATTCTTCAAAAAAGAGTTTTGCCCTCAGAACCAGAGCGATGGCCACGCCCGTTATCGCGCCCTCTGCCGTGATCGCCGGAGGTTAATTGCGTGGCTGAAAACGCTCGACCCCAACGAGAAAATCCGCGGCCATCAGCTTCTCAACAGCGACATCCCCTCACGCCCAGAAGACTGATCAACGGGCGTTTTCCCTGTTCACTATTCAATCGTTCAATTCCCCGTTCACTGTTCAATCGTTCAATTCCGTGTTCACTGTTCAATCGTTCAATACGAAATGTTGAACACCGGAACAATTTTCTTGTCCACGTAACCCCTTACAGATAAAGACGTTACGTCGCCACGTCGGGGGTGTTCCACGCTCCCATGTTGAACACTGCGGTCCTATGTAGAGGGCCGCACGGTGCAGCCCACAGACGTAAACCCCCTGAAACCCCAGGAGACGTAACGATGAACACGCCAGAACCCTTAGCCTACCGTCTTAAGGACGCGGCCCGAATCTTGGGGCTTTCCACCCGCACGGTGTGGCAACTAGCCCACGATGGTCAAATCCCGTGTGTACGTGTTGGCACGGGCCGACGAAAAACGCTCTTATTCCCTGCCGACGCCCTGAAGGCATGGCTCCTTGAACGGGCCAAAGAGGACCGCGCCGGCGACCCGGGCAACACCACCGAGGACGGCCTCAATGACCGTTGACGAGGTGGTTGCACTACTGGAGCGGCACGGATGCCACCCACGCCGGGCCGGCGCCGGCTGGGTGGCCCGTTGTCCAGCCCACGACGACCGCAAACCGAGTTTGTCGGTGTCGCCAGGCCGCGATGGACAAATCCTTGTGCATTGCTTCTCCGGATGCACACTGGAAAGCATCCTTGCCGCCTTGGGGCTGCGGTGGAGCGACCTTTTCCCGGATGATCCATTACGCCGGCGCGACTACCGCCCCAAGCGGACCTGGACCTTTACCTTACGATCTTCAGAACCGAAGACCGACCTCGTCCAGTATGTCGAATCTTGTCGGCTTCCCTCTGACCATCCGAGACTAGAAGCCATCGCCCGCGGCCTAGGGGTGTCGCCTGAAAGCTTGGTCCGACTCCGGACCGGCTGGGACCACGAGCGGCAAGCGGTGGCCTTCCCTATGTCGGACGCCCTGGGGCACATCGTCGGCATCCGGTTTCGTCGCCCTGATG
>Ga0116169_1003426_pt1 | contig 10573 bp, 10 predicted proteins | sample AD_UKC130_MetaG_FD_89796 | JGI IMG/M metagenome (GOLD analysis project Ga0116169, IMG submission 89796) | Active sludge microbial communities of municipal wastewater-treating anaerobic digesters from Canada - AD_UKC130_MetaG | ecosystem: Engineered > Bioreactor > Anaerobic > Digestate | place... | reverse complement strand
TGCTCCAGCGCGACCGCTGACATGGGCGGGTACGACAGCGGCGGCAATCCCACGTTCAGCGCGCCGACATTGCCGATCAGGGTGCGCGCATCGCCCCATGCCAGGTCCATCAGCGCAGCCGCAACACCTCCGGCCACCATGCCCACGATCAGGTACGGCGCCTTGGGCCAGCGGCGGCGTGTCAACACACCGGCCAGCACGGTGACGCAGGCCACGGCCGTCACCCAGGGGTTGATCTGCGTGATCTGCTCCCCCAGTGCCAGCAGGATGCGATAGACCGAACTGCCGCGTGCGATGTCGATGCCGAAGAAATTCTTGATCTGGCTGGCCGCAATGAGCACGGCAGCACCGGCCGTGAAGCCCAGCACGACCGCATGCGACACGAAATTGACCAGCGTGCCCAACCGCAGCAAGCCCATGCTCAGCTTGAAAACCCCCACCAGAAAGGTCAGCGTCAGCACCAGCGCGATGTACTCGCTGCTGCCCGGGCTCGCCAGCGGACTGATGGTGGCAAACACGACGATGGAGATCGCAGTCGTCGGCCCTGACACCAGGTGCCAGGACGAGCCCCACATGGCGGCCACGATGGCCGGCAGCATCGCCGCATACAGGCCATATTCCGGCGGCATGCCGGCAATGGTGGCAAACGCCACCGCCTGGGGCACCAGCACCAGGCCGCCGGTCAGGCCGGCGACCGCATCGGCGCGCAAGGTGACCCGATCCACCATGTGCCACCAGCGCAAGAATGGAAAGAGCTGGAGCAGCCAGGGGGCGGAGGAACGTCGGCGCATGGTCTCGGAGCGATTGTGGATGCGGATGCGCGGCCGGTCTGTTTCTGCGGAAACAGACCCTGGCCATCACGGCTCGAACCGATGATACGCGCGCGACCACTGCACGCAGAGCGGCAGCCGCCGCCCGGAATCAGGCTATCGGCGGTCGTCGCCGTCCGTCGCGCCTGGTGTCCCGTCGCTGGCGCCCGCGCATGCCAGGCCGCTTCAGAACTCGAAACCGCCCCGCCGCCGGATCTCTGCCGATGCCGGCCCGGTCAACATCGCCGCCAGGACGCGCGCCTGCTCAGGATGGCGGGCGCCGGTGCAGATGCCCAGCGTGTAGTCGGTGGCCAGCTCGAACTCTGCCGGCAGCATGGCAACCAGATCCACACCAGCGGTACCGTTGATCTCCGTCACCTGTGTGCATCCGATCAGCCCGGGCGCGTCACAGGCGGCCATCTCCCGCATCGCCGTCTCGCCGTTCGGGTATTGCCGCAGCACCGGCCCGAGCTCCTGGTCCAGGCCCAGCTTGCGCAGCACCGCCATGAAGTGCCGACCGGCCGTGGACTTCTCGGCGTCGGGAAAGTAGACGCCCTTGGCGCTGCGCAGGGCCGTGCGCAGTTCATCGGCATTGGCAAGCGCTCGCAGTGGCTCCCCACTGCGCAGGGCAATTCCGGTCCGCACCCGCCCCAGCGACTGCGCCGAACCCGCCACGACATGGCCGGAGCGGATCAGTTCGTCGATCAGCGGCGCCGTCAGGATCACCAGGTCGCAGGGCGCACCGGCCAGCAATTGGTCGCGCATCATGCCCACGGCGCTGAACGTGCCATCGATGCCGGCACCGGTTTCGCGCGTGAAGGCCTCCTGCATCGCCTTCACGAGGGCCGCAGCCGCGCCACCACTCAAGATATTCATTCTTTTCTCCATCGGATTGCTTGTTTCGAAAATCGGCGGGCTTGCAAGTCATCCGTCCGCCTGCGCCAGTGCCTGCTGCATCAGCCGCTCGGCTGTGAACGGCATGCTGCGCATCCGGATGCCGGTGGCGTCGGCAATCGCATTGGCGATGGCACCCGCCACCGGGCCGGCCGTGCACTCGCCGGCGCCCAGCGAAGCCTGGTCGGGGCGCTCCAGCAACGCGATCTGCACCTGTGGCACATCGCGGAACCGCAGGATGGGATAGCTTTCCCAGTCGGTGGACCGTATGCCGCTGGGGTCGAACTGCGCCGCCTCGCACAAGGTCCAGCTGGCGGCCTGAATGGCGCCGCCCTCCAGCTGGTTGCGCGCACCATCCGGATGTACGACCCGCCCCATGTCGGCGGCGATCCAGATCCGCTGCAGCCGGACCGCCGCCTGCACCACCAGCTCGACCACCACCGCGCAATAGGCTCCGGTGTTCTTGTAGCGCGCATAGGCCAGGCCGCGGCCCCAGCCCTCGGTCGCCGGGCGCGACCCGCCCCAGTCTGCCAAGCGCGCCACCTGGGTGAGGACAGCCACAGCGCGTTCGTCCTCGGCACGCTGCAGCTGCGCGAGGCGAAAGGCCAGCGGGTCCATCGACTGCCGCGCGGCGATCTCGTCCATGAACGACTCGGCCGCAAACACATTGGCATGGGCGCCCAGCGCCCGCAAGGCGGAGACCCGCAGCGGCATCGCCAGCACGCGGTGGTTCAGCACCCGCAGCAACGCAATATCGTAGGGCGGCACCGCATTGCGCTGCGACCCGCCACCGACGGCCAATGCCGCATTGACGGCCAGCGGAACCGGGAATGGCGACGCAGTCTGCCAGGCGCCCAGCAGCGACGGTGTCGTGCCACGTCCGGGCCGGGTGCCATGCCCCTGACTCCACACGTCCTGCTGCCACGACTGCAGCACCCCATCGGGCCCGACACGGGCCTCGATCGCCACCGCCATGGCCGGCCCCATCGGCGCCTGGCCCATCTCGTCGGCACGCGACCACAGGGCGCGCACCGGCCGTCCGAGAGCCGCACGGGCCAGCCAGGCCGCATCGAAGGCCACGTCGTCGGCGCCGTTGTGGCCGTAACAGCCGGCACCTTCGGCGTGCGACACCTGCACCTGCGCCTCTCGCACACCAAAGGCCAGCGCCAAATCACGCCGCAGATTGAAGATGCCCTGGCTGTGGCTCCAGACGGCCAGATCCTGCCCATCGCCGGTCCACTGCCCGATCGCACAACACAGCCCGACCGAGGCATGCTGCAGATAGGCGCGGTCATATTCGGCGCGGTACAAGGTTCCGCGCTCCGTTCCATCGGAGACGCCGCCATCGGCGCGCTCCAGCACCACGCTGGTCTCCAGCGGTTGCGACTTCAGCCACGCGACCACGCCGTCCGCTGTCGGCACGTCGGCACGCCCCGACCACAGGCCGTCCGACGCCTCGGCTCTGGCCACCTGCCGCGCGGCCTGCGCCAGTGCGTACTCCGACAGTGCGATGACGCCGATCAGCACGCCGTCGCACGGCACGGCCAGGATCCCGTCACTGGTGCGCAGCCGCTCGACCAGCCGCTGCGCCGCGGTCGGGTCCAGTTCCGCCGTCAGCGTGCGTGGACGAAACACCCGGCCATGGCACATGCCTGGCAGCTCCATGTCCTGGATGAACGTGAACTCGCCAAACACCTTGGCCGCAATGTCCGGGCGCTGGCTGTCGCGATGGCATGCGGCTGCATCCTGCGCCATGCGGCCATGGGCGGGATCGATGGCCCCGGCCAGCATCTGCGCGTCGACCAGGGCAGCATAGTCCACAGCAAGCCCCTGCCCGTCGACGCGAAACACACCTTCGGCCAAAGTGACGGCGCCCGGCGCCACGCCATGGCGCAGCGCCAGTGTGTGGCGGCAGGTCTCGCGCATGTGGGCCGCCGCGCAGCGCAGCGCGGCGCCGGAATGCTGCACCGACAGGCTGCCCGAGGTGACGGCCTCGTCCGGGCTGCAGCTGGTGCTGGCGGGCTGCATCTCGATGCGCTGCGGCGGCAGGCACAGTTCCTCGGCAACGATCAGGCGCAGCGCATGCGAGATGCCCTGACCGATGTCGACCTTGCCCGAGTACGCACGCACCCCGCCATCGGTCCCGATATCCAGCCATTGGCCCAGCCGCGGGTGGGCCTTGACCGCGTCCGGCAATGAAGCAGGATCCATCGGCACCCTCTCAGCCGGCGGCACGCGCAACGGCCTGCACCACGCGGTTGTGAATGCCGCAGCGGCACAGGTTGTCGTCGAGCGCCCGCCGGATATCGTCTTGCGAAGGATGCGGATTGCGCCTGAGCAAGGCCGCTGCCGTCATGATCATGCCGCTGGTACAGAAGCCGCACTGCATCGCCTGCACCTCGATGAAGGCCGTCTGCAGCGGATGCGGCGCCGCGCGCGTGCCCAGGCCTTCGAGCGTGGTGACATGCTGGCCGGCGACGGCCTCCATCGGGGTGTCGCAGGCCGCAACGGCGCGGTCGCCGAGCAGGACCTTGCAGGCGCCGCACTGTCCGAGTCCGCATCCCAGGCGCGTGGCCTTGAGGCCGCAGCTGCTGCGCAGGCAGTCGAGCAAGGACTGGTCCGGCGGCGCCTGAACCGTCACGCCCTTCCCGTTCAGATGAAAACTGATCGCCTGCGCCATGCTCAGCGCATCAATCCGGCTTGATGTTGGCCGCCTTCACGATCGTCGCCCACTTGGCGATGTCGGCCGTCAGGTACTGGTCGAATTCGCCTGGCGACATCGACATCGGAACCGCACCCTGCTTGGCCCACAAGGCCTTCACGTCCGGCTGCGCCACGATCTTGCGTACGGCCGTATTCAGCCGATTGACCACGTCGGTGGGCGTACCCTTGGGTGCCATCAGGCCGAGCCAGATCGTGGCCTCGTATTTGGGCACGCCCGCCTCTGCAACCGTGGGCATGTCCGGCAGGTTGGCCGAACGCGTCAGGCCGGTGCTGGCGAGCGCGCGCACCTTGCCCTGGCGCGAATAGTCGGCCATCGTGGTCTCGGCGTCGAACATCACATCGACCTGGCCGCCCAGGATGTCGGTTCGTGCGCCGGAACTGCCTTTGTAGGGCACATGGGTCATGTCGATGCCGGCCATGTACTTGAACAGCTCACCGGCCATGTGGTAAGGCGTGCCATTGCCGGACGAGGCGTAGTTGAGCTTGCCCGGATGGGCCTTGGCGTACTGGATCAGTTCGCCCACGCTCTTGATCTGCACCGCCGGATGGACGACCAGCAGCAGCCCGGAGGAGTTCACCGGCGCAATCGCGGTGAAGTCCTTCATCAGCGCGAACGGCTTGTTGTTCAGCAGCGATTCGTTCACCGTGTGGGTGTTGGACATCATCAGCAGGGTGTAGCCGTCAGCCGGGGACTTGGCCACCACGTCGGTGCCGATCACCGAACCGGCGCCGGGTTTGTTGTCGATGATGAAAGACTGCTTGAGCTCGTCCTGCAAGCGCTGCGCGATGAAGCGCGCGTAGTTGTCGGCGGGGCCGCCGGCGGCAAAGGGCACGACGATCCTGACCGTGCGGTTGGGATAGTCCTGCGCAAAGGCCCCGCCGGCGGCGAGGCAAGCGGTGGCCAATGCGATGGTGAGCTTGAGGAATCCGAAGGTCTTTTTCATGGGGGCTGTCTCCTGGGGTGAAATGGACTTCGCGTCCACGAATGCGATGGATGGGTTCAATCGACCTTGCCGATGCGTTGCACCAGTGCGGCCATACCCTTGGCATCGTCTTGCACGAAGCGGTCGAACTCGGGTGCGTCCTGGAACTGGAAGGCGGTTCCCGCTCCAGCCAGCGCCGCCACGGCGCGCGGATCCTGGGCCGCAAAGCGTGCCGCCTGGCGCAAGGCCTCGACGGCATTGGCAGGCGTGTCAGCCGGCACGAACAGGCCGGCCCACTGCGAGTACTGCACGCCGACACCGAGCTCCTTCAGGCTGGGAACATCCGGCATCACCGCCAGGCGGCCATCGCCCCAATGCGCAAGGGCACGCAGCTTGCCGCCCTTGATGTGCTGCAGCACGCTGGCGGGGCCCGTGGACAGCGCATCGACGTTGCCGGCCAGCAGGGCCAGCACGGCGGGGCCGGCGCCGGTGTAGGGCACATGCAGCATGAAGCTGGAGGTTGCGACCTTCAGTTGCTCCATCGGCACATGCATGGTGCCGTAATTGCCGCTGGAGCCGAACGTCACCTTGCCCGGGTTCGCCTTGACATAGGCCATGAACTCGGCATAGGTCTTCCACGGGCTGTCGGCGCGCACGACCAGCACGGTGGGATCGGCCGTGAAGCGGGCGATCGGCTTGAGCTGGTCGACCCGGAACATCTGCGACCGGTTCAGGATCTTGTCTGCCTCAGGCAACACGACCAGCGATGACAAGGCCATCAGCACGGTGTAGCCGTCGGGCTTGGCCTTGGCCACATAGGCCATGCCGATGCCGCCACCGGCGCCGGCGCGGTTCTCCACCACCATGGGTTGCTTGAGTTGGCGCGCCATTGCTTCGGCGACCGGTCGCCCCACGGTGTCGGCCACGCCGCCAGGCGGGAATGGCACGACCATGGTGACCGGGCGGCTCGGATAGGCATCCTGGGCCATGGCCGGTGTCGCCATGCAGGCGGCCAGCAACAGCCCCAGCATGCAAGGCAGTTTGCGTAGAAATGTCATGGTTGTCTCCTTGTCGTTGGAAAGTGGGGCCCGCCCCGGCCTCTCGCAAAGGCGGCCGGTGGCGCAGGTGTCAGACGAATCGGTTCTCGATGGCGCCGATGCCGTCGATTTCGATGCGGATCACGTCGCCCTGCTGGATGTAGCGCGGTGGCGTCAGGCCCATGCCGACGCCGGCAGGCGTTCCGGTGGCGATCACATCGCCCGGGTACAGGGTGATACCGCGCGAGATGGTTTCGATCAGCGTGGGGATGTCGAAGATCATGTTCTCGGTCGGACCGTCCTGGCGCAATTCGCCATTGACCCAGCAGCGCACGCGCGTACGGGTACCGTCGAGCTCGTCCGCCGTGACGATCCACGGTCCCATGGGGCAGAAGGTATCGAACGACTTGCCCATGTCCCACTGCTGGTGGCGCATCTGCACGTCGCGCGCGGTGACGTCGTTGACCACGGTGTAGCCGAAGACATGGCGCATCGCGTCTGCACGCGCAATGTTCTTGCCGCCGGTCCCGATGACCACGGCAAGCTCAGCCTCGTAATCGATCTGCGCCGAGATGGCGGGATCCGGCAGATGCACGTCATCCACCGGACCGATCACGCATTCAGGCACCTTGGTGAACACGATGGGCCAGGCCTGCGGGTCGGCGCTGTTGTTCTTGAAGACCGACGCCGCCAGCTCCTTGGCGTGGGCGTGGTAGTTGCGCCCCACACACCACAGATTGCGCCGCTGCGCGGGCAATGGCGCCTCCAGACGGACCGCGTCCAGTGCAATGGCCTGCTCGGCCAGGGCCGGCAGGGACTCACCCCGGGCCAGGGCCTCGATCAGCGGCAAGGCGCCGCGACGGGCCGCGCCGGCGTCGAGCTTGAAGGGGGTGACCTGGGTTCCATCGCTGGAAACCTGACCGACGAAACGTTCCGCGTTCCGGATGAATGTCGCAATGCGCAAGCGAGTCTCCTGTGTTGCGGCGGCGCGTTGCCACCGAAGTCCATTTGGTTGCAATTGGTATTTTTCCAAACCATTAAATACCAAAGAGCGCAATGATAGGCAAATATCGGCGGCAGTCAACCCGCGTTACAACTTGGTGATTTGCGGGTGGTCCTCGCGGCCAGTGCGGGTTGCGCAGCGCGATGATCCCCGGCCTGCTCGATTGGTATGATTTGGTTGAATCTGCCAACTCCGCCGTGAACACCATGGACACCACCTACACCCTTCGCGACACCATCATCGACAACGTGCGATCGGGCCAATGGCGTGCCGGCGAACGCTTGCCGACCGAGCGCGCATTCGCCGAACAGTTCGCGCTCAGCCGCACCACGGTGCGCAAGGTGCTGCAGGAATTCAAGGACCAGGGGCTGGTCAGCCAGACCGTGGGCAGCGGCACCTACGTGACGGAACAGGCCGCGTCCATCGTGCAGGCCTGGGCCGCAGAGGCGCCACCCACACAGGTCAGCCCGGCCGTGCTGATGGAGGCACGCCTGGCCCTGGAGCCCGCCATCATCGACATGGTGATCGGCAATGCGACGACGGCCGACTTCGAGCAGATGGAGATCTGCTGCGCAAAGGCGGAGGCCGCCGGCAGCGTCGAAGAGTTCGAGGTCTGGGACGGCAAGCTGCACGAGGTCATTGCCCAGGCTGCGCACAACGCCTTTGTCGCCAATGTGTTCCAGCTGATGAACGCGGCACGTGCGCAAGGCGAGTGGGGCATGCTCAAGAAGCGCAGCCTGACACCGGAGCGGCGCCTGGCCTACCAGGTCGAACACCGCGAACTGGTGCGCGCCCTCAAGAGCCGCGACCCGGCGCAGGCCCGGGAACTGGCGGTGGCACACCTGCTGCATGTGCGGCGCAACCTGCTGAACTATTGAAGCCAATGACGCCGAGTGGCCGGGGCCGTGTGTGACGCATCCCTGCACGAAGCACAATTGCCCGTAAGCGCCAACCCACCCAAGCTTTCAAAAGCAAAAGCAAACGATGCATTCGATTCAGCTGCCTTCGCGCAAAACGACCTTTCCGTCAGGCTTCATGCCGCTGGAAGGAAGCCGGCGCGATTGTGAGGACTGCGGCAAAGGTGAAAAAGTCGGCTTCCAGTTCGATTACGCCTATCAGCCCATCGTCGACCTGCGGACCGCCCAGGTCTTTGCACACGAAGCCCTGGTCCGGGGCCCTGCGGGTGAAAGCGCGGCATCCGTGCTGGCGCAAGTCAACGAAAGGAATCGGTACCGATTCGACCAGGCCTGCCGAGTCAAGGCCATCAAGGGCGCAGCCGCGCTCGGCATCCGGGAGCGCCTGTCCATCAACTTCCTGCCCAACGCGATCTACAAGCCGGAACTCTGCATACGCACGACGCTGCAGGCCGCGCAGACCTTCGGATTCCCGCTGGAGCGCATCATCTTCGAGGTGACCGAGGGTGAGCGCGTCGAGGATGGCCCCTGGTTTGCGCAAATCCTGCGCGAGTACCAGCAGTGCGGATTCAAGACCGCCATCGACGATTTCGGCGCCGGCTATGCGGGCCTGAAGCTGCTGGCGGAATTCCAGCCCGACATGATCAAGATCGACATGGACCTGGTGCGCAACATCGAACAAAGCCGCGCCAGGCAGGCCATCGTGAAAAGCCTGGTCGCGCTGTGTGCCGACATGCAGATAGAGGTGATCGCCGAGGGCATCGAGACGGTGGCGGAACGCGATTGCCTGAGCGACGCCGGCATCCACCTGATGCAGGGCTATCTGTTCGCGAAGCCGGCATTCCAGTCGATTGCTGCGGTGTCGTCCACGGCCCTGAAGAGGGCTTGACCTGCGCCGAGGGCGCGCCCTTCAACCGGGGCGGCACCGCCTCTTTGCAACCGCCATTGAAAAAGCCCGCAAGAATCACAGTTCCTGCGGGCTCTGGGTGTCTGGTGGCGCTTCACTCACTTGAAATATGGCGTGGAAGCCGCATGAATGCTCACATTCACCAGACCGAAGTCCACAAGTTACCCGGAAAGTTACCCGGTCTAGTTTCCTGTTACCTGGTCATTCAATGGCGCGACCGAAATGCTCCCATCCCTGCGCGTTGCCTTACTGGGCCAGCAATCGCGTCCGACCGCCTAGGGCTAGTATTTTGGGAACCAGATTTCCGCGCGGCCCGCTGCCATCGAAGACTTCATCTGTTTCAAGGTATGAAGGCCTCAATGACCAAGTTCTCAACGGCTTCAAAGTGCCTCGTGTTCGCGGTCATCAGCGTGGCACCATGCACGATCGCCGTGGCTCCGATGAGCGCATCGGCCAGCCGCATTCCATGTGACAGGGCGAGCGAATCGACCAGTTCTGCCGCACGCTCCGAAATGGCCGGCGTGACTTGAAGCACATCGGTGTTGCGCGCAGCCAGCCCCTTCTTCAGCCGCGCCAGTTCGGCTTTGTTGCGACAGCCCTGGGCCAGCTCCATGTAGGTGACCACCGAGATGCGCCAAGTGCTGATCTGTCCCAGCCGCTGTGCAGCGCCCACGTGGCCGCGTGTGAGCCAAATCAGCACGTCCGAGTCAATCAGCACCGGTAGGGCTGGACTCACGGTTCGTTGCGCGTGCCGTTGCGGTCAAAACGGGGCGCACGGATATGTCGCACGTAGGCAGCCACATCGGCCATGTCCTCGCGGTCACGCCACATTCCGAACAATGGATCGTCGGTCACGAACTCTTCATTCGGAACGGTGGTCTGCGTTGCCTCCTGCTCGATGCGCACCGTTACATGCGCGCCCGGGGATTGCACCAACCTGGCACGCCAAGCCGACGGCAACTCGGCCACAGGCACATGTTCGATTACGATCGCGTTCACTTGAACCTCCTTCGGCGCCACCACAGGCACCTGCACGTATTGATTCGACTCCACTGCCAAGAATTTACCCGCGGCACGCTACAAAAGGAGAAGTGCAGCCGACGGGAATGGGGGCAAGCCGAATCGGCGTCACCCGGGCAAACAATTGTAGGCGTCTTGCCTCGTGTCTTTGATGCTTGGTGATCCTCCTGCGGCTCCCGAAACCTGCGGCGTTTCGATGGGGACACTGAAACCCGCGTCATTGCTGGTGTCCCCGTTGTCCCCACTTGTCCCCGCATGTTTTCAGCAAGTTGCATGAGGGTCCAGAAATCGAGCTTCAATCGGCGTCGGCCCACTTGTTCGTGAAGACGTACACCCGCGCCG
>Ga0116169_1003420_pt1 | contig 10587 bp, 8 predicted proteins | sample AD_UKC130_MetaG_FD_89796 | JGI IMG/M metagenome (GOLD analysis project Ga0116169, IMG submission 89796) | Active sludge microbial communities of municipal wastewater-treating anaerobic digesters from Canada - AD_UKC130_MetaG | ecosystem: Engineered > Bioreactor > Anaerobic > Digestate | place... | reverse complement strand
GTTCAGTGCGCCGCGTTCGCACAGCGCGACGGCGCATCGCCGGCGCTGATTGCGGCGGCCTACCTCCACGACATCGGCCACCTGCTGCACGACCTGCCGCAGGACATTGCCGACAGCGGCGTCGACACCCAGCATGAATCCACCGGATCGGCCTGGCTGTCCCAGTATTTCGGCCCGGAACTGACCGAACCGGTGCGCATGCATGTGGCGGCCAAGCGTTATCTGGCCGCGACCGAGGAAGGCTACTTCGACCTGTTGTCGGACGCCTCGAAGCTGTCATTGAAATTGCAGGGCGGCCCGATGACACCGGAACAGGCCGAGGCGTTCGAAGCCGAACCTTTCTTTGCCGATGCCTTGCGGCTGCGGCGCTGGGACGAAGAGGGCAAGATCGAGAATTACCAGGGGCCCAGCCCGGCGCACTTCGAAGCCATCGCGAAAACCTGCCTGCGCGCCTGATGCCGGCCTGACAGACCTGTGCTTGCGACGGATCATGGCATGCGGGCCGCGGCTCTGGCACCATGAACCCATGCCCATCGCACCTCCTGCCGAACGGCCGCCGCTCATCCAGGCCTTGTTGCAGCCCACCCGCCACCGGCCGGGCACTGACACCGTCACGCTGGTCGAGACCCATATCTCCTGGATATTGCTGGCAGGCGCGTTCGCCTACAAGATCAAGAAGCCGCTCAAACTGCCATTCCTGGACTTCAGCACACTGGCGCTGCGCAAGCAGTGCTGCGACGACGAGCTGCGGCTGAACCGGCGCTTTGCGCCTGACATCTATCTGGACGTCGTCCCCATCACGGGCGAGCCCCTTGACCCGCATCTGGGTGGGCCCGGCCTCGCCATCGAGCATGCGGTGCGCATGCGCCGCTTCGATGAACACGGCCGGCTCGACCGGGTCTGCGCACGCGGCGCACTGACGGCCGACCACCTGAACGACCTGGCCGACACGCTGGTCGCGTTTCATGCCGCTGCGGCGGTGGCGCCACTGGAGACCCGTTTCGGATCCCCGGAACACATTCTTGCGCCTGCCCTCGACAATTTCCGGGACCTGGCGCAACTGCTGCCGGACGCCCGGCTGCAGCTGCGCCTGGCCGCCCTGCGCGACTGGACCGACGCCGAACACCGGCGGCTCACGCCGCTGATGCGCGAACGCAAGGCGAGCGGGCAGATCCGCGAATGCCATGGCGATCTGCACCTGGCCAACATGGTGCTGCTGGACGGGCATGTGCGCATGTTCGACTGCCTGGAGTTCAACGAAGACCTGCGCTGGCTCGACACGGCCAACGAGATCGCTTTCACCTATGTCGATCTGCTCGACCACGGGAAGGCCGACCTGGCCAATGGATTTGTCGACGCGGTGCTCAGCCGCAGCGGCGACTACGCGGCCGTCCCTCTGCTGCGCTTCTACGCGGTGTACCGTGCCCTGGTTCGCGCCAAGGTGGCGGCCATCCGGCACGGACAGACGCAGGGCATGGACGAGACCCACGCAGCAGAGGTCTGCATCGCGCAGGCGGAGCGACTGGCCGCGCCCGTGGCGCCGCGCCTGGTGATCACGCATGGTCTGTCCGGTTGCGGAAAGACCGTCGCCGCGCGCCAATGGCTGCAGGCCGACCCCCACGCGCGCAGCCTGCGCCTGCGATCGGATGTCGAACGCAAACGCCTGTTCGGCCTGGCGCCCTCGCAGCGCAGCGGGTCGGACACGGACGCCGGCATCTACACACCCGACGCGCATGCCCGCACCTACCAGCGTCTGGCCGAGCTGGCCAGCGCGGCATTGCAGGCCGGCTGGTCGGTGGTGGTGGATGCCGCATTCCTGCAACGCCGGGAGCGCGACATGTTCCGTGCACTGGCAGGGCTGCGCAGCGTGCCGTTTTCCATCCTCGCGCCGCAGGCCGACGTCGCGGTGCTGCGCGAGCGCATCCTGGACCGACAACGTGCTGGCCAGGACGCGTCCGAGGCCACGATCGCGGTACTGGAGCGCCAGTTGCAACGGATCGAACCACTCGGTGACGACGAGGCCGCGCTGCGGCTGGAGCTGCCGCAGCACTGAGCCGTCCGACATGACCGGTCGGCGGCGTCGCGGCGACCCTTATTGCGGCTTGATGCCGGCCACCTTGATCACCCGGGTCCAGGTATTGATCTCCGACTGCATGAAGGCCGCGTAGGGCTTGGCGCCCTGGGGCGGGATCACGAAGCCGACCGAACCCATGCGCTGCTTGATGGCATCGGACTGCATGATCTGCACCATGGCCGCCTCGAGCTTGTCGACGATCGGCTGCGGTGTCCCCTTGATCGCAGACAGCCCCGACCATGACAAGGCTTCAAAGCCCTTGTAGCCGGATTCGGCAATCGTCGGCACATCGGGGTACAGCGGATTGCGCTGCGCACTGCTGACCGCCAGCGCCCGCATCTTGCCGGCCTTCACGTGCTGCAGCGCCGCGTCCTGGTTGATGAACATCATCGGGATCGTGCCACCGAGCAGGTCGCTGAGCATCGGGCCGCCCCCACGGTACGGAATGCCGGTCATGTAGATGCCGGCCGTCTGCTTGAACAGCTCCATCGCCATATGGCCCGACGCGGCATGGGTGTAGCCGTAGTCGAGCTTGCCGGGATTGGCCTTGGCAAAATCCACCACGTCCTTGACCGTCTTGAACGGGGTTCCCGGATGCACCACCAGCACGTTCGGGCCGGAATGGACCTGGGTGATGGGAATGAAGTCGGTCATCGAGTTGTACTTCAGGTTCGGGTCGAGGCCGTGCGCGACCGCGTTCTGGCCGACACCGGTCTGCACCAGCGTATAGCCGTCCGGCGCCATCTTGGCTGCGCGCTCGGTACCGACGATGCCGCCGGCACCGCCGATGTTCTCGATGACGAAGGGCTGCTTGAAATGCTTGCCAAGCTCTTCGGCAATCATCCGGCCCATGACGTCACTGGTACCGCCAGGCGGGAAGGTCACGATGATCTTGACCGGCCTGTTCGGATAGTCGGCCTGCGCGAGCGCCGCCAGGGGCGCGGCCGTGCCAAGTGCCAGGCCCAGCGCGAGGGCCATGATCTGTCTGCGTTTCATCTGTCTGTCTCCTGATGGTGGGGGCTGAGAACGGGATCGGGAACGGGAATACGTTGCGGTGGACGCGGGCGGCGTGCAACCGGCCTCGGCGCGCTGCTGCGCACCGTGAAAATCGGGGTCGGCATGAAGTTCGGTGGGTGGGGTGACTCAGGTCACCGGTGCCGGATTGAACAGCACCAGCGCGTTGTGCAGCTTCCAGTGCTCGGCCCAGGTCTTCTTGCCACTGGCAACGGCGAGCATCATGTGGAACAGCTCCCAGCCCATCTGCTCGATCGTCATCTCGCCGGTGGCGATGCGACCGGCGTCCAGATCCATCAGGTCGTGCCAGCGTCGCGCCAGGTCGCTGCGCGTCGCAACCTTGATCACCGGCACCTCGGCCAGGCCATAGGGCGTGCCGCGGCCGGTGGTGAACACATGCACGTTGATGCCGGCCGCCAGCTGCAGCGTGCCGCAGATGAAGTCGCTGGCCGGCGTGGCCGCATACAACAGGCCCTTCTGCAGCGCCCGTTCACCCGGTGGCACCACGCCCATGATCGGCGCGGTGCCGGACTTGATGATCGAACCCATCGCCTTCTCGACGATGTTCGACAAACCCCCGGCCTTGTTGCCGGGCGTGGTGTTGGCGCTGCGGTCGACCTTGCCGCGCTCCAGGTAGCTGTCGTACCACGCCATCTCGCGCACCATGGCCTCGGCCACCTCCGGCGTGGCGGCGCGGGCCGTCAGCTGGTCGATGCCATCGCGCACCTCGGTGACCTCGGAGAACATCACGGTGGCGCCGGCGCGCACCAGCAGGTCGGTGGCAAAACCCACCGCCGGATTGGCGGTCACGCCCGAGAACGCATCGCTGCCACCGCACTGCACCCCCACCACCAGGCTGGACGCCGGACAGGGCTCACGGCGGCGCTGGTTCAGCCGCTCCAGATGCACGCGCGCCTGGCGCAGGATGGAATCGATCATCGACATGAAGCCGACATGGCCGGCATCCTGCAGACAGACCACGTCGAGCTTTTCCTGCGCCTGCGCGTCGCGCTGGTCGCTGATGGGAATCACCCCCGGCGGCAACAGGCGTTCGGGCTGCAGCTTTTCGCAGCCCAGGCTGACGACCATGACCTCGCCGCCGAAGTTCGGGTTCAGGCTGATGTTGCGCAGCGTGCGGATCGGGATCACGGCGTCGGGCGCATCGATGGCCACGCCGCAGCCATAGCTGTGTTCGAGGCCGACCACATCGTCGACATGCGGATACTGCGGCAGCAACTCGTCCTTGATGCGCTTGACGGCGAATTCCACGACGCCGGCGACGCACTGCACCGTGGTCGTGATGGCCAGGATGTTGCGGCTGCCCACCGAACCGTCGGCATTGCGGTAGCCATCGAAGGTATACCCCTCCAGCGGTGGCAGCGGTGCCGGCTTCTCGGTCGCCATCGGCAGGCCGACCAGCGATCGGGCCTGCGGCATCTGCAGCAGCCGTTCGTGGACCCAGCTACCCGCAGGAATGTCGCGTATCGCCGTGCCGATGACGACGTTGTAGCGTCGCACCGATTCGCCGGCGGCGATATCCACCAGGCTGACCTTGTGGCCCTGCGGAACCTTGTCCAGCAGCACCAGTCCATCCGCGAACACCGTGCCGGCCGGCAAACCGCCGTCATTGGCGACGATGGCCACGTTATCAGCCGCGTGCATGGCAATACGGTGCGGTTGAAGCGACTTGGTTTCAGACATGGCCAGAACGGATGGGGTGAAAGAGAAAAGTGGCCGCGGCGCCGCAGGCTTGCCCTGCGGTCGCCACGGCGGCAAGCTCAGGCCAGCGTATACGCGGTCTTGACCGTGGTGAAGAACTCCTGCGCATAACGGCCTTGCTCGCGCGCGCCGTAACTCGAACCCTTGCGACCGCCGAAGGGCACGTGGTAGTCGACGCCCGCCGTCGGCAGGTTGACCATCACCATGCCGGCCTGGCTGTGGCGCTTGAAATGCGTGGCGTATTTCAGCGAGGTCGTGGCGATGCCTGCCGACAGTCCGAACGGCGTGTTGTTGGCCTCGGCCAGCGCAGCGTCATAGTCCTTGACGCGGATGATGCTGGCCACCGGTCCGAACACTTCTTCGCGGTTGATGCGCATGTCGGCGCTGGTGTCGGTGAACAATGCCGGCGCCATGTAGAAGCCCTCGGTGTCACGCTTGAGCGATTCGCCGCCACACAGCAGCTTGGCACCTTCCTTCTGCGCGATCGCGACATAGTCGAAGTCCTGGGCGAGTTGCGACTTCGAGGACACCGGACCGATGTCGATGCCGGCCTGCAGGGCATCGCCGACCTTGAGCGCGGCCATGCGCTTTTGCATGGCGTCGATGAACTTCGGATAAATGCCTTCGGTCACGATCAGCCGGCTCGATGCCGTGCAACGCTGGCCGGTGGAGAAAAACGCGCTTTGCACGCACAGTTCGACCGCCTGACCCAGGTCCGCATCGTCGAGCACGACCTGCGGGTTCTTGCCGCCCATCTCGAGCTGCACCTTTTTCAGGTTGACGGCACATTGCTGGGCGATGCGCCCACCGACCTGCTGCGAGCCGGTGAAGCTGACGGCGTCGATGCCCGGGTGGTTGACCAGCACGTCACCGACCACGCTGCCGCGGCCCATGACCAGGTTGAACACGCCGGCAGGAATGCCGCTGCGGCTGATGATGTCGGCCAGCGCCCAGGCGCAGCCGGGCACGAGGTCGGCCGGCTTGAGCACGACGCAATTGCCATAGGCCAGGGCCGGGGCCACCTTCCAGGCGGGAATGGCGATCGGAAAGTTCCACGGCGTGATCAGGCCGATCACCCCCAGCGGCTCGCGCGTGACCTCGACACCGATGCCCGGACGCACCGAAGCCACGGTTTCACCGGCCAGGCGCAGGCATTCGCCGGCGAAGAACTTGAAGATGTTGCCGGCCCGCGCGGCCTCGCCGATGCCTTCGGCGCGGGTCTTGCCTTCCTCGCGCGCCAGCAGTGTGCCGAGTTCCTCGCGCCGGGCCAGGATCTCGTTGCCGATCTTGTCCAGGGCATCGGAGCGGGCCTGGATGCCCGAGGTCGACCAGGCCGGGAACGCCGCGCGCGCAGCCTGCACCGCAGCATCCATCTGCCCGGCATTGGCCTGCGTGTAGTGGCCCAGCACATCCCCCGTGTTGGACGGATTGACATTCGGGCTGTAGCTGTCGCCTGCGACCCATTGGCCGTTGATGAGGTTGTCGTGTTGCTGCGTCGCCATGGTGATTTGCCTTGTAATGTTTCGAGGTGAAAAAATCGGAGAGGATTTCGATGTTATGCGCAGTCCGGGTTCAGCGCCACCGCGCGGCCCTGTGCGGAGGAGGCGATGATGGCCTCGATGACCGTATGCACGGCCAGCGCGCTGCGGCCTGTCACCGCGGGCGGCCGGCCATCGCGTACGGCGTCCAGAAAGTCCCGGATCACGGCCCGGTGCGGACCATGGTCGAAGGCCATCGGGTCGGCGCCGCCGCCGGTTCCGCTGTCCGCACCCACGGTCTCGGTGCGGCCATCCATGAAGCTCAGCTGCAGGCGTCCGGATTCCAGCGTCGCCGTGCCACCGGTCGCGTTGATCTCGATGCGTTCCGGATACCCTGGGCTGGCTGCGGTCGTGGCCTGAACCACTGCCACGGCGCCGCCCGGATAGTGCAGCAAGGCACTGGCCGTGTCTTCGCATTGCATCCGGTGCACTGCGCTGGTCGACACGGACCCGGTGACGCGCTGCGGCAGACCGATCAGGTCCAGCAGCAGGTCCAGCGTGTGGATGGCCTGCGTCATCAGCACGCCACCGCCATCCCGGGCCAGAGTGCCACGACCCGGTACGTCGTAATACGACTGCGGTCGCCACCAGCGTACGCTGGCGCTGGCGCTGGTGAGCGGGCCCAGTTCGCCACTGCGCAGCAACTGCCGCAGCCGGGTTGCCGCCTCGCGCAGCCGGTACTGAAACATCACCGCCAGCTGGACGCCGGCTTCCTCGCAACACGCGACGAGTGCGCGGGCGCGCGGCAGATCGAGTTCGAGCGGCTTTTCGACCAGCACATGCTTGCCGGCGGCCGCCACCTGCCGCACGACCTCCAGATGTGCCGCCGGTGGCGTCAGCACCAGTACGGCACGCACCCGCGGGTCCTGCAGGATGTCGTCCAGCCGCGTGGTGCGCCGGACACCATCGGGCAGGGGCACCGCCGCCAGACGCTGCGCGTCACGGGCGCAGACCCAGGTCAGCGGGTATTCGGCGCCCAGGTCCTGCAGCGATCGCAGGTGCGGCGCCGAACCCATGCCGGCACCCACGACCGCGACATCGAAAACCGGCCTTGTTGCCACGTCCGAGTCGGTGCTGGTTACTGCGGGCCGAGCGTCTTGATCAACGCGGCCAGTTGTTCCATCTCGGCCGGCTTGAGGTCCGTCAAGGGGGCGCGCACCGGACCTGCGTCGTGGCCGACGATCTTCGCGCCGGCCTTGACGATGCTCACGGCGTAGCCAGGCATGCGATTGCGGATGGTCAGATACGGCATGAAGAAATCATGCAGCAGACGGTGCTGTGTCGCCGTGTCGTCATTGGCAACGGCGTTGTAGAAGTCCACCGCGGTCTTGGGGATGAAGTTGAACACGGCCGATGAATAGACCGGTGTTCCCAGCGCCTTGTAGGCCGCCGCATACACCTCGGCGGTCGGCAGACCGCCCAGATACGCGAAACGGTCGCCCATGCGCTGGTAGATCGAGACCATGGTCTCGATCTCGCCGACGCCGTCCTTGAAACCGATCAGGTTGGGGCAGCGGTCGGCCAGGATGGCGAGCGACTCGGGCGTGAGCTTGCAGACGTTGCGGTTGTAGACGATGACACCGAACTTGACGCTCTTGCACACCGCTTCCACATGGTTGATCAGGCCTTCCTGGCCGGCTTCGGTCAGGTAGTGCGGCAGCAGCAGGATGCCATGGGCCCCCAGGCGTTCCGCTTCCTGTGCACATGCGATGGCGAAACGGGTCGGGCCGCCAGCACCGGCAATGATGGGCACCTTGCCGCGGCAGGTGTCGACCGCGGTCTTGATGATGGAGGGGTACTCGTCACCGGTGAGCGAGAAGAACTCACCGGTGCCGCCGGCGGCAAACAGCGCGGTTGCTCCATAGGGTGCCAGCCATTCGAGGCGTTCGATGTAGGTCTTGGGCCGGAAGTCGCCCTGTTCGTCGAAGTCGGTCAGCGGAAAGGACAACAGGCCGGAGCTGATGATGGTCTTGAGGTCTTGTGGGTTCATCATGGTCAATGGTAGGTAGGTGGAGGAAATGGCGCAGCGCGCCAGGCTGAATCTGTCAGTCGAGCTTGATGTTGGCCGCAGCAACCACCTGCGCCCAGCGGCTGCGTTCGCGGTTGAAGAACTGGTCCTGCTCGTTCGATGCCATGGTCACGACCTCCGCACCCTGGCCCGTCAGGCGGGCCCGCACGTCCGGGGTGCGGATCGCCTTGATCAGCTCGGCATTCAGGCGCGCCAGGATAGGCGCCGGTGTGCCATTGGCCACCAGCACACCTTGCCAGGTGCCCGACTCGAAATCCGCGATGCCTTGTTCGGCCAGCGTGGGCACGCTGCCGATCAGCGGCATGCGGCTGCGCTTGGAGATGCCCAGTACCTTGAGCTTGCCGCTCTGCACATGGGGCAAGGTGGCGAGCATGCCGTTCATCAGGATCTGGGTCTGGCCGGCGATGGTGTCCGCGATCGCCTGTGCACCGCCCTTGTAGGGAACGTACACCCATTTGGCACCGCTGGCGCGCTCGACCGCGACGCCCGCAAGGTGGGGTGCGCTGCCCATGGCCGTGACCGCAAAGTTGAGGTCCGTGGTCTTGGACAGTGCCACCAGCTCCTTCAGGTTGTCGGCCTTGACCGACGGGTGCACGGCCAGCATGTGCGGCGAATAGGCCAGCATGGTGACACCGCGCAAGTCCTTGGCCGGATCGAACGGCAATTTGGTGTAGACCGAGGGGCTGATGGCCAGCGCGCCGGTGTCACACAGCAGCAGCGTATAGCCGTCGGGTGCGGACTTGGCCACGATGTCGGCGCCCAGATTGCCATTGGCTCCAGCCTTGTTCTCGACGATCACGGACTGGCCCAGCGCTTCCGACAGCGGCTGGCTGATCGCGCGCGCAATGATGTCCGACGAGCCGCCCGGCCCATACGGGACGATGATCCGGATCGGGCGCTCAGGCCAGGCGTTCTTGCTCCAGACTGGCGAGGTCAGGCCGAAGGCGAGTGATGAACCGAGCAGGGTGCGGCGATTGAGGGTCATGGTGATGGTGTTTGCGTAGTGGTTGCGGGATGGAAAGGGCGTCAGAAACCGTAAAGCAGTTGTGGGTTGTCGACCAGAATGCGACGAAGGACATCGGCCTGCGGCGCCCAGCTGCGCAGCAGGCTCGCCATGTCGGCATCCCGGGGCGGCGCGGTGCGCCCGACGTGGGGCCAGTTGCTCGCCCACAGGCACCGCTGCGGATAGGCCTGTGCCAGCGTGCGGGCGAGCAGGCTGACGTCGGCATAGTCGGGCGCACCGGTGCGCGAAGTCTCGTAGGGCGCCGAGAGCTTGACCCAGCAACGCCCCGTGTCCAGCAGGCTGCGAAGCGCCTGAAACTCCGGCGCATCGATGCCGGGCGGGGACAGGAACTTGCCGTTGTGGTCGATCACCAGCGGGACCGGCAATGCGGAAAGCTGCTGCATCCGGTGTGGAAATTCGGCACCGTCCACCTGCAGATTGATGTGCCAGCCCAGCGGCGCGATCCGCGCAGCCATCGGCAGCAGCGCGTCCCAGGACAGCAGCGGGCGGTTCAACATCATGAAGCGAACACCGCGCACACCGACCGCATGCAGCTGCGCCAACGTTGCGTCGTCCACGGTCGGCGGCAAGGTCACGACCCCGCGCGCCGCGTCTCCGAGTTCGGCCAGCGCCGCCAGCATGCAGCGGTTGTCGAAGCCATACGCGCTCGACTGCACCAGAACGGCACGGGTAAGCCCGAGTTCTGCCTGCACATGGCGGTAGTCGGCCAGCGTGGCACGCACCGGTGCCGGTGCGCTTGCCGTGGCCGCCAGCGGATACGCCGGATCGAACACATGGCAATGGCAATCGCATGCGCCTTCAGGCATTGCGACGGGAGTCGCTGCGGACGTCATGGCATCAGGACGCAACGGCCCGGTTCAACGGCCGGCGCATGCGCGTCGCGCCATCGGCGTTGACAGCACCCACGGGTATCCGGCCCTGCAGGATCTCGGCGGTCTGGCGCACCGTCTCCCGCGCCTGGTGTTCGATCGCCGACGGCGTCAGGCCGCCGACGTGGGGCGATGCGATCACCTTCGGATGGCGTGCCAGCGCCGCTGTCGGCATCTGGTCCGGCGCGCGCCCGACATCCAGTGCCGCCCCCGCCAGGTGGCCGCTGTCCAGCGCCTGCAACAGTGCCGCATCGTCGACCAGGTCGCCACGCGCGGCATTGATGAAATAACTCCCCGCACGCATGGTGGCGAAGGTCTGG
>Ga0116169_1003415_pt1 | contig 10596 bp, 11 predicted proteins | sample AD_UKC130_MetaG_FD_89796 | JGI IMG/M metagenome (GOLD analysis project Ga0116169, IMG submission 89796) | Active sludge microbial communities of municipal wastewater-treating anaerobic digesters from Canada - AD_UKC130_MetaG | ecosystem: Engineered > Bioreactor > Anaerobic > Digestate | place... | reverse complement strand
CGTGGGTGGGCACTCGGTGGAAGGTCGCCAGCGCGACGGTCGCCCATGTCTTCGGCGGCGAAGACGGGCTCTTCCGGATCACGCTGCGCGGCGACCCCGACGAGGTCCTGGCCTTCGAGCACCTGGGGCCGCCCTACTTCCGCACCGAGTGGGGCCGCAATGTCATCGGCGTGGTGCTGGACGATGCCACCGACTGGGACGAGGTCGCCGAGCTCTTCACCATCTCGTGGTTCATCCAGGCGCCCAAGCGCCTCGCCGAGCAGATCGACCTCCCAGCGCCGCCTGGTCCGAGCTGAGAGGTGCGCGGCATACCCCTCAGACTTGGCCGTAGACGCGGGTGACGCGCAGCCGCAACACGAGGCGCTGCTGGTCCACCATCGCCGCCCGGAACTCCGCCCAGTCGGGATGCTCGCCGCTGAGCGCTCGGTAGAGCGCGACGAGGTCGTCGGCAGCGCCGTCGTGGGCGTCCCGCGTCACCTCGCCCAGGTGGGCGTCGGCCTCGGCCACGACGTACTGCCAGGGGGTCGCGCCCATGACGAGGTAGCTGGCCCGCGGATCGCGCCGGAGGTTGCGGGTCTTGGCGCGATCATCGGTCACCGAGATCGACAGGGTGCTCGTGGCGGCGTCCCAGTGGTGGAAGACGACCGACAGCTGGGGGCGGCCGTCGCGCTTGAGGGTGGTCAGGATCCCGCGGCTGCCGGGAATCGCCAGGATGTCACGCAGGGCCTCGTCGCTCATGCCTCCACGGTATGCCGTGTGGAGCCGACGGGGCGGAGTGGAGACGGCCGCACTGTCAGCGGCCGAATCGGTCGGGGTTGGTCCAGGGCCAGTCGGTGTCGATCCACGCTGCGACGGCGTCGGCCAGCGGGGTGTCGAGATGGGCACGGTCCGCGCGCACCCACGATTGGACTTCGACGTCGTGCGCGTCCACCGCCGGGTAGAGGTACACGCAGCCGATGACGTCCGCGCTGGCAGGGCCGATCACGTCGCCCATGTCAGGGTGCAGGACGGTGAAGGTGAACCCGCGACCGGTCTCGAAGTCGTGCTCGTGCCGCGTGAGGTCAGCGGCGTTCTCCTCCAGGGACATTCCGGTGACCGCCGGCCAGCCCCCGTCCGGGAAGCCCGGCGTCGCGCGGATGTGCTCGATGCTCGACATCCAGGCGGCATGGTCCGCGCTGTTGTATGCCGGTCCGAGCGGTTCCAGCCGGAACGCGTCGTGCGCGAGCGACCTCGGCGCCACGAAGCCCTCGGGCACGAACCGGTGGCCAGCGACCCGCGCGGCCCGTTCGGTGCGACGCCACAGTCGAGCGAAGTCGGTCTCCTCCTCGGGCGTGAGCGGCACGACGTCCTTGCCGGTTCGACCGTCGAGGAGTTCGCGGATCAGGTCCATGTGCCCGAGGTGCTGGCGCGTCTCGCCGAGCATGTGGGCCATCACGTTGAACAGCGGCACGTCCCGATCCCCCCACCACGGAATGCGCCCGACGGCAGACTCGGGGACTGCCTCGATGGTGTCATCGGCGTGCCGACACGCCCTGCGGTACGCGTCGATGACCTGCTCGCGCGTCTCGTGGACCGGCACCCACATCAGGTCGGCGTTGTGGAAGTTCTCGTCGATCTCGGGGATGGGCTCGGGATAGGGCCGCCCGAAGACGAACCCGAGGCAGCACCTCCGCGCGCGCCCACCGCAGGGACTGATGTAGATGGCTCGTGGCGGCCTGCAAGGCGTCGTCGCTCATCCCGTCAGTCTGCCCGCCACGAGCGAGGGTATGCCGTGCAGCGGCTGGGGCGTCTGTCGCGCCTGTTTGCCGCGCTCGCTCAACCGAGCAGGTCGCGCAGGTGTCGTTCCTCGTCATCGGTCAGTCCCGTCTGACGAGGCATTGCCCGGCGCTCCTCAAAGGTGAGCGCGGCCCGCAACGTCTCGTCCAACGGTCGTGTCCGCAGGCCCTGCGCTCGGGCCGCCGTGGTGTCCAGGGTGGCGAAGTAGCGCCAGGACTCGTCGTCGATCCACAACGGCAGGGAAGGCGTCCCCATCCATGCGCTCACTCCAGCAGCCTGGAGCACGTCCGCAGGCACCGGCCGGGCGACCGCCCCGCTCGCTGCGACCGACCTGGCCAGAGTGAGGACCGACCCGAGGTCGGTGGTAGGGCCGGTGGCATTGAACGTGCCGTGGACCCGTTCGACGGCGCAATGAATGATCCACGCAGCCAAGTCCTCGACGTCGATCAGTGCGGTCGGGAAGGTCAGATCCGGGGGGACCAACACCTCCGGCCCGGTGGGATGGGCGAACCGCCACGGGTAATAGCCGCTTCGCCCTGACCAGTCCCCCTCGCCCCCGATCAGCCCGGAGCGAACGATCGTGTGACTGCTCGACCCCTCACGAATCGCGTTCTCGCACGCCACTTTCGCGGCACCGTAGTCAGTCATGTCGGCCATGACATCCTCGGCCAGTGGCTCCAGGGTCGGTGCGTCCTCGCTCTGCCCAGGCTGATCGAACCGGCGATAGACATTCCCCGACGACACGAACACCCGGTGCCTTGCAGCCAGGGTCCGCACCGCCCGCCGCGCCTGCCCGGGCTGCCGGGTCACGTCGATGACCGCATCCCAGGTCTCGCCCCCGAGCTCCTCAAAGGCGTCGTCCCGGTCTCGGTCACCGACGACGAGCCCCACCCCTGCTGGAACAGGCGCGCTGCCCCGTGCCAGGCAGGTGACGTCGTGACCGGCGCGGACGGCATACCGAGCGATCGCGCGGCCGAGGAACGCGGTGCCGCCGAGCACGAGAAGTTTCATGCCGTCAACCTTCAGCACCACGAGTCAACCCGCGCAAGGGCTTACGCCGACAGCAGACGGGGCACGAGCGCGGCATCGTCAGTGGCGCGGGAGGTTCAGTAGCACTGCAGGACGAGCCAGGTGGCGTCCCAGCGCCCCGCGCGCAGGTCGGCCTCGCGAATCCACCAGTAGAGCCGGCCGGAGTCGCCCCACATCATCCCGACATCCTCGTGGCTGTCGATCTGCAGGAGGAGGCGCCACTCGGCCGCGCCGGGCCGCAGCCGGAGACCGTCGGCGGAGCGATAGCCGTCGGAATCCCCGACGTAGACGCCGTTGCTGGCGAGTTGGCACTCAACCTGCATCTCGTTCTGGATGACGTCGGGATGGCCCAGGAACCGGGTGATCGTCTCGTCCCCCTCGTCTTCCCCGAGGACCGGCCAGTACTTCTCGGCCTTGGCCTTGCCCACGAGTTGCTCGACGTCGAACGATCCGGCCGGGGGGAAGGTCTGCTCCACCTCGGGTGTGAGGGCGGCCACCGAGAACCGGCCCTCCTCATCGAGTTCCGCCGGGAAGTCGCGCAGCGACCCGACTCCGTCGGGGCAGTGCAATACCGCCCACCCTTCCGAGTCGGATGGGCTGAACCCCCAGGGCTGTTCGTCCGCGTCATAGAAGAAGGCCAGTGAGCCCTCGGTGGGGAACCCCGCCTCGCCAGCCAACTCGGCGACGTGCGCCAAGGAGATCTGGGCGACGAGGCTCATCGGAGCGCCGTCTGTGCGGCGTGGCCAGTCGACGCCGGGAGCGAGCAGCGGCCGCCCGCCAACGCGCAGCGCTGCACTCTCCGGGTCATCAGTCTCCTCGTCGGCCACGAGCCGCAGGCTGGGGCGGATCAGCGCGACGATGGCATCCGCGTCGTCGCCCAGCCCGACCATCCTCAGCCGGGCGGTGAACTGCTCGACCGACGCGGGCGCCTCCTCCCACTCAAGGTCCGCTGGCTCGGACTCCTCCGGTGGTGCGCCAGACTCCTCCGCTGGTGCGACAGGCTCCCCCGGCTGGGTCGCTTTCGCCCAGCCCTTCCCGAACAACCGATCCCACATGGAGTTGATTCTGCCCGCTTCCTGGGTTGGCGTTGCCTCGGCCCTGGCGCGCCACGCACTCTCCCGAAGATCGTGTGGCTGTAACGGCCTGTGGGGGAGTCCTAGCCACACAATCTGGGTATGCCGCCAGCCCCGGGTCAGGCGCAGACCTCCCCGGCGAACCGGCCCGACGGCATACTGGCTCGATGGCGACTGAGGCCGAACTGGAGCGGATCGCGCTGGCCCTGCCAGAGGTGGAACGAGGCACCTTCTGGGGTGGGCCGGCCTACGTCGTCGCGGGCAAGGCGATCGCGAACCGGCGGGAGCCGCGCCGCGACGAAGGGACCGTCGACCCAGCCACCGACGAGCCCTACACCGATCTCATCGTCATTCATCTCGGCGGCCGTGAGACGAAAGAGCAGGTCCTGGCGACCTTCGACCCACACGTCGTCTTCACGATCCCGCACTTCGCACGCTCGACGGCCGTCCTCGCGCACCTGGATCGGATCGCTGTCGATGACCTCGAGGACCTCCTCGACCTCGCGTGGACCGGCCGCGCCCCGAAACGCCTCGTCGCAGAGCGCGACGCCCGTGGCTGAGTCGCCGGTGAGGTCCGTTGTTTCAGCCCACCGGCGCAAACCTGGAAGGAGTTGGATCCGGCATGAACGAGGACGAGGCACTTGAGTTGGTGCTGGCCGCGGAGGCCCAGGACGGTCTGCCAGTTCGCACCTGGCAGGTCACCCCTGTGGACGACCTCGGGTGGGCGATTGCCGCCATCGGGGTGCGATCCAACGGGGCGTATGCCGTGACCCGCACCGGACGCGTCGGCAGGTACGTGATCTCGACGACCCGACCTCGTGAGGCGCTGGAGAAGCTGGCCGCGCTTCCTGATCCCGGGTCGCAGCCTGTGGATCGGTCGACAGATCGCGTCCCGGTAGCCCAGCTCAGCCCGTGACGAGTGGGCATACTGACGCGATGGGGACCCACGACGCCGTAGCCCCGACGCCTGAACCGCTTTCTGGTCGGACCTTCACCCACCGCACGCTGCGCGGTTCGCGGTTCGTCGAGTGCGACTTCGGCGACGTCGTCGTGCGCGGCAGCGAGGTCGCCGGCATGGAGATCGACTCCCCGTGGCTCATGGAGGACGGAAGCCGCCTGCTCGTCAACGGCATCGATGTCGTCCCTCTGGTCGATACGGAGTTGAACCGCCGCTTCCCCGGCCGCGAACTGCGCACCGCCACTGACCCCGAAGGCCTCCGTGCCGCCTGGGCCGCGCTGGAGGCGGTCTGGGCCGCGACCCTCCAACGGGCGACCGGTATGCCGCCGGGCACGGTCGACGCCTCGGTCGCCGGTGAGTGGTCCTTCGCTCAGACCCTGCGCCACCTCGTCATGGCCACCGACACCTGGCTCGGCAAGGCGGTCCTGGAGCGCGAGCACCCCTACCACCCGGCGGGCCTGCCCAACGACGACGGCGGTGGGTCAGCGGCATACGACGGGTCCGAATTCGCCGATGCGGAGCCGACGTTCGACGTGGTCTTGCAGGCGCGGGCCGAACGGCAGGCGATGGTGGCTGCCTTCCTCGCAGCGGTCACCGCCGACACCCTCGCCGCGCCGCGGCGCAACCCCCACGCGCCCGAGCATGCGAAGACGGTGCTCTCCTGCCTCCGGACCATCCTCGAGGAGGAGTGGGAACACCTCCGGTATGCCGTGCGCGACCTCGACGCCCTCGCGGCACCCCCAGCCCCCGCTGCGCCTGACATCCCTGCCCCGGCCAACCCTCCGGCGGCTGACGAGGTCATCAGCTGGCTGCTCGACGGCGACCCCGCCATCCGCTGGCAGGTCATGCGCGACCTCCTTGATGAGCAGGAGTCCACCTGGCGCGCCGCCCGCGCAACGGTCGAGACCACTGGCTACGGCGCCGCGCTGCTGTCCCATCAAGACCCCGACGGCCTGTGGTCGGGCGGCGTCTTCGCACCGACGGGCTTCACCCGCGAGCTGTGGCAGAGCGAGGGACAGCCCTGGACGGCGACGGCATACGCGATGAACGACCTGCGCGAATGGGGTCTGGAGCCGACCTCCGCAGCCGCCGTGCGCACCGTGCGGCTCGTCGGCGAGCACGGCCGATGGGACGAGGGCGACCAGCCGTTCTGGGAGGGCGAGGTCGAGGAGTGCATCAACGGGCGGACCCTCGCCGACGGCGCCTACTTCGGTGTCGGCATGGCACCGCTGGCCGCGCGGCTCGTCGAGGAGCGGCAACCCGACGGCGGCTGGAACTGCGAGCGCGCCAACGGCTCGGTCCGCTCGTCCTTCGACTCGACGATCAACGTCCTCGAGGGGCTGCTCGAGTTCGAGCGGGCGACCGGGGGGACGGCGCAGTCTCGGGCGGCTCGGCGCGGTGGTGAGGAGTTCCTCCTCGAACGCGGGCTGTTCCGGCGGCGGTCTACGGGCGAGCCGGCGGACGCGGCATACCTCCTGCTCGCGCACCCCTGGCGGTGGCACTACGGCGTGTTGCGTGCCCTCGACTACTTCCGCGCCAGCGCGCTGCTCGCCGGCACCCCCGCTGACCCGCGCCTGGCCGACGCGCTCGCCCACCTCCGTGGTCGTCGCCTCCCCGACGGGCGTTGGCCGCTGGACATGCGACACCGCGGCCGGCAGTGGTTCGAGGTCGACGAGGGCGTGGGTATGCCGTCCCGCTGGGTCACGCTGACCGCGTTGCGCGTGCTTCGATGGGCCGACCAGCAGTAGGCCGACCTGCTGCACGAGACGGGCCGCACGCTGAGACTGATCACCACCCTCGAGGAGGCGACATGCCGCAGTACCTGATCTCTTTCAACGACGAGTGGGTGGCAGAGCACACGTCCGAGCAGATCGCGCGGAAAGCCACGGCGTCGAGAGCTGTGATCGAGCAGATGCGTGAGGCGGGTGTCCTGGTCTTCGCCAACGGCGCGCTCGACCGGACCACCGTCCTGTGCAGCGTGCGGGCGCTGGATGGTGAGCCGGTCTTCGCCGACGGCCCGGCCGTCGAGAGGGACGAATACCTCGGCGGGTTTACGGTCATTGACGTCCCGGACGACGAGACCGCGCGGCACTGGGCGGGGCGGCTCGCCGTCGTGCTCGACTGGCCGCAGGAGGTTCACCGGTTCGGCGGACCGGGTGAGACGTCGCGACCGGCCGTTTTGCCCCCAGCCGGAGCAGGCGCAGACTGAGAGGAGACACAGAGGAGTCCGTCATGGCACGGTCAGCAGTTGTTGCGGTGTACGGGCTCGCGATGGTCCTGCTGATCGTGGCGGTCGACCTTCTGTTCTTCCGGAACGCGCCATGGGAGCGGCTCGCCGCCAACGTCGGGATCGTCCTGCTCTTCGGCGCGTTCTACTACCGCTTCCTGCGGACCTGATCCGATCAGTGCACGTCCAGTCGCCGGAACGCCCAGACCGTGCCGGCGATCAGCGCCAGGCCCAACGCCACCAGTGCGCCCACCTGACCCCACGTCACCCCGTTCGTCAACTGGTCGTCGCCCACCGCCCAGACGAACGGCGACATCCACCGCACCTGATCGATCGCGGCGACGACCGGCGCCAGCGCACTGATGACATAACTGCCCGCCGCCACGGCGCTCGCGGTTCCCAGCGCCGCCCCGCGACTGCCGGACACTGCCCCAACGAACAGCGCGACGGCCCCGAGGTCGAAGGCCAGCAGCGTCGTCGCGAGACTGACCCCGAGCAACGCCCCCCACCCCGGCACGAGGTCGAAGCGCGGGCCGATGAGGCACACGGCATACGAGACGACGGCTGCGGAAGCGCGGCGATCGTCAGAGGCGACGTGACGTCACTGTCAAGCCGACATCCCGTCAACGGAGGGTACAGAACGGGCCAAACGGCAACATGGTGTGTCGGACGTTAACCTGCTATATTGCGAGAGTAACCTTGGGGGCCGGTGGGCGAGTGGGTTGCGGGCAATGTGTCAGAGATGGTGTAGGTGGCCGGGGGGCCAACCGTGACGCCCTAGGTGGGTCAGAACGAACGCTGAGCGTGGGTCGTCGCCATCGTGACACATCTCCCAGCGTCACTGTCGGCTCTTCGTCGATGCTTCCTGCGCGAGCGGGTTAGGGAGTGGAGCAGTTGTGCTGAGCGCTTGGCGCGTTGGTCCCCTCGGGAGGGGGACCACACCGACCGACCGCCCGTCTCGGGGCCTGCGTGGTCGCCTGGGACGGTGGTCCAGCCTGCTCGCCGTCGGCGCCTTGGCGACGGCGCCCCTTTTGGTGACCCACGCGGTGACGGCGCCCGAAGCGGCGGCGGCGACGACCTGTGTCGAAAGCAACGGTTCGATCCCGAACGTCACGCAGTTCGACATGTTCCTGGCCGACCGGACCCTGGTGTCGGGGACGGACAACACGGCGGGCGCGGTCTATCGCTACAGCCACGCCAGCACCGACGGGGCATACGACATCCTCATGACCGTCATGGATATCCATGACGGCGACGGGTCCACCGCCCTCAACACGCCGTTCACCAACCCCCAGGTTGACCGCGAGACGATTCCCAACTTCACTGTCCCGACCTATCTGGACACCCCGATTTGGGACCTGAACAACCGGTATGTCAACGGCAACCTCGACTCATGGATGACGATGAAGTACCAGTTCGTCGTGACGGGAACCGGCACACCAGTAGCCTTGAACGTCGTCGCGACCACGGCGGACAACGATGGTGTGGTCAACACGGGGAACAGCGTCCAGGAGTATGTGCGCTACAACACCCTGCCCAACGCGTGGATGTACGGCACCGGGAGTCTGTTGCCCCAGCCGTTGGCCGATGGCACCGTGTGGGGCCTCACAACGAACATCTCCGGCGTGCAGGTGGAGAACTCGGCGTCGGTAGCCGGGATCTACACGAACATCACTGAATTCACCTGGACGTCAGGCCACAAGGTGACCGACACCGGAACTCCGCCGTCCACTGATGACTTCTTTCAACGCATTGGTGCGTTGTCGCTCCAGTGCGAATCGGCTATGTCGGGCGTCCTTCCCCCCGACCTCACTCTGCAGAAGACGCTCACCACAACGACCCTGGGCGGGGTCGGTACGTTCGTGTCCTTCACGCTCACACCGTCGAATATCGGGCTCGGCCCGGCAACTGCCGGGTGGTTCGTCAAGGAAGTGCCGCAGCCTGGCCTGACGATCACCGCGATGTCTGGCACCGGCTACACCTGCGTCGTCGGGACCACGTTGACCTGCACTGCGACGGCCTCTCTGTCAGCCGGTGCCACGGCGAACCCCATCACGGTCACAGCGAGAATCGACTCAATCCCCGCAGGCGGGCAACTGCGCAACGTGGCGTATGTCGCTCCGAAGGCCGGTGCTACCCCCGCCGAGATGATCCCGTTGGGGACGCCACTCCCGACCTACTCGACCGACACGGTCGCCTCGACGACGAACAACGACGCCCAAGCCATCGTCGCCTGGTCCGCCAAGGTCGAGCTGGTCAAGTGGATCAGCGCTGTCGCCGACACGAACGGCAACGGCAGTATCGGGCCCGGGGACACGCTGACCTACTCGTTCAAGGTGAAGAACACCGGCAACGTCCTGCTGGCGCCGGTGGTCATCAACGACACCAAGTTGAACATCACGAACGTTCAATGCGTCCCCTCCCTCGCTGTCAACGTCACGTCAACGTGTGGCTTCACCAAGACCTACGTGATCACCGAGGGCGACCTGCTGGCCGGCGGTGTGGTCAACACGGCGACGGCCACGGGCACGCCGCCCACAGGGCTCGGCCTGACGCCGGCGACGGACGTGTCCGACACGGGGACCGCCCCCACGACCCCAGGTGTCGTGACCACGGTGACCAACCCGGAGACGGTCGACACGCCCATCCCGTCGACGGTCTACACCACCGTCACCAACTCGTCGGCGCTCGGTGATGACCCGACGGTCCTCACGCTCCAGACGCCCGTGGCGAGCATCGTCCTACTGAAGTCGATCACCAACGTGCAGGACACGACCGGCAACGGCCTCATCGGCACCGGCGACACGGTGACCTACACCTTCGCGGTGACGAACACCGGCAACGTCACCCTCGCTCCGGTCACGATCACCGACTCGAAGCTCGGCCTGACCAACTGGGCGTGCCTCGCGACGCTGGCTCCTGGCCAGACGGCGAACTGCACCTCGACCGCGACCTACCTCATCCAGGCCGTCGATGTGCAGAACCAAGGCATCGTCAACTCGGCGACCGCCACCGGGACTCCTCCCGTTCGGCCCGCAGGCGCTCCGGCGATTCCTCCGGCGACGGACGTCTCTGACACCGGGACCTACCCGACCACACCGGGGCACGTGAGCACCGTGGCGAACCCAGCGACAGACGAGACCCCGATCCCCACCAGTATCACGACCACGGTGACCAACAACCCGAGCGATCCGACGAGCGACCCCACCGTCCTGTCGTTGGCGCCCTACTCGCTTCCGCGAACCGGAGGCATCGGGGTGAGCCTCTACACCTCCGGCGGCCTGCTAGTCGCGCTGGGCGGCCTGGCGTGGTTCGTCCTGGGTCTGCGCCGCCGCCGCACCGCCTGACCGCGATAAGCCCCTCCGCCTCCGGCAGGCGGCATACCTCGAGAGAAACGGGGTATGCCGCCCGCCGGGCTCCATTCCGGCGGCGCTTCCTCCTGGCGCGGGGCACATCTCCGGCGGGTGTGATGGATTCGGGCTCGGACGGGACTGAGCAAGCCGGAATCATCCGCGGGTGAGGAATTCGGGCTG
>Ga0116169_1003413_pt1 | contig 10602 bp, 10 predicted proteins | sample AD_UKC130_MetaG_FD_89796 | JGI IMG/M metagenome (GOLD analysis project Ga0116169, IMG submission 89796) | Active sludge microbial communities of municipal wastewater-treating anaerobic digesters from Canada - AD_UKC130_MetaG | ecosystem: Engineered > Bioreactor > Anaerobic > Digestate | place... | reverse complement strand
CCGGGTGGACCAACGGGCTCGAACCCGACAGGCACCAGTACCCGGATTGATCGACGAACGCGCACGAGGTCACCACGGTGATCGCAGCCACGCCTGCAGGATGATCGCGACGGCGAGTTGGGCTGCCAGCCACCATCTGCGTACAGCCGTGCCTCGCAGGCTGCACGTCGCAATGCACAGGAACGGCACGAAGGGCAGCCAGATCCGCTCGACCTCGCCCTTGGAGAGGCCGGATAGGTCGGCTGCCAGGATGCCGGCGACAGCGCCTCCGACGAGGAGCCACGCTCGTGGATTGCGGAGTCCCGCCGCGCCAGCGACGGCTGCGGGACCGGCGGCCACGGCGACCGCCGCCAAGTTCGCCAGAAGGAAGTAGCCAGCAGGTCGGACTGACGCAACGCCGGCCTGGTAGGCGTCGTGGGTCGCCGAGAACCCCGCTCGCCAGTCGAAGCCGGCGATGGCCATGGCGGCCACGGGTACGAGGAAACCACCGAGGGCGAACACGACTGGGCCCGGGCGGCGGCGAAAGGCTGACCACGCCAGGGTTGCCCACAGCGGACCGAGGAGCGTTGGCGCACCGTAGGTCATCGTGAGCAGCGCGCCGGCCAGGAGTCCGGAGAGCACGGCAGCGACGGATGCAGTCCGATGCTCATCGGTGGTCGTTGCTACCGCAGCAGCAGCGACCGCCCACGCGGCGACGCCCATCGCCATGCCGTCCACCGACGTACCCGCCCAAACAACCGCTGGTGCGAGCCCGACGAAGACGGCAGCCCGTCGAGCTTGGCTTCGACCGGCGAGTCGGTCCAGGGCGATGATCGCCGCGCTTGCGGACGAAGCGGCGATGAACACCACGACCATCGCCACTGCAAGGTCGCTGAACCCGAGGCGATCGAGGCCCATGAAGGTGAGCACCGTGCCGGGTGGGTGCCCCTGGACGTGTGTCGGGGCTTGCGGAAGGACGTTCGCCCAGTTCCGGAGCAGTTCATCTGGCTGCGACGCAGCTCGGGCGAAGGGCAAGGACTCGAAGTGCGTCGTGAGCGGCGACGCGATCGCTGCCACTCCATCTGACGCCGCGAGTGCCATGGTCCACAAGAACGACGACACCGTCGATCCCACGACAAGACCTGACCACGGCAGGCGATGCGCTGCTGTCGGCCACAGCGCGACCAGCCCCAGGGCGGTGACGAGCACCAGCCACATCCCTCCAGTCCATTGCCAGCGCCACTCGCCTGCGAACGGAGGAGCGGACAGGAACAGTTGAGCCCCGTCGGAGAGGAGGGCCCGACCCCAGAGCACCGCAGCGAGGACGACGAGCATGGCTGCGACCACAGCGATGCCCACCTCGGCGGATCGCTCCGATCGCCAAGCGGTCACAATGGATCGACGTCGCTCAGCTGATCGTGGGCGAAGCGCCGCAGGCCTTCGGTTGGCAGCACCTTGGCTGCAAAGCCGATCGTGTCGAACGCCAGGGACGGGTCCGCCGTGACATGGCGGACATCACCCAAGCGGAATCGGCTGTTGACGACAGGTTGGTGACCGTTGCCGTCGGCCGAGCACAACACCTGGGCCATCTCGAGCAAGGTGATCGGGTGTCCCGATGCGACGTTCAGGGGACCGTCATGAGGTCGGTCGCTGGTGAGCGCGAGGAGGTTCGCTGCGGCGACATCGGAGACGTGCACGAAGTCTCTGCGTTGCCCGCCGTCCTCGAACACCGACGGATCGTGGCCGAGCTCCAATTGGCTGCGGAAGATGCTCGCCACGCCGGCGTACGGCGTGTGGCGGGGCATCCCCGGCCCGTACACGTTGTGGTACCGGAGGGCAGTGATCGGCAGGCCGTGCTCGCGGCCGAACGCGGCGCAGAGGTGCTCTTGGTGGAGCTTCGTTGCTGCGTACACGTTGCGCGGATCCACCGGTGCTGTCTCGTCGACGAGCGCGCTGTGCAGCTCGCCGCCACATTGAGTGCACGATGGTTCGAAGCGTCCGGCTTCGAGGTCGAGCCGCGACCGCGGGCCCGGCCGAACACGACCGTGCAGATCACAGGTGTAGGCCCCCTCGCCGTAGACGACCATCGACGAGGACAACACGACGTGGCCTTGCCAAGAGGCCTTGTGCATCGCGGTCAGCATGGTCGTTGTGCCGACGTCGTTCGACTCCACGTAGTTCGGTGCGTCGGCGAAATCGACGCCGAGGCCAACCTTGGCAGCGAGGTGGCACACCGCGTCGGCACCAGTGAGAACGCTGTCCCAGAGTGCGTCGTCGCGGACGTCGCGTCGGTGGACCTCGACATCGGAATGGGGCCACTCAGGTTGGCCGGCGAGTGCACGAGGCTCCACGATGTCGACGACCACAGGCTCATGGCCCTCCTCGAGGAGGAGATCCACAACATGGGACCCGATGAAGCCGGCACCGCCGGTCACGACCACCCTCATGAGCAACGCCTCCCGATGCGTCGATGCCTGCCAGACTCGGCGCCGTGCCTGACGTCGTTCTCCCCGCGCTCGATGAGGCCGAGGCGCTTCCGTGGGTGCTGTCGAGGATGCCCGACGGGTACCGCCCGATCGTGGTCGACAACGGATCGACTGATGGCACAGCAGAAGTCGCAGCGCGCCTCGGCGCAACCGTCGTGCACGAGCCGAGACGGGGCTTCGGTGCGGCTTGCTGGGCCGGCCTGGTGGCAGCGGACGACGACGTCGTGTGCTTCATGGACGCGGACGCGAGCCTCGATCCTCAGGAGCTCCCATCGGTGGTGGGGCCGGTGTCGGACGGACGGGCTGCGCTCGCACTCGGTGCTCGACAAGCCGAGTCCGGGGCGTGGCCCTGGCATGCACGGCTTGCGAATCGCGTCCTGGCTGCGGAGCTCCGCAGACGAACTGGAGTGCGGCTCACCGACCTCGGCCCCATGCGTGCGGCGCGGCGATCCGAACTGCTCGACCTCAACTTGCTGGACCGCCGCTCCGGCTGGCCCCTCGAGATGGTCCTCTGTGCGCATGGGGCCGGCTGGACGATCGTCGAGGTCCCCGTGTCGTACCGACCTCGTGTGGGACGGTCGAAGGTGACGGGCACCGTCCGCGGGACGGTGGATGCCGTTCGGGACATGTCTCGGATCCTGGCGAGGGCCTGATCCATTCGTCGCCGGGTTCAGGTGCCGACCGTTCGACGTCACGGCGTACACGAGACGTCGAGCGGGAATCGGACCGTGAAGCAACATCCGCCGGAATGGTTGGCGACTTCGATGCGGCCGTCCTGTGCTTCGGTGAGTCCCTTCGCGATCGCCAGCCCCAGACCGCCGCCACCGGTGTCGCGCGTGCGTGCGGCATCGCCGCGGAATGCGACGTCGAACACCCGATCAAGATCCTGGGTCGGGATGCCCCCGCACTCGTCGACGACCGAAATCACCGCCTCGGCCCCTAGGGACGACACGGTGACCTGAACCGTCCCGCCCGAGGGTGTGTGTCGGAGCGCGTTGTCCAGCAGGTTGCGGAGCACCCGAGATGCCTCCGCCGGCGAGACCAACAGCGGCGGCGGGTCGCCGAGCTCGCATCGGAGGTCCAGGCTGCGAGCCCGAGCTGTCGCTGCTGCGGCTTTCACCACGGTCCCCACGAGCTCGTCGACGCGCACGGGTTGCGGGCTGAGGTCGAGGGTGCCGCTGGTGATCCGACTGAGCTCGAACAGGTCGTCGACGAGCGCTGCAAGTCGGTCGGTCTCGGAGCCGATCGTTTGGAGATACCGCAGCACGTCGTCCGGGTCGTCGACAACCCCGTCCTCCAGTGCCTCTGCCATCGCACGGATGCCCGCCAGTGGGGAGCGGAGGTCATGGGAGACCCACGCCACCAGCTCGCGTCTCGATCGCTCTAGCGCAAGTTCCCGGCGGCGGGAGTGGTCGAGGCGCTGCGACATCTCCACGAGCTGGTCGCCGACCCGCCCCAGCTCGGAGACGGACGCCGCCGGTGGTGGCGACGGCACCATACCGTCGGCGATCTCCTGGGAGAGCTCGCCGAGACGGCGCGCGTCGACCCGGATGCGCCGACCCATCTCCCACGCAGCGCCCAGTCCGATGGCAGCGGCGGTCAGGGCGATCGTGACGAACGCCCCCATGTCGTGCGATGACAGGAACATGGCTCGGGCCGCGAGGAGGGCGCCGACCCACGTCGCGGCCAGCGGAACGAGCATCACGATGAGCGCCTGGCGCCAGACGCTCGCGGTGCTGCGCTTCCGAGTGAGCCATACGCCGACCCCTGCCACCGGTGCCGCGCCCGCCAGCGTGAGTGCCACCAACGTGGCGCTGTCGGTCACGGTCGCGAACATCGGAGGACTCGTCATGGTTCGAACCGGTAGCCGCCGGCCACGGTGACCAGGTGCCTTGGAGCGGACGCGTCGTCTTCGATCTTCGTCCGGAGTCGGCGGACGTGGACCGTGACAGTCGCGGCATCGCCGTAGGTCCACCCCCAGACCGACTCGAGCAGCTCGGCCCGATCGAACGCTCGTCGCGGGTGGCGCATCAGGTGGACCAGCAGCTCGAACTCCCTTGCCGTGAGATGGATCGGCAGGCCCGCTCGCCGCGCTTCGTGCGCCACGGGATCGACTTCCAACGACCCCGCTCGCAGCGGCGATCCCTCGGCCATCCCGCTGACCGCACCCGCCGAGCGACGGAGCACGGCTCGAACCCGCGCGGTCAGCTCCCTGGGGGAGAACGGCTTCGTCACGTAGTCATCAGCGCCGAGCTCCAAGCCGAGCACCCGGTCGTCTTCGTCCGTTCGGGCGGTGAGCATCACGATGGGGATCGGCGTCTCGGCTCGGAGTCGGCGGCAGACTTCGAAGCCGTCGATCCCCGGCAGCATGATGTCGAGCACGACCAGATCTGGGAGCCATTCCAGCGCACGCTCCACGCCGGATTCGCCGTTGTTGGTGAGCTCCACATCGAAGCCATCGCGCCGGAGATAGCGCTCGACCACGTCGGACAAGTTGGGATCGTCCTCGACGATGAGCACCCGCCGGGGTTCGACGTCGTTCGGTTCGTCGGGCCATCCGGACTCCACGCGACGAGCGTACGGGTGGGGTGCTCCACGCGACGGCTCCAGCGGCGGAGTTTCGCGATCGGTAAGCCGCAGACCGCTGTTTCGCGATCGGTAACCGATCGGCACGTCGGCGCTCGACTGACCGTGGGTACGTTCGGTTCATGGATGGATCGGATCGACCGACCTCGCGAGGCCGAAGGAGTGTTGCTGCGTCGCGGGTTCGACATCGAGTTGGCGCTGTGGCCGATCACGTCGAAATCGCTCGCCTCGCCGCTTCGGAGCGCCAGGTTCACGACGAGCGGACGTCGTCGATCCTCGGACTGGCACTCGGCGTCGCGTTCTCGGTGTGCCTGATCACAGGACTGTGGTCTCACCTGCAGCAGCAACCTCCAGCGTGGTTCACCCCTCCGACGGGACCAGCGGGTCTGTACCGGGTCACTCAAGGAATGCATGTGATCACTGGGCTCGCGTCGATCCCGCTGCTCTTCGCCAAGCTCTTCGCCGTGTCACCTCACCTCCTCCGACGACCGCCGATACGAGGAGCGATCGACGCGATGGAACGGCTCGGCCTGCTGCCACTGGTCGGCGGATCGCTGTTCCTGCTGGTCACCGGCGTAGCCAACATCGCCCATTGGTATCCCTGGCGGTTCTTCTTCCCGGTGGGCCATTGGTGGGCCGCTTGGATGGTCGTCGGCGCCTCGATGGTGCACGTTGCGCTCAAGGCGCCGATCGTGCGACGTGCCTTGAGCATTCGGACCGACGACGAGAGCGACACGGGATCCGCTCCGGCGGCGGGCGAGCTGAGTCGTAGGGGTTTGCTGTTGACCGTGGCTGGCACCGCCGGGCTGTTGACGTTTTTGACCGCGGGGCAGACCGTGCCGTGGTTACGTCGAACGAACCTGCTGGCGCCTCGTCGCAGCGACGTAGGCCCCCAAGGCCTTCCGGTCAATCGGACCGCCGCAGCTGCGGGGACGACACGCCTGGCATCGGACCCGTCGTACCGCCTGACGGTCCAAGGCCATGGGGTGTCGACGGACTTCACGCTGGAGCAGCTGCACGCGATGCCTCGACACACGGCGGAGCTGCCGATCGCGTGCGTTGAGGGTTGGAGTGCGTCTGCTCGTTGGACTGGAGTCCGTGTTGCCGACGTCCTGCACGCCGCCGGCGTCGAGCCGGGGAGGGTGACGGTCAAGTCGGCGCAACGGGGAGGGCTCTACTCCTCGTCGGACCTCTCACCCGAAGCGGCCGAGGGAGACACGTGCTTGTTGGCGTACCAACTCGACGGCGCGGCGCTGCATCCCGACCACGGCGCGCCGCTCCGGCTGATCGCTCCGAACCGTCCTGGGGTGTTGCAGACCAAGTGGGTGACATCCATGGAGGTCACGTGAGCGACCGTGCAGATCCGCCGGCTATGCCGTCTGCCGCTTCCGATGCGCGGCCCGGTCCGCTCGCCTGGGTGGTGATCGTTGCCGGCTGGTCCCTCATGGGGTGGGTGCTGGCTGGTGTCCTACGGGAGGCGGATCGCACACATCCAGGCTCGTGGGTCACCTGGGTGGTGGGTGCTGCGCTCGTTCACGACCTGGTGGTGTTGCCGGTCGTCCTGCTTGTCGGGTTCGGGTTCTCTGCTGCGGTCACTTCCACGACGCGTGGTCCCCTGCGTGCAGCGGTCACGGTCGTGGTCATCGTCGGCCTCGTCTCTTGGCCGACCGTGGCGCGCTTCGGCGCACGGTCCGACAACCCATCGATCCTTCCGATCCCGGCTGGGCGCAATCTTGCGATCCTGAGCGGAGCGATGATCGTTGCAGCGTTCGTCATCGCATGGATCCGAGCTCGTCAGGGCAGGAGGGTGCAGTGATCGTGATGGAGAGCGCGTCGACAGGCGAGCGTCGCCGCCTCGGCGTCGATGCGTGGCACGAGCCGGCGACGGATGTCGAGACCGAGCTCATCTCCGATCTGCCTGTACCCGTACTCGATGTCGGCTGCGGGCCCGGCCGGATCGCAGCCGCTCTCGCAGCTCAGGGAATTCCGTCGCTCGGCATCGACGTCGCTCCGGCCGCTCTGGGCGTCGCCGAACGAGCCGGTGCCACGGTGCTGGACCGCTCGGTCTTCGATCCGCTGCCGGGCGAGGGGCGTTGGGGGTCGGTCCTCCTGCTCGACGGCAACGTGGGCATCGGCGGGGACCCGGTACGCCTCCTGTCGAGGGTGAGGGAGTTGCTGCGGGCCGACGGAGTGGCGCTCGTCGACGTCGAGGCACCCGGCTGCGCGAGTGCCGTCGATCAGGTCCGCCTCTTGTGCCCGCGGAGCGGATCCGGGCCTTGGTTCCGATGGGCGTGGGTGAGTGCGGACGATGTCGAAGATTTCGCATCCGAAGCCGGCTTCGTCCGCTCCGAGATCGCCGTCCGAGCAGGGCGCCACGTCGCTCGCCTCATCGCTGGTGGGTGGCCATGACCTGCGCTCCGATCGTCGTCATCGCCAAGGAACCGATACCCGGAAAGGTGAAGACTCGGTTGTGTCCTCCGTTCACGCTGGACGAGGCCGCAGAGATCGCCAAGGCGGCGCTCCTCGACACCCTTGACGCTGCGTTGGCGAGCGATGCATGCAAGGTGGTGCTCGCCTTGGACGGCTCCGAGATGTCGTGGCTGCCGACTGGTATCGAGGTGATGCCGCAACGTGGGGACGGCCTCGGTGAACGTTTGGCATCCGTGTTCGAGGACCTCGGCGGTCCTGGGTTGGTGATCGGAATGGACACCCCGCAGATCGTCGCGATGGACATCGACCACGGTTTGGCTTTGCTCGCTGAAGATGACTGCGACGCGGTGCTGGGCCCCGCGGCTGACGGCGGATATTGGTCGATCGGTCTGACTGCTCCGGATGAACGCGCCTTCGACGGCGTTCCGATGAGTCGAGCGGACACCCGTCTGCATCAGGTCGAGGCGCTCCGGTCGCTCGGCTGGCGGGTCCGGGAACTTCGCGAGTTGGTGGACGTCGACGACCACGCTGGCGCCCTGATCGCAGCCGCCCAAGCCCCGGGAAGTCGATTCGCCGCGGTGCTCACGTCGTTCGATCGCACCGGCTGAGGAACCCCGGAGGAGCATCGAGGCTCTCGGCCAGATCCGAGGCCTTGCGGCGTCGACCGCTGGTCGCCAGAGCGATGAGCGCACGAGTGGCCAGGTCGGTCCGTCTCGTCACTTCCAATCTCATACTCGGGGACTATAGGATTCGGGTAGATGCAGAACAGTGACGTTCGCCATCCGATCCATCGTCGACGGCTCGCGCTCCGAAACGTGCGCACCGCCGACCGCCGCTCCATATGCTCGGGCCCGCGAGGAGGAGTGTGACGATGACAACGACCAACGCGTTGGACCGCCGAGGAGTGATCTGGGGCCTGGTGGCCGTGGCTATCCTCGTGGCGCTGACGTTCTTCGGCAGCGGCCGCTTGGCGTGGTTCGACGCTGCCCTCGTCGGCTACCTGTTCGGCCTGGTGTTCGCGGTGTTCGGCATCGTGTACCGCTACGCCGTGTGGTTGCGGCGGCCGCCGACAGCGATGCTGAACCGCCGCGGCTGGGATGCGTTCCGGGCTCGCAAGGTGCGCAATGCGGCGGCGTTGCCGGCACTGGTCGGCACCCACGTGCTCGGCCAGACCTTCATCTACCGTCGCTCCAAGACCCGCTGGCTTGCTCACCAGCTCGTGTTCTGGGGCTGCATCCTGGCCGCGCTCATCACCGTCCCGCTGACCCTCGGTCTGCTGCACTTCCAGAGCGTCGGCCAGCAGGCCGACCGCCACCAGGTGTACGTCGCGAACATCGGCACCGCGGAGTTCGACGCCGGAACGGTGATCGGGTGGGTGATCTTCCACGGGCTCGACATCGCCGCAGTCCTGGTGCTCGCTGGCGTGTTCATCTTCCTGCGCCGACGTCTGCACGACCCGGGGGCGTTGGCAGTCGAGCGGGGCGGCGACTTCCTGGTGCTCGCAGGGTTGTTCGCCGTGTCGGTCACCGGTCTGTTCCTGACGGTGTCGAGCATGTGGCTGCACGGGCAGTTCTACTCCGCGCTGAACACGATCCACGCGCTGACGGTGATCCTCGGCCTGATGTACCTGCCGTTCGGCAAGCTGTTCCACATCTTCCAACGACCGGGGAACCTGGGCGTTGCGTACTACAAGACCGCGAACGAGGTCGGGCCCCAGGCGGTGTGTCGACGGTGCGGCGAGGACTTCGCCAGCGCCCAGCAGATCGCCGACATCCAAGAGGTGCTGCCGCAGATGGGGTTCGACTACGGAACCGTCGACGGCGTCGGCAGCTACCAGGACACCTGTCCACGCTGCCGTCGGGCGAGCGTGACGTTGGCGCAATCGATGAGGGTCGGAGGATTTGGCTGATGGCACGGTTGCCGGTGAGCGAGGAGGCGCTGATCGAACGGTTCGGGCCACACCTGAACGAGGCGCCTCCGGGCGGTTGGGACGCGGACCTCGAGATCGACAAGGTCGTCAACACCCACTGCTGCTTCTGCGGCCAGCAGTGCGGCATCAAGTTGAAGGTCCACGACAACGAGGTCGTCGGCTTCGAACCCTGGTACGAGTTCCCCTTCAACGAGGGCAAGCTCTGCCCGAAGGGCGTCAAGCGCTACCTCCAGGGCAGCCACCCGGACCGCCTGCTGCACCCCATCGTCCGCGATGAGTCAGCCCCCGGCGGCTTCCGCGAGGTGAGCTGGGACGACGCGCTGTCCAAGGTGGTCAGCGAGATCCAACGCATCCAGGCCACCTACGGCGATGACGCCTTCGCCATGCTGTCGGGCGTCTCGCTCACCAACGAGAAGAGCTATCTGGTCGGCAAGTTCGCCCGCCTCGCCCTGCACACCGCCAACTTGGACTACAACGGCCGCTTCTGCATGGTCTCCGCGGGTGCGGGCAACAAGAAGGCGCTCGGCATGGACCGGGCGCCGAACCCGTGGAGCGACATCCCGCTCGCGGACGTGGTGTGGACCGCCGGGACGAACGTCGCAGAGACCTTCCCGATCACCACGAGCTACATCTGGCGGGCACGTGACCGTGGGGCGAAGCTCATCGTCCAGGACCCTCGTGTCGTGCCGTTGGCGCGCACGGCGGACCTCTTCCTGCCGGTGCGCCCCGGCACCGACTCGGCACTTTTCGGCGCCGTGCTGCACGAGCTGATCCGCAACGACTGGCTCGACCACGAGTTCATCGACGCCCACACCGTCGACTTCGACCTAGCGGCGGCCGCGGCTGCGGACATGACCCCGGCGTGGGCGGCAGAGATCACCGGTGTCCCGGCTGCGCGCATCGGCGAGGCGGCCGAGCTGTGGGGCACCGCCGCGACCGGGATGATGCTGCACGCCCGCGGGATCGAACAGCAGTCCAAGGGCACCGAGAACGTGCTCGCCGCGATCAACCTGGGCCTGGCGACCGGCAAGTTCGGAAAGCCGGGTTGCGGCGTATCGACCATCACCGGCCAGGGCAACGGTCAGGGCGGCCGGGAGCACGGACACAAGTGCGATCAGCTGCCCGGCAACCGCGACATCACCGTCCCCGAGCACCGAGAGGCGGTGGCCAAGGTCTGGGAGGTCGACGAGT
>Ga0116169_1003412_pt1 | contig 10603 bp, 9 predicted proteins | sample AD_UKC130_MetaG_FD_89796 | JGI IMG/M metagenome (GOLD analysis project Ga0116169, IMG submission 89796) | Active sludge microbial communities of municipal wastewater-treating anaerobic digesters from Canada - AD_UKC130_MetaG | ecosystem: Engineered > Bioreactor > Anaerobic > Digestate | place... | reverse complement strand
CAAGCATCCGCTGGATCTCGAGCGCCTTGGCCAGTACGAAGCGCTGTTCGGCCCGGACCACTGGACCCTCGATCGCGAGGGCTGGCGGCTCATGGGGCTGAACGCCCAGTTGCTCGGCACCGGCACCGCCCGCGAGGCGCAGCAGTACGAGTGGATCAGCGAACAATTGCGAGGCTATCGGGGCCGCCTGGGCCTGTTCCTGCACAAACCCCTTTTCCGCAATGGTCCTGGCGAACCCGAGGTGCATGTTCGCTATGTGCCGATGGCGCCGCGCAGGCGGCTGCTCGATCTGCTGGCCGGCTGCGACCTTCGCTTCGTCGCCTCGGGCCACGCGCATCAGACGCGACGATTCGTCGTCGATGGCGTCGAGCATGCCTGGGCGCCATCGACGGCGTTCCTGCTGCCCGACTCGATCCAGGAGCGTATCGGCGAGAAGGTGCTGGGCCTGCTGACGCTCGAACTCACCGCAACAGGGCATCAGTTCGGATTGTCGACCCCGGCGCTCGAGCCGAACTCGCTGCTGGACTTCGCCGAGATCTACCCCGAGGTAAGCACGTACGCGGTTCGCGCAAACGGCGGAACTTGAGCGGGTTCGAGGGCCGCACGGGGCGGTGAGTCCGTACCGTCGACGTGAGCACCCGGGGTGACATCACCGACGCTTCAGCTTGAATTAAGGGTTCGTCCGTAGACTGCGCAGCGTTTACACGGAGAACCCCGATGCAAAGCGCAAGACTCTCTTTCTCGGCATTGCTGGCCCTGGGCGCGGCACTGGCGATCGGCACTCCGGCTTGGGCACTTACCGGTGTGCAAGTCGGGGCAAGCGGCAAGACCTATGCCTCCGCGGCCGTGCAATGCGCGCTCAATCCGATCACTGGCATGGCCCCGATGGTTCAGGCCGGGCTCTACAACCCGAAGAAGGGTGCGAGCGCCGCGGTGTCGCTCAATGGCAATCCGATTGCTACCGTCACATTCCAGAGTCCGGACACCAGTCTCTGGCTTGTCAATGGACCCAACACGGCGGTCGTGGCGCTGGACCGGAAGACGGCTGACAGCTATTCGTTCGATGCGACATCCAGTCAGACCAACTACTGCATTCCTGACACCCGTGGCAACTTTCTGAGCGGCGCGCTCGAGTATGCGGCCAGTCAGAAATCCTATGCGACGGTGCAGCCCGGGTGCGCATGGAATTCGCGCACCGGCCTCGCGCAGCCGTTCGTGAACCTGTTCGACAACGGAACCTATCTGCTCAACGTTTCCGTCAACAACGTGGCACTGACGCAGCTGAGCAGCCTGAGGAAAAGCACTCCGGTCTTTCTCGCCGCCGGCCTGAATGTCATCTCGGCCGCCAATGCTGCGATATCCACCGACTACTATGTTCGTGACGGTGGCGCGGGGACCTGCACGCTGCCGTAGTGGACCTGGGACACACGGCCACTCTCGCAATGGAAGGCCCGGGCAGGCAATCAGCCGCAGCCCGAGGCACAATGGTGGCGGCCTCGCACGAAGCGAGCGATCCCCGCCCTCATCCCCCGGAGAAGCCATGTTCCAGCCCGACCTCTTCAAAGGCCAGAAGATCCTGATCACCGGTGGCGGCACCGGCCTGGGCAAAGCGATGGGCGAACGGCTGTTGCAGCTCGGCGCGCATCTCGTGATCTGCGGCCGGCGCAAGTCGGTGCTGGACGACACGGCCGCCGAACTCACCGCCCTGCACGGCGGCGTCGTCGACACCTACGCCTGTGACATCCGGCATGCCGCGGCGATCGAAGAAATGATGGATGACATCTTCGCGCGCGGCCCGCTGACCGGTCTGATCAACAATGCCGCCGGCAACTTCATCAGCCGCACCGAGGACCTCTCGCCGCGCGGCTTCGACGCGGTCGCCAACATCGTGATGCACGGCACCTTCTACGTGACGCAGGCGGTCGGCAAGCGCTGGATCTCCGCCGGACTGAAAGGCAGCGTGCTGTCGATCATCACCACCTGGGTCTGGACCGGATCGCCCTTCGTGGTGCCTTCGGCCATGTCCAAGGCCGGCATCGATGTGATGACCAAGTCGCTCGCGGTCGAATGGGGGCGCTACGGCATCCGTCTGAATTCGGTTGCTCCCGGCGTGTTCCCGACCGAAGGCGCCGAAGCGCGGCTGCGCCCGGGCGGGGATGGCTACGCGAAAGAACTCGCCGAAAACCCGATGCGCCGGCACGGCCGGATGCCGGAACTCACCGATCTCACCGCGTTCCTGATGGCCCCCAACTGCGAGTGGCTCACCGGCCAGACGATCGCGATCGATGGCGGCAAGTGGCTGGCCAGCGGCGCCTACTTCACCCAGAACCTGGACTGGACCGATCAGCAGTGGCAGGACGCGCGAGCGCGCATCAAGGCGCGCAACGACGAGGACAAGGCGCAACGCTCGGTCTGAGGCCGCGCGCTCAGGATTGCGAGGTATAGAACTCATCACGGTGCGCGACGGCAAGCTCGCCCAGTGCACCTGCCCGGTTGGACAGAACCCGCTGCCAGCGGGTAGGGTCGTCATGATGGTGCCGGGCGCCTTCTTCGGCGGTCTCCCTGGCTGAAGGATGAATTCGGACTGTCCCGGGGGGGGGGCGCCGCGCGCCCCTCGCACGGATCAAATTGTCTGGCGCCACGTTACAAACGCGCTCACTATCTTCACCCAGGCGATCCACAACTGGGATGACCTGATCCCGCAGTCGTTCGCCGAAGTTCAATTCGGGCCGTCGAACATCGAGTTCGGATTCTCGACCTCGCTTTCGGGCTGCGCGTATGCGTACTACCCTGACAACGGGTCGAACTGGTTCAGGCAAGGCTCGGATGTCGCCAATCCCACCTATGGGACATGGGGTTTCTATACGATCATGCATGAGCTCGGGCATGCGCTCGGTTTGCGGCACATGGGCAGCTACGACGCATCCCGAGGTCCGGCATCGCCCGAATCGTTCCAGGACTCGCAGGTCCTCTCGATCATGTCGTACTTCAAGCCGACGATCGAGGGCGTCCAGGCGGCGGACTGGTTCGCCGACGGAGATTTTGTGCTGATGTCACCCGAGACGCCGATGGTCAACGACGTCTACGCGATCCAGACGATGTATGGCGTCTCGACGACCACGCGCGCCACCGACACCGTCTATGGCTTTCGGGCGCACAACATCTCGTCCGACGAAGCCACGATGTTCGACTTCACGAGGAACACGCATCCGGTCGTGACGATCTTCGACTCGGGCGGCAACGACACGCTGGATCTGAGCGGCTTCAGTACCCCGTCGGTCATCCAGCTCACGCCGGGTACCTACTCGTCAGCCGATGCGATGACGAACAACATCGGCCTGGCGCTGATCGTGGGCGCTTCCGACAGCTGGATCGAAAACGCGATCGGCGGCCCGGCCGACGACATCCTGATCGGCAACCAGGTGGCCAATCGCCTCGAGGGTGGCAAGAACAACGACATGCTGGACGGCGGCGAGGGCGACGACACGCTGATCGGCGGCCAAGGCAGCGACCTGGTCCGGGGGACGCACGCAGCTTCACCACCGCCGCGCCACCTGTGGCCGACGACTTCCCGTGGAGCTTCGCCACCAGCGGACTGGTGACGGTCGGAGGAAGCGCGACCCGCGGCGTGATCGAAATCGCCAGCGACGGCGACCTCTTCAAGGTGAACCTGAGCGCCCGCCTGCTCTACAGCTTCGACCTGAGCGGCGCGAGCGGCGGCCTTGCCAACCCCTACCTGCAACTGGTGAACGCCGCCGGCGAAGTGATCGGTCGGGACGACAACAGCGGCGCCGGCCTGAACTCGCACCTCAGCTTCACACCCCCGGCCGACGGCGTCTACTACCTGGGCGCCACCGGCGTGGGCGCGGCGGTGGGCGCCTATTCGCTCTCGGCCACGCGGGTGACTGACGATTTTCCCGGCAACACCGGCCCCACCGTCCAGGTGCCGATCAACGGGGCGAGAGTCTCGGGTGTGCTCAATGTCCCGAGCGACACGGACGATTTCACCGTCAACCTGGTCGCCGGCAATTCCTACGCGTTCAATGCCGCACCGGCCGCCAACTACGGATTGGATGGCCCGATCACGGCCGCTCTGTACAGGCCTGACGTGAGCGTGGCGGTGGCCATCGCGGCGGCGCAGGCAACGGCCGCATCGGCGGACCTGCGCTACACCGCACCGACCACCGGCGCCTATACGCTGCGCGTGGGGGCCGATGCCTATGGCGGCGGCGCGAGCGGCTACCTGCTGTCGGCCGCTGCCAGTGCCGTGGTCGAAAACGTGATCAGCAGCACCTCGGGCAACGACCTTCTGGTCGGAACCGCGGGGCTCGATCGGTTGCTGGGCGGCGAAGGCGACGACACGCTCAGGGGCAATGGCGGCAACGACATCCTGGATGGCGGCGCGGGTCTGGATACGGCGTTGTACTCGTCGACGCGGGACGCTCAAAGGGTGTCGGTGGGGCTCGGCGGGGAAATTCTGGTGACGGGTCCGGAAGGGGCGGACACGCTGCGGGCGGTGGAGCGGGCAGCGTTCTTCGGGGGAGCGGCGCTGGGCTTCGATGTGGCCGGGACCGGAGGGCAGGCGTACCGGTTGTACCAGGCGGCGTTTGACCGGGTGCCCGATGAGGGCGGGCTTGGATTCTGGATGAATGCGATCGACCGGGGGATGCGCCTGGACGCCGCGGCGGCGGGTTTCATAGGCAGCGCGGAGTTCACGGCGCTGTACGGAGTCTCGCCTGGCAACGAGCAGTTCACCCGGGCGCTGTACCTGAATGTGCTGAACCGGGAGCCGGAGGCGGCGGGGTACAAGTTCTGGAACGATGCACTCAATGGCGGATTCACCCGGGCCCAGGAGCTCGTGCAGTTTTCGGAGTCTCCCGAGAACAAGGCCAACCTTGTCGGCGTGATGTCTGACGGCTTCGAATACCGGGTCTTTGTGACCTGAACCCATCCGGCGCCCTGGCAGATCGTGCCGCTCGACGCGTTGGCCGCGTCACGCAGAGCCGCCATACGATCAGAACTTGCGTTCAGGCACGAATCGGAAGACCAATCTCGCGGCCCACAGCCGCCGCGAAGGTCAGCCCCGGCGCCGCTCGGCAGCAGCCCTTCTGTCGTCGATCGGCCAGACCTGCCGTTTGCCCGCGGCCGCCGCTGCAAAGCTTCAGGCGTGCGCGCCCGCGTCGAAAATCCGAGGGATCAATTTGGTTCAAGATTTCCCGCCGGAGCAGCCATTGCAGAGCGCCCCCTTCCCCGACAACGAATCCTCGCGCCTCGCAGCCTTGGCCGGCAGCGCCTTGCTCGACACGCCGACCGAACGTGTCTTCGACGCACTGACGCAGGCAGCGGCAGCCATCTGCAACACGCCGATCGCCTTCGTCAGCCTGGTCGACCAGCAACGGCAGTGGTTCAAATCGGCGCTCGGCCCGGCACAAGGCGACGAGACCTCGCGAGACATCGCGTTCTGCGCGCACGCGATCGTCACTCCCGAGCGGCTGATGGAGGTGCCCGATGCCGTCCGTGATGGGCGATTCCACGACAACCCGCTGGTCACCGGTGATCCCGGCATTCCCTTCTATGCGGGCGCACCGCTGCTCACCGGAGATGGCCACGCGCTGGGTACTTTATGCGTCATTGACCGGCTGCCCCGTCAGCTGGACGACACTCAGCTTCACGCGCTCGCGGAACTGGCTCATGTCGCCACCGCGGTGATCGATGCGCGCCGCCTCCAGGTGCAGACTGCGCGGCGACAGCACGAGCTCTATAACGACACACCGGCAATGCTCTACTGCCTGGATGGCGAGGGCCGGCTGGTGGAGGCTTCGCGGCAATGGCTGGAGAAACTCGGTTACACCCGGGAGCAGGTTATCGGGCGCAATCCGCGAGCATTCATGAGCGCGCCGGCTCGCGAGGAGTTTCTGCGGGTCAAGGATCGGTATTGGGCGGCCGGCGGGTGTCGGGATCACCCGTGCCAGTTCGTTCGCTGCGATGGCCGCGTCATCGATGTGCTGATGTCCGCGATCGTCGAGCGTGCCCCGGATGGGCGGGCACCGCGGGCCCTGTGCGTGCTTACCGATGTGACCGAGCAGCTCAGGCTGCAGCGCGAGCTGCAGCGACTGGCCCACCTGGACTCCTTGACCGGAGTATGCAACCGGGGGCGATTCGTCGAGCAACTGGGCATCGAGTTGCAGCGCTCTCGGCGGCACGCGCGGCCGTTTTCGCTGGTGCTGTTCGACATCGACCATTTCAAGCAGGTCAACGACAGCTTCGGTCACGCGGCCGGCGACGCGGTGCTGCGGCGCCTGGCTGACGTCGTCCAGGGACAGCTGCGCAGCTCCGACGTGCTCGGGCGTCTTGGCGGCGAGGAGTTCGGGCTGCTACTGCCCGAAACCGGACTCGATGCCGCGATTCGGGTCGCCGAGCGATTTCGAGAAGCAATCGAAAGTCTGCAAATCTTCCAGGACGACCGGCGCATCTGCGTCACCGTCAGCGTTGGCGTCACAACCCAGATGCCGGACGATACGGGCGACCGGATACTCGCCAGGGCCGACGAGGCCATGTATGAGGGAAAGCGCGGGAGTCGCAACAAGACCGTCGCCTGGCATAGCCGCGGGCTGCTGAACTCGAGCGAGTCTCGAGCCGCGGTCCAGACCAACAGGGCGCGGTGATCTAGTACGACCCGCAGGGCCGCTCGGATCATCAGCCAGGGCAGTCCCATCGACGGGAAGTCGGTGGGCATCAGCGGCTTCCAGCGCGACAGCGGCTGCTTCATGGCGGCGCCCGCCTTCAGTTGCGCCAGGAAACGCCGTGGCGCGTGTACATACTGGTCGGCGAGGCCAAGCATCGTTTGAGCACCGCGATCGGCAAAGCACATCTCGCCAATGCTTGCCCTCCATACGCCCCGTTTCCGCCCTCGGTGCCTTCAGATTGCAGCGCGCGCAGACCGATACATTCACACGGTGGATGGGATTTGATGGCTCTGCATGAAAGGCGTCGATCGGGGCCTGGCGATCAGCTGAACGTTGAAATTGAAGCCGGCCACAGAGGGCACGCTGGAGTCAGCTTCAATCGAAACGCCGTTCAAAAAGCCTTCGAAGAACAACGATGTGACTTCACGGCGGACCGGTGAAAGCTCACGATCTTCCACCCGAATCGAGCTTGACGTCCTCGACCACCCAGGGGTGAGTCAGCTGTCGACCCGGAGTAGACAGTTGCCGCACCGGTCTCGGTGCGGCGAAGCGGCCGTCCCGATCGGTACGAACTAGATTCCCGACAACACCGCGTCCAAGGCCGAAACCAGCGCGCTGGCTTGCGAAGCCACGTTCTCCACAGGTCGCCGCAAGGCCTTCGCGGGCAAAGGTGCGGCGTAGTGCGCCAGCGCATTTAGCCGCTGGCCCTTCACCATGATGACCGGACATAGCACGGTCGGCACCTTGGTCGCGACATCGAGCACAGCCAGCGGCATGGTCAGCCGCGTGGCCAAGGCATCCAGCAGATCGCTCTGGACCACCACCACGTAGGGGATGCCCTCGGCCGCGCTGCCGCTGGGGTTGGTGAAGACGTCGTACTGGGCCATCGGCCGCTCACCACGGGCGCAGGTCGGCGCCAGGAATGCCGTGCGTCTCGAAACGAGCGTTCTGGACGGCGATCCAATCACCGTACTCGGCTTCGAACGCCTTCTTGCGCGCGGCTCGGCTCGCCTTGTCGTGGTTGGCCTTCAGTGCCTGGTATTGCTCGGCCGAGAGGATCACGGTGTCGAGTTGGCCGGCTTTTTCCACGAACACAGGTTCGCGCTTGGCTTGGGCGCAGAGGCTGCCAAAGCGGTTCTTGGCTTCTGTGGCGGTGACGCGCATGGTGGTCTCCCAGGAGGTATGGCCATTTTAGCCATTGACGACCACGGGCGCAAAGCGGTGCGGCATGCGCGTTGGCCCGTGCTGGAGAAGCCATACATCAATGGTCGGCTCCTGGCCGCGAGCAGCCTGCGCTACAGAGCGCCGCAAATGGTCCTCCATCGCGCCAGACAGCCTCAGTCAGATGAACCAGGGGACGAAGTCCGGTACATCGCCTTCGGTGGCGGATTGAGCGTGGCGTCCGGCGGCCCGCCGGACTGAGAAGAACGCCGAGGTCGCCGGTATGAACCTACATGGAAAGCCCACACGCAGGCACCTTGGAGCAAGTTCATGCCCTCTGACCTCACGCCCCCTCCTCCTCTTCACCCTGGAAAGCACACGCGATGTGCTGGATATGCTTGGGGCCGGTATCGCCAAACTGGCAACCCGAGGGGAAAGGCCGGAGCCCCAACACCGCGGTACGGAGACCGCGGCTGACCTCGCCCGACAACTCCTGACGGAGAAGATGCTCGCCGATCGCTGGATGTACTCAGTTGCGCGACTTCAGCGCTGGCGCAGCGTCGGCGAAGGACCGCCGTACTTAAAGATCGTTGGCAAGGTCCTGTACCGGGTCAAAGAGATCGAGGCCTATGAAGAAGCCTGCTTGATCCGGAGGGGGCTGTAGGTGCGCACCCAGGAAGCCCTGAACGGATTGGAAAGTGTCCGAAGGGCTTGGAACCGGTTCGAAACAATCCTGGCGGAGGGTGAGGGATTCGAACCCCCGAGGGGTTGCCCCCTAACGGATTTCAAGTCCGCCGCATTCGGCCACTCTGCCAACCCTCCAGCGGGTCGAACTATACCGCAGCGCCCGGTCCAAACATGGCCGTCGTGGGTGTCACGATCCCTGTCAATCCCGCCGAGTGATCCGCGCCACCCGATCCGGGCTGGCGGACGATCGAGCCTTCAGCCAGGCCAGCACCGCATCCACATCCTGCGGCCCGCCCAGGCGTTCAGTTCCCTCGCGCAGCACGGTGAATCCGTCGCCGCCTTCGGCCATGAAGCTGTTGACCGTCACCCGGTACAAGGCAGCCGGATCGATCGGCTGGCCATGCAGACGCACCGAATCGGCCAGCACCTTGCCGCCCGCGGGCGCATCCGCCCGCCATGCGTAGGAGAACCCTGCCGAAGGCTGCAGCACCCTTGCCTCGGCCGCGTTTGCGCCGGCCCACTGCTGTTCGAGCAGTGCACGGATCTGTGCCCCGCTTAGACTCATCGTCACCAGGCTGTTGCCGAATGGCTGGAGCTGGAACACCGCGCCATAGCTGACCGCTCCGTCCGGCGCGCCGGGGCTGAGATTGGTTCGCACCGCGCCCGGATTGACGAAGGCGATCAGTGCATTGCCCTTGCCCGCGCCGGCAGTGGCCGCCTGGTACGCATCTGCGACCAGCCGCCCGGCCGCATGATCACCACCCGCCGAGGGGTTGCGTGTGAATGGCCCAGCCAGCCGACCGACCTCGCGATCGATACGCGGCGCAGCCAATGCCGAGTAATGCGCCACCAGTGCCGCGACCTTCGGCAGCGGCGCCAGCGGCGGATGCACAGCGGCGGTCGCCGGATCAGGATTCAGCCCATTGAGAACCGGCAGATGCCGCGCCACCAACGACCCGCTGACGACATCCCGGCTGACCCGATCAATCTTGAGGTCTATCCGCGACAGTAGCCGCCCGGCCGAGCCGGCCTGGATCACTCGGATGCCGTTGTGCACGCAGTTGTAGACCTGGTGGGTGTGACCGGCGATCACCAGATCGACTGCGCGATCGAGCCGATCGACAATCTGAAATCCCTCGCCCCGAGCGTTCACGCAGCGCTCATCCGGCCCGTTGCGCAGGTTCGCCTGCCCGCCCTCGTGCATCACCACGACGATCGCTTCCACGCCCTGGCTGCGCAACTGCGCCACCACGCCGTTGACCGCAGCCGCTTCGTCGTCGAAGCGCAATCCGGCCACACCGTCGGGCGAGACGATGGTCGGCGTGGTGCGCGTGACCACGCCGATCACGCCGACCTTGACGTCACCGTACTGACGGACGATGTAGGCCGGATGGATCGGCTGCCCGCTGCCGTCGAGCACATTGGCCGCCAGAAACGCGAAGCGTGCGCCCTGATAGGCTCCGTGCGGCCCTTCACAGCTACCGAGCGGGCTGTCGAGGGCACGGGCAGCGCAGCCGCCCTTCGCCTGCCGGTCCAGCTCGCCGCGCCCCTTGTCGAATTCGTGGTTGCCCACCACGTTGGCGTCCAGGCCGATGAGGTTCATCGCCTCGATCGTCGGCTCGTCGCGGAACATCGCCGACGTCAGGCGCGAGGCGCCGATCAGGTCGCCCGCCGACAGCACCAGGGTGTGGGGGTTCGAGGAACGCTGCTGAGCGATCAGGGCGCCCAGCCAGGCAGCGCCTCCGACGCCGACGCGTCGCATCCGTGCCGACCCGGGCGCATCGGGCAGATCGATGGCCCCACCGTCCTGCGGCAGCAGGCTGCCGTGAAAATCATTGAAGGCCAGCACAGTGACCTGCACCGTGCGGCCAGCATCCGGAACCGGCGCCACAGTCGTTGCAGCCACGGGCCGCGGCGCAGGCCGCTCGAGCGCGCAGCCCCCGAGCAGCGCCACGGCCAGCACCCATCCCATCCACGCTTCGGCTCGACGCAAGCGCCGCGGGCTCATCGCTCAGGCCGCGCTGAACTCAGGCCAGGGCCATTGCCCGGTGGTCATGCGGTCAGCCAAT
>Ga0116169_1003410_pt1 | contig 10609 bp, 10 predicted proteins | sample AD_UKC130_MetaG_FD_89796 | JGI IMG/M metagenome (GOLD analysis project Ga0116169, IMG submission 89796) | Active sludge microbial communities of municipal wastewater-treating anaerobic digesters from Canada - AD_UKC130_MetaG | ecosystem: Engineered > Bioreactor > Anaerobic > Digestate | place... | reverse complement strand
ATGAAATGTATTTTGGGGTTATACGGCATAAGACACACTTCCTCAATATCACTTTTTTGCTAAATAAACGATATTTAAAATATTTAATTTGTATTTAGATTTTCCAGTACACGTTATTAGGTAGTCTACGTAAATAGCCTTCGCTTTTTTCTATTATTTCTCCTGTTTGAATGTTTCTTACTATTACATTTTCATGATATTCGGGATCTTCATACCATTCAGATAGATACAACCTATCCCCATCCCGAAATAATACTGTCTCTGTTTTTCCAATTGCAATTTTCTTTTTTTCTGGCCAAACAATTTCATAGAAGCCATCATTTCCACTTCTTCCAAGAGTAAGTGGCGTTGTTTCAAGCTTTAAGTTATAGCAGTCTTCAACTTCTGATAAAGACAATTCAGTAATAACTTCTAATTTTTGTTTTTCTGGGATATATTTTTTAATTTTAATTAGCTTTTCATGAAAATCAACAACTAAAAAATTAAATATCCCATTATTCCATATAGGTTTTTCAACATATACATTCCCTTGGATTTGAAATGGTGAATGTACTTCCCCATCAGGATAATGGATTAAGTGATAATTCATTCCTTTAAAAAATCCATCGTTATTAAATATCTCTTGCGCTTCATATAAGTCACAATATTCAACTGTTCCTTCTCTGCATGAATACCATTCATTTGTTCCTTCAATTTCTTCTGGATAACTATTTGAAATACCTTTTATATTAGTAATATTTATCATTTATTTATTCCCCTTTATAAAATAAGCCTATTTAACATTGTGTCAATAATATGATATTATGATTAGTCTATTTATTCATTTTATCACATCTATTCCATCTCCTCAACCCCTACAAAAAATCTAAGCTGTCAACTCAACCCTATTATTTTCATGGCAGTTGATATGTTTCCCCAATCAATAAAAATAAAGGTTTCCCAACATTGATATCTCCGGCAAAGTAGCCGAAAGGAAAACTCAATGTCTGGAAACCCTTTTATTTGCAGGTACTTTCAGCCCTCTATTTATCCACCGTTGACATCAACACAACCGTCTCCACATGGCTGGACCAGGGGAACATGTCAACCGGCTGAACCTCCAAAACCTCATATCCCCTCTCGGACAAAAACGCCATATCTCTCGCAAGAGTTGCCGGATTACAGGACACATACACAATTCTTTCGGGTGACATATTGACAAGAGTATCAAGTACCACCCCATCACATCCTTTACGAGGCGGATCGACTACCACTACATCCGCCCTTATCCCCTTATCATACATGTCGGGAATTATTTTCTCTGCCTCTCCAACTATAAATTCCACGTTATCAACACCGTTTAATTTCGCATTTTCCTGTGCGTCCCTTATGGCATCTTCTACAACTTCAACGCCGTAGACTTTTTTTGCCTTCTGGGATAAAAACAATGAAATGGTACCAATACCGCAGTATAAATCAAACACCGTCTCTTCGCCTGTCAAACCTGCGTACTCTAATGCCTTATTGTATAAAAGTTCAGTCTGTACAGGATTTACCTGATAAAAAGACAATGGTGATATTTTAAATTTAAAATTTCCAATGTAATCGGTTATGTTCTCTTCACCGAATAGCACTATATTTTTTGAACCTAAAATAACATTGGTATTTGCTGTATTTATATTCAATACAATGCTTTTTATCTGGGGCATTTCTGCGGTAAGCCTCTTTACAAGAAGATCCTGCTTGGGCAAGGTATTTCCGTTTATTACAAGCACCACCATCATCTCTCCGGTTTTAAAACCTACCCGGGTCATAATATGACGAACCAGGCCTTTACCTGTAGTTTCATCGTATATACTGATTTTATTCTCTTCCAAAAACCTTTTTACAATGAGTTTTGCTTTATCGCAATCACTATGTTGAATTAAACACATATGAGAATTGACAATATCATGGGATCTTTTGGCATAAAACCCCACAACCAATTCACCCCTCTGTATCCCTACAGGAAACTGGGCTTTATTACGATAATTAAAGGGATTATCCATGCCAATGGTATCATGAACCACCACACCTTGAAGGCCACCAATTCTTCTTATATTCTCTGTAACCAGATCAGTTTTAAATTTCAATGTCGCATCATAGCTCATATGTTGAAGACTGCATCCGCCGCATCTGTTGTACACTTTGCATAGCGGCTCAACTCTGTCGGGTGAAGCTTTTAAGATCTTTACAAGTTTACCCACGGCATAGTTCTTCTTAACTTCAATTATTTTTATCTCAACTTCTTCTCCCTTTATCGGGCCATCGACAAAAACCGTAAAGTTATCAATTCTGCCCACTCCCTGACCTTCATGTGTCATTCCGCTGATTTCAATTTTATATACTTCATTCTTCTTAACGGGAACCAACTTTTTACCGCCTCTCACTAATACTATTGTTATCTTTCCTGTTAAAATAAATTTTAGAAAGACTAAACCATATATTAAAATTCAAAATGATAATTTCAAAAGTTTTGAAATTGACAAAAAACATAAAATTTTATTTGTTTTATATTATATTAGTCTTTATTGTAAAAAACAATTTTAAGCAAAAAAATAGTCCCATTAGGGACAAAATATTGAATCAGTTTGCCTTATTGTTAATTATTGCTGATTGCATAAATTTATAAACATAAATTTTCATAAAAATGTTCAACTGCATTAACAGAAACAACTTTAAATTCCATGCAGTTGTCTATGAAAGTATGATATAACTGCAATAACAGCAAATATACAACAATAATTTAAAACCAGATTCATAAGTCTCTTTAAGAACTTCTATAAATTTTCTTCCGGCTGATATAAGGCAACAAATCAATACATACAAACAAAAGAGCCTTTATCATCAAGTATGCAGCCCATATGTCCGTCCTGTGTTTCATGATTTTTTATCTCATTTGCAGTATCTTTAAAATCCTTTCTTTTTTGCATCTATGAAAAAAGATGATAGACGATATCAATATACCCTTCATTTAATATGCTATTGTGAATGTACATGAGTTCTTTTTCATATTTCTTGGCTGTAAACTCTGGAAATACCCAGGGAAAAGCTTTAATATATATACCCAATGCTCCAACGTCATAAAATCTGATAAAACTTATTTCCTCAATTGAATTTACAATTTCAAAATTGTTTTCCTTCAATTCCTTTTCTGCATAGTTTAAATTCCAGTTTGAAATTTCCAAACCCTTGTTATCAAGTAACTGTATCAAATTCACAATAGTCAGGCTTCCGACTTGCTGTGTAATAAAGTGTGCATCGTCTGCTAAAATACGATATATTTCTTGTGAGCAATATGACTCATGCCTATCTATAATTAAATCGAAAAAGTTATCATCAAAAGGCAACTTACTATTTTCTTCATTTCCATCAACCTCTATTACCCGTATTCCGAGAGGCTCAAGTTTTTTCCTTGCAATTTCCACATTTGGCTTATATCCTTCGGTTGCATAAGTCTCTTGGGGCAGAGGTGTAAACTTTGACAATCTTTCTCCCCCACCTGTTCCTAAATCCAATAGCCTTTTGACATTATATAAATATGGTTTTATCTTGTTAAAATAGTTCCACTTTACCGGCACTTCCTGCATTCTGCCTGTTTCCAAAATATAAGAAAAATCCCATCCGGAAAAATTATAATTATCGATTTCTTCCATTAGCTGTTCAAAATAGTCCATAATTATCCCACCTATTTAATCAAATATTGCATTGTCATTCAATTGCAGCTGTCTTGTCAATATGCTCATTGCGTCTTAAAACTTCGCAGTTCGCCAAATTTTATTATCCTAATATATTAAGATTATTTATATCTTTTTTTCTATATAGGATATAAAATTTTATTCCTTTATATTCTATTCGTCATGTAGTGAAAAAAACTGTCATTCAATTAATGATTCCATCATATCGATACTTTGTATACCCTTCGTAATAAAACAAATGAATCACACTTCTATATTTTGCAGGCAAGGATAGAATTGCTTCCATGTATCATCACCAAATAATCTCCTGCTCTTTTCACTCAGCTTCCCTGGATTATGATTTAAATAAATTGAATTGTTCCGCTGAATATATAAAATACTTCTGGTCTGAGTGACTCCCAATATTGAATAAAAAAGCTACTGCCACATAGCCATCATGTGAATTATACACAATGTGCATTTATCTCTTTCTTTAAAAAACGGACATATTCCTCTCGGAGTATGTCCGCTAAGCGAGATAAAGCCTGAATTTTTTTCAACTTATGATAATTTTTAATAATTTATTCGCCTAAGTATTATGCTTTTGAGCCAAAATAACTTGTATATATTGGGATTATATACTCTTTTGACTCATAATTCAGTCTGTTAATCTATCGTTTAATTAGAATAGAGAACTGTCCCCTGTTCTATTTCTTGTGTAAATGAGCCAAAGGCCATTATCATTTAATCTTTTTACCTCATTCAAATTAAAAGATTTTACCGGATCAATTATCGATCCATAATTCCATGTTTTAAAAAGCGGTGCAGCACAGTCATTGCATTCAGCTACAGGTACTACAACCAGGCTAATTTCATCAATCAAATCCTCCTCTAAAAAAGATCCGTTGGTAATCGCGCCACCCTCCAACAGAAGTCTTTCTATGCCGAACAATTTCTTAAGCTTATTCAGGACAATTTCCAGATCCAACTCGTTCTTTCCACCAAAAATATAGGAAATGCCCTTCTCCTGCAAATATGCCAAAAAGGTGTCAGGAACATCTTCTGACAGCACTTCTATGATATGTGCACCATCATATCCTTCGTCTGAATCTGAAATAGCACCGCTATTCCACCAGAGTCTTCCCTTCGGATCTAATGCAACTGCATAAAACGCAGATTTTCTTGTAATATGATCTTTCCTGTCAATAGGAAGGCCCTCATAATGCTTATATTGTACAGGCGGTTGAGGAAAACCGCTTTCCATCGTAATCCTGCCGCAGAGAAATCCATCTGCACCATATTCCCTATGTATTTTGAAATATTCCTCAACAAATTTACCGTATTCGCTTCTCTCTAAAAAGTCTCCGGTGACTTTTCCGTCCAGAGACATTACCATGTGGCATATGACATATGGTCTGTCCATAACCCGCCTCCCACTCATTTAAGCACATTACATACTTCATCGTCTGCTTTCATTAACGATAATTCTTTCATAACTTTAAATACTGCATTAAATATTTTCCATTTGCTGGTTAACTGCATCTTCACTATCAGCCATTGCTTTAAGTGTCATGTCAAGCAGTTTATCCAGTTCCCATCCCAACTGATTCGCACCACGCTCGATTACCTCTCTCGAGCATCCGGCTGCAAAGCCTTTACTCTTGTACTTCTTTTTAAGAGACTTCAGTTCCATGTCCTTAGTACTTTTTGAAGGACGCATAAGAGCTGCTGCCCAGATAAGTCCTGTTAACTCGTCTACAGCAAAGAGTACTTTTTCCATCTCATGTTCAGGAGCAACATCAATTGTAACTCCACTTCCTACTGTAATTCCGTATCCGTGAGAAACAACACTATGGATAATGTCTTCACTGACACCAGCCTCACGGAGCAGTTCCGGTGCCTTAATACAATGTTCCTCCGGATATAGTTCGAAGTCGATATCATGCAGTAATCCGACAATTCCCCAATATTCTGCATCCTCACCATATCCCAATTCTTTGGCAAACCACTTCATAACAGCCTCAACCGTTAATGCATGCCGAATATGAAAAGGATCTTTATTATATTTTTTCAATAAAGAAAATGCCTCATCTCTTGATATATTTCCCATTGTCAAACCTCCTTAGCAAATATACTCTTGATATAATAAGAAAATCTAGGACTTAGCACCGGATTTACCTTAAATGCCAAGCGTAGATTTCCATTCGTCCTCCTTAAAGCCTACCAGAGCAAAGTCGTCACCGATGAGAATAGGACGCTTTACAAGCATACCGTCCGACGATAACAAGCTATATTGCTCATCCTCGCTCATTTCAAGAAGCTTGTCCTTCAACTTAAGTTCCTTATACTGTAATCCGCTGGTATTAAAGAACTTCTTTAGCGGCAGACCGCTCATTTTATGCCAATCCTTCAATTCCTCAATCGAAGGATTACTTTCTTTGATATTCCTTTCCTCAAAGGCAATCCCATTTGCTAAGCCACTTCTTGGCTTTTTGGCAGGTAGTACATTTAGGGTAACATACAAATATCATAATCCGCCTCCGTTCACTATTTAATAACTCTATACTATATTTTTGCAGTCTATTCAATGACATTAACTATTATAAATAATTATATCAACTGTTTTTCAAAACATTCAATTGTCTTTCCCCTTAACTTCTCTTATTTTTACTCTAATCCACTTTCCTTCGCCAAATATCTCAGATACTTTCTTCACAATATGGCTGTCTTTCAACTGAAAATTAACAAAGCAAAAACCCCTTGAAATCCAAGGGGTTCATAGATTCTTTTCTGTTCCTTGTCATATATTTATTTAAGAATATCCGCAACTACATCCTTTGGAATTGTAAACTCTACCGTTCCCACATATGCAGGTGCGACTTCGCCTTCATTGAAGCAAATTACAATTTCTCCATTTCCATTAATATAAAATGATGTTTCATCGGTAATTTCATTAAAATTCCACTCCGGATATTCCTCATTGTCAATCCAGTATTTGATACTGTCATCTGCAGCCATCTGCTCTCTCATCTGTTTTTTGATATTTTCACTTATTATACGCCTATAGTCGCTGCCTTCCTTGAATAGATCCGCTAATTCCACCTTTTTTCCTGTGTTGAGATCAATTGTATAAAAATGATTCTCCTCATAACCGCTTCCCGCAGCCCAGAAGCAAATCAGCTTTAATGTGAAATAGTCTTCTGTAGTGGCAATTACTTCTGAGTCAATCATAATATTATGATAGCCTTCATTTTCCATATTTGATTTAAATTCTTCAATCCACTTGTTTGCAATTTCACGGATCTCGGCATTAATTTCATCAGCTGTTTTTTTACCCGCATCGGTAGAGGAATTGTCTGTACTCCCCTCCGTCGATATCTCAGGTATAACAACATCTGCAATATTTCTTTCATCTTCATAATGATAGTCTCTAAAGGTGATTACCTTGAAAAATCCTCCCAACACCGGAATATTTTCCATAGCATGAGCTACTGCACTTGATATATTGGGCAAAATTAAGATTGCAAGCACTGCAGCTGCAGCAATAGCCAATCTCATATATGATCTCTTTTTGGACAATAATCTCTTTTCCTCCTTTCCTTTTTCCATTCGCTGTTTCATCTTGCAAATATCCTTGTCACTCATCATTGGTTTTTCATACTGTTCCTTTAATAATTTTAAAATTTTGTCATCATTATTGGGCAAGTCAGTCATCTCCTTTCATATCCAAATCATCCATTTTACATCTAAGTTTTTTCAGGCCTCTATATAATCTGCTTTTTACAGTACTTAGATTTTCACCAAGTATATAGGCAATTTCATCAAGCTTAAGGTCTTCGAAATATTTCAGCTGAATGACCGCTTTATCATTGTCAGGTATAGAATCCAATGCTCTCATTAAATCTATATTTTCATATTTATCTTCAACCTTAAGGTCTATAAAATCCCCAGCATCAATAGACTTCGCTTTCTTTGCGTTTAATCGTTTATAGATTTCATTCATCATAATCCTGTACACCCAGGTTTCAGCATATTCAATATGTTTGAGAGAATTACTGTTTTTAATTGCTTTGTATGCACCTTCCTGAACAATATCCGCAGCATCTTCTTCATTATGTACAAAACTCATTGCCATTCTATAGTAGCTGTTATATTTTTCCAATATGGTTTGCTCAATTTTTTCTTCCTGTTCATTTCCGCGATGAAACACAAAAAATTTACCCTCCTTTATCGTGTGTCTATATATTAGATTTTTTGAAAAAATAAATAGTTTCATTTACTCCAGCCAATATGTTTATTTTTTAATTATAAAAATAAACACACTAATTTTAGTGTGTTTGCTTTTTACAGCGGATAGTTTAGGGATTATTTTTATATATAGCTGGTACAAAAACTTTTTAGAACTCATTATAGTTTCATTTTACCCAAGCATAACCCAAAAATATTCAGGGGCTAGTGTCCAGGATTTACTCTGTCTGTCATACTTCCAATATGTTACTGTAGAACCAAGGCTGTCGGCATGAGAAGTTCCGGCAATATCGTTTTGAGCTTGCAGCTTATACGGAGCAATACCATCGGTTTTAACAGGATATAGATGGGGCTGATAAATAAGGAATCCCTCTAAGGGTTTGATAAGTTTGCCTTCCTTGTCATAAACCCTTCCTTCGTAAAATTCTTTTCTGTCGCTTACGTCCACTATATAGGATTGGTTAAGCATGTTGCTCTTAACAAGCACTCTGTAATTATCCATATATTTAATTTCAACCTGCAGTGCTTGCACAAAATCGGCAAATTGCTCAGGACCAAGCAGATACTGGGCAACATTATTGTAGGATGATATTACATAATAATACGTTAATGCTCCGCTTCCTCCAACAGCGAGACTTACCATAATCTCCTTTGAACTAAAGCTTGTAAAACTGCCTAAAAACAACCATGAATCGAAGGCACTGCTGTAATCGGGGTACAGAGGAATAACGTACCAATGCTGAGTACTTCCGTCCTGTATCATTAATCTAATATTTTCATAAAAGTTATTCTGGTTTTTATCCCCCACCAGATAAACTATATCCGGTACACTATCGCCGTTTACATCTCCTATTTGCCTGTCAAGGGTATATGTATTCCGTCTATTGGCAAAATTAAACAAACCTTTTGTATAATTCCCATAATTAATGTATGGATTGTTAAGGTAGTTTTGCATATTGACCTCCCAAATGTATTTTTATTGTATTATATGGAAAGTCAATATATTATGGAACCGAAATAATAAAATATTGGCAAATCGTAACTTTCTTAGCCTAAAACAGTAACTACTATTATCTCTCAAATAATTTAAGCAAAAACATTTTCATTTTTTCATATTTTCCAGTATATGGGTGTTCTCGCAAAGGCAGATTGAAATACGTTCTTCCTTTCAAAACCGTAGACGGATGAGTAAACTCCCTGAACCCCCATTCCCCGTGATATGCGCCCATTCCCGAGTGTCCCACGCCATTGAAGGGCACACCCTTTACCATAATATGGATACAAACCTCATTGATACATCCTCCACCGTATTGATGGGTGGACATAACCTTCTTTGCCCATTTCATATCCTTGGTGAAAACATACATGGCAAGAGGATGTTCTCTGTCGGCAATGGTTTCCATCAAACTGTCCACTTCTTCATCCTTAAATGGAACAATCGGCAGAAGCGGGCAGAAAAGCTCATGTCGAACTATATCCTCGTCTTTATCAACAGGATAAATTATAGTCGGTGCAAATTTTCTTGTTTCCCTGTTTCCGGTTCCTCCGAAAATTATCCTGTCTTTATATTTTTCCGCCAGCTTTTGGCACTTGTCATAGGCTGCATCATTAATAAGTTTCGGATACTCTCCATTTTCTTCGGGCTTCTCGCCTATTTGTCTTACGAATTCGCTCTTTAATGCTTCGATAAAAGCATCTGCTATTTCCTCAGCCACCGCAACCTGATTGATATTTATGCAAATCTGCCCTGCGTTGCAAATCTTGAAAAACGCAATTTTGCGTGCAGCATCCCTTATGTCTGCGTCTTTTCTGACAATACACCAGTTGCCTTCTTCACCGCCAAGCTCAAGCGCTACCGATGTCAGATTTTTTGCCGTTTCCGCAAGTACATGCTTACCGACTGCAGGGGACCCGGTGTAGAATATTTTATCAAATCGCTGTGCAAGGCACATGTCAGCCACATCATGACCGCCGTCAATAACCGTAACATAGTCTTCGGGGAATGTTTCTGCAATCAGTTTCTGCAAAGCCTTGGTACTGGCCGCCGATTTTGAGCTTGCCTTAATTACTGCTGTATTGCCTCCAGCGATACTTGCCGTCAATACCCCCAGCGTTAAAAGAATAGGAAAGTTAAACGGACTGATAATCAGCGATACACCGTAGGGCAGTTTGTATACCGTAGTACATGTGCTCGGAAAACACATAAGGCCGCTGTAATACTTTTCCGGTCTTGCCCATTTTTTTAATCCGCGTAGGGTTTCGTTAATCTCTACTATTACAGGACCGATATCACACAAATACGCTTCTACTTTGCTGCGACCCAAATCCTCGTACAACGCTTTTTCAAGTTCTTCCTCATGGGCAATCACAGCTGCTTTTAATTTCTTCAGCTGTTTTAACCTCCAATTGACGTCAAGGGTAACCCCGGATCTAAAAAATTTTCTCTGCTTTGCAACTATTTCCTGTATTTGTTCCTGTGTATAGGCCACAAACGTTACCTCCCTTTTTAATCTCGTCAAGCAGACGTGCAATCTCTTTGTTATTGAGTGTTTTGGGCGGCGAATAATTAATGGAGTCGGCATTTATCATTCTAATTAGTTTTTTATAATCTTTTTCGTCAATCAAATCGCATCCTCTTTCAAATCCGCATGTTTCCAGCAATTCTT
>Ga0116169_1003408_pt1 | contig 10613 bp, 9 predicted proteins | sample AD_UKC130_MetaG_FD_89796 | JGI IMG/M metagenome (GOLD analysis project Ga0116169, IMG submission 89796) | Active sludge microbial communities of municipal wastewater-treating anaerobic digesters from Canada - AD_UKC130_MetaG | ecosystem: Engineered > Bioreactor > Anaerobic > Digestate | place... | reverse complement strand
TTGATAATGTATCTCCGTTTTTTACTATCTTGAATTGCCAGTTGGACGTATCAAAATATCTGTCCAGTCCCCTTTTACCCCTCTCTGAGATATAAATAGTTGCTTGGGGGCATAGTAACATGATTTTGTCTATACTGCCTACATGGTCAGGTTCAATGTGATTTATAACGATGTTTTTTATTTTCTCCAATCCTGTAATTCTTTTTATATTGTCTAAGGTTACATCACAGAAATCCTCCTTGACAGTATCTATAAGCGTAATGTTTTCATCCATTATGAGATAATTGTTGTATGTTGTTCCCCTTTGCGTGATATATCCGTGGAAGTCCCTTATTGCCCAATCTATTGCCCCTACCCAGAATATGTTAGGCTTAATTTCTACAGTTTTCATAACGCACCTCTTAAAAAATTAATGTTAATTTTTATGTTAAAATGGGGAATATATATTCTGTATTAAATTTAATTTTAAATTATTACAATTTTGAAATAATGTCAAGTCAATTTTACCCCTTTTTTGGAGAACGCTAAAATTATAAACAATGCAAAGAAATTATAAAATTCGAGGAAATGTTTGACTAAAGGGATATGGGTGATTAATTTATAATAAAAAAATGCCGAAGACGGGACTCGAACCCACACAGGCGTAATGCCTACTAGATCCTGAATCTAGCGCGTCTACCAATTCCGCCACTTCGGCATGATATTAAGATTAGTAGATATTAAATGATTATGTCAAGAGGTGTGTATGAAAATTTTCTATTCCGTTAACGAGATGGATAAATTCCCAAACCCTGTTTTGACCATAGGAAACTACGATGGTATCCATATAGGGCACAGGCAAATAATAAAAAAGGTTTTTGATTTGGCAAAAAAGATTAACGGGACATCAATGCTTATGACCTTTGAACCCCATCCGTTGAGTATATTAAAACCTGAAAAGCTAATCGGTCGCATCACACCTTTTCATGTAAAGAAAAGGATTATAGAAGAAAACGGTATTGAAGTGATGATAGTTGTGAATTTTAATGATGAGTTAAGGCAGATGACCCCTGAGGATTTTTTTAATAAAATCTTATTAGATAAAATTGGTATTCAAGCGCTTATTGTAGGATACGACTTCAAATTCGGAAAAGGCGGTGCGGGAAATATTCATACATTAAAAACCCTTTGTGAATCAGCGGGAATCTACTTTGAGTCTATTGATGCTATTACCTTTGAAGGCGATAAGGTTGGAAGTAACAGGATTAGAAAATTATTGATAGAAGGTAATGTCTATAGGGCATCCAGACTTTTAGGCAATTGGTATTCAATTGAAGGTCGAGTGATTAAAGGAGAGGGAAGGGGCAACAAACTCGGCTTTCCCACAATAAACATAGAAACAGGATATGAAATCATTCCTAAGGAAGGTGTTTACATCACAGAAGTAGAATTGGATGGCAAAATATATCCTTCTGTAACGAATATTGGTTTTAATCCTACCTTTGAAGGAAAACGTTTGAGTATTGAAACACATATTATTGATTTTACAGGGGATATCTATGGAAAGGATGTTATCCTTTATTTTCACGAGAGGATAAGAACAGAAATCAAGTTTAATGATGTAGAAGAACTAAAAAGACAGATTCAAACTGATGTTAATTCAGCGAAACTCTATTTTAAAGAACAGGGCATTATAATTTAAAAACTATCTGTTTGAGTATGCCCGTATCTTCTTCTTTTATCTGGATACGCAATTCTTTTGGTTTTTTCGATTCTCCAGGAAAGAATATAAAACCGTGTGCCACCTCACCCTGATTTATGGGTTTATTTTTAAGGTTCCTTGATTGCAAATCCTTTTTTATCGTATCCTTTGCATCCTCATCCATTAAGCCTTTTACTCCACCTGCAGTGAGTCCTGCTGCTGCACCCAAAGCAGCACCCTTTCCTACAGATTCTAACACATTCTGACCTGTAACGATACCTATTGCTGCCCCTATTGCACTTCCGGCAATACCGGCAAGGACTGCACCTTTTGTGCCCTCTGTGACCATTGGCCCGTATTTTGTCTTTGAATGGATCCTTTCATAGGCTATATTAGAATCAAGGATAGGCCAGAGATTATCTTCAACATCCACAAGAAAAGTCTGGTTTGAAACAATAGAAAGTTTGTGCGTGCCTTTATTGTCAAAGACAATCTGAACAGGTAGCACACCAGATGAGAGGATATCAAAGCCGAATACATTTTCAGCCTCTTCTTTGTTGTCAAATACACGGGCAGCTATATCTGCCCCGGATATATTTATCATATTCGGATAATTAGAGGGGAGTTTAAAGGGAACGACCTGTGTTTTATAACTCTGGCAAGAAGTAATGAATCCACATAAAAAAATTGCAATAAAAATTATTAAGTATCTTTTCATTTTTTCCTCGCTTTCAAATCATTTTAATTAAGGTATCTTCTTATGTCAAAGCAATCATATTAACCCATCTCTATAGACAATTTTTCCGTCCACTATAGTTAGAAGGTTTTTTCCTTTTAATTTCCAGCCGTCAAAAGGTGTATTTTTTCCTTTTGATAAAAATGTGTTTTTATCCACAATCCATTCTATATATGGATTAAACACAATTACATCAGCAGCGTTTCCTTCACTTAAGTCACCATAAGGGAGTTTTAAAAGTCTTGCCGGATTTACTGTAAATTTTTTTACAAGTTCTCCCAGAGTCAATACACCTTCGTGAAAGAGTGTTAAGGATAGAGCAAGGGCAGTTTCTAACCCTGAGATACCTGATGCTGCCAAATTGAATTCCATATCCTTTGATGGTAAATCGTGAGGTGCATGGTCTGTTGCTATTATGTCGATTATGCCGTTCTTTAAACCCTCTTTTATAGCCTCTATATCCTTTTTTGAGCGAAGGGGAGGGTTTACCTTAGTATTAGTATCGAATTTAAGGGTTGCATCTTCTGTTAGTGAAAAATAATGGGGGCAGGTATCACAGGTAATATATTTATAGTTCCTTTTTTCCCTGGCTATGATATCTACGCTACCTGCTGTCGATATGTGGGTTAAATGGATATTTGCATTAACATATTTTGCAATCATAATGTCTCTCTGCACTATTATCTCTTCTGCAATAGAGGGAACTGTATCAAGACCTGATAAAACAGAGGCAACACCTTCATTTATGAAACCGTGGGATAAATCAGTATCCTCACAGTGAGAAATTACAGGTATACCAAATATCTTTGAATATTCAAGGGCTTTTCTTAACACACCAGAGTGTTTCACAGATTTTCCGTCATCGGAGATTGCTACAATCCCCGCATCGAACATATCCCCTATCTCTGAAAGCTCTTCACCTTTTAGTCCTTTTGTAATGGCACCACAGGGAAAGACCCTGCAAGAACCTTCTAATTTAGCCTTTTTTATTATGAACTCTGTAATGCTTCTATTATCGTTTACGGGCTCAGTATTTGCCATACATACAACAGATGTGAAACCGCCTTTTGCAGCAGCCATAGTCCCTGTTTTTATAGTTTCTTTATATTCGTAACCAGGCTCCCTCAAATGCACATGCACATCAATAAAACCTGGTGCCACTATATGATCTGTGGCATCAATGACAAAATCTTCAACCCCTTTTTCTTTTATGTTTTTACCAATTTTTTCTATAATATTACCGTTTATATATACATCGAGTATTTCATCAATGTTATTCTTTGGGTCTATTACCCTACCTTTTTTTATTAAAATTTTCATTGCTCACGCCCTATGAGAAGATAAAGTATTGCCATCCTTACTGCAACACCGTTTTCAACCTGGTCCAGTATAACAGAATATTCACCGTCTGCTACCTCATCTGATATCTCAACGCCCCTGTTCATAGGCCCTGGATGCATAACTATTACATCTTTTTTTGCTTTTTCCAGATGCGCCTTCTTTAGGCCGTACAAAATCGCATATTCTCTTATTGAAGGTATATATGATATCCTACCTCTTTCTTTCTGTATCCTAAGCATCATTACTACATCTGCATCTTTTACTGCCCTATTTATGTTATATTCTACAGCAACACCGAGTTTTTCAATATATGGTGGTATCATGGTTGCCGGACCGCAACATACAATCTCTGTATCGAATTGTTTTAATGCGAAAATGTTTGACCTTGCCACCCTGCTGTGCATAATATCGCCTATTATCACAATCTTAAGTCCATCTATCTTTCCCTTTTTCTCTTTTATGGTAAAAAGGTCAAGGAGTGCCTGAGTTGGATGTTCGTGTGCACCGTCTCCTGCATTGATTATTGAAGATTTCAGGGTTCTTGCCAGTATGTGGGGTGCACCGGGCATACTGTGTCTTATTATAATTACATCTGGTTTCATAGATTCGAGATTTTTTCCCGTGTCTTTTAGTGTTTCCCCTTTTACAAAACTACTCGTGCTGGCAGAGATGTTTATCGTATCTGCACTTAACCTTTTTGCAGCAATTTCAAAAGATGTCCTTGTTCTCGTGCTCGGTTCGTAAAAGAGCGTAATTACAGTTTTACCTCTTAATGTGGGGACCTTTTTAATCTCCCTGAGGGATATCTCTTTAAAAGATTCTGCTGTTTCAAGGATGAGAAGTATCTCATCTTTAGTTAGGTCTTTTATCTCAAGAAGGTCTTTTTTTGTCCAGTTCATTGTGTACCTACTATAATAACCTCATCTTTACCATCATTCTCTTTTAATTTCACAAGGATCTCTTCGCCTGCACCAATTGCATAAAAAATGCCGGCAAAGTCTGGATGTATGGGTAGTTCCCTATTGCCTCTATCCACAAGGACTGCAAGCTGAATTTTCTTAGGCCTGCCTAAGTCCATAAGGGCATCAATGGCTGCCCTTATTGTCCTTCCTGTGTGCATAACATCATCTATAAGTAGAACAATTTTGTTGTTTATATCAAAGGATATATCTGTCTTTTTCACAACAGGCAGTTTAATCTTGAATAGGTCATCCCTATACATGGTAATGTCCAGTATCCCCAGCGGCAATTCCTTTTTCTCTATTTTTTTTATCTTCTCCTGAATCCTTTTTGCAAGAAAAACACCCCTTGTTCTAATTCCGATCAGACATAAATCCTCACAGCCTTTATTTTTTTCGAGTATCTCGTGGGTAATCCTTGTAAGAGTTCTGTCAATGGCCTTTTTATCCAAAAAAACCTTTTTTTTCATCAATCACCCATATAAATGGCCTTTTTATGGCATGTATCAATGCATGACATACATTCTATGCAATCTTCAGGGAATGAGACGATCACTTTGTTTTCATTATAGCTAAAGACATCGTTCGGGCAAGATTCAATACACTCAAGACAGAGGTCGCATTTGTCAGGATTTATTATAGGCTCCATTTTTTATTAACTATAACAATGTTTAATAAAAAAAATCAATTACAAAGTATGAGGAGATTTCATAACAAAATTTCTCTTGACAAAAATTAAAGATGATTATAACTTTGTATGTTTTTTCTCATAACGATTCTAAAAAATTAATTTGAGGTATGTAGGTGTTTAAATCAATAAAGTTAAGGTTTATCCTTGTATTAATCTTTTTGATAGTTTCGGTAATCTTTTGCATTCCCAATGTAATAGAACTCAAGGGGAAATGGAAAGAATATCTTCCATCGGATAAAATCCATCTCGGCCTTGATTTAAAAGGGGGTATGCACTTACTTTTAGAGATGGACACATCAAAGATGATGGATAATATCCTTGAAAGAAGATTTAATCATGTTAAAGATGCAATGATAAAAGAGGGTATACGCTTTCTCGATATAATTAAAAAAGATAACGGTATATCCATAGTAATTAAACAGGAACAAAAAGACAAACTTTACAATCTAATAGGTAAAGACTTCGTTGATTTTAAGGCAGGCGGACAGAAGGCAGAAGGAGAAAATCTAATAATAGATTTTATTCTGTCAGAAAAGGATATAGCCCACATTAAAGAAAATGCACTAAACCAAGCCCTTGAGACCATAAGAAACAGGATTGACCAATTCGGTGTAACAGAACCTGTTATTGTAAAACAGGGAGATAAACAGATACTTGTCCAGTTGCCTGGTATTAAGGATCTTCAAAGGGCACTGGAGCTTATCGGTAGAACAGCCCAACTTGAGTTTAAGCTCGTAGATGAAGAAAATATGGGTAGATACACAGGTGGTCCCACACCGGAAGGGGATGAGGTCTTACCTTTAAAAACAAAGAATCGCGAGACAGGCATAGTAACGACAGTGCCTATCCTATTGAAAAAACAGACGCTTCTTACAGGTGATTTTTTAACTGATGCAAAGGTAAAAATCGGGGGAGAGTTTAATAACGAACCTTATGTAGCCATAGAATTTAATTCAGAAGGGGCGAGGATTTTCGATAAGATTACGGCAGAGAATATAGGAAAAAGGATAGCCATAATACTGGATAATACAGTATATTCAGCGCCTGTTGTTAAAGAAAGGATTTCCGGTGGAAAGGCATCTATAATAGGCGGTTTTACTATGGATGAGGCAAAGGACCTTGCTATTGTATTGAGAGCAGGTGCATTACCTGCCCCTGTTAAGGTAGTCCAGAATATTACAATAGGTCCTACACTCGGGCAGGATTCAATAAGAAAGGGAATAAGCGCTGCCGTATTGGGCGGTGTTATTGTTATTGTTTTTATGATTTTTTATTATAGATTTTCCGGCGTTATTGCAGTTGCTGCCCTTATATTAAACATTATTTACCTTCTTGGTGCATTTACTGCCCTAAAGGCTACGATGACCCTCCCAGGCATTGCCGGTATAATATTGACCATAGGAATGGGAGTTGATTCTAATGTGCTTATCTTTGAAAGAATAAGAGAGGAATTAAGGATTGGTAAGACTGTAAGGGCTGCAATAGATAGCGGATACGAAAAGGCATGGGTCACCATATTTGACTCTCATATTACAACCCTTATAACAACGTTTATACTTTTTATTTTTGGGACAGGTCCCATAAAAGGATTTGCCGTTACACTAAGTATAGGAATAATTATAAACCTTTTTACATCGGTTTTCGGCTCAAAGGCTATGTTTGACTGGCTAATTGCAAAGTACAAACCAAGGAGTCTAAGCATCTGATGAAACAAATTGAAATTATAAAGGATACAAATATCGATTTTATTAAGCAAAGGAAAAAGGTATTTGTTATATCAGCGATAATTGTGTGTTTAGGTTTTTTTGCATTTATAATGGTATGGCTTGGTAAGGCAAACTTAAGTGTAGATTTTACCGGAGGGATTCAACTACACATAAGATTCGATAAAAAGGTAGATATAGGTGCATTGAGAGATGTTTTTGCTAAAAACGATATTAAAAATGTCCAGATTCAGGAGATAAGCGGCACAAATGAATTTCTGATAAAGACAAAAAGTGTGGAAGAGGAAAAAAATATTCAGGATAAAATCGAAACGGTTTTAAAGAATACCTTTGCCGATAGAGGATTTCAAGTGCTTGCAACTAACATGGTAGGTGCATCTGTGGGTAAGACATTGAAAAAGGATGCCCTGTTAGCCATGACCATTTCTTTCATATGCATTATCATTTACATAGCATGGAGGTTTTCGTTTATCTTCGGTGTTGCTGCAACAATTGCCACTTTTCATGATGTGCTCGGAGTTCTTGGTATTTTTTATATTTTAAATATGGAGATGAATATACTGTTTATTACAGCTCTTTTGACCATTGCCGGGTATTCTTTGACGGATACAGTCGTTGTTTTTGATAGAATTAGGGAAAATATGTCAAGGATGAAGTCAAAATCGGATTTTGGAGAAGTTATAAATAAAAGTATAAACGAGGTATTAAGAAGGACATTAATTACCTCACTAACAACTTTACTTGCAGTTGGAGCTATACTCTTTCTCGGAGGAAAGACCTTATTAGATTTTTCTCTGGCACTTTTTATAGGCATTATAATAGGCACATATTCTTCGATTTTTGTTGCAAGCCCTTTAGTTTTCCTTTGGAGGAAGAGGGTTAGATAAGATTTAGGTAAGATAGATAATTTTGATAGTTTTATATCTTCCAAATAAGACTGATGCAGTCAAGGCTTGAAGATATATTAAAAAACAAAGAAAGAGAGCTAAAGCTTTACCAGAGGTTTCTCGAACTTAAAAGGGTATGCGAAGAAGAAATATTTCCATCGTCTAAGCTACCGTTAAAAAAGCACATAGAAGATTTAAAGACACTTATAGAAACCCTTTTGCCTGAACCGAGAGATAAGACAGAAGAGATGTTTTCCGGTGAGATTTTTACCCTTCTCGGTATCATATATCTTCACGATATTGATAAATTAAGAGAATACAGATGGAAACCAGAATCTTTAATATTAAAAAACATATTTAATTATAACAAGGAAATAATAAAAAATAACGGTCTGAGAATCCCAGAAGTAGCCATGGAGGTGATAAGTTATTTTTCATTTTCTAATAAACTAAGGATGTTGCCCATCGAACTGGAGATAACAGAAGATAATAAAAAGGCTATAATAAGGAACACAAGGGTGATTGGGCACATATTCAATTTTGCCCATCTTATTTACGATATCTTTTTCTCAGATGTAAAGTTTTCTCAACTTAGAAGATTTAACGAATCAAAGGTATTTTTAAAGAAAGATGATGTAAGCCTCTCCATAGAGAGCAGAGAGGGTATTATATCCATCGGATATACGGCAAAATTTCCATACGAGATACATATGCTTAATAATGCTAAGGCATTAATTGAGGATATGTTTTACGAGTTTAAAGAGAATGTTAATGGTAAATACGGTTTAAACTACAAAGAGATACTCTGGAATATTAAAAATGACTTTAACTATGAGAGGGATTTATTTGAAATACCAAGGTTTTCTCCTTACAATGAATATGAGGGCCCACCTGTAGAAAGGTGGGAAAAGGCATCTTTGATACTCGATAAGCTATTCAACAGTGGTAATGCCATAGTTGTAGGAGAAGAATCAACGGGTAAGACAACTGTACTGAAATCGTTTGTAATGCCTCAGTTATTTTTATTGAGTAAAAATGTGTTTTATTGCGATATTTGGGAAAGACCAATAAGTGAACTGAGAAATATTATATGTAAAAAATATAACCAATTTACCCAGACCGGACTTGACATTATTTCAATTTGCAAAAGGCTGTTAGAAGACGAACCTTGTTATTTTATTATCGATAATTGTGAGCGGTATATAAATATCGGAAAATCAGAACAGGAAAAATTCGAAAGATTTATAAAATTCTCCATAGAAAACGATGGAGTATTTATAATCGCATCTGGAGACAAAAGTAATTTCTTTGAATGGTTTAAACCCTTTGAAAGTTTTAGCTTATCCTCAATCTGTGAAGTAAAACCAATAAAAGGGTCTAAGGTTAAGGAAGCTTTCGATGAAGAGAGATTATTATGGAACCAGGAGGCTACATACAAACCCATAGAGCTTGCAATGATAAGGGCAAGATTAAACCCTGAAAGTGTTCTACATGACCTGTTGAAAGAATTAAAAGATGAATACGATTTTAGAAGTTTAATGGCAGTACTTGTTGATAAAAATGAAAAAATTTTAAAGAGATTCACTATAGAAGAGCTATATTTTTGGACATGCATACCTAAAAAACGCATTACAGGTTATCTGAACATCTTAAAAGACAAGGACATAGTTTTGCAAAGGGAAACACCGGATAAAATATTCTATCACCTTTCAGGCAGACACTTGATAGATCCCATTTATAATGTCCTTAAACTTTATGAGTTCGATGAAAGAAAGAGATTAAAAAATCACCTGAATAATTCAGTTATAAATAATACTTTGGTCAGCAAAGAAGACGTTGAGGTTTTACACAGATGGAAAAATACAATGATTTTTTCAAAAGAAGAATCAGGGGTTATCCTTGCAAGCCTTATCTTTTATTCAGAGGATTATTCAGATTTTCTTGAAAAGGCTTTAAAAGAAGGAAGGGGGATAGACATTCAACCAATACTTAGGTTACTATACCTTGATGACGTTAAACGGAGAATAGAATCAATAAAAGTTTTAATAAAAATTAAAGACAAGGATATGATTAATCCCCTGCTTGAACATCTTAAAAAAGAAGAGGTGCCGGAAATAAAAGACCTTTTAATTCAGGGTATATGTATAACAAAGAAAAAAAGGGCAATACTTGCCATAGTAAATACATTAAAGGAGATAGGGGATAAAGAGCTTTTGCTCAAGGCAATAGACTTCTTCTATTATCTTTTAGGGGCTAACTCCAGAGGTCTTTTGATCGAGATAAAAGAAAACGAACATGACCCCCAGGTGCTTAAAAAGTTAGAGCAAATCCTTTCTATGATTTAGGAAATATCTCTAATCCATTCATATAAGGTATAAGGGCATCGGGCACCTTAATCGAACCATCCTTTGTTTGATAATTTTCAAGGACAGCCATAACAGTCCTGCCTATAGCAAGACCTGATCCGTTTAAGGTGTGGACAAAATCGTTTTTGCCGTTTTCCTTTTTGTATCTTATCATCGCCCTCCTTGCCTGAAATGCCTCAAAATTACTACAAGAAGATATTTCCCTGTATATATTTTGTCCTGGCAACC
>Ga0116169_1003405_pt1 | contig 10619 bp, 12 predicted proteins | sample AD_UKC130_MetaG_FD_89796 | JGI IMG/M metagenome (GOLD analysis project Ga0116169, IMG submission 89796) | Active sludge microbial communities of municipal wastewater-treating anaerobic digesters from Canada - AD_UKC130_MetaG | ecosystem: Engineered > Bioreactor > Anaerobic > Digestate | place... | reverse complement strand
CCGACCCCATGATCTCGACCCCGTCGTAACCCGCAGCCTGCGCGAGCTCCGCGCAGCGAACGAAGTCGGCCACGGTCTCCCAGACCTCGGACGTCGTCAGCTCGCGCGGGGTGATCGGCGAGATCGGGGCCTGGATCGGGCTGGGGGCGACGGCGCCGAGGTGGGCGGCATACCGGCCGGCGTGCAGGATTTGCAGGCAAATTCGCCCGCCTGCGGCATGGACCGCATCGGTGACGACGCGATGCTGCGCTGCCTCCTCGGGGGTCGTCAGCAGCGCCGCGCCATGCAGCAAGGCGCCCGCCTCGTTGGGGCCGAAGCCGCCGGTGACGATGAGTGCCGCACCGCCCCGCGCCCGCTCGGCGTAGAACGCGCCCATCCGTTCGAAGCCGCCGGGCACCTCCTCCAGACCCACGTGCATCGAGCCCATCAACGCGCGGTTGGGCAGGGTGACGAAGCCGAGATCGAGCGGTGCCAGGAGGTGGGGGTATGCCGTCACGGCGGTCTCCGTCGCTACGTCGCGGGACGCCCTCGGTCGGCACGCCCTCGTGTTGGTGATGTTACTGCCCGGTCACAATTCTGGGGAGGTCCATCCGGCGGCGTGCAGCCGCGCGATCCCGTCCAGGATCAGGTCAAGGGCGAAGCGGAACTCGAACTCCTCGTCGCAGCCCGTCGCGCCGGCGCGTCGGGCCGAGGCATCCGCCGCGATAGCCAGGATGCCGGGAAAGTCGGCCGGGTCGGGCTGACCCGAGGTGCGGGGGCGGCCCGATGCGGGGCGACCGCTGGGATCGTTGAACAACTCCGGGCTGAAGCCCCAGATCCGGTTCCCCATGACATGCATGACGTGGTGGGTGAGATCCGGCGAGAGCCCGCCGCCCAAGAACAACTGGGTGACCGCCTCCATGTGGGCCAGCACCGCCGGGGTGCGCTGAGTTCGGGTCTCGATGACCCGTCGGGCCCACGGGTGACGTTGCACCACCGAGCGCGCCGACAGCAACGCGGCCCGCACCGCGTCAGCCCACGACACAGACCGTGGCGGCGCCGAGTCCAGATGAAACTCGCCGATCACCCTGTCGACCATGCCGTCGAGCAGGTCCTCTTTGTCCGACACGTGCTTGTAGAGGGCCATCGGGACGACGCCCAGCCGGTCGGCGAGCCGACGCATGCTGACCGCCTCGACGCCCTCGGCGTCCGCCAACTCCACGGCCGCGTCAAGCACTGTCACCCGATGCAGCGGGGCGCGGGTCCGGGGGGAGGGCGGCATACAGGCTCCTGAGGGGCAACCAGACGTGGTGTACAGCGTACGCCCGGGGCCCGGCGGCCAGGAAGGTGGCTCCAAGAGCACGTCCGCCACGGCTCGTTCCTGGTGCGCTCGTCCGGACTGGCAGGTGCATCCCTGTTTCCAACGCGGATCGAGCGAAGCCCCATGGCGGAGGCGGGTTGCGTGTATCAATGGACTCATGCCCATTCCCCAGGACGGGTCGCCCCCCACCCGCGGACTGCTCCGCGACGAGGTCTACGCGCGGCTGTGCGATGCGATCGTGGACGGCACCTTTGGCCCCGGGGAGCAGTTGCGTGACAACGAGATCGCTCACTGGCTAGGGGTGAGCCGGACTCCCGTTCGAGAAGCCCTGCTGCGGTTGGCCCGCACCGGCCTGGTGATTTCGACGCCAGGCAAGTCGACGGTCGTGGCCGGCCTCGAGCCGCAGACCGTCCGAGACGCGCAGGAAGTGGTCACCGCCCTGCACGAGCTGGCGGTCCGAACGGCGACGCCCTACATCCGGCCCAGCGACCTCGAAACCATGCGTCGGGCCAATCTGAGGTTCGAAGCGGCGCTGGCTGCGGGCGATGCCGAGGAGGCGATCCGGGCCGACGACGAGTTGCATGCCGTGCCAGTCACCGTCACGGCCAACCTCGCGATCGGGGCCGTGCTCGAGCAGTTCATGCCGGTGCTACGACGTGCCGAGCGGCTGCGCTTCGGCTCGTTGTCCGGTCGGCGGTCGGTGACGTGGCACGACCGGCTCATCAAGGCACTCGAAGCGGGCGATGCCGACGCGGCTGCCGAGGCGTCGACCTCTGCGTGGTCGACGCTCGCCCGACTCATCGACCTCGCACCGCCGACCGACCAGCCTGCGGCCGTCCCGACCCGATGAGCACCGGGGGATGACCCCTTACCAATCCAAGGACCCCTTGAACCGACCCTGGCTGTCGTCGGTGAGTTGGCGCAAGCGGGGCCTGAGACGGGCGCGGGTCCACAGCCAGATCTCGCTCCACTCGTCTTCGTTTCCGCGGGTGAACGCCAGGGTGGCGCCGTCCGGCGAGAAGACCGCACCCGCATCGTTGAGGGCGGGATCGGCCGAGGGCGGCACCAACGTGATCGCGCCCGTGGCGACCGTCAGATAGCCGACCCGCGACGGGGTGCCGGCCTCCCACGTCGTCACCGCGATCCGGTCGGCGGTCGGTGACCAGTCCGGCGAACTAGCCTGGACCGTCGGACCGGTGACCGTGGTCAGACCCGCCCGAGGGATCGGTGACCCACCCGCGGCTCGGGCCGCGCCGACGGCGGCCGCGGGGGCGACACACACGGCATACTGACCGGCCGCGTCGTCCGCGACCCCGAGGGCCAGGCCTGCGCTCGGGTGCCACGAGAGGGAGTTGACGCTGGCTCCCGCGCCGACGTCGGTGATCCGCCGCACCGTACGGGTGGCGAGGTCGACGGAGAACACCTCCTCGCGTTCGTCGATCCCGTTGAGGAAGAGCAGAGTTCCCGTATCCAGCCATCGCGGCGTGTGGCCCTGGATTCCGAGGGCGTCCACCACCGCGCCGGACGACCGCGAGATGAGGACCAGGCGGGACTCCGGGTCAGCCTCGCTGCCCCGATGAATGGCCAGCCGAGAGCGGTTGGCCGACCAGGCCGGGTCGCGGTCGCTGGTGTAGACCGACGACAACCGGCCGTCGGTGATCCTGCGGATGATTCCGGTGATGGGGGAGACCTCGAAGATGTCTTCCTGGTTAGTCGTGTCGCCGTCAAACCCGGTCTGGGAGTAGCCGAAGAACGCGATGGAGGCAGGCCAGCGGATCATGCCCGGGAGGTCGAGCCGCGGCAGGGTGGCGGTCTGCAGGCTGGCTGCGGTCTGACGGACCGGGGCCGGCAACCTGGTGGCCAGACCCTTGGCGGTCTCGACCGCACGGCCGGGGAGAGAACGGGGAAGGGTGAGGGAACGGGGGACGGGGAGTTTGAAGTCGGGCATGGCGCACCTCCACGGCGAGCTGACGACAGGGGAGAACTATCGGCGAAATCGAGCCTATTCCTACGGCTTCACCCGTCCGCGAGCGACCGTCGAATCCAACCAGTCGGCGATGAGTTCGGCTGCCAGAGTTCGTTGTTGCGCTGGATCGAGGCGCTGATCACCGCAGGCGGCGCCCCGCGGGAACGACCTGTCCAGGAAGCCACAATGCCCGCCGCCGGGGATTTCGACCCAGACCGGGGAGCCGGCGGTCGCGGCATACACCTCGCGGGTCCGCTCGGGCGGAACGACCGAGTCGGCCGCCCCGACGACGAACAGGGTCGGGATGGCGAGCGAACCCAGGGCCGGGCGCATCGACGGACGGGTGTCCAGCGCCGACATCGTTGCGACGGCGGCGAAGCCGGGAGCGCGTGTCGCCGCGAGGAGCGCGCAGCCAGCACCCATCGAATGCCCAACGGCCACAGCGAGATCGGGGTCAGCGATGGGCTCGGCGGCGCGGATGGCCTCGACCGCCTGCCAAAGGTCGTCGGCGAGCCCACGGTGACTGGGCAGCGGGCCGGTCCACGTGTCGGGCGCGACGACAAGGAAGCCGCGGGACGCGAGGGCCTCCAGCAACCCTCGGTAGCGCCAGGGCCGCTGCACAAAGCCGTGCCCGAACGCCAGCACCGGGTATGCCGTCCGCCCACCTCCCAGCCCCGGCGCGCCCTCCGGCGGCCGGGCAACGAGCAACCGCGGGCGGCGGGACCGCGCGCGGCGGGACCCGCCCGGGGTCCCGGAGCGCCCCAGGGGCTCGAGCGGCATACCCGGAGGTTAGCCCGATCCTCGTGGCCGGCCGGCGCACGCGGTAGCGTCCGCTCATGCGTTCGCGTCGCCGCCGGATCGTGCTCCGGGTGCTCAGTGGGCTGGTGGCCCTCGTCCTCGTCGCCCTTGTGGGGGGCTACCTCTACGCCAAGCCGCTGCTGCTCACCGGCACCGGGTATGCCGCCCACAACGACTGTGCGGTTCGTGGCATCGCCGGGCGGTCCGACCCGGCAACCGACCTGCCGCCGAACCCGCTCGTGCCGTATCTGCGCACCTCGCAGGCTGCCGACAAGAGCTCGTCGACGACGACGGTGCTCGGGATGCTGGCCGGCCAGACCGCCTACTACGGCCAGGCAGGCTGCACGTTGGGAAGCCCTCTCACGGCGGCCGGGCCGCTGACCCCGGTCTCCCCGGGAGCGAACCCCTTCGCCGCCGCGCCCGCGCCAGCCCCGGCATCAGCCGTCACGGCAGCCGTCGCGAAGGCCTTCGGCGACGACCTGTCGCCCGCCGAGCAGAAGGCGTTGGGGACGCGAGCCGTCGTCGTCCTCCAGGGCGGGAAGCTCGTGGCCGAACGGTATGCCCCGGGATTCACCGCTACCACACCGCAATTGGGTTGGTCGATGGCCAAGAGCGCGGCCAGCCTGCTCACCGGGCGGGTCGTCATGGAGGGCAAGCTCGCCGTCACCGATGCCGGGCTGCGGCCGGAGTGGACCGACGAACGCGCGAAGATCACCGTCGACCAACTCATGCGGATGACCAGCGGGCTGACCTGGAACGAGGACTACGACCTCGGAACGGCGATCACGTCGATGCTCTATCTCGAGCCCGACATGGCCACGTTCGTCGCGAGCGAGCCGCTCGCCCATCCGCCAGGCACCTATCAGCAGTACTCCAGCGGGTCGACCAACCTGCTCTGCTCAGTGCTGCGCCAGCGCACCGGGGTCGGCGCCGACCTTCCGCGCAGCGAGCTCTTTGCCCCGCTGGGCATGTCGTCGGCGGTCTGGGAGCCGGACGGGTCCGGGACTCCGGTGTGTAGCTCTTACCTTTGGGCGACGCCACGCGACTGGGCCGTCCTCGGCCAGTTCGCGCTGCAGGACGGCGTGTGGGAGGGCCGCCAGCTGCTCCCCACCGGCTGGATGGCTTCGACGACCCGCTCCGATCCGGTCATGACGACCGAGGACCCCGGGTATGCCGCCGGCTGGTGGGCCAACCGCCTGGCCGACGGCACGCTCGCCGCGCCGTCGTTGCCCGCCGACACCTACTCGGCCAACGGTCACGACGGCCAGCGGATCTTCGTCGTTCCCTCGGCCGACCTCGTCGTCGTGCGGCTTGGTTTCAGCCCGACGATCAAGACCCCCGAGCAGCTTCGGGTGGTCGAGCTGGTCGCCACCCTCGTCGGTATGCCGCACAGCTGAAATCGGGGACTTGCCCAGATTCCGAAGCGCCGAACGTCGGGAGATCGCAGACTGGGCCCATGTGCCCGACCGTCCACGACCGCAAGACCCAACCGACCGACGGCGATGTGGAGGCCTATCTCGCGGCCATCTCCAACGACGCACGGCGTGCGGATGCCCGGGCAGCGATCACCATGTTCCAGGAAGTGACTGGAGCAACGCCTCGAATGTGGGGTCCGTCGATCGTCGGGTTCGGTGTCCAGCGGTATGCCACCGCCGACGGCAGGGTCCGCGAGTCGTTGGCGGTCGGTTTGGCAGCCCGGTCGACCGCGCTGGCCCTCTATGGTCTGGCGATCCACGGGTCTGACGCGGCGACAATGAGTCGGCTGGGCCGCCACACGATGGGCAAGGGCTGCCTCTACATCACGAAGCTCGGCGACGTTGACCACACGGTCCTGCGCGAGCTCATTGCGGCCGGATGGGCGGCCAAGGACCACGCCGACTGACCTGCTCCACAGCCAGGTGCCCGACCACGCCCGAGGAGCGGACGGCAGCTGCGGCTCGCCAGGGCCGTCCCGTCGGAGGCTGACAAGCCTCCTGGGCTGGGCCCTCGCCACGCGTGAACAGGCCTCGAGACCGCTACTTCGGGGGCAGCGACCGCGCGTAGGCGACCCCATGCGCGACCCACGCCCGCAACGCCTCATCCGTCTGAGCTGCAGCGGGGTCGACCGACAGCCAGCCGTCCATCGCCCGCCCTCGCATCTCGAACCGGCGCGCGACCACGTCGTCGACGAGTTCATCAGCCGTCGCGGGATCGATCCGCAGCAGGATGCCGCCGTCACTGCTCGCAGCGACCGCCATGTTGCCACCGAGCATGAACCCCAAGCCACCGAACATGCGTTGCTCGCGCAGGCCGGGCTCGTCCTGCAGCACTTCGCGCAGCCGATCGGCCAGCTCTGGGTCGTAAGCCATGGTCAGAGTCTGTCGAGGAAGGCCAGCGACCGCTGGATCATCAACGTCGTCGCCGCCGAGTCGTAGCCGGCGAGCGAACTGTCGGCGAACAGGTGCCCATCGCTCGGATAGAGGAACAGTTCCGCCTCGTCGTGGGCAGCGACAAAGGCCTGGGCCGGCTCGATGTCACCCTCACCGACGAAGAACGGGTCGGCATCCATCGCGTGGATCTGTACCGGCACGCCCTCGGGCCAGGTCCCGAAAAAGGACGGGTCGGCGAACGAGTGGTACAGCAACGCGCCACGAGCGCCCGGCCGATTCTGGGTCAGCTGCTGGGCGGCCATGACCCCGAGGGAGAAACCGGCATACACCAGGCCCGCGGGGAGGACCTCGGCGGCGCGGAGGCCGCGTGCCCCCACCTCCTGGAAGCCCACCTCGCCGACATAGGCCTGCCCAGCGTCGATGGAGTCGAAGGTAAGCCCCTGGAAGAGGTCGGGGGCGTGCACCGTGTGCCCACCCGCGCGCAACGAATCGGCGAAGGCGATCACCCCAGGGGTCAGGCCCTGGATGTGGTGCAAAAGCAGAATCTCAGCCATGCGTCGGCTCCGCTCCGCGCTGGGCGGCCGCCCTGGAACGGCTTCGGATGAGGTCGAGGTCGCGCTCGGCGAAGGTGCGGTGCGCCCGCTCCTCGGAAACGACGGCGCCGACACAGCGGCGCACGAGGAAGGCTTCCGACTCGGGATACCCCGGCTCGAGGACCGGCACCGTCATCGTGTCGAGAGCTTCGTCGGTGAGCCCGGCGATGACCCCGCGGACGGTGCTCATCCGGTCGGCCCGTAGGGCAAGCACCTCGTCGAGAGTCGGGCGAGCGGCGTAGTCCCGGGGGACGCCCGGCTGGTCGTCCATGTCGTCGTGGGGGAGGTCCAACGGATGCCACGGGGTGGGGTCACCGAGCAGCGCCCGGCGCACCCAGGCATCGGTGGCGAAGACGAGGTGCCGTTGGGTCTGGATGAACGACCATTCGCCATCGACCCGCTCGTGCAACTGCTCGGCCGAGAAACCACGCGCGCGCGCAAACGTCTGGTCCCACTCGGCCTCCGCCACGGCCCACGCGGCTCGGAAGCTGTCGGCATCGGTCGGGCGCTCGCGCCCTGGCTCTGTCGTCATACGCGCCACCCTAGGCGCGACCACCGACAGCCGTCGCCGGCAGCACTGTCACGCAGCACTGACCGGGCGTGGGGGTGAGGCACGCCTGGACATCGGCACGTCCCAGCGCATCGAGCACCCCCTGCACGAAGTCGCGGTTCACCCCACACACCAACGCCGTGTGTTGCTGCGCCATCGAGTGGAACGGGCAGTTGACCAGCCGCAGCCCCGCTTCCTCGTCGCGCGGCTCATAACCCACCCCGGCCAGCACCCGGCGCAGTTGGTCGGCTTCGGTCGCGGGCTCGGACTCGACCACCCGGTATGCCGCCCGCTCGGCTGCCGATCGCAGGCTTTCGTCCAGGGGCGTACCGCCAGCGGCCTGCTCGACCGCATCCGCGAGGATCCGGCCGACCAGGTCGTAGTGGCGCGGCGGAAGGGAGACCACGAACTCCTGGGTCGAACGGCGATAGAGCTTGGCCGGCCGACCGGCCCCGGGGCCGGTGCGACCCGAGCGGCGCTGGAACTCGACGTCGAGCAACCCGTCGCCGGCCAGGCGGTCGAGGTGGAACTTCGCGGTGTGCACAGGCACTCCGACCGCGGCGGCGGCCTCCTCGCGGCCAACCGGCGCGGGGCTGGCAGCGACGAACGCATAGAGCGCGCGCCGCACCGGCTCGGCCAGCGCGCCGATGCCCTCCACGGTCGAACCTAGGTCGGTCATGAGCCCTTCCCGATTTCTAAAAGATCTTCTCATTGACTTTAGAGCCCTTACGGACGTAACGTCAACTGTAGTCTCCGTTAGAAAGGGAGGGTCCGATGTCCCAGGCCGCTACTGCGTCGGTGACCGCACCAGGTGCGCCCACGGCATACCCCTTGCTCGGGCCGCGCCGCCCTCGGGTACGGGTGCAAGCCCCCCTCGTAGACCTCGGAAGGGCTGAAGCCGCGGCTGCGGAACTGCTGCGCGCGCTCGGGCTTCCGATCGACACCGAGGCCATGTGCGACACCCCAGTTCGGCTGACTCGCGCCTACCACGAGCTGCTCACCGTCCCCGAGTTCGAGATGACGACGTTCGCCAACGACGAGGTTTACGACGAGCTCGTCCTGATCAACGACATCCCCGTGCGATCCTTGTGTGAGCACCACCTGTTGCCGTTCGTCGGCGTCGCACATGTGGGGTACGTCCCCGGCGACCGGCTCCTGGGGCTGTCGAAGTTCGCTCGGACCGTCGACTTCTTCGCTCGACGGCCACAGACTCAAGAACGACTCACCAGCCAGATCGCCGCTCATATGGACGAGCACCTGAGCCCACTGGGTGTGGGTGTCGTCATCAACGCCGAGCACAGCTGCATGACCTTGCGGGGCGCCCGCGCCGCAGGCACTCGCACGCACACCTGCGCAACTCGCGGAGTCTTGCGCGAGGACCCGGCCAAACGCGCCGAGTTCCTGACTCGCGCGCATCGATCGGAGGAGTCCCGATGAACCCCATCGTCGTCGTCGGCGCCGGCTTGGCCGGAGCAACCGCAGTGACCGAGTTGCGCGACGGCGGCCACGACGGGCCGATCGTCCTGCTCGGCGCCGAGGAACACCCCCCGTACGAGCGCCCGCCGCTGTCCAAGGGTTACCTGCTCGGCAACGACCCCATCGAGAGCGCGTTCGTCCACGACCCGCAGTGGTATGCCGCCCACGACGTCGACCTGCGAACCGGCACCTTCGTCACGGACCTCGATCTGGACCGGCATTCGGTGAGCACCCTCGCCGGCCACGATCTCCCTTACGAGAAGTTGCTGTTGGCCACCGGAAGCCGACCCCGGCGGTTGGCCCTGGCCGACGAGTCGGGCGTGCCCACGGCATACCTGCGGACCATCGAGGACAGCGACCGGATCCGCGCCGCGTTCGGTCCGGGCAACCGGATCGTCATCATCGGCGCGGGCTGGATCGGTTTGGAAGTGGCTGCGGCGGCGCGCACGGCGGGATGTGACGTGACTGTCTTCGAGGTGGCGCCGTTGCCTCTGCTGCGGGTGCTCGGGCCACAGGTGGCGCAGGCGTTCGCCGATCTGCATCGCGCCCACGGGGTTGACCTGCGGCTCGGGACGACCGTCACGGCCACCGACCTGCAGGGTGCCACGCTCGTCGTCGTCGGTGTCGGCGTCATCCCTGACGTGGCACTCGCCGGCCGTGCGGGACTGGCGGTCGACAACGGCGTCCTCGTCGACGCCACCCTGCGCACCAACAATCCCGATGTGTATGCCGTGGGCGACATCGCCAACCAGGAGCATCCGGTGCTGGGGCAGCGCATTCGCGTCGAGCACTGGGATACCGCGATCGAGCAGGCCAAGGTCGCCGCGCACAACCTGGTCGGGGGGCAGGAGAGGTATGACCGGCTCCCCTACTTCTTCACCGATCAGTACGACCTGGGCATGGAGTATGTCGGGCACGCCGTCGCCGACGAGCGCACCGAGGTCGTCATCCAGGGCGACCTCACGGCCGGTCAGTGGCGGGCCTACTGGGTCGCCGGTGGCGTCGTGGTCGCCGGGATGCATGTCAACGACTGGGAGGCGATCGACGAGATCCGCGCGCAGGTCGGCCGCCCCCTCGCTTGAGCCCGAGCCCGCGCTCAAGCAGCTGGTTCGGTGGGTCCGCGAGCAAGCCCTGGGTCCGGTGCTCGACCCCGGGCCACGCCTGGGCTGCTCCCTTGAGACCGCGCGGACAACGCTCGGTCGTAGGAACCGTGCGCTGTGTCCCATGCGACCCCGGCAGCCGTGATCGTCGCGGTGAGTCGGTCCCGGTGCACGACCGTGTGATGCCTCCCGCGCAGCAACACCGCGTTCGACAGATCCGTCAGGCCGCCGTCCACCCAGTGGGTCACATGGTGGGCATCGCACCAGTGCGCCGGAGTCCCACACCCGGGGAATGTGCAGCCTTGGTCACGCAACCAGAGGGCTTTCACCTGACCAGGGGTGAACAACCGCACCGACCGACCCCAGTCGAGGACCTCACCCGCGCCACCAAGCACGGCCGGGATCACCTGAGAGTCACACGCGAGCCTCCGGACGGTCTCGGGGGCGATCACCGTGCCGGACTCGGT
>Ga0116169_1003400_pt1 | contig 10627 bp, 8 predicted proteins | sample AD_UKC130_MetaG_FD_89796 | JGI IMG/M metagenome (GOLD analysis project Ga0116169, IMG submission 89796) | Active sludge microbial communities of municipal wastewater-treating anaerobic digesters from Canada - AD_UKC130_MetaG | ecosystem: Engineered > Bioreactor > Anaerobic > Digestate | place... | reverse complement strand
TCCGGATGCGGGCAGGCCGACAGGTTGATCGGCGAGCGCAGCAGATTGATCGTGCCCATCACCGGGTGCGCAGCCGGGCGGGTCATTCGCAGATGCCGGACCTGCGGGTCCTCGAAGGCCTGGCCGATGGTGTACACGGGGCCGCAAGGAACGCCGACCGGATTGAGCCGCGCGATCAGTTCAGCCACGGTGAACCGGCCGGTCAGTGCGTTCATGTCCCCTTCGAGCTGATGCCGGTGCGCGATCCGCGACTTCATGTCGATGTAGTCGGGGTGGGCAAGCAGTTCGTCGGCCTTCAGCGCCTTGCAAAGACTGGCCCAGTTCTTGGCCGTGCTGGCCGCGATGTTGACCATCCCGTCGCTGGCCTGGTACGTGCCCATCGGCACCTGGGTGGGATGGGCATTGCCTTCACGGCCCGGCACCACGCCGTCGACCGTGTAGCGCGCGCCCTGGAAGTCGAGCTTGTTCAGCATGCCCTCGAGCAGCGAGGTGTGAACCCACTGGCCCTCGCCCGTGTGCTCGCGATGAAGCAGCGCGAGCAGGATGCCCTGCCCGAGGAACATGCCTGCGGTCGTGTCCGAAATGGCAATGCCCGCGCGCATCGGCCTTCCCTGGGGCTCGCCGGTGACCGACATCAGCCCGCTCATGCCCTGCACGATCTGGTCGACACCGGGACGCTCGCTGTAGGGCCCGTCCTGGCCGAAACCGGAGATGCTCGCGAGGATGATCCGCGGATTGATCTGCCTGATCTGTTCGTAGGTGAGACCCAGGCGCTGCTTGACCTCGGCGCGGAAATTCTCGACCACGACGTCGCTGCGCTCGATCAGCCGGCGCAGCACCTTGGCGCCGTGAGCCGACTTCAGGTCCAGGCACAGGCCCTTCTTGTTGCGATGCAGGTTCTGCTCGTCCGGCCCGCGGCGCCGGCCGGTGATCGAACCGCGATCCTTCAGCGGCGGCGGTTCGACCCGGATCACCCGTGCGCCCCAGTCGGCCAGCAGGCGCACTGCGGTCGGACCGGCCCGTGCGATGGTGAGATCTAGCACGGTGTAGCGGGACAGCGGCAGCGCCGCGGGGGAGGCATCGGCCATGGGAATTCCTGTGGAGGGCGGGGCAATCTGATGTATCAGATTAGGCCACAGATATTGGACGGGAGGCGAAGCGCCCGGTCCCCCGGCTGCATTCAGGCCGGCTTGCGGAATCCGCCTTCGATCCACGCGCTGGCGCTGGCCAGGCTGAGCTTGAAGCCAGCCTGCACGCGGACCCGGGCCAGTTCACCACCCTCGGCGTCGCAGGCAGCGAGCATCGCGTGCGGCTCGTCCTCATCGGGCACGATGTCGAGCGTGACAGTGACCGGCCCATCGCCGGTGCTGATGGTGAGCTGCTTGTGCAGCTGGGCGTGCAGCTGCTGCTCGTGCCGGCGCAGCACTTCGGCCGCCGTCTTGACCAGCGTATTGAAGGCGCCGGTGTCCAGCGGCTTGGGGTTCTTCTTGTCGCGGCCCATGGTCCAGGGACCGACCAGCGCCGGTTCGGGCTCGCCCTCCTTGATCATTTCGACGGCCCAGCCCTCGTCGTCTTCGTTCTTGATGACGCGCGCGGTCCAGCCGTTGTCACGCCAGAGGCGCGCTTCGCGGATCGCCGCGGGACCATCGGACTCGGGGGTGTCGGAGCTGTCGTTGGAAGTCATCGGCGAATCTTAGCGCCCCCGCAGAGCCAGTCATCGGCCGGTATGTTCTAGGCCGTACGGTCAGGCCGGAAGGCCCTCGAGGCACCCTCAGTAAACGCCCGGCACGAAGCGTCGTGTGGCCGCCTGATATGCGGCATATCCGGGATGCGCGCGCGCCATGGCGCGCTCCTCGATCGACGCCTTGGCCACCAGCACGCCGATCAGCGTCGCCAGCGCCAGCACGCTCCAGGCGCTGGCCAGTGCCAGCACACAGGCCGCACCACACAGGATCACCGACGAATACATCGGATGCCGGACATACCGGTACGGTCCGCGGGTGATCAATTCACCGCCCTCGCGAGGCACCGGCCGGATGTTGAAGTTGCCCGGGCGATTGCTCGTCAGCGCCCACAGGCCGAGGCCCGCCCCCGCGACGGCCGCAGCCCAGGCCGCGAACGGCGCCACACCGCGCAGAAAGGCCGGCGCCGCCGTCAGCCCCAACAGGCCGATGAGCGCAAGCTGCACCGCAACCAGCGCTGTGCCGCGGCGATTCGATCCGGGTTCGACCATGCCCTCAGCATACCGGGCGCCGGTCGCCGGGCCGGGCAAAACCCGCGACAATGGCGCCCCTGACCCGCCTCGCGCTGAACACAGACATCCGATGACCTCACCCTTCGGCGCCCGAGCACGTGGCTGAGCCCGTCATGCGCTCCGCCGTGCCGGCCTATGCAATCGCTGCCGCCGCGCTGCTGGCTGGCGTGTGTCTGGCCTTCGCGGCGGGGCGCTATCCGGTCTCGCCCGCCGAACTGCTGCAGATCGTCTGGTCGCACCTGACCGGCGGTCCGTCAGGGCTGCCGCACACCACCGAGACCGTGGTGCTGCAGATCCGCGGCCCGCGAGTGGCCGCTGCGGTGCTGGTCGGCGCGGCGCTGGCCATGGCGGGTGCGGCCTTCCAGGGCCTGTTTCGCAATCCGCTCGTGTCGCCCGACATCCTGGGTGCGTCGGCTGGCGCGGCGCTGGGTGCCGTGCTGGCCATCTTCTTCTCGCTCGGCATGGCGGGCATCCAGGCCGCGGCCTTCGCCGGCGGGCTCCTGGCGGTGGGCCTCGTGTACCTCGTCGCCTCGGACCGGCGCAGCGCCGATCCGGTCCTCACGCTGCTGCTCGGCGGCCTGGCGGTCGGCTCGCTTCTGGGCGCGGGCATCGGGCTGCTGAAAGCCCTGGCCGATCCCTATGACCAGTTGCCCGCGATGACGTTCTGGCTGCTGGGCAGCCTGGCAGCGAGCAGCGGGGACGACCTGCTGCCATTGCTGGTGCCCGTCGCGCTGGGCGGCGCGACGTTGTTTGCGCTGCGCTGGCGCATGAACGTGATGTCGCTGCCCGACGAGGAGGCCCGCGCGCTGGGCGCGCCGACGGGCAGATTGCGGATCGCCATCGTCGCCGCCGCGACGCTGGTGACGGCGGCAAGCGTCGCCGCGGCCGGCATCGTCGGCTGGATCGGGCTGATCGTGCCGCACCTGGCCCGCTTTCTGGTCGGCCCCTCATTCCCGCGGCTGCTGCCCGCGGCCGCGGGTCTGGGCGGCGCCTTTGTGCTGCTGATCGACACCCTGGCGCGCACGCTGGCACCGGTCGAGATTCCGCTGGGCATTCTCACCGCGATCGTCGGCACGCCCTGCTTCATCTGGCTGCTGCGCCGCTCGCAACGGAGTCCGCCGTGACTCTGCAGGCGTGGGAGCTGGCCATCGGGTATCCGGGGCGTCCCGTGGGCAGCGGCTTTTCGCTGCACGTTCGCAGCGGCGAAGTGATGGCGCTGCTCGGTCCCAACGGCAGCGGCAAGTCGACGCTGCTCAAGACGCTGCTGGGACTGCTGCCCCCGCTGGCGGGCCGGATCGAGCTTGACGGCCGTCCGCTGGCCAGCCAGCGCAACGAAACGCGGGCCAGGCGCCTGGCCTATGTGCCCCAGGCGCTCGCCATCGGCTTCGGATTCACCGTTCGCGAATCGGTGATGATGGGACGCACGGCACACGGCGGGCTGTTCACCGGGCCGTCGGTGCACGACCGGAGGGTGGTGCAGGCGGCGATCGAGCGCATGGGCATAGGCGCACTGGCCGAGCGGCCGATCAGCACGCTGTCGGGAGGCGAGCGCCAGCTCGCGCTGATCGCGCGCGCGCTGGCGCAGGAAGCGGCGATCCTGGTGCTCGACGAGCCGACGGCCAGTCTGGACTTCGGCCACCAGGGCAAGGTGATGCGCGAGATCCGAAGGCTGGCCGACGAGGGCCTGGGCGTGCTGTTCACCACCCACGATCCGAACCATGCGGCGCGGTTCGCCGACGTCGCGCTGCTGATCCGCGAGGGCCGGACGCTGGCCAGCGGCCCGGTCGCGTCGGTGATCGATCTGGCGCATCTGCAGGCGCTCTACGGCACGTCGGTCACCGCCGTCGGCGACCCGGCAAGTGGTCGGCAGGCGTTTCTGGCGATGTGAAAGCTGCCGACCGGGGCGATCAGTCGCGGGGCAGCCGGAAGCGGGCCACTTCTTCGGCCAGCGTGCCGGCCTGTTCCTTCATCGACGCCGCGGCCGACACGGTCTGCTGGACCAGGGCCGCATTCTTCTGCGTCATCTGGTCGAGTTCCTGCACCGCCTGGCCGATCTGTCCGATCCCCAGGCTCTGCTCGCGCGCGCCCGACGCCACGTCCCCGAGAATCTCGTTGACCCGCTGCGAAGAGCTGACGATCTCCTCGATCGTGGCGCCAGCCTGGCGCACCACCGAAGCACCCTTCTCGACCTGCTCGACGCTGTTGCTGATCAGCGTCTTGATTTCGCGCGCCGCATCGGCGCTGCGCTGCGCCAGCACACGCACCTCACTGGCGACGACCGCGAACCCGCGGCCCTGCTCGCCGGCCCGTGCCGCCTCGACGGCCGCATTCAATGCCAGGATATTGGTCTGGAAGGCGATGCTGTCGATGGTGCCGATGATCTCGCCGATGCGCGCCGACGAACTCCGGATCACTTCCATCGTCTGCACCACATCGCGCATCATCCGGCCGCCCTCGGCTGCCGTGCCGGCATTCTGCGAGGCGACCTGGGCGGCCTCGTTGGTGTGATCGGAGGTGGTCTTGGCGGTGGCCGAGACCTGTTCCATCGACGCGGCCGACTCTTCGAGATTGGCCGCGGCCTGTTCGGTGCGTGCGGACAGGTCCATCGCACCGGTCGCGATCTCGCTGCTCGAATACACGATCTGATCGCTGGACTCGCGCACGCGTTGCACCATTCCCCGCAGGGCGTCCTGCATGTTGCGCAATTCGAGCATCAGGCCGGCCGCTTCGTCCCTGCCCCACGGGGACGGCGAGGTGGTGAGGTCGCCGTCGGTCATCGCACGCAGGTGACGGCGCGTCTCCCTGAGCCCTCCGTCCATCACGCGATAGAAGCTGAGAAACAGGTACCCAGCCACCGCGAGCACGAGCAGCACGATCGTGCCGTCGACGGTCAACTGCCTGAGGAAGACGGAACGCAGATCATCGACATAGATGCCCGAGCCGACCACCCATCCCCAGGGCGCAAAGCCGTGCACGTAGGACACCTTGTCGACCGGCTGGTCCTTGCCCGGCCGTGGCCACTGATACTCGACGAAGCCCTTGCCATCCTTGCGCACGCGTTCGACGAAGGCATTGAACAGCGCAAAGCCGTTCGGGTCCTTCATCTGGGAAAGGTCCTGGCCGTCGAGCTCCGGTTTGATCGGATGCATGATCATCCGGGGCTGCATGTCGTTGATCCAGAAGTACTCGCTCTTCTCGTAGCGCAGCTTGCTGATCGCGGTCCGGGCCAGGGTCTGCGCCTGCTCGCGCGACAGCTTGCCCTCGAGCTCCTGCGCATGCGCCCAGGCGATCACACCATGCGCGATCTCGACGTGCTGTCGGGTCGCATCCTTGCGCCCGCGCATGGCGCTGTCGGCGCTGTCGGACACCTGCCAGCCGACCAGCAGCAGCATCGGCAGCATGAAGGCGACCGAGATGATCGCCGCCTTGGCGGTGAAGCTGAGCTTGCGGAACAGCCGGACTCCGGGTGCCCAGATGCCGTGATATGAAAAAAATCCGGCATCCTGATTCTGCTGAGATGACATGTCGATCGCTCACACATGAAGCCCCGCCATTGACTCTCGTTCGGGCGTCGGGGCTGGCCACCCAGACGTGATCTTGAACCGGCAGCGCCCGGCCGATGCACCGAAAAGGCGCGCGTTACAGGCGGCTTATCGGCTCATATCTCGAACCGGCGGGGAAACGCGGGCCAGCAGGACGGCGGGCGGCTGGGCTATTCTGCGGTGCCTCGAGCAACTCCCGTCCCTTGCGTTCAACGGCCGCGCCGTCCGGTGCCGCCCTGGAGCCCCACCCGATGTCGAGCCAGGAGCACACAGTCAGGCGCGCCGCCGCCGCGCGGTCCGACGCAGCCCGCCGCCACAGCCATACGGGCAGCCCCCATCCGCTGTTCCAGGCGATCGAGTCGCGCGCGCTGCTGGAGATGGCCCTGCTGCCGTGGTCTTTGCCGCTGCTCGCCTCGACCCCGCGCGGCGACGGCCATCCGGTGCTGCTGCTGCCCGGCTTCATGGGCGACGAGTCGTCGCTGTTCGTGCTGAAGGGGTTCCTCAGCCAGCGCGGATACGAGGTCGAGACCTGGGGCTTCGGGCGCAACATCGGCTTCCAGAACAAGCATGCGGCGGCGCTTGAACAGAAGATCCGCTACCTGCACCACCGCACCGGCCGCCGGGTGAGCCTGGTCGGCTGGAGTCTGGGGGGACTGTTTGCCCTGTACGGCGCCCATCAGGCGCCGGAATGCGTGCGCAACGTCATCACGCTCGGCAGTCCGGTGTCGGTCGATCCGCAGGGAAGCCAGTCGCCGATGCTGCTCAGGGCGCTGTACCGGCTGATCGCCCATCCGATGGGGCCAGGCGCCCATGCGATGCAGCCGCGCGCGCGCAAGCTGCGCGAACGGCTGCCGGTTCCGATGAGCTGCCTCTATTCGCTGTCCGATGGCGTCGTGCCGCCGCAGGAGGCGACGATCGAGGGAGACCCGGCGCTGCACGAGAACATCCGGGTGCCGGGCAGCCACATCGGGCTGGGTTTCAACCCGATGGTGCTCTGGCTCGTCGCCGAGCGGCTGTCCCAGCCGCAGGGCGCGTGGCGCCCGTTCGAGCCGCACGGAGCGCCGGGCTGGCTTTACCGGATGCTGACTCACGCGGCGCTGCCGATCTGAGCGGCCGCGCGGGCGCGTCTGCCTGGCGTGCGGGCGCGTCTGCCTGCCGTGCGAGCGCGGCATTAGCCTGCCGTTCGGGCGCGGCATCCGCCAGCGCGAGCAGCGCCTGAAAGCTGTCCCGCACGCATTGAGCGAACACAGCCGGATCGGGCATCAGCTCGCGACACGAGGTGGGCGAGATCACGATGCGCCCTTCGTACCGGGTGACTGCAAAGACCAGCCCCATGCCATCGCTGATCGGCAGCAGCGCCGAGAAGTAGGTCATCCGCGCGCCGCCCAGAAACAGCGGCACCGAGGGACCGGTGACGCGGGTGATCGTGCAGTTGGCCAGTGGCGTATGACGGCCCTTACCCTGGGCCACTCCGGCCAGCGCCTTGCTGGCCAGCGCCATCGTGGCGGCCGGCGCACGCCTTTCGATGGCATCGAGCTGTCGCGCGGTGCGGGCCTGCGCGATCGCCTCCGACGACGAGGTCTGCGCATGGATGAAGGCCAGGCGCTGCACCGGATCGTCGAGCTGCGTGCCCAGTTCGATCCGCAGCCACGACACCGCCGGTTCGCCGGCATCGCGGCCGTCGCCGGCCTTCGGTTCGAGACTGAACGGCACGACCGCCCACAGGCTCGCCTGCGGCAGTTCGTCCTTGCCCTGAAGGTAGGCACGCAGACCGCCGGCACACACCGCGGCGATCGCGTCGTCGACGCTCGCGCCGTCGACCAGTGTGCGGATCCGCTCGAACTCGTCGACTGCAAAGCGCCGGGTCTCGAACACGCGGTGCGGCGAGATGACCGAGTTGAACCTTGTCGCCGGCATCGGACGCGGGTGCCGCAGCGTCTCGATCGCCAGCGACAGCGCCGCCGGCGCCGCCCGCAGCAGCGCACGGGTCAGCGGCAGTGCCACACGCCAGGGCGCGAGCACCGTCTTGCTCGCACTGCGTCGCAGCAGCCCCAGCCCGCCCGGCGCGGGCCGGGGAAACCACGGCATCGGCGGTTCAGGCGGCGGCGGATTGGCGCTCGGGTCGTGCAGCAGCATCGTGATCTCGTTGCCGGCCTCGACGTCGATCGCCGCATGGTGGATCTTGGTCAGCAGAGCGAAGCTGCCGCGCGGCAGTTCGAGCAGTCCATCGAGCCCTTCGATGACATGGATCTCCCAGAGCGGGCGGTTCATGTCCAGCGGACGGGCATGGATGCGCGAGGCCAGGATGCAGAACTGGCGCCAGTCGCCCGGGCGCGGCAGTCCGATGTGACGGACGTGGTACTCGAGATCGAAATGCTCGTCCTCGACCCAGTACGGAGCATCGAGTCCGAAGGGGACCGGCAGCAGCTTCTGGCGAAACACCGGCGACCGGTGCAGCCGGGCCGCGATGTGCCCGAGGATGCTCTTGAACCGCACCTCACCGCCGGGTGCGGTGGAGGGGTCGTAGATGTGGATCAGGGTCACGTTGCCGTTGGCCTGGCGCGTGTCGGCGGCCAGCAGGCTGGCGTCATGGGGATTGAGCTGGCGCATCGTCGGTCTCAGCCTTGCAGCAGCATGCCATCACGGCGATACAGCCGGCACAGATGAGCAAGCCACTGCGCATGCTCGGGGCGCACCTGGGACCAGGTGAAGCGCCATTCCCAGCACCCGCTGGCCTGCCCCGGCGTGTTCATCCGGCTGTCGCTGCCCAGACCCAGCACATCCTGCATCGGATGGATGGCGGCATCGGCCACGCTCGCACAGGCCGCCCGGATCATGTCGCGGCAGATCTGCCCGCCGTCGATCCCCAGGTAGTCGCACACATGGCGCCGCAGCGGCTCGTCGGCACTGCGCCACCAGCCCGCCGTGGTGTCATTGTCATGGGTGCCGCAATAGACCACGGAATCGGCTTCATGGTTGTGCGGCAGGTAGAGATTGGCGCTGTCGCCGCCGAATGCGAACTGCAGCACCCGCATCCCCGGAAACCGGAATTGCTTGCGCAGCCGCGTGACATCCGGGGTGATCAGGCCGAGGTCCTCGGCGATGATGGGCAGCTCACCTAGGGCCCGAGCCACCGCGTCGAACAGCGCGGCGCCGGGGCCCGGCACCCATCGGCCGTTGACCGCTGTGGGCTCGTCGGCGTCAATCTGCCAGCAGGCCGCAAAGCCGCGGAAATGGTCGATGCGAACCACGTCGACCAGTTCGAAGGTTCGTCGCAGCCGGGCGACCCACCAGGCGTAGCCGTCGCGCTCATGCTCGGCCCACCGGTACAGCGGATTGCCCCAGCGCTGGCCGGTGACACTGAAATAATCGGGCGGCACCCCGGCCACCACCGAAGGCCGGCCATCGGCATCGAGTTCGAACAGCCGCTGGTGCGCCCAGACATCGGCGCTCTGCCAGGACACGAAGATCGGCGCATCGCCCACGATCATCACGCCACGCTCGTTGGCGTAGGCGCGCAGCCCATGCCATTGCGCAAAGAAACACCACTGGCAGAAGCGCCAGAAGTCGATCCGCGCACGGTGCTCGAGGCGCGCGGCCGCCAAGGCTGAGGGCTGACGACGGGCCAGGGCAGCCGGCCATTCCGACCAGGCCCGCTGGTCGAAGGCATCGGCCAGGGACATGAACAGCGCGTAGTCGTCGAGCCATTCGGCCTGCTCGGCGCAGAAGGCCTCGAAGGCCGCCCGTTCGGTGGCGCTGCCCTGCTCGGCAAAACGGCGGGCGGCTGCAGCGAGGCAGCGCATCCGCCAGGGCACGACCGCGGCGAACTCGACGCGCGCATCGCAGAAGCCGCGGTCCGGCCCGAGTTCGTCCGCCTCCAGCCAGCCCCTGTGCGCCAGATCGGACAGATCGATCAGCAGCACATTGCCGGCAAACGCCGAACTGCTCATGTAGGGCGAGTTGCCCGAACCGATGCCACCCAGCGGCAGGATCTGCCACCAGCGCTGGCCGGCACTCACCAGCCAGTCGACGAAGTGGCGCGCGCCCGGGCCGAGGTCGCCGCTGCCATGCGGTCCAGGCAGCGAGGTCAGATGCAGCAGGACGCCGCTCACCCGATCGCCCATCACTGCACCTCCTTTGTCGCGGCGGCAGACCACCCCTGCACCGGTCCGTCGGCCAGCAGCAGCAGCGACCGGCCGGGAAGGCGCAGCACGTCGCGCGCACACTCATCGGCGCCGCCATCGGAACGCGTGGTGTCCAGAAGCACCTGCCAGTCGCCCGCCGGCAACTGGAACGGGCGCTCGTCCGGATCGCCATTGACCAGCATCAGCAAGCTGACGTCCGGCGCCTGCCGGCGCTGCGCACTGGGCGCGATCAGCGCGCCCAGGCAGCGCCCGTCGGGCTGCTGCCAGGCGTCGCCCTGCAGCGGCTGGCCGTCGTCCGTCAGCCAGGCAAGATCAGGCAGCGCGCCGCCCTCGGGCTGACCTGTGTACCAGCGTCCGGACAGCGGACGCAGTTCGCGGCGCAGGCGGAGCAGGCGCGCGGTGAAGTCGATCAGCGACTGGTCGGCCTGCCGCCAGTCGATCCAGGTCATCGGGCCGTCCTGGTTGTAGGGGTTGTTGTTGCCGCACTGCGTGTGACCGAGCTCGTCGCCCGCGGCCAGCATCGGCGTGCCTTGGGACAGCAGGACGGTGGCGAGCAGTGCCCGAGCCAGGCGGGCCCGCAGCGCCCGCACCGCCGCGGCGCCGGGATCGCCCCCCACCCCGTGATTGGAGCCCAGGGTGTGCGCCCGGCCCTCCCGCGCGCCCCCGCCAGTGGCCTCGGTGTGACG
>Ga0116169_1003399_pt1 | contig 10628 bp, 12 predicted proteins | sample AD_UKC130_MetaG_FD_89796 | JGI IMG/M metagenome (GOLD analysis project Ga0116169, IMG submission 89796) | Active sludge microbial communities of municipal wastewater-treating anaerobic digesters from Canada - AD_UKC130_MetaG | ecosystem: Engineered > Bioreactor > Anaerobic > Digestate | place... | reverse complement strand
CGGTGAGGGCGTCGCCGACTGGACAGTGGGTGACGCCGTGACGGTCATGCCGCTGGACTGGGATGGCACCTGCCCGGCCTGTCTCGCCGGCAACCAACACATCTGCCAGAACCTGAACTTCATCGGGATCGACTCGCCCGGTTCTCTCCAGAAGCTGTGGAACGTGTCCGCAGACGTGCTCGTGCGCCTCCCCGATGGACTCCGCCTCGATCACGCCGCCCTGATCGAGCCTGTCGCCGTCGCCGTGCACGACGTGCGTCGGGCGAATCTCGCGACCGGCGAGAAGGTCGTCGTCATCGGCGGCGGCCCGATCGGTGTTCTGATCGCCACGGTGGCCCGGGAGTTCGGGGGCGACGTCACGGTCATCGAACTCGATCCGCACCGGCGCGCGCAAATCACCGAACTCGGATTCACGACGATCGATCCCCGCGAGGTGGATTAGGTGGCCTGGGTCACCGAGTGGACCCAGAACGCGGGTGCCGATGTCGTGTTCGAGGTGTCGGGCGCCGCCGCAGCCGTGCTCGGAGCGACCGACCTCGCCAAGGTGCGGGGCACCATTGTGGTGGTCGCGATCCACCCCACCCCGCGGGAGATCAACCTGCAGCGGGTGTTCTGGCGCGAGCTGAGCATCCTGGGTGCCCGGGTCTACCAACGTCAGGACTTCGAGACCGCGGCCGAGCTGCTCGAGCGCGGCGCGATCCCCGCCGACCTGCTGATCACCAGGATCGTGCCGCTGAGCGAAACCCAGGCGGCCTTCGCCGACCTCGAAGCAGGGCGCGCGATGAAGATCCTCGTGGATGTGGCAGGCCAGAAGTGACGAGCGCGTTCGACCTCACCGGACGGCTGGCCATCGTCACCGGCGCACGGCGCGGCATCGGATTCGCGATGGCCGAGGCGCTCGCGCAGGCGGGCGCCGACATCATCGGCGTGAGTGCAACTCTCGAGGCATCCGGCAGTGCCATTGAGCAGGCCGTCACCTCCCACGGCAGGCGCTTCGAGGCCATCGCCTGCGACTTCGCCGACGTCGACGCGGTTGCAGCGCTCGGTGAGCGACTCGCGGTACGGCCCGTCGACATCCTCGTCAACAACGCGGGCACCATAGAGCGAGCACCGGCGGCCGAACACCCGATCGAGCTGTGGGATCGCGTGATCCAGGTGAACCTGTCGAGCCAGTTCGTGCTGAGTCAGGCGGTGGGACGATCGATGCTCGAGCGCGGCCACGGCAAGATCATCTTCACGGCCTCGATGTTGAGCTTTCAGGGCGGTGTGAATGTGCCCGGCTACACCGCGGCCAAGTCGGGCGTGGCCGGATTGACCAAGGCTCTGGCCAATGAGTGGGCGGGGCGCGGGGTCAACGTCAATGCGATCGCCCCGGGTTACATCGCCACCGACAACACGCAGGCGCTTCAGGATGACCCGGCCCGCTCCCGGGCGATCCTCGACCGCATCCCGGCCGGGCGATGGGGCGTCGGTGCAGACCTCGGCGGCGCAACGGTATTCCTCGCCTCGGCCGCGTCGGACTATGTCTCCGGCATCGTGCTGCCGGTGGACGGGGGATGGCTCGGGCGATGACACCCCCGGGCTGACAACGGAGATGTCGGGAGCATCGGGACGAGTCTCGGGCGGGGGTGGCAGAATGGGCCGCGCCATGCACGATGACTCTCAGTACGACGACGAGCCGGAACTCGCGGGATACCAGCCGCATGAGAAGCCTCTGCGCAGTCCGCACCTGATGACGGTGATGCGTGTCGTGGTTGTGCTCGGTCTTGTGGGATTGGTGCTGCCGGGCATCCTCGTGACAGTGGGCACCGCCAATCGCACCGCTCAGACAACGTGCGCCGCCTACACGGGCTTCTTCGCGCCGGAGGCCGTGAGCTTCTCGGCCCGCTTCGAACTCGTCAGCGCAGCAGGGATCGGCTGGAACTGTTACGCCGTAGCCTTCGGGGGTGCTGAAACTCTGGTGAAGGCCATGGGGCTTATCCCGGGCGGTGCGCGGCTGCCCAGCGCGCCGGTCGAGAACTCCTAGCGACGACGCGAGCGCAGACGCGCTGCACCAATCAACGCAGCACCGGCCACTGCGGTGCCGATCGCAAGAACGACAATCGGCGCGGGATCACTCGCCCCGGTCGCCGCGAGCGCCGCAGGCGATGTCGGGGTGGGCTCGCGGAAGGGAAGGGTCGGGAGCTCGAACCCACAGTCGGCCTGCTCGGGCAGCGACAGCATCGCGATCACGCCGACCCTGCCTGATGCCGATCGGAAGTCACCGACGACCTCGGCCTGCGTCAAGGTAGGTGAGGCACTGACGAGTTGCCGAACCCAGTCTTCGATCGACTCGTAGTTGGCGGGAGCCAGCCGGGAGAACCAGAACGCACCGGACGAATCGATGGCCATGCCCTGCATCATCACCTGTTCGCCGCCCGGCAGCGTCACCGGCCCGAGTGAGGTCGTGCTTCCGGTGACGACATCAACCCGGTAGACGGTTGTCACGTCGTGGGCGTAGAACTCGTTGTCATACGAGCTCCAGGTGAGATCGAACAGCCCGGCGGCATCGGGGAGGCTCGCGAGCGTGAGCACTCCGGTGGTGAGGTCGACAGAGTAGATGGCGCCGTTCACGGTGGCCCATGCGGCACCACTGCCGTCGATGGTGAACGAGTCGAACCACTCCTCTTGGCCGTTGAGCGTGAGCCTCGTCACAAGAGTGCTAGCCCCTGAGATCAGATCCGTGCGAAGGAGGGCCGGCCGCTCGTCGGCGCCACGGGCCATCGTGTAGATCGTGCAGGACTCGGCGCTGCGATCCCACGACGACGCTATGGCACAGAAGTAGGTCGGTGATCCCGGGTCGCCGATGGCGACGCCGCTGCCCGTCGCACCGTTCAGAGCCAGTACCTGGAGGCCGCTCATGTCTCCCGACCAATCGCAGGAGATGGCGAAGAGGGTCTCGCCGTCGGGCGTGACTCGGGCGGGGGATGTGGATGCCGCAGAGGCAGGCGACGCGGGCGCGAGGGCGGCGCTCAGGGCGAGAACGCCACCAAGGATGACCGCACCGGACAGTGCTGACACGCGGCCGGGCAGTGGACGAGTTGGGGACACGGGTGCTCCTCGGGTAGGAAGGGTCGTTGCCCTTGAAACCCCGGCGCGCCCGGAACATTACGCGTCGAGCAGCGATTCCCGAACCTTGCGGCGCAGCACCTTGCCGATGAGCGACTTGGGAAGCTCGTCCACCGCGACGACTCGCTTGGGCACCTTGTAGGCAGTCAGGTTGGCGCGAGCGAATTCGCGGATGGCGGCCTCGTCGAGGGTTGCACCCGGGGCGAGCACGACGGCCGCGACGACATCCTCGCCGCTGTGCTCGCTCGGCAGGCCGATCACGGCGACGTCGGCGATCGAGGGATGCGCCCGCAGCGCCTCCTCGACCTCGCTCGGCGCCACATTGAAACCACCGGTGATGATGAGCTCCTTGATGCGGTCGACGATGCGCACGAACCCGTCACTGTCGACGGTGACGATGTCGCCGGTGCGGAACCAGTCGGCCCCGTCGTCGGAGGTCGGCACGAACACGGCAGCGGTCTCCTCGGGCTTCTTCCAGTAACCGGAGAAGACCTGGGGGCCGCGCACGATCAGTTCGCCCTCCTCGCCCGGCTTGCGATCGACCGTGGGGTTCTCCGGGTCGACGACGCGCAGCTCGGTGTTGGGCAGGGGCAGGCCGACGGTTCCCGCACGACGTGTCGGACCGACGGGGTTGGCCATCAGGACGGGCGACGTCTCGCTGAGCCCGTAGCCCTCCACGAGGTATCCGCCGGTCTGCTCCTCCCACGGCTCGACGACCGCAGCCGACAGCGGCATGGCGCCCGAGATGGCGATCTGGATGCCCTTCAGCGAGACGCCCTTCTCGCGAGCGGCGGCGGTCAGCCGCTCGTAGATCGGCGGAACGGCAGGCAGGAATGTCGCTGGACGCTTCTTGATCACCGGCAGCACGAGGTCGGGATCGAATCTCGGGAACAGCACGAGGCGTGCCCCCATGCTCATCGCGAATGTCAGGCACAGCGTGAGCCCGTAGGCGTGGAACATCGGCAGCACTGCGTAGACGACGCAGCCCTCGCCGCGCTTGACCGTGGGCACCCATGCGCGTGCCTGAGCGGCATTGGTCGTCAGGTTGAGGTGCGTGAGGGTCGCCCCCTTGGGACTGCCCGTCGTGCCGCTCGTGTACTGGATGAGGGCGACGTCGGCGGCATCCGGTCGGAAGATGCGCTCGTCGATCGGCGGGGAATCCAGCAGCTTCTTCCACTCGATGGTGCCACGCACCTTCGTCGTGAGAGCCGCGCGCGACTCGCGCGCCTTGGCGATCGGCAGGCGCAGCAGAGCCCGAGTGGTGAAGGGCATCGCACGGGTGAGGTCGACGGAGATGATCGTCTCGACAGCGACATCCTCGGGGAAGTCCTGGATGGTCGCGACCGTCTTGTCCCAGGCGATGACGACCCTGGCACCGTGGTCCTCGAACTGGTGTCGCAGCTCTCGCGGGGTGTACAGCGGATTGTGCTCGACCACGATGGCGCCGAGGCGCAGCACCGCGTAGAAGGCGACGATGTGCTGCGGGCAGTTCGGCAGCACGAGGGCCACCGGGTCACCCTTCTGCACCCCCAGGAGCCGCAGCCCCTCCGCGGCCCTGTCGATCTGCTGGCCCATCTCGGCATACGTCGTTGTCGCACCGAAGAACTCCAGAGCGACGGCGCTGCCGAACTCCGTGACGGATGCCGCGACCAGGTCGTAGAGCGACCCGCCGGGCAGCTCGATCTCCTCCGGCACGTTGTCGGCGTACGACTTCAACCAGGGACGCGGGGTACTGATGCTCACGGCACAACTCTACGGATGCTGTGGACTATCGTGTCGCCATGCGCGTGCTCGAGATCTGGCGATACCCGGTGAAGTCGCTGCAGGGCGAGCGGCTGGATTCCGCGCTGGTGGGTGTCGAGGGCATCGAGGGCGACCGCCAGTGGGCGATCTTCGACGTGGCGACGGGGTTCGGTCTCACCGGGCGCCGCGAGGGAGCACTGCTTCACGCGTCAGCCCGCACCGTCGACGGCCGGGTCGAAGTGGTGCTGCCCGACGGGTCCGTCGCCGCTGACGACGAAGCACTGTCGGCGTGGATCGGCCGCCCGGTGGCCCTGCGCAACACCGACCAGGCCGAGTCGCGTCGCTTCGAGAGTCCGGAGGATTTCGAGAACGAGGTGACCGGAAACTGGCGCGCGTTCACGGGAGCGCTGGGGTCGTTCCGCGACGACCAGAACGCGGCCGTCTCGATCGCCTCGACCGGCAGCCTCGGCGACTGGCCGCAACGACGGTTCCGACCCAATCTGGTGGTCTCCGGTTCAGGTGAGGACGACCTAGTCGGCTCGGCCATCGCCATCGGCGAAGCGCGCCTGAATGTTCAGGCCCGACTCGGTCGCTGCGTCATGGTGACTCGACCCCAGCCCGGAATCGAGCGCGACCTCGATGTGCTGCGCACGATCCACCGCGAACGCGATCACACGTTCGCCGTCGGCGCGACCATTGACAACGCCGGCGTGATCACCGTGGGTGACCCGGTGGAGGTCGTCTAGCTAGGCGGCACCGTCGAACATGCTGGTGACCGACCCGTCGTCGAAGACCTCGTGGATGGCGCGGGCGATGAGCGGAGCGATCGGCAGGATGGTGAGCGTCGGGAAACGCTTCTCCTCCGGAACCGGCAGCGTGTCAGTCACGACCACGGAGTCGATCGACGCGCCCTGAAGGATCTCAGTTGCCGGGTCGGAGAACACCGCGTGGGTGGCCGCGACGACAACCTTGGTTGCTCCCGCCGCCTTGAGCGCGTCGGCCGCCTTGACGATGGTGCGACCGGTGTCGATCAGGTCGTCGACGATGAGGCACACCCGACCGTCGACCTGGCCGACGATCTCGTGCACCGAGACCTGGTTGGGCACGAGCGGGTCGCGCCGCTTGTGGATGATCGCCAGTGGCGCCCCGAGCTTGTCGCTCCAGATGTCGGCGACGCGCACCCGGCCCATGTCGGGGCTCACGACCGTGAGCGTTGACGGGTCGAGCTGCTTCTGGAAGTGCTCGAGCAGCACGGGCATCGCGAAGAGGTGATCGACCGGGCCGTCGAAGAAGCCCTGGATCTGGGCGGCGTGCAGGTCGACGCTCATGATGCGGTCGGCGCCGGCCGCCTTGTACAGGTCGGCGACCAGACGGGCGCTGATCGGCTCGCGACCGCGACCCTTCTTGTCCTGGCGGGCGTAGGGGTAGAAGGGCGACACGACCGTGATGCGCTTAGCCGAGGCTCGCTTCAGGGCATCCACCATGATGAGCTGCTCCATGAGCCACTCGTTGATCGGGTTGGTGTGGCTCTGGATGACGAACGCGTCGCAGCCGCGCACACTCTCGTCGTAGCGGGCGTAGATCTCACCGTTGGCGAAGGTGCGGGCGTCGGTGTGCACGAGATCGGCGCCCAACTCCTCGGCGATGTCGATGGCGAGCTGGGGGTGTGCCCGGCCGGTCACGATCACCAATCTCTTCTGGCCGGTGATCTTGATCTCGGACACTGTCCCTGCTCTCTGTTGAGTACGCCCTGGGTCGATTCTATCGACGCGACGCGGCCGCGATCACTCGCTTCCGGATGCCGCGGCCGCAGCCTCCGCGGACGCCGTGCCCGCGCGGTTCGTCGCCACCCAGCCCTCGATGTTGCGCTGGGGTGCCACGTTCACCGCGAGGGCGCCGGGCGGGACATCCTTGCGCACGACCGTGCCGGCGCCGGTGTACGCGCCGTCGCCGATCGTCACGGGAGCAACGAACACGTTGTGCGAGCCGGTGCGGGCCTGGTCGCCCACGATCGTGGGGTTCTTGCTGACGCCGTCGTAGTTGGCCGTGATGGTGCCGGCTCCGATGTTCGAACCCTCCCCGACGGTCGCGTCGCCGAGGTAGCTGAGGTGCGGTACCTTGCTGCCCGCCCCGATCGTCGAGTTCTTCGTCTCCACGAAGGTGCCGATCTTGCCGTCGGCGCCGAGGTAGGTGCCGGGGCGGAGGTAGGCGAACGGGCCCACGCTCGCGTTCTCGCCGATGACGGCGAGTGTGGCATCCGTGCGCTTGACGGTGGCACCGGCACCGACCTCGGTGTCGACCAGGGTCGTGTCGGGGCCGATCGTCGCACCGGTCTGCACGAGGGTCGCCCCCTTGAGCTGGGTGCCCGGCAGAATCTGCACGTCTTCGGCGAGCGTGACGTCGGCGTCGATCCACGTCGTCGCCGGGTCGTCGATCGTGACGCCAGCGAGCTGCCAGCGCTTGACGATCAGCTCATTCATGCGACGGGATGCCTCGGCCAACTGCACGCGATCGTTGACGCCCGACACCCGCCAGCCGTCGGGCACGGGCATGGCCGCGACCGCGGAGCCCGCCGCCCGAAGCAGGCCGACAACGTCGGTCAGGTACTTCTCGCCCTGCGCGTTCTTGGTGCCGACCAGCGCGAGCTGCTCGCGCAGCGGCGCAACGCTGAACACGTACGTTCCCGAGTTGATCTCGGTGATGGCCCGCTCGTCGTCGGTGGCGTCGGCCTGCTCGACGATGCGGTCGACCTCTCCCCCGCTGCCCCGCACGATGCGCCCGTATCCCGTGGCGTCGTCGAGGATCGCGGAGAGCACGGTCGCGGCGGCGGAAGCCGCGCGGTGGGTGTCGATGAGGGAGCGGAGGGTCGCGGCATCCAGAAGCGGTACGTCGCCCGAGACGACGACGACGTCGCCAGCGAAGTCTGCGGGCAGCGCCGCTATGGCAACCTCGACAGCCCGACCGGTGCCGGGGATCTCGTCCTGGTCGACGATGAGGGCGTTCGGCATGGCGTCGGTGATCGACTCCACGACGGAGTCGCGGGCGTGACGCACGACCGCGATGACGTGACCGGGCTGCAGCTCACCGGCGGTGGCGAGAACGTGGCCGATGAGGCTGCGGCCGGCGATCGAGTGCAGCACCTTCGGGCGAGAGGACTTCATGCGCGTGCCCTGCCCAGCGGCGAGCACGACCACGGCAAGAGTGAGGTCGGTCATTCAGCTATTCTCCCGGTTTCGGGTCTCGACTTCGCTCGACCACCGGTGGTCGAGCCTGTCGAGACCTGGCCATCTGCTCGGGTGCCGTCATCAGAGCGCGGCGCCACGGCGCAACACCCTCGATCTCGATCTGCAGCGAGAAGCTCAGCACCGTGCGGATGAGCACGATGATCGCGAGCACGATCGCGTCGGTCAGCGACGGTGTGGATGTCACGGTGCGCACCAGGTCGGCGGCGACCAGAATCTCCAGCCCGAGCAGGATCACCAGGCCGATCGAATCACGCAGGGTCTTGAACGCGACCCGACCGTCACGCGTGACGACGAGCGAGCGGATGCCGAGCACGATCGCCCCGACGAACCCGAGAACCATGGCGGCGACGCCGACGATCTCGAAGATGCTGGTGACGGTCTCGAAGAACGCGACCTTGGTCATGCTGCGAGGTTACCCGACGCCTACCGTTCGGTCAGAGCGATCACTCGCCACAGATCGTTCTGCGCGACTGTTCCCATCGAGCCCAGTGCAAGATCGAGGGAGTGATTCCGGTCACGGTCGGTGGGATACCAGCGCGCACAGGTCGCGACCGGACGCCCCGCGACGGTGGCGAACCACCCGTATCGGGCGCGTTCGGTACCGGTGACCAGCTCCACCGCGAGCAGCTCCCGGGACTGCAGCATCCGATCGGCATCGCGCCTGGCTGCCGCCAAGGTCGGGTGCACAGAGGCTCCACGGGCGAGCTGCCGGTTGTTGCCAGACACCAACGACCAGACCCACGCGTCATCCGCCCCCGGGATGCGAGCCGAGTAGGTTCGACCGGCCGCGGCGATCACCCGGCCCGCATGACCGCTCCACAGCGGAAGCCTCGAGCGTGCGGCCGCCGGAAAGCACACGAAGACCAGGCCCGGTCGAGCAGTCATTGCGCCCACCTCGGTGACCGGCGCGATCCCCTGCCGCGCGATGCTCCCACCCAATCGCGTCAATGCGAACCACTGGCGAACGGCAGTGCACAGATCCGTGAACATCACCGCTCCGCCTCCAGGACTCGAACCTAGACCTAACAGCTCCAAAGGCTGTCGTGCTGCCATTACACCAAGGCGGATTACGCCGTGCGGCGCACGTCAAGTCTGCCAGACAGCGATAATTGACGGATGCCCACAAGCGACGAAGTCGACCGCATCGTCGACGCGTGGTCGCGGGAGCGTCCCGACCTCGACTTCTCGCCCCTGCAGGTGCTCAGCCGGGTCGGCAGGCTGGCGCGTCACCTCGAGCGGGCGCGTCGCACAGCGTTCGCGGCATCCGATCTGGAGCTCTGGGAGTTCGACGTGCTCTCGGCCCTGCGCCGCGCCGGCAAGCCCTACCAGCTGAGCCCCAAGGCGCTGCTGCAGCAGACGCTCGTCTCGAGCGGCACGATGACGAACCGCATCGACCGACTCGTCACCCGCAAGCTCGTGGAGCGACGCACCGACCCCAACGATGGCCGCGGCATCCTCGTGGTGATGACGCCCGAGGGGCGCGAACGGGTGGATGCCGCGATCCGCACGCTGCTGGCCGCCGAGTCCGAGCTGCTCGATCGCCTCAGCGCTCCCGATCAGGAACGACTCAGCTCGCTGCTTCGGAAACTGAGTCTCGACTTCGACTGACCCGAGCCCGGTCGTAGATGCGCAGCCCGATGTTCACGAAGAAGAGCGCGAACCAGAAGTACATGGCCGCCTGGGCATCGATGAACAGCGCGATGGGTATCGAGAGCCAGAAGACGAGGGGCGTCGTGAACTGGTTACGTCGATTGAAGCGGTAGAGCTCGAGGTCGACTGACTTGTCGACGAACCCGTGCCGCCACGCATAGGACCAGACCAGGTACTGCAGGATGCTCAGCAGCCCCACCACGAACGCGTAGAGCACGACGGCCGCCGGTTGCGCACCGTACTCGCTGAGCAGGCTGGTGGGGAACGGCACGAAGGCGACGAAGAACAGCAGCACGAGGTCGAGCATCATGAGGCGGCCGTCGTGCGCCTTGATCACACGGAACTTGCGGTGGTGCGCCATCCAGTTGAGGGCGATGATCGTGAACGAGAGGGCGTAGGCGAAGAAGGCCTGGGACTGGTCGACGAGCACCTCCCACGCCGTGCTGCCCTGGGGCACCTTCAGGTCGATCACCAGCAGGGTCATGGCGATGGCGAAGATGGCATCGCTGAAGAACACCAGCCGTTCGGTGTTGCTGCCATCGACGAACACGCGTCGGTACTTCGCTCGCACGTCCTCCATGGCGACCACCCTAGCTAGATTGGTGCCATGCCCGTCGCAGAGGATCTCGTCGCCCCCGCCCGCGAACGCGTGCTCAACCCGCTGACTGACGGCCTGGGCCGCAGCGCGCGAGCGCACGAGCACCGGCTGCTGAGCGCGGCGCGCCCCGCGCTGCCGGTGCTCAACTGGCTCGGGATGTTCGCCCGCCCCCTGCTGCGCGTGCCCCAGCTCGGCTGGATCACCGCCGACCCGCTCACCGCGCGAACCGTGCTCAACGACCCCGACCACTTCACCCTGCTGAGCGAGGGGGGCGTCGGGCACCT
>Ga0116169_1003397_pt1 | contig 10635 bp, 8 predicted proteins | sample AD_UKC130_MetaG_FD_89796 | JGI IMG/M metagenome (GOLD analysis project Ga0116169, IMG submission 89796) | Active sludge microbial communities of municipal wastewater-treating anaerobic digesters from Canada - AD_UKC130_MetaG | ecosystem: Engineered > Bioreactor > Anaerobic > Digestate | place... | reverse complement strand
CTGAACGTCGCCGATTCGAGCGTTTTCCGGCCTCTAATGCCGCCGCGGCAGGCGCGCCCTGCCCGCCGCGTACCGTCGCGTATGCCGCCAGCGCGAGCGCGCGGCGCTCATCATGCGCCACAATGGCCCGCCGGTAGCCCCGCGGAGGCGGTTCCAGGAGCCAGGGCTCGTGGATACGCTCCGCCGGAACATCGGCGAGGGCCGGTATCCAGCTTCGCACGTATGTCCCGTCCGGATCAAACTTTTTACCCTGCGTTACCGGATTGAAGACGCGGAAATACGGCGCGGCATCGGGTCCGCATCCCGCGGTCCACTGCCAGCCCAGGGTGTTGTTCGCCAGGTCCGCGTCAACCAGGGTATCCCAAAACCATCGGGCCCCCTCCTGCCAGGGAACCATCAGGTCTTTGACCAGAAACGAGGCGACAATCATGCGGGCCCGGTTATGCATCCAGCCGGTATGCCACAGCTCCCGCATGGCCGCGTCCACCACGGGATAGCCGGTCCGGCCCCGCTGCCATGCCCGCAATGCCGCGGGATCGTCCCGCCAGGGGAAACGCGCGAATTCCTCCCGCAGGGGATGCTCCGGCAGGCGGGGAAAATGGTAGAGCAGGTAATGGGCAAATTCCCGCCAGTACAGCTGGCGGATCCAGCCTTCTATCTGGCGCGCCGCGCCGGGCGTGGGGTCCGAGGCCAGCGCGGAACGGGCCGCGCGCAACGCAGTCCGGGCGCTCAGTTCGCCGAAATGGAGATGCGGCGACAGCCGCCCGGTTCCCGCCATATCCATGCGGTCGCGCCGGTCCAGATAAGCGGAGGCATCGGCATCCAGGAATGAATCCAGCCTTTTCCGGGCCGCGTCTTCACCGGGCTGCCAATGCTCACGAAGCCCGCCGGCCCAGTCCGGGACCGGCAGCAGATCGAGGTCCTCGGGTTTGAGCCCAAAAATATTGGCATTGTCCACCAGCCGGGGCAGGGGTTCCGCAGCACTATCCGAATCCGCAAGCTTTTCAGCAGCCTTCCAAAACGGCGTAAAAACCTGGAACGGTCCCCCCTGGGCTGTGTGGAGCGATTCAGGCCGGACCAGCAGATCCGGCGGAAGCGGGACAACCCGAACCCCCAGCGCCTCCAGGCGTTCCGTGACGGCCCTCTCCTGGCGGCGGGCCCAGGGTTCAACCCGCCGGTAAAAAAACAGGCTGTCCGCTCCGATTTCCCGGGCAAGGCCGCACAGCGTCTCCGCAGTATTCCCCCGGCGGATAATCAGCCGTCCCCCGGCTTCCCGGATTTTTCGCTCCAGGGCGGAAAGTGAATAATGCAACCACCAGCGGCTGGCGGCTCCCGGTTCCCAGGGCGATTCCTCTTCCGGCGCCCAGACATACACCGGCACCGCTTCCCGTCCCGAGCGGGCCGCCGCCCCGAAGGCGGCGTGATCACTCAGGCGCAAATCCAGCCGAAGCCATACCAGCGCGATGCCCATGCGCAGCAGTCCCTTTGATGCTCAGTATATTGGCAACAAAATCCCGCTTGCCGGGTATTCCGCCAAAGGTCGGATCACAGGGGCTGCCCCGTGTTCCGGTCCCATACGCGTACCAAGAGACATCGCCGCCCGTTACAACATAGAACGGACGGCGATATGGGCAGAATCAGATGAACGTTTTACTGTCCGATGGGCAGCGTGACGGTATCGCCCGGACCGGATTGCGCTTCGGCGGGCCCCACCTTAAGGAGCTCGACGTCGAAAATCAGCAGGCTGTTCGGCGGGATCGGCCCCATGTTCCGGGTGCCGTAGCCCAGATCGGGAGGAATGTACAGGGTATATTTGCCGCCCTGTTTCATCAGCTGCAACCCTTCATCGAAGCCGGGAATCATCTGGCCAACCTGGAACGTGGCCGGCTCATTCCGGGAGTAAGATCTGTCAAACTCTTTCCCGTCTACGAGGGTTCCCCGATAATGGACGGTAACGGTATCCCCTTCTTTGGGAGACGGGCCGTTCCCTTCCTGGACGACCTTGTACTGCAGCCCGCTGGCTGTCGTTTTGACGCCGTCGGCTTTGGCGTTTTCCGCCAGGAAGCTGTCGGCTTTTGTTTTATTTTCGGATGCCTGGACGGCCATGGCCTGCTGGCGTTTTTCGCGGATAACCCCCTGCAGGCGCATCATGACCTGCTGGGCCTCTTCTTCACTGACCGCGCCGTCCCGCCCTTCCACGGCATCCTTGATGCCCCGGATCAGCTCTTCGATATTGACGTCGATTCCGGCGTTCTTCACGGACCCGCCCATCTGGTATCCCACCACGTAACTGATTTTGGCCAGGTCTTCTTTGCTGGGCTCACCGGCGGAAGCGCCATCAGCCGGGGGTTGCGCCACCGCGGCGTCCGGGGCGGCGGCATCCTGCGCCCGGGACACGGCGGGAACCATCAGCGCGGACAGCGCAAACAGGAAAACGGCTCCTGCCAGCGCGAATACGGGAAAGCTTTTCATGATACTGGGCTCCTGAACTCGGTTGGGATAAAGCTTCCCGTTTCGCCATGACCGGTCCTGCCGCCAGGCAGGGGAAGCATTGCCCTAACTCTACTCCTTCCTGCCGGATCAGGGCAAATTTTTAGCCCCGGGCAACCCGCATGAGATCCGAAGTAGCCGCGCAACGGCGCAAGGATCTGATGCCGCCATGCCGGGGAATATGGATCCGTCAGCCGAGTTTCAGGTCCAGTTCGTTTTCCACAATCTGCTCGAGGGACTGCCGGCGCCGGATCAGCACGGGTTCGCCGGATTCGCGCAGCAGGACCTCCGGCGCCTCGGGGAAACTGTTGTAGTTTTTAGCGGCCATGGCCGCGCAGTAAGCGCCGCACCCTCCCACGGCAAGCAGGTCGCCGGGTTCGGGCGCGGGGAGCCGGCGGGGCTGAAGCCCTTCCGGATCGCCCGGGGCGGGCGTCATGATGTCCCCGCTCTCGCAGCAGTGCCCCACCACCACGAAATCCGCTTCTTCAACGGCGTTTCCGGTACTTTTCAGTACCCGGATGGGGTGCTGGGCGCCATAAAGGGACGGCCGAAGGTTTTCGGTCATGCCGGCGTCGGTTTTAATGAACCGGTATCCCTCGGGTCCGGTATCGACCACGTCGGTGACCGAACACAGCAGCACTCCCGCAGTGGCCGTCAGGTAGGTGCCCGGTTCGATTTCCAGCCGCAGTTTCCGCCCAGTCCGTTCAGCAAAGGCCTTGAACTTCTCCGCGACGCGGGCGCCGATGCGCTGCAGATCGGCGGTTTTTTCTCCGGGAACCCGGGCAACTTTATAGCCGCCGCCCAGCCCGAGGGTGTCCGCATCAGGAAACGCCTCGACCAGATCCAGCGCCAGATCCGCGCAGCGCACCCAGACTTCAGGATCGGCGCCGGAACCGATATGGGTATGGATCATCGTGACGCGCAGGCCATAATGAGCGGCTGTTTGCAGCGCGCGATCCACATAATCTTTCCACAGTCCGAAACTGGAGGCGGGCCCTCCGACGTTCGTTCGGTTGCTGTGCCCAGACCCCAGGCCCGGATTAACCCTCAGCGCCACCTCCGTACCGGGGAAAAGCTTTCCATACGCTTCCAGCTGGCACAGTGAGCACGCGGTAAACAGGCATCCGGCCCGGACCAGCTCTTCCAGGTCCCGGGGCAGTTCCTGGCCGGTGACGCGGATATGTTCCGGGGGAATGCCGGCCAGCATCGCCCGGCGGGCTTCGTAACCGCTGCCGGCGTCCATATGCAGTCCCATCCCATGGAAAATCCGAAGCACCGTCCGGTTGGGAAGCGCCTTCATGGCAAACCGGGCCGTCAGGCCGAAAGCCGCGGGGAAATCCAGCACGGCCCGGGCGTTCCGGCGGAGGGTGGCTTCATCGTATACGAATACGGGGGTTCCCCACCGTTCGCTTACACGCCGCGCGACAGCAGCCTCGGGGAAAAAAATATCGGGGGTATCACAGGTGACCATAACTATTTTCCTCAAAAACGCGACTAATTCATAACATGAAGCGGGACCCTATGCCAAACGGCGCGTTCCGGGCAGAGAAAACGCGCGGGCCGCATTTGGAAGGGGATACGCCGGGATTTACAATAAAGGCATGGATGAGCCGCTTTTTGAACACGTGCTGCGGGAACAACACCGGGCGGAAGCGCCGCTGGCCCGTCGGGTCGCCCCCAAAAGCCTGGACGACATTATCGGCCAGGAGCATATTCTGGGGCCGGGCCAACCCCTGCGCCGGGCCATCGAATCGGACCGGTTTACTTCCCTGATCCTGTACGGGCCGCCGGGCACGGGAAAGACGGCCCTGGCCCGGGTGATTGCCCGGCGCACGAAAGGCGCGTTTTCTCCGCTGAACGCGGTAACTTCCGGGGTGGCGGACCTGCGCAGGCTGATCGCGGAAGCGGACCGGCGGCGGCTGGAAGACGGCCGGCGCACGATCGTGTTCATCGATGAGATTCACCGGTTCAACTGCGCCCAGCAGGACGCGCTTCTGCCGGACGTGGAAAACGGGCGGATTATCCTGATCGGCGCCACGACGGAAAACCCTTTTTTCTCGGTTAACGCGCCGCTGCTGTCCCGGTCCCTGATCTTTGAGTTCCGCCGGCTGGAAGAAGATGACCTGGTCCGCCTGCTGGAACGGGCGCTGGCCCACCCCGACCGGGGGCTTCCCGACCTGACGGTTACGGCCGAACCCGAAGCCCTGCGGCATATCGCGCGCTGCGCGGAAGGGGACGCCCGACGGGCCCTTACGATCCTGGAGCTCTGCCTGCTCACGGGGGAACCGCGGGAAGGACAGCTGACCCTTACCCCCGAACTGGCGGCGGCCTGTTCGCAGCGGAAACTGCTGCATTACGACGGGACGGGCGACGCCCATTACGACATGGCCTCCGCGTTCATCAAAAGCATGCGGGGCAGCCACCCCGACGCGGCGCTGTACTGGATGGCCCGCATGCTCGAAGCGGGCGAAACGCCCCGCTTTATCGCGCGCCGCATCTGTATCGCGGCCGCGGAAGACGTGGGGAATGCCGATCCCCAGGCGCTGGTGATCGCCACGGCGGCGTTCCAGGCGTGCGAATGGATCGGCATGCCCGAAGCGCGGATTATCCTCGCCCAGGCGGCCACCTACGTGGCCTGCGCCCCGAAAAGCAACGCCGCCTACCTTGGGATCGGGCATGCCCAGCAGGCCGTGCGGGAGGCGCCGGCTGTTTCCGTTCCGGGCCACCTTCAGGACACGGCGTATTCCGGGGCGAAGCGGCTGGGGCGGGGCGAGGGCTACCTGTATCCCCATGACTACCCCGGCGGATACATTCCCCAGGATTACGGGGTAGCGCGCGGCGCCTTCTACCAGCCCACGGATTATGGGTACGAGCGGATATTCCGGGAACGGCTCGCCGAACTGGCGCGCCAGGACCGGGATTCCGCCCGGGAAAACCAGGAAACGCGGCCACCATCCACGGCTGAAGGAACAACACCGGACGGAGCGGACTCCAGCCATGGATGAGACGCAGCCATCAGCACCGGCAATTCCGGATCCCCAGGATGCCGAGGAGCGGACGCGCAGGCGCCGGGCGCGGCGGGCCTTTTTCCTGGGGATGGCCACAGGGTGCCTGGGCACGCTGGTCATGCTGGCGCTGTCGATTGTGGCGGCCGCCTGGATCTTCCGCGACTGGGCCATCAGCAGCCACCGCGCGCGGATGACACCTCCGGAAACGGTTACACAGGCCGCAGCGGATTTTTCCCTGCAGCTGCTGGATCCGGACGGGAAACCGGTAACGCTGGAGGCTTACCGCGGCCAGCCGATGGTGGTGCACCTGTGGAGCCCCACCTGCCCGGAATGCCTGGCGGAGCTTCCTTTCTGGGAGGACGTGTGGCAGCACTGCCGGTCCTGGGATCCGCCGGTACAGGTGATTTCGGTGGCCGTGCACGGGTACGAACAAGTGGCGGAAACGCTGCGCGCGGAAGGGTGTACCTTTCCCGTGTGGCGCGCGGCCGCGCCGCTGCCGCCGGAATACGCGGGGGGCGTGCCCCGTACCGTGGTGATTGACGCGGCAGGGCGGGTAGCGCTGCGCCACGCGGGCGCCGCCCGGTGGAACGATCCGGCGGTGCTGCGGTTTCTGGAGGGATTAAGCGTTGCCGCGCGGGCGGGAATTTGAGGCGGGATTTGGAGGCAGGGTTAATTTTGGGGGATAGAGGTATCTTTCGGGGGAGAGATCCCAGTCAAATTTCGGGCCATTCCCGGGTGATGTCCGCCGCGGCCGCAAGGAAACGGTCGACCAGATCGGGGTCGAACTGGCTGCTCCGGTGGAGGCGGAGGTACTCCAGCCCGTCAGGGACGGAAGCGTGGACGCTGCGGTAGTGCCGGGGGCTGGTCATGGCGCAGAATACGTCCACGACGCGCAGAGCCCGCGCCTCCAGGGGGATGGCCGGGCCTTCCAGCCCATTGGGATACCCGGTTCCGTCGTAGTTTTCCGTGTGATGCCGGACCGTTTCGGCGATGACGGCGTCGGCGAGTCCCCGCCGGATCAGCAGGTCCGCCCCCAGCGCCGGATATGTCCGGATTTTAAGCCATTCGTCATACGTCAGGAGGTTCTTTTTCAGCAAGAGGTCATTGTCCAGCAGCAGTTTTCCGACGCCGCGCCAGAGGGCGGCCTGCTGGAAGCGCCATGCCTGTTCCGGCGGAAATCCGACCGCCCGGGCGAAACGCGCCGCATGGGCGGCTGTCCGCATGGTCGCGCCAGGAGGGATATCTTCCCGGGCGTCCAGCGCGTCAGCCAGCAACGCGGTTTCGGCCGTAATACGGTCCAGCGCGGCCTCCACAGCGGGCAGGAGCTGTTCAGGCTTTCCGCAGCCCAGGAGGATCCGCGCGGCAGGCGCGGCATCCGATCCCCGACACTCCAGAATCGGGTAGCGTGAAGCGACCTGACTGAGCACCTCCCGGACTGTCTGGGCGCGGCCGAATCGCGCCAACGGAATCCAAAGCATAGGGGCTCCTCCCAACGGCCGGCTGTCAGCTGTCCAGCACGGCCAGCATGTCTTCAACCCGGCTGAACCGCTCGCGGGGTTTTCCTTTGCGCGCGCCCCGGGCGATTTCTTCGGCATCGATGCGTTTCCAGTCGTCAAATGACACCACCCGCACGCCCCGTTCTCGGAGCAGGTTTTCGACGGCCTGGCTGTCCGGCTCCGCGCATGGGGTTAACCGTTCCAGGTCGCTCAAGAGGGTTTTCACGGTTTCCAGGCTGTCCGGCTTGTTGGTGCCGATCACGCCGGTCGGCCCGCGTTTGATCCATCCGGCCACATACAGCCCCGGAATCTCTCGGCCGTTGTCTTCGACCCGCCCGGCGGTATGCGGGATGGTAGCCGTTTTTTCGTTGAACGGCACGCCGGGAATCGGCCTGCCGCGGTAACCCACGCTTCGGAATACCAGCCCGCAGGGGATGTCCACCAGGGCGCCGGTGCCCCAGGCTTTCAGGTTTCCGGGTTCACCCGCCAGCCGGGTTCGCTCGAAACACATGGCCTCGACCCGGTCTTTCCCCAGCACGGCAACCGGGGACAGGAAGAAACGGAAGCGGATATTCCGGCCATTCCCGGGACGATTGCGGCTGTACTCCTCCAGGACCTCGACGATCCGCTTCAGCCCCGGCGACGCTTCGATTTCCTGGCGGCAGGCCGGCGTGAAGGTAAATTCGTCGGACTCCACGAGAGGGGTGGCTCCCGGGATTTCGGCCATTTCTTTGAGTTCGGGAAGGGTGAATTTTGCCTGGGCCGGCCCCCGCCGGGCGACGATGTGGATCTCCCGGATCCGGCTTTCCGCCAGCGCGTCCAGGGCATAATCGGCGATATCCGTATCTTTGAGAATATCGACAGGCGCGGCCAGCATGCGGGCGACATCCATGGCCACATTCCCCATGCCCACAATCACGGCGGTTTCACAGGAGAGGTCAAACACCCGGTCCCGGTAGTCGGGGTGGGCGTTGTACCAGCCGACAAATTCGGTGGCGGCATGGCTTTCGGGCAGGGATTCGCCGGGCACGTTCATGGAACGGTCGCCTTCGGCGCCGTAGGCCAGCAGCACCGCATCATAGAAGCGCCGAAGCTCCTCCACGGTGATATCGCGCCCTACCGTGACGTTGCCGAAGAAACGGAACCGTTCATGCTCGGCCGTTTTTTCAAACACCCTGGAAGCGGAGCGGATTTTGGGATGGTCGGGCGCAACGCCTCCCCGCACCAGGCCGAAGGGAACCGGCAACCGCTCAAACATGTCAACCGCGCATACCACCAGCGACTTCAGGAGGGATTCCGCGGCGAAAAAACCGCTGGGTCCGCTCCCGACCACCGCCACGCGCAACGGACGCTGTGGAATTCCAATCTCAGCCATATTTCCGCTTACCGTTAAGATTTCTGATGTATAACACGCCCTGAAGGCGACATTATACCCGCTGGGGCCTGGATTTTCCGTCATGCCCCATAACCGAAATCCGCGCAATCACAATCCAGAAACATATGGCTGGCGCAACAACCTCCGTTACCCGGGACGCAACAGAGGATATCATCGGCCACGGGAGGACGCGGCTAGTGACACGGGAGCGGCGCCGGAGCCCGGCCGCGCGGCCGGAACGGTAAACGCAGCGGGAGCATGCTTCCCCGAGGGCGGCAAGGGCCGACTGTCCCGCGCTCCAACGGCGGGAACCGATTTCCCGGAAACCGGGCGCGACGCGGTATCGGCAACATTCCGCGCAGAGGCGGCAGTATTGCCCTGGGATGGGGATAGATCGGGAGAGGAAGCAGAGGGGATCGGCGCATCCGAATCCCGCGCGACCGGCAAGGCATCCCCATCGGTTTCACGGGTTTCGGGGACAGCCGGACGCTCAACAGGACACGGCGATGCTTCTGCCGCTTCATCAAGGAGGGACTCCAGGAGGGCCATCGCTTCACTCCGCACCCGGGAAGCCTGGCGGATCAGCGCCGCGGAAGGCATCGTCTGCTGATCCCCGTCCAGGACGGCCAGCAGGCGGCTTTCCATCCGTCCGGCCAGGGTTAACATAACGGCAGCCTGCACCCGCCGGAGCATTTTCATGGGATCACCGGCGTGGGCAGGCAATATCTGGTCCAGGAAGGCCAGTATGGCCCGCACTTCAGGGTGATCGGGGGCGCAGGTCGAGATGAAGGCGTCGTGGGAAGTCATGGGCAATCCTCCTGTAGGGTTTAACGGTACCGTTTCGCGCATAGAGCCTCTATTTATATAGGCATTCTGTTGCGCCCGGAAGGCGGCATGGAGGGGGTTTTTCGGGGAATAATCCGGCAAAAGGCCGAAAGAAGGGTTTTTTGGCGGCGGGGGGACTGATGGGGTATGCTGATTCCGCATACGTGACCGTCACGTTTCTCCAGGCAAGGAATTCCCCATGAATACGACACAGCGTGAAATTATTCTATCCGGCATCCGCCCCACGGGCCGGCTCCATTACGGCAACTATTTCGGAGCAATCCGGCATTTTCTTCGGCTTCAGGAACAGGATACGGCGACCTATTACTACTTTGTGGCGGATTACCACGCCCTGACCACGATCACGGAGCCGACGGACATCTACGCGAATACGCTAGCGATGCTCCGGACTTACGCGGCCTGCGGCCTGGATCCGGAAAAATCCGTGATCTACCGCCAGAGCGACCTGCCATGCACGGCGGAACTGGCCCTCCTGCTCGGGATGATCACGAATATCGGTTTCCTCGAGCGGGGCACAACCTACAAGGACAAGCTGAGCAAGCTTCAGGAAGATCCAAAGGCGGAAGGAAATCCGCTTTCCTACGGCCTGCTGGGCTATCCGGTCCTGATGGCGGCGGACATTCTGATCGTCCGGGCGGACACGGTTCCCGTGGGCGATGACCAGCGCCAGCACGTGGAAATGGCGATGGATATCGCCCAGCGGTTCAACAGCCGTTTCGGCGAAACCCTGAAAGTGCCGCGGCCGGTGGGCAGAGACGCGCTGCGGCTGCCCGGGCTGGACGGCAGCGCCAAGATGGGCAAAAGCGACAACAACACGCTGGACCTGCTGGACGACCCCGACACGGTGCAGCGGAAAATCCGGGCCGTTCCCACGACCACGGAACCCATGCCGCTCGACACGGAAAGCAACGAGCCGGACGCCGTGATCCCCCGGATGCCGCCCGGCGTGGGCGTGCTCTACCGCCTGCTGTCCCTGCTCGCGCCGGAGGCGTATCTGGAGTTCCTGGACGCGTACCGGCAGGGCGGCAAATTCTACGGCAAACTGAAACAGCGGGTAATCGAGGAAGTCAACCGGTTCAACGCGCCGATCATTGAAAATTTCAACGCGCCGTGGAACACGCAGGAATACGTGGAAGATTTCCTGCGGACCAACGCGCGTCGGGTCACGCCGGTCGCGCTGGAAACCGTGGAATCCTGCCGGGCGGCGATGGGCATCGGCCGGTCGCTGTTCCGGGCCTAGGCGAACGAAAAAGGCTCAGGGTGTCCGCGCGGCGGCTGAGGCATCCGCCGGCGGTTGCGTTTCGCCCAGGAGGGGAAGAATCCGCTCGGCCACCAGCCGGGCCTTTTCTTCGATGGACCACGGACGCATGTGGCAGTAGTCAATGTAGCGGTCCGCGCCGCCGGTGAGGTAGGGGGCAAT
>Ga0116169_1003396_pt1 | contig 10637 bp, 10 predicted proteins | sample AD_UKC130_MetaG_FD_89796 | JGI IMG/M metagenome (GOLD analysis project Ga0116169, IMG submission 89796) | Active sludge microbial communities of municipal wastewater-treating anaerobic digesters from Canada - AD_UKC130_MetaG | ecosystem: Engineered > Bioreactor > Anaerobic > Digestate | place... | reverse complement strand
TTATAAATATTTTATCAACATATTAAAAATATTGAGATAATATAAAAAGTTATAAGACTTAAATTGATATATGTATTTTTTGTTTTTTAGCAATTTTGCTCGGAAAAACCTCAATGCCTTAAAATATCATTCGGCTATGCAAACAGGTATGTATTTAAACAGTTCTTTAAGATTATCTCCTGTTATTTCACAGATTTGGGCTTGATTTAAAGCCTGCTCAATTTTATCAGGATTAATCTGATAGATATAGGCAATATCCTCTTTTGTATAAATTTTTTTATATCCTCTTTGCATTTGACGCCTAAGGAGTCCACAGATATAACTGCTTCCTGTAACCATAATGATAAAAAAAGAACTGGGATTAATAGAATCAATATTATATTTGACATTAAATCTTTTATTTCTTCTACACTAATATCCAACAAGGCAGATGTATTTTCAATATTAAGCTGTTCGGGAGTGATTTTGAGAAAAAGATCGATTTCTTGAAGTTTTTTTTCGATGTTTTTTTGATATACCTGAAGAAATGAATATTTACAGAAGTGATATGAATAAGATGAATCCATTATGAGTTCCTCCTTGATGTAGATAAGAATTGTGTCGATTTTTATTATAACAAATTCGCTTGTTTATTTCATGTGTAATAGTTGGAATAATCTATTGTTTTATGGAAATGGTGCTATATTCCAACAAAAGAACTAATATTTTTTAAAAAAATAGGGATAATAATATCACGGAGGTGAAAAAAATGGCCAATAATAATACGAATAGTAGAAGAAATGCAGTTCCTCAGGCAAGAGCAGCATTAGACAAATTTAAATTCGAAGTAGCCAATGAAATCGGAGTACCTTTAAAGCAAGGCTATAATGGAGATTTAACTTCTGCTCAAGCTGGTTATGTAGGCGGATATATGGTTAAAAAAATGATTGAAAGACAAGAACAACAAATGGCTGGAAATACAAATAATCTTCAGTAAAAAAATAAAAAGATGACATAATTATTTATGTCATCTTTTTTTAATGCTTTTGGGATTTAAAAGATAACAGTCATTTGCCTTATAATAGATTATTCAAATATAACGCTTTCTAACATTTGACTTATTTCTTCTTTTCCTTCTTCTTCCGTATATCCGACAACAATATTAAATGCATATTTATCCATAATCTTAGTATAATATTTTTGAGTATACACGAAGCTGCCAAAGTCAATATTTGATTCTAATACATAAAAATCTTCTCCGCCTAAGTTTTCAGTGTAAATATCTTTAAAATTATAAGGTGTTTGACTTGCACTTTCTAACTGGTTTCTGATCGCTTCCAGATATTCACTTTCATTCTTAACTAATGAACCAACTTTTTCAGCCTGACAAATTACATTTGGGTTTATTTTGCCAAGTTCACCAATAGGGTATTTGCATATCATGAAAAAGGTTAATAATTTTTGCTCTGCAAGATCTAATGCTGCTTTTTTAGCTGCATTGTCTCCTGCGATAGCTTCTTTTCCAGCTTCCATCAGTTCATTAACCGTTTCATCATTTTGTATTTCCCAGCCTTCAGGGATATTCATGGATATACCAAAATAACTGTTTGTATAAGTATTTCCCTGAAATTCACCTAAAGTTAGTTCTTTTTTAGAACAAGCTGCAGTGGATAAACATACTAATAATACCAATACAAAAACTAAAGAATTCTTTACTTTATTCATTATCTCACCCTATTCCAGAAATTGTTGTTGTGTTACAATAGATGACTGTTATTCAATGACCAAATTATAATGTTAATAATAGAAAAATTCAATTATTTCATTTATAGAAATTTTTGAGATAAAAATTAATTTTTTGTATACAATTAACATAATTAAATATAATTAAATTTTTAAAAGTTTATTTATGATGGAATGATATTATTAAAGAGAAATTCTCTGATATCTTGACGTTAATTTTTTATTCAGATATAATTCTTATGTTAAGGAAATCAAATTTTAAAAGTAAATGAGTAGATTTAAACAGTAGCTTGTGGTATAATTTTTAAATGGTTGACTTGTCGTATAGAAAATCAAAGAGTTTCTTTTAAAATTGATTTGAGAGAAGCAGTTTATATATTATCATGGGTTCCTTGCTTCTCTATATTTTATATTTTTATATAAGAAAACTATGGATACACATTGATGAGTGTACATAGATTATAATATTGTGTTTAAGGAGGACAAATGAAATGAATTCACAATTAGAACGATTAGATAATAATCAGGTAAAATTAACCATTGAAGTTGCGGCTGAAAGATTTGAAGAGGGTATGAATTATGCTTTCAATAAGAATAAAAAGTACATTTCAGTTCCTGGCTTTCGTAAAGGCAAGGCTCCAAGACATTTAGTAGAAAAAATGTATGGTCCGGAAATTTTTTATGAAGACGCTGTCAATTATATAATTCCTGGGGAATATGAAAAGGCAGTAGAAGAACATGATTTAGATGTTGTATCAAGACCGGAATTTGATGTTGAAAAAATTGGCAAGGGTGAAAATTTAGTATTTACTGCTGTAGTAACGGTTAAACCAGAAGTAAAATTGGGACAGTATAAAGAAATTGAACTTCCTAAAATAAATGTGGAAGTAACAGATGAAGAAATCAATGAAGAATTAAAGAAAGTTCAGGAAAAGAACTCCCGCCTCTTTACTGTAACGGACAGAGCAGTAAAAGACGGGGATGAAGTTGTTATTGATTTTGAAGGTTTTGTTGACGGAGAAGCTTTTGAAGGCGGAAAAGCGACTGATTATACTCTTAAAATTGGTTCCAGAACTTTTATAGATAATTTTGAAGAACAATTAATTGGAAAAAATCCAGGGGAACAATTAGATGTCAATGTGACTTTCCCGGAAGATTATGCTCAAAAGTCTTTAGCGGGTAAAGCCGCTGTATTTAAAGTAGAAATTAAAGGCATAAAAGAAAAAGAACTTCCTGCTCTTGATGATGAGTTTGCTAAAGATGTTTCAGAATTTGATACATTAGATGAATACAAACAGGATATTAAGGAAAAACTCTTAGAACAAAAGGAAAGCAGAGCAAGAAGAGAAAAAGAAAAAGATGTACTTGAAAAGATCATAGCAAATGCAGAAATGGATGTTCCTGGAGTTATGATAGAAAATAAGATTGATCAAATGCTTCAGGATTTTGAAATGAGGATGGCATATCAGGGACTTCCATTTGAGCAATATCTTCAATTTACGAATCAAACGATAGATGCATTGAGGGATAAATTCCGTCCGGAAGCAGAATTCCAGGTAAAAGCAGGCTTAGTATTAGAGCAAATTGCAAAAGAAGAAAACATTGAAGTGAGTGATGAAGAATTAGAAGAAGAATACAAGAAGCTGGCAGAACAATATAACATGGAATTGGATAAGATTAAAGAAAGTATGGGTGAATCAGGAAGCAAGGCATTAAAGGAGGACATAAAAATCCGTAAAGCAGTTGATCTGGTTGTTGAAAGTGCAGTAGAAAAGTAATATATAAATAAAAGGAGGAATGGTTATGAGTTTGGTACCTATTGTTGTTGAGCAAACCAACAGGGGTGAACGGTCTTATGACATATATTCCAGACTTTTGAAGGATAGAATAATATTTCTTGGGGAAGAAATAAATAATGTGACTGCTAATTTAGTTGTTGCACAGCTTTTGTTTCTGGAAGCAGAAGATCCTGATAAAGATATTTACTTATATATCAATAGTCCTGGTGGTTCTGTGACTGCTGGTATGGCCATTTATGATACGATGCAATATATTAAAGCAGATGTTTCAACCATTTGTATTGGAATGGCTGCAAGCATGGGAGCTTTCTTACTAAGTGGCGGTGCGAAAGGAAAAAGATTTGCAGTACCTAATGCAGAAGTAATGATTCATCAGCCTCTTGGTGGAGCAAGCGGTCAGGCTACGGACATTCAAATTCATGCGGAACATATTTTAAGAATTAAAAAACGCTTAAATAAGCTTTTAAGTGAAAATACCGGCCAACCTCTGGAAAAGATAGAAAGAGATGTTGAAAGAGATTATTTCATGACTGCTGAAGAAGCAAAAGCTTATGGATTGATAGATGAAATCATTAGTTCAAGGAAGGAAATTGAAAAGAAATAAGAGGTGAGTGTATGGCTGGCAGATATGACGAGAAGAAGCAGCTTAAGTGTTCTTTTTGCGGAAAGACCCAGGAACAGGTAAGAAGATTGATTGCCGGACCAGGCGTATATATATGTGATGAGTGTATCGAACTTTGTTTTGAAATCATTGAGGAAGAATTTAATGAACTCCCTGAAAGCAATGAGTTGTCTGATATTCCTACTCCCAAAGAAATTAAGGAACATTTAGATGAGTATGTTGTAGGTCAGGAAAGGGCTAAAAGAGCTTTAGCTGTAGCTGTTTATAATCATTACAAAAGGATTTATTCAGAAAATGGCTACGATGATGATGTGGAATTACAAAAAAGTAATATTTTAATGCTCGGGCCCACTGGTTCTGGTAAAACCCTTTTAGCACAAACTTTAGCCAAAATGATGAATGTACCTTTTGCTATAGCAGATGCTACTTCTTTAACTGAAGCAGGATATGTAGGTGAAGACGTAGAAAATATTCTTCTAAAGCTGATTCAAGCTGCAGATTATGATATTGAAAGAGCAGAACATGGGATTATCTATATCGATGAGATAGATAAAATAGCAAGAAAATCAGATAACCCTTCCATTACCAGGGATGTAAGTGGTGAAGGGGTTCAACAGGCCCTTCTTAAAATTCTCGAAGGCACTGTGGCTTCTGTTCCGCCGCAAGGTGGCAGAAAACATCCTCATCAGGAATTTATACAAATTGACACGACCAATATTCTGTTTATCTGTGGAGGCGCTTTTGACGGCATAGAAAAAATTATAGAAAAGCGTATTGGAAAAAGCGGCTTAGGTTTTGGTGCAGAGGTAAAAAGTAAAAAAGAGAAAAATATTGGGGAAGTTTTAACTCATTTATTACCCCAGGATTTGCTTAAATATGGTTTAATTCCGGAATTTATAGGTCGTGTTCCAGTGATCGTTTCCCTGGATGACCTGGATGAAGATGCTTTAGTTCGCATATTGACTGAACCTAGGAATGCACTGATAAAGCAATATAAAAAGCTTTTTGAAATGGATGACGTTATTTTGGAATTTGAAGAGGAAGCAATCAGGTTAATTGCTAAAAAAGCAATTCAGAGGGAAACTGGTGCAAGAGGTCTCAGGGCTATATTAGAAGAATTAATGACGGATGTTATGTATGAAATACCATCTACTAAAAATGTAGAAAAGTGTATTATTACAAAGGCCACCATTGAGAAAAAAGAAATGCCACAATTAATTATTAATGAAAATAAACAGCCCATAAAGAAGAAAAGGAAGAAAAGAGCAAACAGAGGTGAAACTGCTTAAGAAAAAGATGCATAAACTGCATCTTTTTTCTTTTATCTTTGTAATAAAAAGCCTGCTATTGAGCATACTAAAGCTATAGTATTTATGCACGATAGGAGGCCGTTAAGTGAGTAGTGTATTGATTATCATACAATTTGTATTTTCAGTAATTATTGGAATTTATTTTTTAGTTCTTTTAAAAAACCAACAAACAACGAAAATATCCATTGGGAAAGAATCAAAAAAAGAACTGGAAAAATTGAAAAACTTAAGGTTAATTCATTTGACAGAACCCTTGTCTGAAAAAACACGGCCAAATTCTTTTAAAGAAATAATAGGTCAGGATGACGGATTGAGGGCTTTAAAAGCAGCTTTATGTGGACCTAATCCCCAACATGTTATTATTTATGGTCCTCCAGGCATAGGAAAAACAGCTGCTGCCAGGGCGGCATTAAATGAAGCCAAAAAGATTCCTTTTTCTCCTTTTAAAGAAGATGCTCCTTTTATTGAAATGGATGCTACCACCCTTAGATTTGATGAAAGGGGAATTGCGGATCCATTAATTGGTTCTGTTCATGATCCAATTTACCAGGGAGCTGGAGCTTATGGAGCAGCAGGGATACCTCAACCAAAGCCTGGTGCTGTGACGAAAGCCCATGGAGGCATATTGTTCATTGATGAAATTGGAGAATTACATCCAATTCAAATGAATAAACTTTTAAAAGTTTTAGAAGACAGAAAAGTTTATTTAGAAAGCGCTTATTATTCTTCTGAGGATCCTAATATCCCCAGTCATATTCATGATATTTTTCAAAACGGGCTCCCTGCAGACTTCAGACTGATAGGGGCGACAACCAGAAGCCCAGAAGAGATTCCCCCAGCTATCCGTTCCAGATGTACGGAAATATTTTTTCAGCCCTTAACCCAGGAAGATGTGAAGCAAATTGTAAAAAATGCGGCAAAAAAAGGGGCTTTTTCCCTGGATGAAGGGGTTGCAGAATTAATTTCTACTTATGCGAATAATGGCCGGGACGCAGTGAATATTTTACAAACTGCTGGCTGCGTGGCCATAATGGAAAACAGATCAGATATTACAATTAAGGATATTGAATGGGTTATAGAATTCGGACAGTATAACAAACGATTAGATAAAAAGATTTTTTCAGAAAAAAGAATTGGTTCAGTTAACGGGCTGGCTGTCTATGGGATCAGGATGGGCGCTTTGCTGGAAATAGAAGTAACTGCTCAAAAGGCAGAAGAAAAATCTAAGGGCAGCTTAAAAGTAACAGGAATTATCGAAGAAGAAGAATTTAATAAAAATAATGGTAAGATGAAAAGAAGAAGTACAGCTTTTGCTTCTGTTGAAAATGTTTTAACAGTAATGAAAAATGTTTTTGATATTCCATATAAGGATTATGATATTCATATTAATTTTCCAGGTGGGATGCCTGTAGATGGGCCTTCAGCGGGAGTCGCAATATTTATTGCTGTCTATTCAGCGATACTTAAAAAACCAGTATCGGCTAAGATAGCAATGACAGGCGAGCTTTCTATCCGTGGTAATATTCATCCTGTTGGGGGTGTTCATGCAAAAATAAATGCTGCAAGAGAAGCTGGAATTGAAAAAGTATTTATTCCTTTAGATAATTGGCAGGAAACATATAAAAATTATACCATAGAAGTGATAGCCGTAAAGAATATAGAAGAACTGGTGAAACAGGTATTTGAAAAGCAAAATGATGATATTATTGTAAAAACAAAATCAGCCGAGGTTTTAACGGCACAAGGAATTTGATTGTACAATTCCTTAAAAAGAGCATCATTGTAAAAAGAAAAGATATTGATGGAAATTTGTAATTATATATTGAGAATATAATTTTAAATATGATATAATTTTTAACATATAAAACTAATGTAAACCAATGGAGAAATACTTTCATTGGTTTTTAATATTACTATAGACAGACAGGGGGGTAATACTTCTGGTTATCGAGCAGGCGCAGTTAAAAGATTTGGTAGAGATTCTTTTACTTCAAAAACAAGCCTATATTAGTGAAGCAGAGCTATATGGCGATTTCAATATGCTCCCGCTAGTTGAAACTTTAGATGAAATTGAGCAAGAGTTTTCCACATATTTATTTTTAAAGGCAATTATTAATGGGGTTATCATTGGTTCAGTAAGGGCTTATCAAGAGGGCGACACTTGTTATATAGGAAGACTTGTAGTACATCCAAAATTTCAAAGACAAGGGATTGGAACCAGACTTATCAGGGAAATAGAATCTATCTTTAGAACTTGTAGAAGATATGAAATTTTTACTGGTCACAAAAGCATTAGAAATATTAATTTATACAAAAAATTAGGATATAAAGAATTTCAGGTTAAAGAGGTAAGTCCAAATCTCCAGTATATTTATATGGAAAAAATAAATGAAAATTTACAAAGCAATATTGTTTAAAGGAGGCGTAGAGAAGAAGACGGCTCCTTTTTTTGTGAAAAAAGTAGCTGGAAATTAGACGTTGAAGATTAAAAAAGAAGAAAGAAAAAAGAAAGTTGGAATTAGGAAATGGAAATAAAATACATAATAAAATCTGATTTGACAAGTGTCGATAAAATAAGCATAATTACTATAGACACTAGATGTGGGGTGAAAATATGACGAGAAAAACGGATAATATAATACAAATACCTTTGGTTGCATTAAGAGGTCTTACAGTTTTTCCAAAAATGATATTGCATTTTGATGTGGCTCGTCAAAAATCTATTAAAGCTTTAGAAGAATCTATGGTAAAAGGAGAGCCTATTTTTCTTGTTGCTCAAAAAGAGGCTGAAATAGAAGAACCAGATATAGAAGATTTATATACAGTCGGAACTATCTCCCATATTAAGCAGATATTAAAGCTGCCGAATAATGCGATTCGTGTCTTGGTGGAAGGACATGAAAGGGGAAGAATTATAAGTTTTAAGCAAAAGGATCCTTTTTTCTGGTGTATGTAGAAAAAGATAATAAAACAAGAAAAATGAATACTGATAGTGACAATTTAAATGTAAAAGCACTTTTAAGATTAGCTGCGGAAACGCTTGAAGATTATGCCAGAATAAATAACAGAATTTCTCCGGATACACTTAACAGTATTATTTCGATGGAGAAGCCGGGGGAAATGGCAGATGCAATTATATCCAATATCCATTTAAAATTAGAGATTAAACAACAGGTTTTAAGTGAATTTGATGAAGAAAATCGGTTAATGATGGCAATAGAGATACTTAAATCTGAAATTGAAATCATGGAAGTACAAAAAGAAATTTTAGAAAAAGTTAAAAAGAAAATTGATAAATCTCAAAGAGAATATTATTTGAGAGAACAGTTAAAAATAATTCAAAATGAGTTGGGAGATAAGGACGGAATTCAAGCCGAGGTTGATGAATATAGAGCAAAACTGGAAAGGCTTAGTCCGCCACAAGAGGTAAGAGAAAGAATTGAAAAAGAGCTTGATAAAATGATAAAAATGCCTTCAAGTTCAGCAGAAAGTGCAGTTGTAAGAAATTATATTCAGTGGCTGTTGGACCTTCCCTGGACTCAGGAAACGAGAGAAAGTATCAGCATTGATAAAGCTGAAAAGATATTAGAAAAAGACCACTATGGTTTAGAACAGGTTAAAGAAAGAATTCTGGAGTATTTATCTATAAGAGCGCTTTCGCCTGAGGCAGACAGCCCCATTATATGTCTGGTTGGACCACCGGGCGTAGGAAAAACTTCTATTGCGCATTCTATTGCAAAAGCTCTTAACAGAAAATATGTTAGAATTTCACTCGGAGGCGTAAGGGATGAGGCTGAAATAAGAGGGCATCGCAGAACTTATGTTGGTGCACTCCCGGGCAAGATTATTCAGGCTATGAAAAATGCAAAAAGCAAAAATCCTTTAATGCTTTTGGATGAAATTGATAAGATGAGCAGTGATTTTAGGGGAGATCCTGCATCTGCATTATTAGAGGTTTTGGATTCAGAGCAAAATTCTGCTTTTGTAGATCATTATATAGATATGCCTTTTGATTTATCAAAAGTTTTATTTTTAACAACGGCCAATACTCTTGATACAATTCCTAAGCCCTTACTGGACAGGATGGAAGTTATCCGCATATCTGGTTACACAACAGAGGAAAAATTCCATATTGCGAACAATCATTTAATGGATAAGCAGTTGAAAAAGAACGGGCTTAAAAAATCCCAAATTCGTATCGATAAAAAAGCCATTGAAAGTATTATCATTTATTATACGAAAGAAGCTGGTGTCAGACAGTTAGAAAGAATGATAGGACAACTATGCAGAAAAGTAGCTAAAGAAATCATTAAAGAAAATAAAAAAATGGTCCGCATTACCGAATCCAATTTGGAAAAGTATCTTGGGAAGAAGAAGTACAGACTAAATAAAATTATTGAAGAAGCAGAAGTGGGCATAGCAAGAGGACTTGCATGGACACCTGCAGGAGGAGATACGCTTTCTATTGAAGTCAATACAATGAAAGGGACAGGAAAATTCGAGTTAACGGGTCAATTAGGAGAAGTTATGAAAGAGTCAGCAAAAGCGGCAATTAGTTATATCCGTTCAAAGGCTGAAGATTTTGGGATTGATGCTGATTTTTATAAAACGAATGACATTCATATTCATGTTCCGGAAGGGGCTGTCCCCAAAGATGGTCCATCAGCAGGAATTACAATGGCAACAGCTATGATTTCTGCACTCACAAATATGCCTGTGAATAATTATGTTGCAATGACTGGGGAAATCACCCTTAGAGGAAGAGTTTTACCTGTTGGAGGTTTAAAAGAAAAAATTCTTGCTGCTAAAGCAGCAGGGATAAAAAAAGTTCTGATTCCTGCAGAGAATGAGGTGGATTTGCAGGAGATTCCTGATTCGGTTAAAAATAATCTGGAGATTGTGCCCGTAAAAACGATGAATGAAGTCTTAATGCATGCGCTGATTAATCCTATTGAAAAAAAAGAAAGAGCCGATAATAATGAATTTACTATTTCCAAAGAAATCTTTAATTCACAAGATAGTAATGAAATGATACATCCAAGTTAATAAAAAAATTTTATTATTAGGTAATTGTGAAACTATAAGATAAAAATTTACAGTTAGCATTCAATAGTGGAAGATATAGGAAAAATACAGAGTACCAGAGAGTGAATTTAATCAAGAAAGGTCTGAATTTTATTGATG
>Ga0116169_1003394_pt1 | contig 10647 bp, 9 predicted proteins | sample AD_UKC130_MetaG_FD_89796 | JGI IMG/M metagenome (GOLD analysis project Ga0116169, IMG submission 89796) | Active sludge microbial communities of municipal wastewater-treating anaerobic digesters from Canada - AD_UKC130_MetaG | ecosystem: Engineered > Bioreactor > Anaerobic > Digestate | place... | reverse complement strand
TGGACGTTTTTCAGTTCCATGACAAACGCCAGCTTCTCATCGTCGATACCGTCCGGGTCATGAATAAACCCTGATGAATCAGACAGGGTCACGGCCTTGGCGCCCAGCTGGTTGAGTTTTTCGACCGTGTACTGGGCCACGTTACCCGAGCCGGAAACCACGCAGGTTTTCCTCTGAATATCATCATTCCGGGTGGCCAGCATGTTCTGGGCGAAATATACCGCGCCGTAACCGGTGGCTTCGGGACGGATCAGGGACCCGCCCCAGTTCAGGGCTTTCCCGGTAAGCACGCCCGTGAATTCATTCCGGATCCGTTTATACTGTCCGAACAGGTAACCGATCTCGCGGCCGCCCACGCCGATATCCCCGGCGGGCACATCGGTATCCGCGCCGATATGTCTGTACAGTTCCGTCATGAAAGACTGGCAGAACCGCATGACTTCACTGTCCGACTTCCCTTTGGGGTCAAAATCGGATCCGCCTTTTCCTCCACCCATCGGAAGCGTAGTCAGGGCATTCTTAAAAATCTGCTCGAAGGCGAGGAATTTCAGGATACCGAGATATACCGTCGGATGGAAACGCAGGCCGCCTTTGTACGGTCCGATGGCGCTGTTGAACTGGATTCGGAATCCCCGGTTGACCTGGAACCGGCCTTTGTCGTCCTGCCAGGGAACCCGGAACATGATGACCCGCTCAGGTTCCACCAGCCGTTCCAGGATACGGTTCTCCTGGTACTCGGGGTGGCGCTGGAGCACGGGATCCAAACTTTCCAGCACTTCCTTTACAGCCTGATGAAATTCAGGTTCTCCGGGATTCCGCCGTACAACGGTTTCGAATACATCGGTCACGTATGACATATCCTTACTCCTGATGGGTTGAGGGTTGACCGCAGGCGCAACCTGCCTTCATTTCGGAATTTAGATTCCGTAATGTGTCTATTATAAAACCTGTAAAACGGTTATTTTCAAGGGTAAAACCAGAATATTTTATCATTTTAACCGGCAAAAATGCCGTTTAAAGCAGCGCATATTTTGCCATTAAGCCCAAAAAATTTCCGATATCATGCTTTTTTTCTTGATTGATCCGGCAATATTGCCGGTATACTGATGGAAAATGCCTGGAGCCGGAAGTGGACATTAAAACCCGACGCCGCATGATCGCCATTCTGGAGGCGCTGCGAAACAGCCCGAAAAGCCAGGGCAGCAAAGCGATCGCCGCCGCGCTGGCCCTCTCCGGCATTGAAATGAGCGAACGGGCAGTACGCAATTATTTGGCCCAGGCGGACATTCTGGGCTGGACCGTAAACCTGGGGCGGCGGGGACGCCGGCTTACGCCGGACGGCCTGCGGGAGATCGAAAGCGCCCTGGCGGTGGACAAAGTGGGGTTTGTCGCCGCCAAAGTGGACGCGCTGGCCTATCAGATGGATTTTGACCTCGCCCGCCGTAAAGGTCGGGTGGTTATGAATATCGCCACAGTGTCCCTGCGCGAGGCTTATCCCGCCCTGCAGATCATTCAGGATGTGTTTCGCGCGGGCCTGGGCATGGGTACCCTGGCTTGTGTCGCCTTCCCCGGGGAATCCATCGGCTCTTTCACCACCCCGCCTCACATAATGGCGATTGGAACCGTATGCAGCGTGACCATCAATGGAATCCTGCTGAAGGCGGGCATTGTTGCCCACGCGAAGTTCGGCGGACTGCTGGAACTGGAATCCGGAAAACCCAAACGGTTCATTCAAATCATCACCTATGAAGGCTCCACACTGGATCCGCTGGAAGTTTTTATCCGCAGCCATATGACCTCCGTGCTGCGCGCGGCGGAGAGCGGAAACGGGATCATTGGATCGGGATTCAGGGAGATTCCGGCCGTTTCCCTGCCGGAAGCGAGGCGGATTGCCCGCCAGGCTGAACAGGCCGGCCTGGGGGGCGTGCTGGCTTTCGGCCATCCCAACCAGCCGCTGCTGGACGTGCCGGTCCCGAGCGGACGGGTGGGCATGGCGCTAACAGGCGGGCTGAATCCCATCGCGGCGGTGGCGGAGTCCGGGATCGCCATCACCGGTACCGCCATGAGCACCCTGGCGCCTTATGAACAGCTGACCGACTACCGAAACCTGATCACTGTCGCCGCGCGGCTCCCCCGCTAAGCCGGCTACGCCATGACAGCGCGGAGCGTTACCCGGGCCCCCGCCTGGATATTCCACACCCTCGCCGCGCTGTCCGCGCGGGTGGCCAGTTCCAGCCGGTCACCACTGTTAATCAGCGCGGCCAGTTCTCCCGGCTGGATGTCGCCGTAAGTCCGCACCATCCGGATTTCCATTTCTTTTTCGGGGGCGCGTTCCAGACAAATCCGGACAGCCTCCGCCGCCGCTTCCGGTGGAAATAATTGTCGATCCAGGTTGGTCACGGCATTGCCAAAACGGTCCACATGTATAACTTGGCCGACTACGATGCCGTCCTCCAATATCAGCGGCTCCGGAAACGGCAATCGAACCGGGTCAACCAACGGTGGACCGAGATGCTCCGGCCTTCCTCCCCGGGCGAGAAAGGCTGCCACCGGCGCAAACAGGTCACGGCCGTGAAAGGTAGCACTTAAAACATCCGGCACGCCGGGCACCGCGCAGGGCAACCCGATTTCATGGATGGGACCGGCCCCTTCGCGCCGCCAGAGCAGGGTAAGCAGGCCATTATCGGGGCATACGACCAGCCTATCCCGCCATGAGGCCACCATCGGCCTGCGTTGCGTGCCGACACCCGGGTCCACCACCACGACATGCACGCTTCCCGCAGGGTACCGGGGTATTGCCCCCTCCAAAAACAGCGCTCCGGCCCATACGTCATGGGCGGAAATATCGTGGGCCAGGTCGTCGATGACGGCTTCCGGAACCAGCCCGCGCAGTACGCCTTTCATCTGGGCCACATAGCCGTCCGCGGTGCCGAAATCCGTGGTCAGGGTAATCAGCGGCGGGCGCATGGTATCCGGGATCACTCGGCCATAGCCGATTTAACCACGTCCACCGGCCGCCCCAGCACGGCTTCCAGATTGACTGTCGGCAAAGCGGGTGTCCGCGAAACGATTTCCTTGGACCCGTCCGGCAGAAGCAGGAAGGTGTCTTCAGATTTTGCCCCGCCGCCGGAAGGATTCCACGCGAACGCGCTTCCGAACGGGACGTCCAGCCCTGCCAGAAGGCGCAGCCTCTCCGGCCAGAAGGTGTCGAGCACGGGGAAAGATTCGCCCGGTTTACCCTTACAGGTGCGGCCGGCATATCCCGTGGATCCCCCCTGATGATGGTTGTGCCATTCGTTGGCAGCGAATCCAAGCTGGGCGTACGCGGCCGCCAGGTCGTCAAATACCTCGCCCAGGGTACGACCGGGACGGGTCGCCTCCTGGGCAATGGCATCGACCCCGCAGATCCGCGCGTACGCGTCCGCGACGCCTTCAGGCAGTTTCCCCACCCGTTTGAACCGGGTAAGCGAAACAACCAGCCCCTCTTTCAGAAAACACCCTACCACCATGACATAGCCCTGAACGCGGGTTATGCCGGCATTCCCTCCCAGCAGCGAACCCTGAGATGGTAAGGGATGCCTGAAGCGGATCCGGTCATCCGCGGCAATCAGCGCTACGGGCACCTGACATTCCCGGCGCTGCCCTTCATATACCAGCCTGGCGGCAATATCGTTTTCCGGGTCGCCCGCCCGGATATCCAGGAGAGTAGCCGTCATCGCCTCGGCCGCGCGGCGCCCCAGTTCCCGGTATTTTTCCAGTTCCATCGGGGTGAGCAGGGCGCGCAATACTGCCAGATCCCCGTGCACGTTCGGGCCGATAGAACCGTCATCAGAGGCAATTGCTCCGGGGAACGCTTTGCTGACGGCTTCAGCGGGACTGGACTCGAACCACAGATAATCCACGGAACCGCAGCCGAATCCGTCCAGTTCTTCCGCCATGATCCGGGGCTTTTCGATGGTGTCGCCCACGAAAAATACCCGCCCGTCGCGATGCACAAACAGGGCATTCGCTCCCGCGTCTGCATAGGTCCAGATATAGTTGCGCCTGCCGCCGGTAGCCATGGCGAAGTTGTCCGCCCGGGTCAGCAGCACGCCATCCAGATTCTTTTCCGCCAAAAACGCCTGAATAAGGGCCGTTCTAATTTTGAAAAGTTCCAGGTCATTTCGGACGTCCGCGCTCATAGGTCTGTCTCCCGTCTCTGCCGCATCCGGCGCCTGCAACATCATTCCACGTTATCCACGCCCAGTTTGCCAAGGAACGTTATGTAGGTTTCAATACCCCGGAACCAGGTGGGTAAATGCTGACGCTCATTGGGACCGTGAATGTTATCGTCTGGAAGCCCAAAACCAAGCATCACCGAATCCACTCCCAGTTTTTCTTTTAAAACCGCCACAACCGGCACGCTGCCGCCTTCCCGGACAAACAGCGGCGGCTTGCCGAAGACCGACTCCAGGGCGCCGGCGGCGGCCTTCATGAAGGGCGTGTCAATACGCATCACCGCGCCCGGCCCTTTCGAATGCACCGTAAGTTTCCAGGTTACGTCGGAGGGCATGCGTTCCTCAATCACGCGGCGGACCAACTGCTCGATAGCATCCGGAGTCTGGTCTGGAACCAGACGGGTGGAGAATTTGCAGTGCGCCCGGGCCGGAAGCACGGTTTTTGCTCCTTCACCGGTAAAGCCGCCCCAGATACCGTTGACCTCCAGGGTTGGACGCGCGCCCACCCGCTCCAGCGTGGTATATCCGGCCTCGCCATAAAGTCCCTTTGCCCCGGTCAGGGAAAGCCACTTTTCGTCGGAGTAGGGAATCCTGGCCATAAGTTCCCGTTCAGCCGGGGTCAGTTCGCGAACCGCGTCATAAAACCCGGGAATGTTCACCCGGCCTTCCGCGTCGTGCAACCCCGCCAGGAATTCAGTCAGCACGTGAATCGGATTGCGAACCGTCCCGCCAAACATGCCGCTGTGGAGATCCTGACCGGGGCCCTGGACCTCCAGCTCGAAATACGCCAGCCCCCGCAATCCGTACACGATACTTGGCAGGTCCGGGCCCAAAATGCCTCCATCGCAGTTCAGTACGATGTCGCAGGCCAGTCGGTCGCGGTTCGCGTCTATTACCTCCTCGAGATGGACCGAACCGATTTCTTCCTCACCTTCGATCAGGAAGCGGAGATTCACCGGATAGGACGCTTCAGCGGTTTTCCAGGCTTCCAGCGCGCACAGCAGGGCAACCAGCTGCCCTTTCATGTCCGACGCGCCCCGCCCAAACAGCAGATCCCCCTGAACCTCGGCGCCGAAGGGGTCCACTTTCCACTCATTAAGGGGATCGACCGGCTGCACGTCATAGTGGCCATATACCAGGACGGTGGGACGTCCCGGAGCGCCGAGCCACTCCGCAAAAAGCACCGGATGGCCGCCGGTTTCGATGAGATCCACCCGGGTCATCCCAAGACGGCTCAGCCGGTCGGCCAGCCACGATGCCATCCGCCGGACGTCATCCTTGCGCTCACTGAGGGTGGATATGCTGGGGATGCGAACCGCCTCCTGAAACGCGGCAAGAAACTGCTTCTTGCCGGATGCGACTAATTCTCGAACTTTACCCACGTTACCGTTCATAGGGCATTCCTGACCTTTTTTGAGTACTGCAAAAAGAACACCGGAACGGAACCTTTGGAAAGGTGCCCGTCCCGGTTATTTTAGATCACTGGGACGCGAAACCGGAAACTGATCTCACAGTCCCGGCGCGCTCAGCCCGATTACTTTCCATCCATCCTTTTCGCGGACTACCGTAACGTCAAACGTGAGTGTTCCGAACGCGCCGGTGATGTCGATCGGATAGACCCGCGCGCGGTCCGTTCCATCCATCGTAATTTCCATGGTGTCAATGCCAATCTCGATATCTTCCAGCAATCCGGTGTCTTTCGCGTCCTGGATGAATTCCCGGGCGCCTTCCTTGTCTCCCCAGCTGTAGTTGGTGAACTGTTCAGAGAAATACTTCATGCATCCGTCCACATCCTGGGCTTTCAGGGTCGCTGTCCACTGCGCCACGGTCTCCCGGATCTGCTCTTCCGGAGATTTTTTTGACATGGACGCGCAGCCGGCCACCCCAAGCAGCGCCATCACCAGGACAAAAGACACCAACCATTTTCCATGCTTCATGACCGATCCTCCTATGTTGTGCGGTTTCTTACCGCTGTTCCAAGCATATTCCAAAGAGCCCTCTGCCGGCAATTCCGCTGGCTCTAGGGCTCCGCTGGCATTTTCTTTTGTTCCAGCGACACGCCAAACATACTTTCCATGACCAGGGAAAACCTTATCCCGGCATCGCCCCCGACAACTACTCTGTACGGTCGCCCGGGCACAGGCTGAAACCGGGACACATGCTGTTGACCCTGCACATAATCAAAAAGTTTCGCGCCCGATTCATCGTAGATCTGAAGCGATGTATTCTTAGCCGGTTTTTCGCACAAAACGGTCAGGCGGACCTCGGGAGCGCGGCGGTCAAGCCATTCCGATCCGGTAGAGTCCCAGGTAACCTGTGACTCCAGTGGAGTCGTACCGGCCAGCGTATTGTACGCCGCGCCCTCCCGGGCATGCCGGACTATAGCTGCCGTTTCACGGTACGGGCTGAGCCACTCACCAACCAGATAGGATTCTGCCAGGAAAAACGATCCCGCTCCCAGCAAAATCACCGGTATGATGTGGATTACCCACACGCCAAGCGCCGAAATCAGCGGCAGCTCCAGCAATAACACCACCCCCATCAGGGAAAATACCGCCGTAATCAGGCACCCCAGTAACAGCCCCGGTCCGGGAATGAAAGAAATAACGCAAAAAAGCTCTGCCAGCGCCACGCCCATCAAATAAACAATGCCCATCGGCAGAAAACGGGGGCGCTGGGAAAATACCTTCATCCCGGCCCGAAGCGCCAGAGGCCATCCTGCCAGCAGGGTAAGATACATCGCTATCCGACCGCCCTGAGACCTCCATTGAAACACCTCAGCCACGGACAGGGGTATCCACTGGGAGTCGTCGCGCCATCACGGTCCAAACACCAGCACCACCAGGATCACGCATACCAGCGCCAACCCGCCGGACAGCAGCATCAGCATCGAACTGGCTATTTCTGGCGGAACCGCCCGGGAATCCGTAGAGCCCGGAAGCGGGGTTTCTTCCTCCGTGTCGGTGTCCGATCCGTCGCCGGGCGCCGGGGTGTGCAACCGGGCGCCGCACTGCCAGCAGCGCGCGGCAATCTCGGTGTTGATCACGCCGCATTGCGGGCAGTTCCGGGTCTCGAGGGTAGTGGTAAACAGCCGGCGGGAGCGTGAGGCTTTTTGCTTTTGGTCCTGGTCTAACTTTTTCTTCAGCCGCCGCACGGCCCGTTCACCCAGGGGATGGTCCGGCTGCCGCGCCATGATCTGCCGCCAGGTCTCCAGGGCCGCTTCATGAAATCCGGCTGCTTCCTGCACCCGTGAAAGCTGTTCGTACAGCTGAATCTCTTCAGGCCAGTGTCCGATAGCTTCCTTAAGCACCTGCTCGGCCTCAGAAAACCGCCCCAACCGGTAGAGTGTCGCTCCCAGGTAGCGCATCTCATTGATCCGAAGCGTACGCTGACGGCGAAGCGTCTCCAGATGGTCGAGTGCCTTGCGGTATTCCGCCGCCGCGAAATACCGTTTCGCAAGGCTCCACCGGGCCGCGTCATCTTCGGGATGCTCGGCCAGGTGCTCTTCAATATCCCAGATCTCTGCCATGCGGGCCTACCCCGGCGTTATCCCCGTTTGCGTTTTCTGCCTCCTTTATCCCGGTTTTTCCGGGCGGCGCGGCGCAGCTTAAGCCGATACCAGACTTCATTCACGGCCCAGGTGACGATCCCGGAGCCAATAGCCGAAAGGAACAGCGCAATGAAAATTCGGGAGGCGATCGGCGTTGTGCTGTCATAGGTGAAGCGACGGATCAGCCACAACACCGGTCCGGTAGACACCAGGGTAAGCCCACCCCATAATACCCAGCCCACGACATCCGGGTTGGTCAGCCATTTCTTTATTTTCACGTTTCATTCTCCCCCGCGGCCGCAGCAACAGAAACGGAACGGTCCGGCGGAATGGTAATCCGAAAACAGGCTCCGGGGGACTGTCGGACCAGCGCGATTTCTCCGCCGTGTTCCCGGATGATCTTGGCTGTCGTGGCCAGGCCCAGTCCGGTTCCGGCCCCGCCTTTCGTGGAAAAAAACGGTTCAAACAAATGGGGCTGCACCGTGTCCGGCACCCCGGCGCCATTATCGGACACTTCAAACACCACCGTACCGTCCGGCAGCGTTGCGGCAGAAACTTCGACTATGCCGGATCCCGGGGGTACGGCATCCGCCGCGTTCTGCACCAGGTTAAGCAGACACTGGTACATTCCATCCACATCCAGCATAGCCAGTCCGCTGCAATTATCTGTATTGGTCCTGATCTGGATATTACGTCCCGCCATCAATCCGGCCATGGTATCACACACATCCCGAACCAGGGCGGCCGGATCGCAGGGGCGCCGCACCGGCGCGCGATCCTTGGAGAAGGTAAGCAGGTCCTGGACCAGGCTGGCAACCCGCTGCACACTGCGCCGCAGCACCGGCCACGACTGTCGCGCCAGATCCGTATTCCCCTGTTCAAGCGCCATTCCGATAAGCTCGGAGCTGCTGGACAGCCCCGTAACGATATTTTTAATGTGGTGGGCCAGTCCGGCAATGGCTTTGCCGATGGCGGCCAACCGTTCCGTTTCAAACTGGCGTTCAATAAGCTGTGCGTTAATTACCGCCGCGGCCGCAACCCTGGAAAACATTTCAATCACATGGATGTCCAGGGGCGTGAAAGACTGCCCGCCCTGTTTGTTCACTACTTCCAGCACGCCGACCAGCCGCCCGCCGTCCCGCATGGGCACGGCCAGCACGTTCCGGGTCTGAAATGAGGTGATCGTATCCGCCACGCTGAAAAACCGCGGATCGGCCTGGGCGTTATTGGACACGACCGCCTGCAATCCGTCGGCCGCCGCCCACGCCAGCCCCTGGCCGCGGCGAAGGCGCACCATTTTTTTCAGCCGCTCCTGGTCTCCGCTGTCACCCATGGCCACCCGGAAATACAGTTCGTCGCTGCGGTCATCATAAAGCATGACGGAAGCGGCCTCGGCGCCTACCAGGTTTCTGCACTCCTGCCCGATACGTTCGAGCAGGATATCCAGATCGGAAAGGGCGCCCAACAGGCTGTGCACGCGGTAAAGGGCTTCCACGGCCCGGAGCATTTCTTCCCGGGATGCGGATTCCAGCCACGAAAACGGCTCAACTCCAGAATGACGCGCCAGATCGTTCATGCCTGACCCCGTAACATTAGGTGAACTCATGATAAATAACAGCCGTTTAAATCCGCAACACAAAAAACTTATCCGGATCCGGCCATCCGCACCGTCATGTCATACCCGAGGGTTACAAACAGATGGTAGAGCACATCACCCAGCATCTGCGCTGAATCCGAAGAAATCCCGGATTGGACATCTGTTTTTACCTGTAATTTAAAAATGGCGGCAACGGGCGATTCCCCTGGAGAAATATCAGCTATACTCCTGTCCGGCAGCGGACGCGCAATACCCTGGTAGCCCGCGCGGCGTGAAGCCTGCAACAACACGTCCCACACGGTTTCAGACGTCCGCGGAGACCGGACAATCGCCGTCGCGGAGCCCGCCTGCCCCAGCAACAGCATAACATGAGGGGCCTGCCTGAATTTACCTGTCGCGGACAAAACCCCACTGACTAACGCCTGGAGATCAGACGTGTTATACCTCACGCGCGTCCACACCGCCACAAAACGGTGACGCATGCCGCGCGGCGGAATAACCCTGACCATTTCAGCCAAAACCGACCCACTTATCAAACCGTCTTCTCCGGATATCGGGACGGCAACTATTATTACTGGGGCGTCCGGCCGGCTTTCTGTCGTAATCCAGACAGCTTCAGGATCTTCCAGAGAACCCTGGACCCGGGGACGAAGTCCGGATTCTCTGAGCAAATCAAAAAGGCCACTCAACACCGTCCGCCCGGCCGGATTGCTGATCCGCCGGTAACACTCGGCTGCTTTCTGCCCCGAAAAGGGCGACGCGTTAGGGATAACCCGGTGCGTTTCTCCCCCGAATCCGCCTTTCCGCAGCAGTGCCGCTGAAGCGGCCAGAAACAGAAAGGTTCCGACCCCCATGATTATGATCCAGCGTATGGCGGTTCCCTGATAGGCCATTTTAAATCCGATTTTTACCCGGATATGATTCCTTCACCCAATTTCCCGAAAAAAAGCCGTCTTACCGCCCTTTCACAGGCGTGTATACCGCTGAAACCGGTAAAAATGGTTGAACTTCTATTATAAGGAAGTGTATAACAGATTAGACAGGCAAGCGGGAGAATAAGCGTGAAACCCTGTCCGTACTGCGGCGCGGCGGTCGAAGAAGGCGCGGCTGTTTGCACGGCGTGCAATACGCCGCTGCCCAGCCACAGCACCCCCACGAAACTCGCGCGGCCCGGAGAAGCCCCCCTGGATACCGGACGCGTACTGGGCAACCGGTATGAAATACTCTCGTGCATTGGACAGGGCGGCATGGGGTTCATCTATCGGGTTCGGGACCGGGTCCTG
>Ga0116169_1003389_pt1 | contig 10666 bp, 7 predicted proteins | sample AD_UKC130_MetaG_FD_89796 | JGI IMG/M metagenome (GOLD analysis project Ga0116169, IMG submission 89796) | Active sludge microbial communities of municipal wastewater-treating anaerobic digesters from Canada - AD_UKC130_MetaG | ecosystem: Engineered > Bioreactor > Anaerobic > Digestate | place... | reverse complement strand
ATGGTTTACCCGGTCAAAGAACGATTCCAGGTCCATGTCCACGACCCACGTGTACCCCTCTTGCACGTACCGCCTCGCCGTTCTTACCGCATCGTGGCCGCGGCGACCAGGGCGGAATCCATAACTGGCTTCCGAGAATCCTGGGTCGAAGATCGGCGTCAGTACTTGCAATAAGGCCTGCTGGATCAGGCGGTCGACTACGGTGGGGATGCCTAGCAGCCGTTTGCCTCCGCTCGGCTTGGGAACTTCCACTCGCCGTACCGGTTGCGGCTCGTAGGTGCCCGCGAGGAGTTCCGAGCGCAGGTCTTTCCAGTTAGCGACAAGGTATGCTCGAAGTTCTTTCGTCTTCATCCCGTCGATACCCGGAGCGCCTTTGTTCTCCTCCACCCGTTTGAGCGCCTTCATGATGTTCCGGTGGTCCAGAACTTGTTCCAGCAGGTCCAGTTTGACTTCGCAGGGTTCTTCCTTGGTTCGTGCCGGAGGCGCGCTCGGCTCTCCTGCGGGCCCCAACGTATTCACCGTCTCCTCCCACAGCTTGGCTGCCTTCTTCGCGCGTCTCTCGAACTAGCCAATTCGACCCCTCGTTCTGACGTTCGGCCCTTCACTCCGGCTTTGCTGCCGTCGGTACTATGGCCTCTGTTGACTCCTGCAGGTTCAGCCAACCCTCATGGGTTGGGTTACTGATCGTTTCAGCATGCCTGCAGGCCTCCCCGGGTAAGAGCAAGTGCTTTCCCCACACGCCCGCCACGTTTACGCCGCCGCTCTTTGGCCATATAGGACTTCGTACCTGGATGGCGGACTCGTCCAAGCGCCGACGCCTCTACGTAATTCGTGTTCCTCGGGCCGTGGTTTTGCCGTCGGCTTCCTTCCGATTCCGCGTTGCCGCGGACACCGTTGCCTTAGGCTAGTGGTTGTTTCTGGCCTTCCTCCACAAGGGACTTCCACCCTCTAGCACTTGCCCATGCCGGGCGCCCCATCTTAAGCAGGGAGGGGGGCATAGCCCCCCTCCCTGTTTCTCTGCCGGGATAGAATGCAGCCATTTGCGCAGCCTAAAGAAGCGCTTTAGGTTGGGCACGATACCATGCTGTGCAAACGGAGGCCGCCCGGTGGATAAGTACCAAATAGCCTTTATCTCGGGGACGCTTGCCGGCATTCTCCTGGATGCGCTCGACGCCGCCAGTCTGGTGATCCAGCGGGCGTTTGGCCTGAGGCATATTCTTTATCTGGATTACCTGGCGGCCATGCTGCTGCACGGCCAACCGGCACAAGGTGTTTTCGAAGTTGTCTGCGCCCAGTTCTTTCATCTCATGTTCACAGGAGCAATCGGTTGCGTGTACATTGCCTTGCTGACGCTGCTCAAGGATAAGAACAGCGTGTTTAAAGGCTGGCTCATCGCCGGCGTGGGCATCTGGTTCAGCGCATTCATGACGGGCGTGCTCTACCGTATTTCACTGTTCGTGCAGGCCGAGATGAATTCCGTTCTCTCCGACTTCATCACGGCCTCCATCTTTGGTATCGCTCTCGCGCTCATCTATGAACATCTCACGCGCAGGTACCGGGCGCGGGGCGAAAGCTGAACACCCGGCAATCATGCGCAGGTTATTTCTGGAACCTGGACCGCAGCTCGGCTATCGCCTGATCGATTTGCTGCTGCAAATCGTGCAACTGGGTGACAGGCATGGTGCCTGCGATAATCCGGTTCCAGGCGCTAGCTATGCCGAGCGTACCCTGCACCTCGAAGCCGACAAAAGGCGGGATGGGCGCGCAGTGCGTGAAAGCGTACTGCTGGGCCAGGGCCTTCTCATCCGGATGCAGCTGGCGGAACTGATAGAGGAACGGCACCTCGCCTTTCAGGTTCCACATGCGCTGCATGGCAAAGGACAAGAACGTGTAAGCGGCGTCGGGGTATTTGGTCTTGGCGCTGATCGCCATGTTCTCGCCAAACATGTAGGAAGACGACTTCGTCCGATCCAGCCCGGCCGGAAACGCCGCCACGCTGTACCACGACCAATCCTCATAGTTGTTGGAAAGCGCCTTGTGCGGGTCGGTGTCGATATCGAAGAGGATGGCCGCCCTGCGCTCGACGAAGCGGGTACGAGCCGAGCCCAGGTACCAGCCCAGGCCCTGATCGAAGATGCTCTTCATGCCCAGCACGGCCTCGATGGCCCGTGGGCTGGATACATCGAATCCGTCGGATTTGACGAAGTCGACTCCCCAAGTTTTGAGCACCGAGCCGGCCCGCAGCCAGTGGATGTCGAAGGCCAGGCCATATTGGGTGACGTTACCGTTCGCGTCAAACCGGGTCAGCTTCTTCAGGATTTCGGTGAACTCCCGCCATTCCCACGCCTGGTCGCCGCTTATCGGCATCGGCGGTATACCGGCTGCGGCGAACAGGTCCTTGTTCCACCAGGCATGCGCAAAGGCGATTTTGAATGCGAGCCCGTACCACTTGCCGTCGATCACGGCACTGGCTCTCTCCTGCGGGATCAGCGCCCGCTGGATCTGGGCATCGGCCTCCACATATTTGGTGATATCGAGCAGATTACCCGCCAGGGCATCAGTCGGGAAGTTGTCGAACCTGACCATGAACACGTCGGGCTCCACGCCGCCCGCCCGCATGGCGGCCAGCTTCTGGTTGTACGTCGCGTTGTCGGTGGGGAGATACTCTACTTCGATTTGATGGCCGTATTGCGCGTTGAAATCGTTGACGATCCCTTCCCAAATGGGATCGTTACCCGTCACCACCCAGATCATGACGCTAATTTTGGGTTTTTCCGCTCCGGATACCGGATAACATAACGCAACCATGAACACTATAAACATTGCTATCAGATATGCACTTTTTGAACGCTTGAGCCAACGAATCATCTATCTGTTCCCCCTCACGAGTATCTCGTCCTTGAGTCAGGCACGTGGGTTGAGTGAACCGGGATGATCGTTTCGCCGGATTGGCGTTCGCTTGTCATACAGGCAGCTAATGACCGCGACGGCCGACACGCACAAAGAGCCGCCTCCGCTCCTACCCCCTTTCAGCGGCCAATTATCGCCATACCGCTCATCCACATTACTGCGCCGGAACGGCTTGCACCGCGAATATAGTGCCGGCGACCGGCTCCTCCTCTCCTGCTGCCGGATTTAGCATTCAGCCTCTGTGACAGGACTCGAAGAACCCCATCTTTTCCAGTTCATCTTGCAGCCGGCTGTACTGCGCAGGCGACAACGACCGCAACGGCGGCCGCACCGGGCCGCAATCGAGGCCGATCATCTTCATCATGGCTTTTTGGGCGGCCAAGGCGCCGTATGGGATGAACGTCTTCACCACGTCGGCGGCAAAGGCTTGCTCAGCCCGCGCCGTTTCCATGTCGCCGGCGGCGTAGGCTCTCCACATCCGCTGGTATACGGGAGCGGCGAAGTTGTAGGTGCTGCCGACCGCCCCAGGTGCACCCATGCTCAACCCGGCCAACAGGATCTCGTCCCGGCCGAACAGCATATGGAACCGGCCGTCGTACAGCCGCAGGCACTGGCTGAACTCCATCAGGTTTTCGCTGGTGAACTTGACGCCGGCCAGGGTGGGGATATCGGCGGCCGCTTGGAGGAACTCCGGCACCGGCACCTGCACGCCCGTCATGGAAGGGATGTGATAGTAAAAGAAGGGCAACTCGGGGGCGGCAGCCGCCAACTCCCGGCAAAAATCCGCCAGGTCCTCCGCCTGCGCCGGGCGGAAAAAGAAGGGCGCCATGGCCGCAATAGCGTGAGCGCCTATTTCTTGCGCATGGCGGGCCAATTCCTGCGCGTCCGGCAAACACGTGTGTCCTACATGCACGATGATCTGCAACTTGTCGCCGGCCGCTTTAACCCACTCGGCCGCCACGGCTTTCCGCTCGGACACGGTAAGCGACATGCTCTCTCCGGTGGTGCCGCACACAAACGCTCCGGCCACGCCGTCCGCAATCAGAGAGGCAGCAAGGCGTTCTATGATGGCCAGGTTGATGGTTCCATCGGATCGCATGGGCGTGAAGGGGGCCGCAATCAACCCGCGCACAAGCGTCCGGCGCCACGGCATTTCGGTACTGACCTGTGTTTTCAACAGCGCATCTCCTCGTGTTCAATACTGCCGTTTCACAGTGATCGCATCTACTCTTCGTACTGCAATACCCAGGTGGAGGGACGCAAGGCATCCTCCGCGGGGCGCCGCTTCGTCATCGGCGTCGCCCCGCGATCAGCGCTGCTTTGCTCCGCCATCTCGCCGCCGAAAATAAGCAAGACATTATTCATCATACCTTTACCGCGATCCTCTTTTTTATTCCCTGCTTCGGCCCAGCACCCCTACCCGAGGCGCAATATCGCGGCGGCGATATCCAAGCATGATAGGCACGGGCCACCGGCTGGGAACAGATGGAGCGAACTCCTGGGCCTTTGGCGGATATGAGTAGCGGCAACCACCCGGCAGAGCCCAACGCGGTGGCGCAAAATACATTTCCGCTGCCGCATATCAACCGGTTCGCCCAAATACGACAAACAGAGCGGAATTTGCCGCTTTCGTAGGGCCGGTGGCGGTCATCTTCTCCCGCTCGGGGTGAATGATGCGCTTGGGAGCAAATCTATTAATTGACTTAAGGGAAGTGAGGCCTGAGTTCTCACAGCTCTGCAGGACACATGGCAGGCTGTGCATACGGTATATCCAGCGCACAGCCCTCTTTAAACCGCGAAAGGTCGACCGGTTCCAATCACCCGTCACTTGTTCTTGCGGGCTTCCTGGCGGGCTTCCAAGAAGGCGGCCCCATGTCGCTCATCGTATTCGATATCCTCGGCCAGGCGCCCCACTCAAAGTGCGATCATAAGCAAGGCGAAACCCAAGCCGAAACGATATAGGACAGCAGCGGTTGTGTAATGAGGTGCAAAAATCTTGGGTCTTCCAGCCCACCACAAGATCTGGTAAATGGCATACAACGCGGAGAGTCAAGCAAGCAGGCTTACGGCGTGCAGTGCGGCTCCTGTCCGCCGCAAGATTTTCGCCAAAATCGTTCGTTGCATATGCACGCTCCCCCGTCTATCCGGCTCCGGCGCAGTACAGCGGGCGCGGCCAGGCGCTTTATTGCCCCTTTTACCCTCTTTATCCCCGCTTTCGGAAATTCCTCTGCTCGTGGCGGTACCGCAACTAATACCCACCCTTCGGTCACGTGGCACTCCCCATCGTGACCATAAGCCGGAAATACAGGTGGGGTTCCCGCCAACTGGCGCCGGCCTGGAACGGATTTCAGTCGAACTCGAGCATGATGTGGAGACCTCAAAGGCTTTAACTTTCCGGAAGAATCACTCATAACCACTTCTCGGTAAATAGGGTTCCAATACCGCCTGCGTCGTTAGGAGTAGCCTACCCCACCCTATACAGGAGTCCGCTAGGTGTCCAGCCCTGTGGACAAGTTTGGTTTTGCTCCCGCCTAAGAGTAACCCGCTTTGCATCAATCGACTCGCCGTCCTCATCCTCCTTTCACTGCATCTTCAGCCCGGCCGGGTGACGGAATACTGCAAGCGCTAGGCACTTCGGCGCCCATGCGCGGATGGCCAACAGCGCAGGCCGCCTGTTTTAACTACCTCTTGGCTTACCGGCAGGGCGTAAGCAGCCTTTCCCTGACCGGTTCTAACCGCCGGTAGGCGCTATCCGGGCTACCCATGGAGTTGTCCAGCCTTTATTGATATGTATTGACAAAAGATGGGATGAGTGGTAGGATGATCACGCTTAAAACGTTTTAAATGGTAGTGTCTTCACTTAATCGGGGGCGGATGTCGGATGCGCGTCACAATTAAGGACATCGCAGCCGCAGCCGGTGTATCGGTTGCCACCGCCTCGCTGGCCATCAACGATAAACGCGGCGTAAACCCTGCCACTAGAGCCCGCGTAAAGGCCATCGCCCAGGAACTTGGGTATCGCCCCAACACGCTGGCGCGTGGTCTGGTAATGCAACACACTCATGTGATCGGCATTTTGATTTCAGATATCACGAATCCGCACTTCGCCAACATCATCCGCGGCATAGAAGATACCATCACTCCTCATGGTTACCACGCCATCATCTGTGAAAGCCACGACGATAACCCGGAAATTGAACTCTACGCCTTGCAATGGTTGGAGGCTAGCCGGGTAGACGGAATTATCGTCGCGTCCGTATCGGGTGACCCCAAAACCCATCAACTCTTAAAACACCTGCAAAGCAACGGCCTACCCATTGTACTTGTCGGCCGGCACTACATCCGGGGCGAATTCGATACCGTTTTGGTGGCCAATGAAGAGAGCACCTGTACAGCTGTTGCGCACTTGATCGAACATGGCCACCGCCGTATTGGGATCATCTGCGGCCCCCCCGACGTGCCGGCAGCGCAAGAAAGGCTGGCAGGTTACAAATTGGCGCTTGCCCAAAACAACCTGCCATTTGATGAGAGGTTGGTCCGTATCGGCCATTGGCAAGTAGAAGACGGACTAACTTGCGCCTATTCCCTACTGCGTGAACAGAACCCGCCTACTGCCATCTTTGCCGCCAATAACATGATGGCTCTCGGCGCCTACAAAGCCATTCGGAGCGAAAAACTGCATATTCCCAACCATCTAGCGTTAGCAGCTTTTGACGACGCCGTTTGGGCAACGGCTTTCGATCCACCACTTACCGTAGTGGCCCAACCAAGTTATGAACTCGGCCAGGTGGGCGCCCAACAGTTACTGAGTCGCTTACCTGGCGGCAAGCGGGTGGATACCACAGAGTACATGTGCGAAGTACTTTTGCCGCAATTTGTTGTACGCAACTCTTGCGGCTGCCGAGTGTAAGCGACCTGCTGCAACGATTGGTGATGGTCCAAGGGGGTAATAAACCAACCACCAGGGGGAACAGTATGGCAAACATGGCATTATTTATCGTTTTATTTACCTTCGTTACGGCCCTCATTTCAGTAGCCCTATTTTCACCAAAGGCTTGTGCTGCACCAGTTGATGCTATCCGACTTGAGAACGACTTCGTCGCTGCCGAATTCGACCCGGCAACAGGAAGCATGATTTCGTTAATCAATCAGAGTACAGGTACCCAGTACCTTGCCCCTGGGCAGACAGAGATAGCCACGTTATTTGTAGACCATCGCACAGCGAGCATGTGGGAGGCTGTGCCCCGCCGAGCTATTCGTTTATCTGCGCCTGTTTCTCACGACTTGATCCAAGACGAGAAGGGAAGAACCCTTTCGTTTTATTATCACGATGATACTTACAAAATTAATGCCACAGTTAAAGTCACGATCGACAATACCCCGTTTCTTAAGTGGCGGTTAGAGATTACTAATCAAGGCAACTCTACTGTGGTCAGAGTGTAAACGCTAGCCTAAAAGTGTACCACTTGAGGGCGGTGTGACGGAGGAAAAGTGGACCACCCTGAACAACCGCGTTCCCTGATCCTCACTCAGGAAAGGGGAACGAGAAAGGATGCTCAAGATGGTCCAACAAGAGTATATCCGACACTTATACTTTCGAGAAGGCGTCAGCATACGTGAGATCAGCCGGAGGACTGGTCATCACCGCGCGACGGTCAGCCGGTACCTCCAGGCTCCACGTCCCAAGTATGAGCGGCAGGCGAAACCGCAATACCCTGTGCTGGGACCATATATGCATCTTATCGACGCCTGGCTGCTTGAAGACCAAAAAAGGCGGAAAGAGAAACAGCAACATACAGCCAGACGCATATATCAGCGGCTGAGAGACGAATATGGCTTCCATGGTGGCGAGAGCACGGTACGCGACTACGTACGACGGCGCCGTCGTGAGCTGGGACTGCATGAGGTGTACCTGCCACTGCATTTCCGTCCTGGCGAAGCGATGCAGGTTGACTGGGGAGAAGCAGACGTCTTCGATACTAGTCGGCAGTGCGAGACCTTGGTGTACATGTTATGCGCCAGGTTGGCATACAGCACCGACATTTTCGTTCGTCTCTACCCCAAAGACCGTCAGGAAGCCTTTCTGGACGGATTGTGCCGCAGCTTCGAGCACTTCGGCGGCGTGCCGGAAGCGTTAATCCTCGACAACATGCGCACAGCGGTCAAGCGGTTCATCGGCTGGAATGAGCGGGAAGAGACCGAGGCCTTCCTCAGCTTCCGTACGCACTATGTCGTGCGGAGCCGTTTCTGCAATGTACGACGCGCAAACGAGAAGGGCCTTGTGGAGAACCTGGTAGGTTATGGGCGGAGAAACTTCCTGGTACCGGTGCCCTGCGTGCCCTCCGTGGATGCGCAAGGTCTGGAAGCGCTCAACGAACAGTTGAGGCAAGCGTGCATCGCGAAAAGGTCGATGCTGCGAGCTGACTCTACAGAGACGGTGGGAGCGCTTTACGAAGAGGAGCGGGCGTACTTTCACCGCCTGCCCGAGTACCCATACGACTGTGCGACGAGAGTGTCGGCGTCCGTTGACAGTTGCTCCAGAGTGCGTTTCGACAAGAATATCTATTCCGTCCCCTATCTATACGCAGATCGTAGCATCGAGCTGAAAGTGTATGTTGACCGCATTGAGGCGGTAGCTGACGGCCGGGTAATAGCAACGCATCCACGTTCGTATGGTCGCGGTGAAAAATGTATCAAAATAGAACACTACCTGGAAGTGCTCCGGCGCAAGCCCGGTGGTCTGATCCATTTTCAAGGCTGGCAGAAACACCAGCTCCCAAAATGCTATGAAGACTTGCTCCAAGCCATGCTGCAAGCGGGCCGGAGCGTGAAGGAGTTTATCGAGGTCCTTATATTGCGAAGGGATCATGCAGATCCAGAGGCCGTCGATTCCGCCGTGGCCACCAGCCTGATCAGGCGCTGTCCTCATCTGGATGCGATCCGGCAGCTTGCCAATCGAGGACCGGAGGCGGAGTTCGTCCCTGAGCCAGTAGAGGTGCCCGAAGCGTTGCGGACCCATCGAGTTACGCCCCCTGATGTGAGCTGCTACCAACAGCTGGTCATGCCGGGGGTGGAATCATGAGTTCGGCTGATCTTGGTGTTGTGCAGGCCTATCTGAAGGAGCTCCGGTTGCCCGCTGTGGCGAAGCTTCTGCCCGAAACGTTGCGGGACGCGGAAACACAGGGGCGATCGTCTCTCGATGTGCTACGGGTTCTGTTGGAAGCGGAGCTGCAACAGCGGCGCGCGAACCAGAGTCAGCGTCGCATTCATGACGCTAAGTTCCCCTATGCGAAGGGATTGGAGACTTTCGACTTCACCGCCAATCCGGATATCAGAAAATCGCAGATCCTGTATCTGGCCCAAGGAGAGTATATCCGGCAGCGGCGATCTATCATCCTCTTGGGCAACTCTGGTCGCGGAAAGACCCACTTGGCGATCGCTCTTGGTCGCGAAGCATGTCATCGAGGGTTTAGAGTGCGATTCTATACTACAGCCGGACTGGTTAATGAGTTGGTGGCGGCCCAGAACAACCACGAGTTGGTCAAATTCGAGGGAAAATGGCTTAAGTGGGACTTAGTGATCGTCGACGAGTTGGGGTATGTGCCACTCCGAAAAACCGAAGCCGAGCTGCTATTTCAGTTCTTCTCGCTGCGTTATGAACGCGGGAGCTTCATCGTAACGACCAACCTCAACTTCGACCGGTGGACGGAGGTGTTCGGAGACGCGCAACTGGCGGCGGCGCTCTTGGATCGGCTGACGCACAAGGCGGTGATCATCACGACGAACGGGGAGAGCTATCGCTTTAGGGAGAGCCTGAAAGAGCGAGAGGAAAGCTAGGAGAGGAAGGCGAGGACCGGCCGATGCGGTCATGCGTAGCATGACCGCATCCCTACCCACGGAAGGCTGTCTACATGATGAGGGGTGGTCTCCCTTACCGTGGGGTGGTACAGAATTGCGCCGTCACGCTGGTACACTTTTGCGTTGACATACAGAGCTTTCCCCGGCCGCCGGCCTGGCGCACCTCACCTCTTGTCATGGGGTTGTTTCACGAATCATCCTGGGGATATTTCCTCACACCAGACCTGACCGCCGGTTCCGGCCGGCAAGCCTTGGATTTCACACTTCCCCCCTGGGTATCGGCCGGCTCCCCGCGCACGCGTGGGCGAGAGGGAGTGAGTTGTGACGTCACAACTAGGGAGGCACAGCTCCCCGCGCACGCGTGGGCGAGACGATGTAATGACTGCCGTACACACCGCGGCGTTCGAGTTGGTCGATGAGGTCTTGTCGGATTTGGGCCTTACGGCTTCTGGCCACCTCCATCACCTCCTCACCTCACGTGAATCACGCGCACGCTTGTTTTGTCAGGCCCCCCGCCCGGTCCCCGCAATTCTGAGCAATTTCGATTTTTTCGACTGGGGGGTCTACCAGCGCTCCGGCGTGATGGCCGGCTCCCCGCGCACGCGTGGGCGAGGGTCAAGGATAATGCCTGACGCGCCGCCCGGTCAAGGATAATGCCTGACGCGCCCTTGATGTCCGGTATATCACCTGATACACTCCTCATACGGCCGCCTCCTCTCTCTCGAAAACCTCCACCAACACGCCGGATATAAGGCGTTTCACTGCGTGTACCTGGCGCAAGGCTTCAGGGCTACAACCTGCCAAAAGGCGTATCTCCTTTGCGGTATAGGTGACATAACCTTTAGGCGCTCGTTTCGCCGCTTCGCTGTCTTTCGCTAAAACAATGCGCTCCCCCAGT